>Ga0207422_1000799_pt1 | contig 84017 bp, 62 predicted proteins | sample MarCyaLeptolynsp_FD_187757 | JGI IMG/M metagenome (GOLD analysis project Ga0207422, IMG submission 187757) | Marine cyanobacterial communities from Panama - species 1 Leptolyngbya sp. (SPAdes) | ecosystem: Environmental > Aquatic > Marine > Unclassified | place: Panama: Panama City | collected...
GTGCTTCAATGGTGCCACTTGCTTGAAGGTAGCGCTGTTTGAGTTCCTCGACGCTGAGATGAGGTTCCAGGCTTAGACGTTTGGGCATGGCAACATTAGGAGGAAAAGACTTCTGTGACTATACTACAGCTATTTTAGCGGATTTTTTATGACTGGCTCTCGCTCGAACGGAAGGTAATGAACGCACCTCAGCTTAATGCTGAGACTTTTTTTGGAAAGTAACTAACGATCGACGGTTCCCAACTCTCTGGGTTCGTTGCGACTGACCAAGACGAAACCGCGCGTTTTTCCGGATGCAGAGTCGGTTGTGGCCATCGCCTGCCACAAATCTTCTGCTCTCACCCACACGGGAGGATATTTGTAGCGAGAAACATCCAAGATTAAAAAGCGATCGCTGGGTTGGTGATAAGCGGCCAAAGGGGAGATATGCCCGCCTCGTTCTTGACCGATCGCGCGACGTAAATAATTAACTAAGACAAAATTATCGGTTTCTTGTAAATTCCGAACGGCTAAAGTGCGGAACTCAGCCAAAGTCACCTCACCACCGTGGTGGACTTTCGCAGTGAGGGGATAAGTTCTTAAGAGTTTTCCGAGCTGTTCTAGGGTCATTCCTCGCCGCGCGATCGCTTCCGCTGCCAACACCCGTGCGGTTTCCTCATTCAACACATTACTTTGGGTAAATCGGTGGGTTCTAAATTCAGGCGCAAAGGGAGCGGGAAGATCCAGCGCATTCAACACCATGACCATACTGGCAACGCCGCAGTAGGCAAGATTTTCCTGCGTTTCAAACTGGATGCTCAGCGGAAAATAATCCCGTCGTGCTTGACTGGCAATTAGCAGTTCCTCGCCTTCGGGAGAGTCAAAGTCAATCGTGTTTTCTGGGAGAGGAAGGGTTTGAGCGATCTCGCCGCACGCAACCCAACCCAGACCCCAAAGTCCTGCAGCGCAAAGAAGGGAACGAAGCCATTTCGAGCGACGGGGGGAGAAGAGATAGCGAGTCATTTCAGCGTTTTGGATGAAGGGTCCGAGCAAGAGTAAATCCCCCGTTGAGTTTCAAGAGCCAGCTTTACCCTTGAGGAGACGGAGGAACGGTACGACAAGAACCAGAAGTGGAAAGAGGGAGGCGTTCTACGGAGTGCAGGGCAAGATCGCTGGCCCGCACCCATCCCAATAATAACCCTGTGGGCGGTTTGCTTGTTTCCTCGACTGGAGATGTCTGAGGAGAGGTGGGAGGGGGTGGTAGGGAAGCTGAGGGGAGCGGTTGGGCGCGATCGCTCGCAACCGGAGTGCAAACCTGTAACTCCAACCACAACTCCTCGCCCATAGACTGTGTTTTCAGCACCTTCAAAATGCTATTCGCCGCAACCTCCTCGCCAATCGCCTCGCGGTCAGAATTTGTTGAGGGTTTGGGGAATAATTGCATGGGTTCTTGCACTTGGATAATATTCCCAACGGCCAGAGGTGGCAGCGGCAAACCACTTTGAGGGTTTTCGTTGGGGGAGTCTGGCTCAGCCGTCTCCTGAAACTGTCCCAGCCGAGAGCGCACTTCGGGAAACAGCCAATACGAGAGCAAACCCAGAGCCAAGCCCAAGCCCAATAGGATAGTGAGGGCGAGGAAAAAGCGCCCAGAAAAACGAGATCGCCCTTGAGAGGGCGCAACTCCCTGTGTTGGCTCTGCCGAAGCTTGCGCTGTTCGGGCCGGGACGGGAGCCACCGGTTTGGGAGTGGGAGGCTCCAACTTCGGTAAAGAGATTGCTTGCTCTTGTTGCTGCGCGATCGGTTTGACCTGACAGTAAATTAGGGCAACCGTGACGTTGTCATGGCCATTGCGCGTATTGGCAATTTCGACGAGACGTTTTCCGGCCGTTGCAACCGTCGTTTTACCGGCGAGAATGGGTAAAATTTCTGATTCCCAATATTGCTCGACGCGATCGCGATCGCTCAGGCCGTCGGAACAGAGCAAAAAGACACAATCTTCGTCTAAGATGGCGCGATTGATGGTGGGGCGCAATCTCGCTGACGCTCCCATCCCCAACGCCTGCACCAGCGCCCCCGCACTGGGGTACTGGAGTGCCTCGCGATAGAGCGCATAGCCCATCCGAACTTCGCGAGAAGCGACATCATCATCCAGGGTGATTTGATGGCAGCCAGAGCGCGTCACCCAATAAATGCGAGAATCGCCTACATGAGTGGCATACATTTCGTGAGCTTGGGCCAGGGCCATGACCAAGGTTGTTCCCATGCGCTGGCGTTCTTGACGCTGTTCGCGATCGTTGCGATTGGCGATCTCGTCATTCGCTTGACAAGCCGATAGCTCCAGCGTTTGTAAGGTCTGTGCGGGGCTGGCAGGTTGGGCGCGAAAAGACAGTTGTTCGACACCTTGTTGCAGCGTTTCAATCGCCAGGTGAGACGCAATTTCGCCCCCCTCATGCCCGCCAATGCCATCGCAGACAATCGCCAGAGCGGGGGAAGTGTCTTGCCGTACAACCTGGCCGCTGCTGGGGTAACAGGCATCTTCATTATGCTCCCGGTTCGGCCCGGTATCGGTTTGCGTATAAATTTGGTAGCTGCGCGCTTGCGATCGCCCCCGCTCCTGCAACGCACGATCTAAAACTGCCACGAGCTGTTCCGGTTGAGCCACCTGTCCGGCGACTAATTGTTGGCACACCTGCTGCAAAAACGGCTGAAGAACGCTCGATGTTTGGGTAACCCACGACGACCACAATTTACCCAGGGCCGAGAGGGAGATTTGTTCGCTCTCATCTGCTTGCAACTCTCGCAACAGCACAATCGGGCCGTTGGCTTTCAGCAGCGAAGGATTGAGCAAGCTAGACGCGACCCCTTCTTTTTGAAGCGGCTGCCACAGACGAGCCATTTGCCACAGCCAGTTCAACTGACGCAAGGGAGACACTTGCGGCCACGCTCGACTGAGAGTGGGGAAAAACTTACCCTCCGAAAATTGTTGGGCAATGCGATGGGGAAACGTTCCATACTCCAGCAGCCAAATTTCTCCGCCCCCTTTCTCTTCTGAAGCGATCGCGCGACCGTAAACTTGAGGCAGATGAAGTCGATAGGGAGAGAGGCGAAGATAAGGCAGCAGAAACTTCGGAATTTCCTCAGTGGGGGTAGGGGGAAGAGACGGTTGGGTATCTAAAACAATTTGTGGGTGAGTTAAAAGATAGCGATCGGCGATCGCCTCCCCAACGCGATAATTGTTCAAGCTTTCTCCCACAGCCCGGAGATAGCACGAGATCAAAGGCGTGCTGCATTCTTGGCAAAACTGATTTTTAAGGGGATTGGCGGCCTGACAGCCTGGATTTGAGCAGTGGAGCATGAGCGCAGTCTCGTGCATAAAGCATTTTAAAAATTCTCTTCAGCCACCCAAGCTGGGGATCGGGGATTTCACTCAACCGGCCCCAACCTCGCTCGTAAAATCCACCCATTCAGTGTATTCGTCGCAGCCAAAGATTCGGATCTCTCATCTATACTACTCAACGAGTCGATCTCGCCTGCAGCTTAGATGTCTCGATCGCCTTGCCCCTCTCCCGCAGGGAACGGGGATGCAGCCGAACGCTCCATCAACTGAGCCATTAAACGCGGCCAGAGAACCAAAAAATACCCCCACCAGACTGCAATCGGGAAAGCAACCAACCCCGTTAACCACAAGCGATGGAAGCCCGCCCAACTCCCCCCAATTGTCAAAACTCCCACCAGCACGATCGACCAAGGCTGACACCACCAAGGTTTATAATTCCAGGGATTGAAAGGTTTTTGTGCGGACAAGGCTCGAACTCACCTGCAGTTGATTGAGAGTCTAGTATCTGCCAGCATGTTCCGGACTGTCAACGCGAGGAAGCCCCATGCTGTAGTTGAGAACGCGCCCTTGGAGATTGTAGGCGAGCTGGCCGCTTTGGAGGAGCGAGCGAATGAAGTGTTCGAGATCCGAACCAATTCGCCGCAGGTTGTAATCGGTTAAATCACAGTTGTTGTAAGATTCAACCAGTTCGTCAAACCGGCGATAGACCTTTTGCAGTGCATCTTCATTCCAATTAAATTCATTGTCTGGATCGACATCTAAGGTGAGAACCTTCTCGCTGGGAACGAGTTCGTTGTCTTTGACTTCCGCCGTGTAAATGCGAATGTGGCGGGTCGTTGACTTCAAAAGCATCCGTTTTGTTCTCCTCAACTCTGTCATCTGTTTTTCAATTGTAAATGACTGTAAAGCATTCGGCAGATTTGGGTGCTGGAGTTTAGCTGACACGCCCAATGGTTTTCTATTTGCGCTTAATTGTGTAAGATTTGGTTACTTTTAAGGTTACAAAGTAGGATAATCCAGTTATAATTCTGGGCTTTCTCTTGCGAGATTGAACGCTGCGCGATCGCAAAAACTGGCTGGGCTAGCGACAAATCAGGGCTAACGCTTGCGAAATCAAAAATGCTAGATCGGATGGATGAAATTACGCGACAAGCCCGCCAAGGGAGCATGGCGGCACTCATTCAACTGCTGAACGAACAGCTCGCCGATGCCGGCGTGAGAACTCGGGCCATGTTTTCAGAAGGCATTTTACAACTTCTGTGCGAAGCAGCAACCGTCGAACAGCTCGAACAAACTCAACTCGTTTGCCGCGTTCAAGAGATTCTGGAGCAAATTTCACCCAACAATTTTCGCCGCGTTAATATCAATGCTCGAATTGCGCGCGAGCAGCAACTCCTCTGGCTCGAAGAAATCAATCGCGACCCAGAAAGCCAGCTTCTCTGGTCTGAGGAGATTAGCATCAAGTCGCCGAGCTTTGTGCAACAGCTCAAACAGCAAATTCAAGAACGCAAGCCTCCTTCTAGAACCAAGCAGCAATTGCCGAGGGCGCGTTCTGCGTCGAGCTCCCCCACCCAGTCCTATCGTCGGGGTTTGGCAGGCGGCATTCTTTTGAGCGTCCTGGCGATAGGAGGCGTTTGGGTCTTGTGGAATTGGCGATCGCTGATTCCCAGTTTCGTGCAAGGGTTGACGGCCGAGACTTCCGCCCCAACAACTTCGCCGTCTTCTGCTGCCCCGGCCCCTCCCGCCGCTCCGCCCGATCCTTTTGTTGAAGCCGTGCGGTTGGCGGAGTTGGCTTCGATTCAAGGCAAAACCGCCCAAAGCGCGGCGGAATGGTTAGATCTTGCTGCCAAGTGGAAGCGAGCTTCGGATTTGATGAAGTCGGTTCCTGATGGCGATCTGCGCTATGCAACGGCCCAAAATCGAGTCGTTCAGTATCATCAAAACAGCAAAATGGCTCAAAAACGTGCAGACCAAGCGTCTTAGGGGGCATTTTTTTGCGATCGCAGTCACCTCTGGGTTCTGCACGCGATCGCTCGTTGATGTTGCAGAAAATCACCGAATCTTCCAGATATGCATCACCGACAAACGATTGTTCGACATTAGATGCTATTAACCAAAGTACGATCGACTTCTCAATTGTTAAAGCAATTTTGCAGCTATCGAAAGAAGGAGGCAAAGCGCGCAAAGAAATCGCCAATTGATTGATTCCTTTCTCTGGTTCGATCGAGGCCGCAGTTAGCGATTTCTTTCAAAGATCGAAATTAATCTGGAGAAACTGAGAAGATCTCAAGCAGAATCGGGAATACTATCACTAGGGAAAGTAGAGATCGCTCTAATCGTCAATCATTAGCAATCCCCAAAACGGCTTGACTTCAGTCGAACCGCTCCCGATCGGGAGATGCGATTGGTTCTCCAAACTCACGCCTGATGTGTATTAGATGTTCAAAGCTTTACCCTGCCGTTGCTTTCTCCCCCCTATTGCCTATTCCCTATTCCCTTGACCCAGCAAGAGCTTCAGGGAATTCACATTAGACGTAACTCATGAGGCCAATTTGCTTTTCGCTTCTCCCCTGCACTCAATTCCCCCAGATCCAATGATCGAACCCTCAACCTCACCGCAATCTGGCAATGTTGTTCCAGGATATAAGCAGAGCTATTCTGCTAGAAAAATGTATTACGCTGAAGACCCCAACGCAATTGGGCAAAAAATTATCCAGCTCGTATGCGCTTATCCCGATCCCCAAACAATGCTGTCAGAAATCGCTCGTCTGTTGGGGGAGATCTTCTGCGCTGATGCTTGCTTGCTCGCCGCGAACCCCAGTCGCGGGGACAAAGCACAAATGGGTTTATATCGTGCGGGACAATCTGTTGTCTTACCGAAAGAGGCAAAAGCTCAACTTCTCGGCCATCCTCTCTTCGCTGATGTTGTCGCCGGAGCAGAACCTCTAGCCATTGCCGATCTTCAAGGAACAGATCGCTGGCCGGAAACTCGCTTTTGCTGGGAGGCTCTACCCGTTCGCGCCCTGCTGAGAATTCCAACTCGCGATCGCGGTCTGGCCAATGGCATGATTGCGATTGGGCATTTCCAGCCCCATTGCTGGAGCAGTGCGGAAAAAGACCTGCTCAAAGCGATCGCTAACTCCGTTACCCTCGCTCTTTCCCACGCTCAACTTCAACAACAGGTTCAAATCGGCCATCGCTATCAAGCACTGTTGAATAAATTGAGCGGAGCGCTGCATAGTACATCAAAACTCTCTGAAATTCTCAGTCTGGCTCTCGCTGAAACCTCCCAGGCACTGGAAGTGGAGCGAGGGTGGATCGTCACCCTAAAATACAACGATCCGCTGCACACGCACCGTCGCCGCAAGTCGGTTCCCCAAGCAACGGTTGCGGTGAAAGAGGAATGGCTGGCTCATTCCGATGCGCGCGCGTTGTCCGTCGAACGCTCGTTTCCCTTAGCGGATTGCCCCTTCTGCACTCAAGCTTGGCAGCAAGCCCCCCAAGCGCTCGAGATCGCTCAAGCAGAATCTGCTTCGAGCAAAAAAGCTTCCCCTTTCAGCGGCGAACGCGCGAACGCCCTTCTCCTTGCTCCCTTGATGGGGCGAACCAGCAGCGAGTCAAATCCGGCGATTGTTCTTGGTTTCCTGGTCTTTCAAGACAGCTCTTCTCGCTCTTGGCAGGCCGATGAGTTGGAGTTAGCTGACTGGGTGAGCGCTCAAGTGAGTACGGCGATGCTCCACAATCAAGCTTTGCTCCAAGTTCAATCCCTGGTTGACGAACGAACCGCTCAGCTTAAGTTAAGCTTGGATGTTCAAGCCAAGTTATCGGAAAAAATGCGCCAGCAAATTGAGGAACTTCAGCAGTTGAATCAACTGAAAGATGAATTTCTCGATGCGATCCAACACGAGTTGAAAACGCCTTTGGCAACCATGAAAATGGCGATTCGGATGTTGCGCCAACCCGAACTCACAGAGGAACGCCGAACCAGATATCTTGACATCTTAGAGCAGGAGTGGAGTCGAGAAGATCATTTGATTCAAGATTTGCTGACGCTGCAGAAATTGGAGTCCAACCAATTTTTGATTCAGCCGCAACAGTTCGATCTCAAAACTTTTATTGACAATCTGACCCAGTCGTTCGAGCAAAAATGGGAGAGCAAAGGCTTGACCTTGAAGGTTGATTACTCAACCTCAAACGCGGCTCGAAAGTCAAGCGATCTCGCCCTCATTGTCGATACCGATCCCGGCAGCCTTCAGCGGATTTTAGAAGAGTTGTTGGCCAATGCCGGCAAGTATTCCGATCCGGAAACAACGGTGAAAATTGCCGCGACACGGCAAACGAGTCGGGAGGGCGATCGCATCATTCTCAGCGTCACCAACACCGGGCCGGGAATCGAAGCCGAAGAGATCGAAGCCATCTTTGAGAAGTTTCACCGAGGACAAGGGATGACAGCCCAAGCCGTTCAAGGCACGGGTTTGGGACTCGCCTTAGTAAAATCTTTAGTACAGCATCTCGATGGTACGATTGAAGTCACCAGCTGTGCTGCCGCTCGTTCTCGTCCGGGCGAAACCTGCTTTACCATAACCTTGCCTCAACTTCAGCCTTAGCCGTTGGGCGATCGCGATCGGGGCAAGCGTTAGAGCGCCAGCACCAACAGCACACCGAGCGAGATTCGTGCGTTTTCGTTCCTACCGAATCATGCTGACATCTGCCAATCCGCAGCAACCGCGCTGGCAGCGCGCCAAATATTCGCCCCTAAGCCGCCAGATTGACATCTTTCGTTCGGCATTCCAATTCATCGTCTCTCTGGGGTGGGACAAGCTCTGGGGACGAGATACGCCCAAACAGCGGCATCGTCGCGCCCGCTGGTTGGTCAAAAAATTGCTAGATTTGGGACCGACCTTCATCAAAATTGGGCAAGCCCTCTCGACTCGTCCCGACCTAATTCCCTTGGAGTACGTCCAAGCGTTAGGAGAATTGCAAGACAACGTCCCGCAATTTAGCAGCGCCAAAGCGATCGCTGTGATTGAAGCCGAGTTCGGTCGCGACCTCAGCGAGATCTATCGCGAATTTGATGAAGTTCCTCTCGCCTCCGCGAGTTTGGGACAGGTTCATCGCGCCACGCTACCTGCGGGAGAAGAGGTTGTCGTCAAGGTTCAGCGTCCCGGCCTCGAATCGCTCTTCAATCTCGATTTTGAGGTGCTGCATCGCTTAGTCCGCTTTCTCAATCGCTATTTGCCTTGGATGCGGAAGTACGAGTTAGAGGAAATTTATCACGAATTTTTCGCCATTCTCTATCAGGAAATTGACTACATTCGCGAAGGGAAAAACGCAGATCGCTTCCGTCAAAACTTTCGAGAACACCCCCGCATTCGCATTCCTAAAGTGTACTGGCAATACGCGACTCAGCGAGTTTTGACTCTGGAGTATCTACCAGGAATTAAAGTTGACGATCGCGATCGCTTGGAAACTTCCGGTATCAATATTCGCGAAGTGATTCAACTGGGAATTTGTTCTTACCTCAAGCAGTTGCTAGAAGATGGTTTTTTTCAATCCGATCCCCATCCCGGCAATATGGCAGTAAGTCGAGATGGCTGTTTGATTTTCTATGATTTTGGCACCATGACGGAGGTCAAAGCCATGGCAAAAGATCGCATGGTGGCGACCTTTTTCGCCGTGCTGAGGAAAGATACCGATGCTGTTGTCAGCACCTTAACCTACATGGGGTTGATCGAACCGATGTCAGATATGACTCCAGTCAAGCGGCTGGTAGCATTTTTGCTCGATCGCTTCCGAGAACGACCCGTTGACATTCGGGAGTTCGATCGCATTCGAGACGAACTCTACGTGATGTTCGAGCAGCAGCCCTTTCGCTTGCCCGCTCAGATGACGTTTATCATCAAAGCGCTGACGACCCTTGATGGCGTGGCCCGTTCCCTCGATCCCCAATACAACCTCTTAGCCGCCTCTCAACCCTTTGTGAAAAGTCTGGCGAGAGCGCAAGATCATCGCAATTTGCTCGGTAACCTCACCCGACAAGCCAGAGATTACATTACCTACAAATTGCACCAGCCCAGTAAGGTGGAATTGTATCTGAAGGATTTAGAGGATCGCATCGAACGGGGAGAGCTGCAAGTTCGCATTCGTTCTCTAGAGAGCGATCGCCTCCTCAAGCGCATTCACCTCGGAATTAAATGCGCGATCTTAGGGGGATGGAGCGGTACGACCTTACTCGCTGGCGTGCTGCTGGTTCCCATTCATCTGGGTTGGGCGATCGCAGCTTTCAGCGCGTCAGGAGTTTGGTTTATTTTGTTCCTCAATTTCTTTATTAAACTCCAGTTGAAAGAAAGAATGGAGAAATTAGCCGCTCGTTAGCAATGCAGAGATGCAAAGGGGCGCGAAATAGCAGTTTGCTTTTCGCGCCCTCCTGTAAAGTACCCCCAAGGGAATTCGAATCCCTGTCGCCTCCGTGAAAGGGAGGTGTCCTAGGCCTCTAGACGATGGGGGCTTGCGGTTTAGACCTTTATTAAGGTAGCAAACCTCTCTCGATTATGTCAAATGATTTTTTCGGTTTTTATCTCCTTCTCTTCTCACCTTTGGGACGAGAAGCGATTCTCAAGGTTGCGAAACTTCCCCAGATGCTTTAGCTCTGCCAGGTTAACGGTTTTCGCTCGGAATCAGGCTTCGGAGAAACAGGGCGACAAAGGAGAGTCTCGCCCCGTGCCAGCCCAGATGAGGTCGCAATTTGTCTCGAAGTTGCTTAGTCTGTGTCATGAGGGTTCGTGGATGTTGTTGTAGATTTCCATCAAACCCTCTTTCTGTCCCTCTTTGCAACTCTTGTCCTGCACTGAGAGAAAAACCACGCTTTCCAAAGTAGACAAGATTTAATTAAGTCAAGGTTTTTTACTTTTAAGGTATTTTTGTTTCAGTTCATTGGGACTATAATGAGGAGCCAAGTCGGCTTTTTTCGGCATCGACTTGAGTAGAGCTAAAAAAACTTATTTGGAATCTTATCACTTGTGACACAACAAAAATTTAAAGAAGCTGAGACTCAAGCTTATTTTGATAACTCAGATAATCAATATAGAACTTTATGGAACCCAGATGGGAGTAAGCACTGGGGGTATTTTGATGACTTAGAAAACTCCTGTAGTTATCAGGATTTTCTCCGCGCTAGCGCTCGCTTGAATGAGTATATGTTAGATCGCAGCCAGATTTTAACTAACTCTCAGGCTCTTGAGATTGGTTGTGGCAATGGCAATGTGTCTCTCTGGCTGGCTCAACAAACAGGTTGTGAAGCAGTTGGTATTGACATTAGTGGAATGCACATCCGTAATGCACAAGCCCAAGCTCAACAACATCCATCTCTAAAGCTCTCATTCAAAAAGGCATCAGCGACTTATCTGCCTTTTCCAGATAGCTCCTTTACGCATGTCTGGAGTCAAGGGACTCTCTGTCACATCTGCGAACGTGATACAGCATTGAGAGAAATATACCGAGTTCTTGAGAAAGAGGGAATATTCATTTTCGACGATCTGGTAACACCAGCATCGGAAATAAGCGAAGCTACCCAAACTCAATTCTACGATCGACTACTCATTAGTCAGGCATTCAGCCCAGAGTCTTACCTAGCTAATCTAACTCAGGTTGGCTTTAAGGTATTGAAGGCTAAAGATTTAAGCCAACACATGAAAAAGTGCTACGAAATCCAGTCTCAGAGGATTGCAAAACAAAATCCAGAACGCAGTCTTGCCTATCAACAGTGCGTTACCGCGATTGATAATGATGAAATTGGGTGGTGGTTTTACCTTTGTAAAAAGGAATCTAATACAAAGGATTTAAAATAAACGTGCTGCAAAGAAAATCAATTGATTCATACCAGAGGTATAAGCCATGAAAAACTCGATAAGAAACCTTAATTGGGAACAGTTGAAGGATCAATGGGAAAAGAAAGGTTATCAATGCGAATTGCATTCCAATGAACCGCAGGAAAGTTGGTCTAGTGAAGGCCACAAGACTGAAGAAATATTTGTTCTGCTAGAAGGAGAATTAGAGGTTTCTTATCAGGGAAAAACCTATCGTCCTAACCCTGGTGAGCAAATTGAAGTTCCTGCCAATGAGCCTCATACATTTACCAACCCCGGTAAAATAGCCAATCGGTTTTACTGGATTTACAACTATGAGTGGCAGGATAGTGTGAGCGGTACGAGGACAAGCTAAAAAGTGATAGAAGCAACAACTCAGAGAACAAAGGATTCAAGGGTGACCTTTGCCGATCTGTCTCAATAAGGGTTTGTCATCGAATACCGTACAGCTTAACATTACCCGACGTTCCTTAGCGTAGTCGTAAGCAGTGCCTTTGTGCAACAGAGAGGGATTATCCCATATTAATAGCTGTTGCGGTTTCCACTTATGGCGATAAATGAAGCGATCTTGCACAAGTTGCTGATTCAGTTTCTCGATCAATGCTCTGCTCTCTTCATAGTCCATTCCCTGAATTGATTCAGCATGGTCGCCTAGAAAAATGTACTTGCGTCCAGTTTTTGTATGGGTGGAAATAATAGGATGAGAGATAGGCATGACTCGATCGGGCTGAAATTCGGATAAGTTTTTGTCGAATCTGCGACTGCGTGTGAAGTTCAAATTGTGGATAGCCCGAAGTCCGCTGAGACGCTCTTTCATCTGGGTACTCAATTCTTCATAGGTACGATACATATTGCAAAAATGTGTTTCCCCACCTTTCCATGCTACGGATTCAGCATACATTAATGTTGCCAAAGGAGCGCGGCGCATCCAGGAGCCATCACTATGCCAATGCAGCGTACTACTGTAGGGATGTTTACCGGTCGGATTACCGTATTTGTCCAGATTGGAGAGAATGTGGATTTCGGGATAGTCTTTGTAGCCAAGTTCTGGATCTACATAGCTCATAGACTCATGGACTTGTAGTTCGCCAAAATTACGAGAAAACTTGATAATCTGGTCTGGCACTAAGTTAATGTCTTGAAACAAGACTAACTGATATTGGAGAAATACTTCATAGATTGAAGGAAAAATTTCTGAGTGGATTGCTTTCTCCAGACTCACCCCAATAATTTCAGCCCCAAGGATTGTTGATAGAGGTCGTATCTTGAATGGCAATCCCCAAGAATCATCTAGTTTTTTAGATTTTTGACTATCGATCATAATGTTTCTATATAAGAACTTAGATGTTTGGCTAGTACTTGGACTTGGGGTTCTCGGACAGGAGCATAGTGGTCTCCGGTAATCTCGTGAATGTCTAAGCCACCTACTGCCAAAGATTCCCACTGTGGAGCTAAATTGAGGGCTACTGCATCTGTGGTTCGGAAAAACGTAATTTTCCCTGAATAGGGCTGTGGTACATAACTATCAATAGCTCTACAGTTGGCTTTAAAAACCTTCAAAGCTTGGTTCAAATGCTGTTCATTCACTTCTTGTGACAAGATACCAAGTTTTTTTGCCTGCTCTAGAACAAAGCTCAATTGCTCCTTGGGTGAAATTTGTGTTAGCTCATCTACTGGTATGGACAATTTATGACCGAAAATTCCCCCCATGTTTTTAGTAAACATGCTAACTAATACCATGTCATCAGTCTCTTCAGGCAGATTATTAGTACTAGAATAACTGTCGATTAAGGCTAACAGCGCTATTTCATTTCCACAAGCCTGTAACTGTTGGGCAATTTCCAAAGCGATTAAGCCACCCATAGACCAGCCTCCAAGATAGTATGGACCTTGAGGTTGAATGGTTTGTAATGCTTCAATATAAAGGGTAGCCATGTCCTCGATTTTCTCAAGAGGTTCCCGTTCTCCATTTAGACCTGCGGATTGCAAACCGTAAAATGGTTGTTTTGTACCGAGATAATTGGCTAATTTCCCATAGCAGAGTACATTGCCACCACCAGGATGAATGCAGAAGAAAGGGTAGCGGTTCCCAGCAGAGTTAATGATTACTAGAGGAGACTCTGGCTGTGGATCTTCTGAAGAATGAAGGATAGCTGCAAGCTTTTCAATCGTTGGGTGTTCTAAAAGCTTTGCTAGGGGGAGTTGTTTGCCAAACTGCTTTTGCATCCGAACCACCAACTGGACAGCTAAAAGTGAATTACCACCAAGGTTAAAAAAGTTTTCCAGAACTCCAACAGACTGAAGTCCGAGAACTTCTGACCAGATTTGCGCCAGTTGCATTTCTAGGGTGTTGCGAGGTGGGACAAAGCTTGATTCTAGATACTTGCTGGACAAATCTGGTGAAGGCAGGGCACGGCGGTCTACTTTACCATTAGCAGTTAGAGGTATTGTCTCTAAGAGTACAAAAGCTGATGGGATCATATACTCCGGTAGCCTCTTTTTGAGGAAGCTTCGTAGCTCATCTATAGTAGTTTGTTCTTGACTGGTTACTACATAAGCTACAAGACACCGATCTCCAGGACGATCTTCCCGAGGGATAACTATCGTTCTTTTTACCTGGGGGTGTTGCGTTAGGACAGATTCTATTTCTCCCAACTCAATGCGAATGCCTCTTATTTTTACTTGGTTATCGATTCGACCCAGAAACTCTATATTGCCATCAGGCAGGTAGCGAACTAAATCTCCCGTCTTATAAAGGCGATCGCTATCGATTTCTAGAAAGGGATGTTCAATAAAAACTGAACGAGTTAATTCTTGACGATTCAAATAGCCTAGACCAACACATTGACCACCGAGATAGAGTTCGCCTGGGACTCCAACTGGTACAGGATTAAGGTGCTTGTCAAGTATTAATGCATAAACGTTATGAAGGGGTCTACCAATGGGGATAGGGTCAGTAAATTCGGAGGGAACTTCATAAAAAATGACACCAATAGAAGTTTCTGTGGGACCATAGGTGTTAGTAATCCCCACTTGGCTCAAAAGTGACTTAAATTGATAAATTGCTTGTGAATTCATCTGCTCGCCACCAATCAGTAGCTGCCGCAATGAAGAAAGATTAGGGCATAACTCCAAATTATCTTTGAGATAATCAACCAGAATATTGAAAACCGCTGGAACAAAATCCGTGATTGTTACCTGTCTTTTTTCGATTAATTCAATAATTATATTCGGTTCAAAATTAAAATTGGCGTCAGGAATAACTACTTGCATTCCATTGATAAGAGGCCAAAACAGTTGCCAAACGGATGCATCAAAAATACAAGCGCTAGTAAATAAGACGACATCATTTTCTTGAATGCCATAACGACCATTCATATTAAAAAATCTATTGAGAATACCACGATGGTGATTAATTGCCCCTTTTGGTTTACCTGTTGAACCAGATGTAAAAATAATATATATCGGATCTTCTAACTTTACGGGCAAGTTCAAATTCGATTGGCAATCAGCTAATTCTGGTTCATCAACAACAAGATAAGACCAATTGGATAATGATGCCCAATTTGAATCGACTTGATTGACCAGAACAACCTCGCTGTTTAATTGATTTAAAATTTCGGCAATTCTTTCTAGCGGCCATTTTGGAGACATGGGAACAAAAGCCGCACCAACTTTCATAATCGCAAGGTGGGAAATCAGCAATTCCAGACTTTTCCTCATCAATACTGGTACATATTTACCCTTGCTAATTCCCTTCGTCTTCAGTAACCAGGCTAGTTGATTCGCTTTTTCATTAATCTCTTTGTAAGTCAAGCTTCGCTCTTCAAAAATAGCAGCAATTTTTTCTGGAGTTTTTATAGCTTGAGCCTCAATAAGCTGATGGATACACTTATCTTGAGAATAGTCTTTTTTCGTATTATTCCACTCTACTAGCAGTTGCTGCCGTTCCTCTTCCGTCAACATAGGCAAGGTAGAAATAGACTGGTCTGGATTGGCAACTAGTCCCTTGAGCAGAGTTTGAAAATGCCCCAACATGCGTTTTATGGAAGATGACTTAAACAACTGAGTATTGTAGAGACACTCAACTTTTAAAGTATTTGCTTGTTCTGTTACCCAAATCGTCCAATCCGTCGCTGTATCTGCTATCAGCTTTTCTGAAAACTCAAACAGCACATTGTCAAATGCTAACATCACCTGGAAAATAGGCGATTCAGTTGACTTGTTATCTTCTTTAAACTCTTCAACTAGTTTGGAATCAAGGGAATCTGGATTTTCTTTGACTTCCTCAACTGTCTTAGCTATACGCTTTAAAAATTCTTGAGCAGTAGGTTCTCCTGCTAAATTTGTGCGTAGTACCACTGAATGAAAGGTGAGTTGACCAGATTTTTTGTCTTTGTCCCTCTCCAGCTCACTTTTAGCAGATAAGGAACCAACGATAATATCTTCCTGTCCCGTGTAACGCATTAGAATGAGCTTTAAAACAGCTAGGAAAAGAATGAAGGGACTAATGTTTTTAGACTCCTCAAACTTTTGCAATTGTAAATAAAATTGCTCATGCTTATTAAGCTTAATCGTTTCTTTGGCTGTTTGGTACGATTGGCTTGATGATTGTCGCGGGTAATCAGTGGGAATTGCTAAAACAGATAGTACCATCTTTCTTTTGAGTTAAAAAATCCACTAGACATCATAATTGCCATCTTCAGTACAGGACAAAAGTTGCAAAGAGGGCATAGATTAACCAACTCCGAGCTAAATTGCGACCCCATTTAGGCTGGCATGGAGCACGACTGTCCTTTGTTGCGATGTTTCTCATCGCTCTCTTTAGAGCCAAAACCGTCAATTTGTAAGAGTTTATTCCGTCTGGGTTTTGATTATCTCCGCTCGATTTTTACCAATCTTGACCACAAGGAACCCGCTTTTTTCGACTCTCTCCATTTTTTGTCCTGTACTTAGCCTCTGACTTGGTCCGTGCGACGCTGAAATGGGAACGTTAGGCTCCGGCTGGAAAAGGCCGCACGAATTCGCTACGATCGATTGGCTTATTGCAGAAAATTCTAGATGTATCCTTTAACCAGTTTAGTCACCGTTTTAGCTCTCATTCTCTATTTTGTCGTTACCCTCAATGTCGGTCGAGCCAGGGCCAAGTACAAAATTGCGCCGCCGCAAATGTCGGGCGATCCGAATTTTGAGCGTGCCGTTCGGGTGCAACAAAACACTCTAGAGCAACTCATCTTTTTTCTCCCACTCTTATGGCTCTTTTCCCTTTACGTCAGTCCTCTCTGGGGTGCGGGAGTCGGTTTTGTTTGGGTTATCGGTCGCGCCGCCTATGCTTGGGGATATTATCAAGCGGCAGAAAAACGAGCGTTGGGCTTTGCGATTGGTTCCCTCAGTAGCATGGTTCTTCTGCTGGGTTCTTTAATTGGGATCGGACTTCAGCTTATCGAGCAAGTCAGTCGTTAGGGAATTGGGACGAACTCATAGCCAAACTTGGTGCGAGTTCCCGGTTGGATTTTGACCAATTGTACTGATTGTTGGCGATCGCCCGACGGGAGAAAGCTCACAGATCCCGAAGCCCCGGTCGCTTGAAAGCCTGACGCAGAAAGCGTTTGCTGAATTTTCGTTCGAGTTGCCTCGCTCTCCATTGCCGCAATTGGGGCTTGCATGGCATCGTAGGCCATTGCCGTGCGCCAGTTCACATCTCCTTTCCACAACTGAGTGGCAGCGGTCGAAAACTCGCCATCGGGATCGCTCAAAATGTGCCAGGGAACAGCAACCACCATATCGACAGTCTTGTCCCCAGCAATCGCCAAACTTTTGCCTGTGTAGGCGCTGTCTCCGGCTAACATGGGCAAATTATTTTGGTTGGCTTCTACCACGGCTAAAGCAGTTTCGAGGAGAGCAGAGTCGGGAGCAAACATCAAAACTTCTGCCTCCCGCGCGATCGCCTCCTCCATGGCTGCCTCCGGCTCGAAATCGGTCGAATTGAGATCGAACTGGACAACAACCTCTCCCCCCGTCCCTTCCACTTCCTCGGCAAAAGTTTGAGCGAGGGAGAGACTGTAGCTGTCCGTCGAGTTGTAGAAGAGCGCCACTTTCTGTTTGTTCAAGGTCTTGCTCATATAGTTTGCTAAAGCACTGCTGGCGAGGCGATCGCTCGGAACGGTGCGGAAGAGATAGTCGTTGCCCTCGGTTAGCTCAACCGCCGAACTTGTCGGGGAAATCGCGACTAACTCGCGCGCTTGATAGACCTGCGCGGCTGCTTGAGTGGCATCGCTGCTGAAGTGTCCGATAACGCTTAAGACTTCCGGCGTATCGGCAAAAACTTGTGCGAGTTGAGCGGCAATGTCGGGATCGTTATCATCGTTGGCAATTAAAATTTTGAGCGGGATACCATCAATTCCTCCCGTTGTATTGATTGCATCTTGGGCCTGGGCCGCGCCTCGCAGAATTTCTTGAGCGGCCGTGGCATTTTCGCCAATGGGAACAGCCACCGCGATCGCGTAAGATTTTCCTTCTCCAATGCGAGCATTATTCAGATAAATCAGAGCTTCGGGGTCGTTGGGATTGTTGCGTAAAGATTGCTCGAGTTGAGTTTCCGCTTTTTCATAGTCTCCAGCAGCAATTGCTTCGGCGGCGGCGAGCTTTTCGGGGGTTACCGCTTCGGGAAATAGCAGTTTGTTGCCCCAACTGAGGCGATCGCCAACCGCAACCAAAATTTTAGGCGTTTCTTCCTCGGTTGAGGAATTTGTTTCCTCCGGAGAAGGTAAAGACGAAGGCTCTGAGGTGGGGGTTTCTGCGGTCTCAACCGCTACCTCAGTCGCTTCGGTATCGGTTGCAATCTCCGATTGATTGGCCGGCGCATTCGTCGCGATCGCCCACAAGGCCCCCACCAGAAGCGCTCCTCCGATAGAGACTCCTAAAACCTGATTTCGATCTTCGTATGACCCTGACATGACAACTTGTGTTGGCTTTACCAAACAATTCCCGTTTGGCAACTTATTATAGGCAACTGCTTCGGATTTGGTAAGTTGCGCGCGATCGGGCCGCGCTCGCCCACAAACCCAATAACCCCGTTGAGGAAATCCCCCCATAGCGCTAGAAAACCTTTATCCTGAAGAATGTGACGATTCAGGAGTCCAGTTATGACCGCAACGACAGTCTCTGCACGCGAACTTTTCTGCACAGCTTACGAAAATCGCTACACCTGGGATAAAAACTTTCCGGGTTATACCGCTGATATCGCCTATAAGCACGGTACAGAGGAATTTTCCGGCCGAGTTACAGTTTCCGCACAGATGAAAGCAGAAGTGTCCGATGTTGCCGATGAAACGGCGCACAAAGCCATCCACCAACAACTGTGGGAAATCGCCGTTCACCGCGTTCGCCGGAGTTTTGAGGATACTCACGGAGCCAATACCTTTACCTACGGGGAAACGGATGAGACGGGAGCTGTCGAAATTTTGATGGGGGGCAAAGCAGAAGGCGATCGCTACCAACTCCGAGACAACGAAGTGTGCATGGTTCACCGCCACATCCACGGTGTTGTCGTCACGATCCACACCCACAGCAGCCACAAAACGGGGGAGGGATACCTCTCCCACCAGTACAATTCGGTTTACCACGACCCGAAGACTGGCGAACAGAAGGGCGGTAAAAGCGCGTTCGAGGACGAGTACGCCAAAGTGGGCGACTACTGGATTCTCAACCGCCGAGCTATTGAAACGGAAGGCGAGGGAGTCGATGAATTTTTGTTCTCGAATATTCAACTACTCGGTTAAGCGTTGACGGATAATCGGTCAAACTCGCACTTCACAAAATCGGTTTTGAGAAGGGAGGAATGGGAAAATTTGGATCGATCGCACTCTTCTTGCGGCTCTGAAGCCAATAGGTCACCATTTCTCCTTTCCCTTTCACCTGAATTGTTCCTCGTTTCTCGAACAAGTACTTGTTCTTAAGGCGTTGGTAAGTGGCTTCTGTGACTTGAATCCCACCCGGTTCTCCAGATGATTCCATGCGAGAGGCGACGTTGACGGTATCTCCCCATAGGTCGTAGATAAACTTTTTGATGCCGATCACGCCAGCAACGACAATGCCGGTATTAATGCCGATGCGGATCTGAAATTTCTCGGTTTGCTCGAATTGAAGATGATCGACAACGTTCTGCATGGCCAGGGCCATATCCGCGATCGCTTCGGCATGATCGGCTCTGGGAACGGGCAACCCAGCGGCGACCATGTAAGCATCGCCAATGGTCTTAATTTTTTCTAAGCCCAAATATTCTGCCAATTCGTCAAAGCGAGAAAATACCTCGTTGAGTAGATTGACCAACTCGACGGGAGAGAGGCGTTCGGACAGGGAGGTGAAGCCGACAATATCGGCGAAGAGAATGCTCACTTCATCAAAATGCTCAGCGATCGCGCCTGGATCGTGTTTGAGCTGCTCGGCAATGGGAGCGGGCAAAATATTGAGCAGCAAGCGCTCGGACTCCTCCTGTTCGACGCGCAGGGCCTGTTCGGCCTCGTGTTGCGCTTGCCGAATGGCGATCGCGTCCCCCACCAATGCCAAAACCCGGACATCTTCGTCCGACCAGTCTTGCACTTCCCCCACAGAATCAACGCAGAGATAGCCGGCGATCTGTCCGGAATAATGCATCGGAACGCCAAGAAACGATTGAATGGACAAATTTTCCATGGCCTCTCGTTCCAAGACCGCTGTGTCGGGTAAATCGTCAAGGCTGGCAATGCGGATGTCTTTCCCCTCCAAATGTTGCTGGCTGAACCAAGGTAGGGCCTCGACGCTCATTCCCTGAATTTCCGATCGCAGGGAAGGGAGGGTGGGAGGATGCCATTCGCGGAGGATGCTAAAGTGGCGAAAATCGCTGGTGAGGCGGACGATGTAACTACGAAGGGTGGGGTTGCTGCTGTCGCCGCCGACCAACTCGGCGATCGCTGAGAGTGCAAAGGCAATGGCCGGGTCTAGGTCGAGATCGATGAGGTGGCGAGAAATTTGACCGAGGCAGCGATCGCGCACGGCTTTGCGTTCCAACTCCCGTTCGGCCTGCTTGCGATCGCTAATATCCCGGGCCACCCAAATGACGCGATCGTCAGCAATTGGGGAAATGCTGGCCAAAAACCAGGTTTCTTCTCCCATCAAATCGAGACAGTACTCAACTCGAAGCGTCTGTTGCGTCTCCAAAACCGTCTGGATGTGGCCGACAAAGCGATCGGATTGTTCGCCGGGCCAAAGCTCCGCATCGGTTTTCCCCACCAACAAGTCTCGCAGGCTATCGAGCTGCCCCGGACTGCCCGAAACGACTCGCAAATAGCGCCCTTGACGGTCTTTGATCGCAATGATATCGGTCATAGCCTCAAACAAGCCGCGCAGTTCTGCTTCGGCTGCGGCCAGTTGCCCCGTACGCTCCTCCACTTTCTGCTCTAGATCTTCATTCGCCGCCGCCAGCGCAATAAAAGAGTCCCGCAACTGTGCTGCCATTAGATTGAAAGACCGGGCCAGTTGCTTCAACTCTCTGGGGCCTTCAACAGTCACTTGACGGTCAAATGCACCCTTGGCGATGGTGCTGCTGGCTCGGCCGAGTTGATAGATAGGATTGGCAATCCAGCGAGCTGTTAAAATCCCGCTAACCGCAGCCAGCATTAAAGCAAGCAGGCACAACAAAGCGGTCATGCGAGCGTTAGCGTGAATTTGCCCCATAAAGTCGGCTTCGGGAACCACCACCACGATCAGCCAGTCGAGTCCTCGACCGTCGTTGAAGGGCGCAACTTGTACAAACTGGCGCTTTCCTTCGAGCTTGAAGTCCAGTTGTTGAGACTTCTGAATGTTGCTGAGGTTGCCAAACCGGCGGCGCAAATGTTCGGTGGTGCCGCGAATGAGGCGATCGCTGCTTTGGGAGGCCTTGAGGCGCGCCGACGGGTCGTCCCCTTGGGTCAAAGATTCGAGAGCAGAACTCGACACCAACTCGCCCGATCGCTCCACCACAAAGCTTTGCCCCGACTTTCCAATTTGAAGGCTTCTGAGGAATTGTCGCAATTCTTCGGGCAGTAAAAAGTCTGTGGCACACACTCCCAACAGGCGATTGCCCGTCTCGCTGTAGACAGGGACGCTTGCACTGACGGTGGGCAGTTGGGTATTGAAGTCGAGATAAACTTGGCTCCAGGTGAGGCGATCGGCCGCCAAGGCTGCATTGTACCAAGGACGAATGCGAGCGTCGTAGCGCCGCTTTCCCTTATTCAATAAGTACGTGCGCTCCCCCCGACTGTTGAGGCCGTAGTAGTGCATGATGAAGCCAGTCGTCTCGTTGCTTATCACCAACTGCAACGAATCATTCTCCAAAACCCGCGTCACGCCAAACAGTTCGCCGCTGCGAGAACTACCGCAATAGATGAAATTCACGAGAGGAAACACTTTCATCTGCTGCCAGATCTGCGGTTCGCCTTGGGCATCGACCACATCCAACGTATCCTGAGCGAGAGCATTAGCATTGAGCTGATTGATGGAGTGAGGTGCTTCTAGATATTCTCGCAGTCGCTGCTGAATTCGAGCGGTTTGTTCGCCGCGCAGTTGAGAGGCGAGGTCGTTGACGGCTTTCTGGCCGTTGCGGAAGGAAAAATAACCGACCAGTCCGACTGCACCAAAGACCTGTAGGAGAAAGGAAACGACCAGAACAACTCCTAAAGGAACCTTGTCAAAACGTCGCCGGGGCGATCGCCCCGCAGAGTTAAATGCCATCTATTTGCACTACATTAATCCGGTCGAGATTTGAGGGTTGCGCTGTTGGAGACAGCTCCACAGATTCTTCTTCTACCTTGTACGGCTCGATTCAGGATCGACTCCCTTGTATCTTAGAGGATGTATTGATTCGTTGCGCTCATCTGGAGTTGTCTTGCCCAAAGTTCGAGTTCGCCACCACGTTAATCCCCTCAGCAAAAAATACCTAACTCCCATTACTCCCCCGTCATGGGAAACGATTTATGGCAATCTGACGCAGCCGCTACATCTCGATATTGGTTGCGGTTGGGGTGAATTTTTGTTGGAGATGGCACAATCGCGGCCCCAATGGAATTTCTTGGGTTTAGAAATTCGAGAACCGCTGGTGGAGAGTGCTAACCAGCAGCGAGACGAACTGGGTTTGGACAATCTGCATTACCTGTTCAGCAATGTCAATGTGGACTTGCCCTGTTTGCTGTCGTCTTTACCCTTTGGCTGCTTGCAGTACGTGACGATTCAGTTTCCCGACCCTTGGTTCAAAAAGCGCCACGCCAAACGCCGCACGGTTCAACCACGACTGGTTGAAACCCTTGCCCAAGGGATGCCTGACGGGAGCTGGATTTTGCTGCAATCGGATGTGGAATTTGTGGCCGTTCAAATGCGCGATCGCTTTCAAGCGTCTCCTGCGTTCCAGCGACAGCACGAAGAACCTTGGCTGGCGAGCAATCCCCTTCCCGTCCCCACCGAACGAGAATTGATGACGCGATCGCGCGACCAACCCGTTTATCGGTGCTTGTTTCGAGCGATCCGTCCGGGGACAACGAGTTAGCGATCGCGCTCGACGCGAACTGACCCGGCCCGACAATCTCGCAGCCAACGCTTCACCGCCTGACCCATCACCCCATTGACGCTTTCTCTGGGGGGAGACGGGGGGTTTCCGTCCGCGGAAGTACCAAAACTGGATAGGAGCGAAAACAGCCGCCAACCGCTCTCAGTTTGCACCAAAAACATCCAGTAGTAGTTTTGGGTGTTGTAGGTTTTGCCGCTGCTGTAGTTGCGCGTCAGGGTGGTGAAGAAGACTTGGTGGGTGGGGTTGGGTTTAGAGAGGGGATCGATTTGAGAGATGTCGAGGGGACTGAGGGGAAGGGGTTCAAACTCCGGGTTTCCCGCAATGATGACGGTACTGCTGAAATCGTCCTCCGGATCGTCAAGGATGCGCGATCGCCGCAAGATTCGATTGGCGTAATTGGGTAAATCTTGCAGCATTAAGCCGATCAGGGGTTCGACTTTCGCCGGACAGGTCGCGGGAGAAGAGGCGAGGGCGACTGAGGGTTGAGGGAGAGACGGGGAGACGGGGAGACGGGGGGACGCGGAGAGAACCTGCATTGGCTGTAAAAGCTCCGCCGCCGCAGGTTTTTCCGCCCATCGTACTGGGGAACCGAAAAGGGGATCGCTGGTGAAGTCATATCCCCAAGTTACGAAGGGAGCAAGACAGAGAGCGATCGCCCATTTTCGTCCGAGGCCGTCGCGTTTCATGGCAAAAAAGACAAGATGGCTTGAGCGACGGCTTCTGGATACTCTTCATGCAATCCCAAAGTTCCCGGTAATTCAATCGTTTGCAGGTTAGGCAATTCGGCCATCGCTGTCATTTCTGCCTTCGATTTTGGAGGAGCATGTTGGGCGAGGAGATGGAGGATGGGGACGGGACAAGCTTGCAGAAGCGACAGAAACCGAGCGCGATCGCTTGCTGGATCGAGCGCTCCAGTCACAAAGGCCGCCGGGGCAAATCTGGCTCCGGGTTGCTGGGTAATTTCCCGCTTGCGGGCGATAAATTCCGGAGTTAGGCGATCGCGGTTGACATAAACGTGGCGGCCGTACATGAGGCGGAGAAAAGAGGGGGTGGTGTTGAGAAAGTAGAGGAGTTGTCCCAGGAGGGGCGATCTCACTGCAGCTCGTACCCCCGCAGCCACCCCTGGCGGCAGTCCCATCGCTCGCAACGGCCCCCGCCATGTGGGAGCCACTAAAACCAGCTTGGAGAGGCTCTGAGGCTGTGCTGCGGCCAAGTGCAAGGCATACCCGGCGGCGTGACCGGCAGCAACCAGCGCGATCGGCGAATTAAAGGTTTCTGTCACAAAGTCTTGTAGCAGTTGGCGATAGAGTTCCGGTCGGTAGTTCAGGGGAGGGCGATCGGATTGTCCAAACCCCAGCCAGTCCAGGGAAAATGTAAGGTATCGGGAGGATAATCGTCGCGCGAGTTCTCCCATCTCTGTGCGACTCGAAACCGTACTAAATGCTGGCAGCAAAAGAACGGGGTCTCCCTCGCCTTGAGTTTCCCAAACCAGAGAAACGCGCTTTTGTTCCCAATGCCAAGAATAGTCCCGCACGTAGCTCTTGCGGGCATGGGGAGAAGACTGAGTTGAAGTTTCCATCTCGCTCTTAAACTAACTCCGAGACCATCGCTCAAAATTTTAAGCCTGGATTTTAGGCTATTTTACCTCCATTCCATACAAGGCTTTCAGTCCTCTTGAGCGGGTCTCATCGATTGGCGTTGAGTGCATTGAACGGCGATCGCCACTTGATTGGCAAAAGCTGCGAGAAATTTCACATCCTCTTCTGGGTAAATATTCGACAGCGCCAAATTCTCCAGATAGAGAACGCCAAGCGTTTCAGCATTCGCCGTCAGAGGAACGCAGATTGAGCCGCGAATCTTTGGCAATCGATTGGCTGAGTTTTCGCGTTCTGAGGGGTCTCCCGTCGCCGCTGTCGCCGTGAGGATGGCATCGCCCTGTTCGCGAACCGTCGCGGTAATTTTAGGGCTATAGAATGGCTCGTCTGTTGAGAGTCCCGATCTCGCTTTCACCGCCCGACATTCCAGTTCCTGAGACTCTCGATTAACCGTCAAAATTGCCGCTCTGTCCGCCACTGCCACTGCAAATAGCACGTCGAGAATGCGCTCCCACAGCCGCGCGCGATCGCCAACCGCTAAAAACTGATGGGTTACCTCTAATAAAAGTTTGAGCTTATCGATCGCGGTCTGATGCATTTCTTGCCCGCGCAGTCGCAGAATCGAGGACCCTGTTGGTTCTGGTGCGAGCAAATCGGACAGCGACACCTGCACCTGTTTCATCGAAAATCGTCGGACGATGGACGTTTCTGCGTCAGCTGGCGTTTCCGATCCGCTCCCAAACTCCTCGGCAAACTGCAGGATTGTTTCCCCACAAGCGATCGCATCGCCATCTGTGAGTTCGCACGCGCTCGTCCGAATATGATTAACAAATGTGCCATTGCTACTTCGCAAATCTGTCAGAGTCACACCCGTCTCAGTCACATTAATCTCGGCGTGATAGCGGGAAAAATTTTCCTGAATGACAACAATCGTATTGTCTTGCGCCCGTCCCAGCGTGTTTTTCCCAAACTTTAATTCGTAGACGATCTCGTCAGCCGTTCCAGGAGCGTAGATTAGATAGGGCATAGGTCGATGCTAAGTTTTCTTGTCTCCGATCTCTCAATACTGAGGAGGTAACAGGCGATCTGGACAAATCTCGCGATTGATGAGAAAGGCCGATCGGGAGTTACTCAAAAGAAAGATCGTTTTGAGGCTTTTGCTGAAGAGCGAAAAACCGGCATTGAGGTGAAATTTGATGCGCCCCATCCATTCCATCTTATTTGAAAGGTGAAAGCTTGCGAACGCTGCTTCTCTCGCTAGCGAACGGCGAGCAAGAGCGATTGCAGAAGACCGATGACAACGCCTAAAATCCCGCCTAAATTGACAATCGCCTGTAACTCGCTCCTCACAATGCCTTGAATGCTTATCTCTAACTGTTCGGGAGAAGTAGCCTTGACACGCTCGATAATGACGCGATCGATAGACAAAATCGGAATCGCTTGTTCGACAATTTTTTCTAAATCTTTTTCGAGATAGCGCTCAATCACAAACGCGAGTTCTTGACTGACAACGCCGAGAGACGTATTGACAACTTCTGAGTTTTGCAGTCGATTAATAATCAAAATCGCAACTTTTTCCCAATTAATTGAGCGGCCTAAACCTTGGAAAAACTCAACGCCATTTTGCTGCACGTAACTGCGTACCGTATCGCGAGTCGTTTTTCGCAGTTGTCGAACGGTGGAAAGGGGAAGATTTTGTAGGGAGAGGTTTTGCAACCATCGGCGGAGGCGATCGCGAACTTCGAGGGAGAGAATTAACTCTTGCAGGCGAGCATTGGCAATCTCTCTCTCATCCAAACAGAACGTTCGCAAGCGAGTCAAAGAATTTCGCAGGCCGAACAAATTCGCCACCAGCCAATACGTCCCGCTGCTTTTCTCTCGAAACCCCTCGTCAATCACTTGGATATTGCGATCGGTCAGAAACTCGATAATCGCCTGGCGCAAGCTATCGGGAGGCAACGCTACTTCCAACAGCCAATCTGAGAGGTTCCTCGCCTGGCGATCGCTCAGTTGAAAATCTAACAAAATGCGATCGAAAATTTGGTCGATTTGGTCTTTGAGAAAGTCCTCCCGACGGGCCAAGACTTTGAGCAAGCGCGGTAAAGACTCCCCAAACAAATCGTGTAAAATTTCCGCCAGAATCTTCGCTGTTTTTTGTTCCTTATCCGACTGAAGTTGTTCGAGACCTAACTGAAGCAGCCACAAAATCGCGCCCTCGACTCGTTCGGGTTGTAGCAGTCGCCGAGCAATTTTCTCGAGTTCCTCTGGGGTCAGGAGCGATCCCATAATGGTGTCTGAAACGCGCTGGGCAAGGCGTTCTTGATTGCGCGGGATCAGGCCAGGAGTGAAGGGTAATCGCCGTTTGCCCAGGTAAATGGGACGGTAGGGACGAAATAGCATTTTGATCGCTAGATCGTTGGTGAAATAGCCGATAATCCCTCCCGCTATGGGGGGAACTAGCAGCAGCCAAAGAGTCGATGCAGTCAAGATTGAGGTTGCGGGTGTAGCAATTACTAAAAGTTGACAGGGCGGGTTTTCTTGGGTTGACCCTCTTCTTATCTTAACGAGCGAGGGGAGCGGTTCCGACCTCTGTCCGCGACTGGAGGATTATTTTTGAAACCTTGACCTCAACTGGGAAATCGGGAGTCAGGAAGGCTCAAAGACCTATTGCTACGTTGAGAAATTCTACAATTTTCCAAGTCGTATCTGTCGGAATTGCAGGGGTGCACCGCTTTCCCTTGCAAGGGTTGTAGGCTGTTTGCATCAGACATCCCCCCCCAACTCAAACCTATTCCGGCATCACCCAACACCCATCACGTTCGGAAAACCCGTCAGTAGAAAGCCCGATCCGCAATTTCCGTAAAAAGGCCGATTTCAAAAAATCTGTTTTGCCAGCATACTAGAATTACGGTCTCTTATTCGGTCATGAATAAATCATCAGGAGCTACCATCTCAGACAGACTGAATTCCCCAAGCACAGCTCTCCAATCTAGCACTACCCCAGCTCAAATCCTCGTTGTTGATGACAATCAGCTCACCCGCAGTTTAGCGGCGGAACTCCTTCAGGTTGAGGGCTACGATGTTTTGGAAGCAGAGAGCGGGCTGGTGGCTCTAGAGCGCATCGAACAAGAACCCCTCGATCTCATCTTGCTAGATGTGGTTATGCCTCAAATTGATGGCTATGAGGTGTGTCGTCGCATTAAGCAGAGTCAAGCCGGTCGCTCCATTCCTGTCGTTTTCATGACAGTTTCTGACGATCGCCAATCGCGCCTTATGGGAATGCAAGTGGGAGGAGATGACTTTATTACCAAACCCCTCGATCGCCTCGAACTCTCAGCACGAGTCAAAAACTGGGTTCGCCACAAGCAGCTTAACGAAGATTTAGATCGAACAGAACGAGCGTTACTTTCCATTGCCAAAGCGATTGAGGGTCGTTATTCCCCAAAAAGCGGGTCTGGCGAACGGCTGGCCAACCTGGTTCAATCGTTTGGGGAATATCTCCAGCTCTCCGCGGCGGAAATCCAAGATCTGGCCAATGCGGCCCGCTTCCACGATATCGGCACGGTAGCAATTCCCGATGCAGTGCTGCTCAAGCAGGGCGCGCTGACCTCAGAAGAAAGAGAGTTGGTTAACCAGCACGTTCTCATTGGCGAAACCCTCTGTCAGCCGTTGCGTAATTTCCAAGGCGTTTTGCCGATTATCCGCCACCATCACGAACGGTGGGACGGCAGCGGCTATCCCGATGGCCTCTGCGGCGACGAGATTCCCTGGCTCGCTCAGGTGTTCCAGATTGTCGATATTTACAACGCTCTAACCAGTACTCGTCCCTACAAGCAACCGTTAGAACAACAAGAAGCGCTAAGTATTCTTACTCAAGAAGCGAGTCAGGGATGGCGCAATCCCGAATTAGTTGCAAAATTTCAGCGCTTTGTTCGAGAAAATCGCAATGCTTTGTCTTAGCGGCTCAAAAGTCGTCGCGATCGCGCAGTCGCAATGCTCGATCGCCCGACCTTTCCAGCAAAAGAGGCAGATGAAAGGGCAAAGATCGGGTTATACTCCAGTCGATACAACTGATAGCTGGATAGCAAAAAGTACATGGTAGCGGTAGCAATTCTCGCGGCTGGGCGCGGCACAAGAATGAAATCGAATTTGCCCAAAGTTCTGCATACTCTCGGAGGGCGATCGCTGGTAGAGCGAGTTCTGCACAGTTGTCAGTCGATTCATCCCTCACAACATTGGGCGATCGTCGGTTACGAGTCAGAACGAGTCAAAGCCGCACTGCATGCTTTTGAAACCCTCAATTTTGTCGAACAGAGAGAACAACTCGGTACGGGCCACGCACTTCAACAACTCCTTCCCCACCTAGAAGGGTTCGAGGGCGATTTGTTAGTTCTCAATGGCGATGTTCCCCTGCTGCGTCAAGAAACGTTAGAGAAGTTGTTGAGCATTCATCAAACCCATCAAAATGCCGCAACGCTACTGTCAGCCCAGTTGCCCAATCCTCAAGGCTACGGGCGAGTTTTTTGCGATGGCAATAATCTCGTTCAACAAATTGTCGAAGATCGGGACTGTACCGACGCACAAAAACACAATCATCGTATTAACGCGGGAGTCTATTGTTTCCATTGGCCCAAACTTGCCGAAGTTTTACCGACCCTGAGTGCGGAGAACGATCAGCAAGAATATTATCTCACGGATGTCTTTAGCCAAATGCAGCCGGTGATGGCGGTGGATGTGGAAGACTACCAAGAGATTATGGGAATCAACGATCGCCGCCACCTCGCTATGGCCTATGAGATTTTGCAAATGCGCGTTAAGGAAGCTTGGATGGCCGCTGGGGTGACGCTGGTTGACCCCGATAGCATCACGATTGACGATACGGTGACTTTGGAGTCAGATGTGACGATTGAACCCCAAACCCATTTGCGCGGGAACACGGCGATCGCCTCTGGCTGTCGCCTCGGCCCGGGCAGTTTGATTGAAGATAGTCAAATTGGTAGTAATGTCACAATCCTGTATTCGGTTGTCACCGACAGTACGGTACAAGCCAACAGCCGAATCGGGCCCTACTCGCACCTGCGCGGTCGGGTCGCGGTGGGTGAGGGCTGTCGGGTCGGGAATTTCGTCGAACTGAAGAAGACCGCTGTGGGCGATCGCACCAATATTGCTCACCTGTCCTACATTGGCGATGCCACCTTGGGCGATCGCGTCAACATTGGTGCGGGGACGATTACGGCCAACTACGATGGGGTTAACAAACATCCCACTACCCTCGGAGATCGCGTGAAAACGGGGTCAAATAGCGTTCTGGTTGCGCCTCTAACCCTGGGAAATGATGTCACCGTGGCAGCCGGTTCGGTGGTCACCAAAGATGTGGAGGACGATGCTTTAATCATTGCGCGCTCCCGCCAAAAGGTCAAAAAAGGGTGGCGCTTAAAAAGTTAAAGGCAATTTTTCAGGTCTTGAGCCAAGGCTTGCGCGGTTGGGTAGCGCTTGTTTAAGCGAGGGTTGCTCGCCTTCTCGATCGCCTGGCGGAGTTGAGGCGGAATCGTCGGGATATCTGCAACATCCAAGCGATAAAAATTGCCTCGCTGATGGTAGTACTTGAGGGGTGTTTCCCCCGCCAGTAGAAAGGTCAGGGTTGGCGCGATCGCGTACACATCTGACTGAGGACAAGGCTGGCCGCGATCCTGTTCTGGGGCGCTATAGCCTTCCGCACCGATCCGCGTTCCCAGTGGTGTTCCGATTTCCTTAACCGCCCCAAAATCCAGCAAGACGATGCGGCGATCGCGGTGGCGCAGCATTAAGTTGGCGGGTTTGACATCTCGATGGACAATGGGGGGATTAAGCGTATGGAGATAGTCTAAAATTTCGCAGGTTTGAATCATCCATTCCACGCCTTGTTGGGGCGTGACCGGGCCGCGATCGTAAATCAGCTTTTCCAGATTCTGACCGCGGATTAATTCCATTGCCAGATATTTTTTCCCCCCTTCCAGAAAAAAATCGTAATACTTCGGAATTCCAGGAAAATCAAGGCTTTTGAGGATACGCGCTTCTCGCTCAAACAACTCCTGCGCTTTGGCCACCCGGGCCATGTCTGCATTCATTTCCTTAAGAACCAGCGTTTGAGACGATCTGGAAATTGAATTTCTTCGATCCCAAGCTAAGTAGGTTGTTCCCATCCCTCCCCGACCGAGAACGTTCAGGATTTGGTAATGTCGAATGCACCGTTCTTCTTTGACCAGGGGGCGACCGCAATGCGTGCAAAATAAACTGTTGGGAGGATTGTTCTCTGGGGTGCAGCAGGGATTTTTACCGGGTGGCGTTGAGGGAACGGCGGTCGCGATTGCTCGGAATTGAAGCAGGGGGCCGTCTTTGGCCAGTTGAATTGAGGACTCATTGAAAATTAAACTCTGAGACACGAGAACCCCGTTAAGGAAGGTGCCATTGGTTCCGCAACTCGTGAGCAGCCAGTCGGGATGGGGGCGATCGCGATCGATCCGCCTCAGTTCTAGGTGGTGTCTCGAAACTTCAAGGAACCGACTGAGAACAATGTCATTATCGCTCGAACGCCCAATCCGAATGAGCGCCTGCTGGGGAAAGTTCCACTGTTGCAGGGGAGTTCTCGTGCGGTCGTCGAGGAGGGTTAAGATAACCATAGTTGAGAGCGCCAGCAAACGGCAAAGGCAATGCCGACCTGACGAGATGCGTCGGAAACCGTGCTATCGGCCGTTGAGCTTTAACACTCCATATCTTATATTGTGGGTATTTTGAGCAAGAGCGAAAAGCATCGCGAGCTAGGCCTAAAACATGGGCTGGTCGGTGTTGGGTCGAACCTTCACGCGGGCGATCAATCCCGTGATATTGTCGTGTCCGCTTTGTTGGTTGGCACGATCGATCAGTTCGATCAGCCCTTGTTCTAAATTGGCTTTAGAACTAATGAGGGGGACGAGATGAGTTTGACTGTGATTTTCTAAAAAGTTGCCATCGGAGAGGCCGTCAGAACACAGAAGCAAGAGAGTATCTTCGTTGAGATCGAAAAAGTTGATATCGGGTTTAACAAATTTGCTGTTTCGAGGCCCTAACGCTTGGGTGAGTTGATAGGCATCGGGACGGGCGTAGGCATCGGCTGGCTCAACACCGCGCTTAATTTCGCGCTGGCCGACTTCATGGTCGATGGTGAGCTGTTCGATCCCGCGCTTGCGCGTCACTCGATAAATGCGACTGTCGCCCACATGAGCGATCGCCAGGTGAGTGTCTTGAACGAGGGCCATCACCAGCGTCGTTCCCATTCGCCCGCTGCCGGAACGCTCGTTGTGCTGATTGATGTCATAAATTTTTTGATTGGCGGCTAGCACGCCTTGCAAGATCGTTTCGCGATCGGGGAGCGCCTCGGGTTCGGTCCAATGAGTTTTGAAATATTCTTGGAGGGTTTCAACCGCCAGCGCGCTGGCAACTTCGCCCGCAGCGTGTCCTCCCATCCCATCGCAAACGATATACAGTCCTCGTGCTTTAAGGGTTTTGCCGAGGACGTTCTCCTGTTTTTCGATTTGGGTTTCAATGCCAAAATAGTCTTCGTTGTGTTCTCGCTGCCGGCCAATATCGGTGTATCCTGCATCGCGGAGACTGAGGATTTGCATGGGGAGAACCACGGTGGGCAAGTCGTCAGAAACGCTCTGGTAAACAATGCTGGCTGTATCGCCCGGATCTTCTGCTTCGGCGGCAAATGTCGTGTCTTCAGGCGTGAAATCCTCTTCGACTTCGGTTTCGGCGGGAGGGGAAGAACTGGGGTCTTGGGCGCGAGCAATCTCGCTTAAGCGATCGCGAACCGCTTCAATGGTGGAGAAATCGCCGTTGCTAACGCCGACGATGAACTGAGCGAGGGGGCCGTACAGGGTGCGATCGGATTGACTAAAGAGTTGCTGCCAGAGCTTGCCCAAATCTTGAGGCCCGAGTTCGCGATCGGGCGGATCGAGGTAGAGTTGTTGGACGCACAGGGATTGGTCTTCGTCCAGGCGCAAATTGTCCATTGCCAGCAGACTTTGACAGCAGCGAGCGGTTGTAAATCCCTGCCATAATTTCGCCATCTCATCGAGCCAACACAACAGTTGGAGGGTTGGCAAATAGGGTTTTTCCCAAAAATCGGCCAGGAATGCCCAATTGGAGCGGTCTTCGAGCAGGACGATCGCTTTGCCTTCATGTTGCCAAGCATCGCGAACGACGGGAACGCTGGGGGAGAGTGCTTCTTGAAGAATGAGATAGGGCAGCGCGATCGCGGGAACGCCAATGCGATCCCAAAAATCGGAAGCGGCCGAGAGTCGAGCCACATCTCCGGAAGCTTCAATTTCGTCGAAAATATCAGCTTGTTGTTCGAGCAAGGCTTCGAGGAAGGGCTTTTCGGCGGGTTGGGAGTCCCAGACGCGGAGTTTGAGACTCTCGGTGGATGCCGGATCGCGATCGAGCCAATCTTGTAGGGACGCGCGATCGCTGGCGTGGACTTGATAGCGTTGGTGGGAGTCTAAGGAGCAGCCGGCGAAGCTCCTGTTTGGGCTGGTTTCTGGTTCGGGTGAGAGCGCAATTTCATCCGATTCTGGGGTCGCAACTGAGACAGTTGCAGCAGCACTGGCAGTTGTTGTTTTCTGTAGGTTGACAATTAGCGCCCACCAGGTTTCTAGAGCGGTTCCGCAGCTTTGGCAAAACTTATGGGCGGTGGGATTCTCAAATTCGCAGTTCGGACAAACAAGTATTGTGGAATGTCCTTGATTCCCCTCGTGTTGATTCATGCTAAATCTACGCCTAGCCAGTATATTCTCAACTTGTATTGTATTCAGCGATCGCTTTTAACATCCGGAAAACAAAAAACCACCTTGCTTCCGCTGCTCTTTGCCGGCTTCTAGACAATACTTGCCAAGAGAGTAATATTCCGTATAGCCTCATCCTAGCGCTTTCTTGGGGCAATCGAATAGGGATTGTGCAGAGCTTTTTCCTCGCGATCGCGTTTTGTAAACCCTTGCCAGAGGAGGAACCCCCCTTGACAAAACAGCGACTAGACCTCTTGTTAGTCAAGCGCCAGCTTTGTCCATCCCGACAAAAAGCCCAACAACTGATTCGCGCGGGGAAAGTACGGGTTCGGCAACAAATTGTTGATAAACCGGGAACGCCCGTCGATCTGGCCGCCCCGATCGAGGTTCAACCTCAACCGCGCTATGTCTCTCGCGGCGGGCAGAAACTCGAAAAAGCGCTCAAGTCTTTCGAGATCTCCGTCGAGGGGCGAATTTGTTTGGATGGCGGCATTTCGACGGGTGGGTTTACCGATTGCTTGCTCCAGGCGGGGGCGGCGCGGGTGTATGGGGTGGATGTGGGCTACGGTCAGGTGGCTTGGAAACTGCGCCAAGACGAGCGAGTTGTCCTGAAAGAACGGACAAATTTCCGCCATCTCGAACCGCAAGTCCTGTATGGAAGCGAGCTACCGGCGGATTTAGCAGTGGTGGATGTTTCCTTTATTTCCCTAGGCAAAATTCTCCCCGCGCTTTGGTCGCTGCTGCGATCGCCGCGCGAGGCCATTTTGCTCGTCAAACCCCAATTTGAAGTCGGGCGTGATCGCGTTGGCAAAAAAGGCGTGGTTCGCAACCCCCAAGACCAGGCTGAGGCGATTTTCCAAGTCTTGCAAAGCGCGATCGCTCTAGGCTGGCGCTATCAGGGTTTAACCGGATCGCCGATTACCGGCCCGGCGGGAAATGTTGAATATTTGCTGTGGTTGCGTGCGGACAGAACCTCCCCAGCAGTTACCTTAGACTTCATCCAAGACCTAACAGCAGCCGCCACCCAATCTTTTAAAGCGCCAAAAACGGGCGCGCCAGAAAAAAGCTCGTCACCGATTTAGCATCGACAATCTCTTCGGTTAAGATAATCTTCTCCAACTCCTGTGGGGACATTAAAACCACCTCAATATCTTCATCTTCATCTTGAGCGGGAGGTTTCTCCAGGGGCGTTAAATCTTGGGCTAGAAATGCGTAAATATACTCATCTGAGTAACCTGGTGCGAGGGGAAATCGACCGAGCGATCGCCAGCGTTCGGCGCGATAGCCTGTTTCTTCCTCCACCTCCCGTTGAATGGTTGCCATCGGCTTCTCATCGGATTCTACCGTTCCCGCCGGAAATTCGAGGAGCCGGCCGCGGACGGCAAAGCGATATTGACGCACTAAAACCAATTTTCCTTCGGGCGTGACGGGAACGGCTAAAGCACCGCCAGGGTGTCGAATGCACTCCCATTCCCCTTCCGCACCATTGGGCAAGCGCAAGCGATTGACATCAAAATTAAATTTACGACCGCGATAAAACAGTCGTTGTTTGAGCAGTTGTGGCAGTTCGCGATCGGCAAACATTCAAAATCCCCCCGAACGATCTCCCAACAGTCTACACTGCCAGCGCTTGTGGAGTTGGGATGTTCTCGGAGAGACGCACAAAAGCTCTTCGTCCTTATTGTTGCTCGCGATACATCTCTTCTGCCAGGCGCTTCAGACGGCGAAGTTGAGCTTTCATATCCGCTTTAGTCCAGCGAGCGGCAAAGGTTTTGAAACCCCAACTGACGATCGGGTTGGGAATCTCGAACTCAAAGCGGTTAAGCAGGTGAGTTCCGTCTGCGTTGGGCTGACACTCCCAGCGATCGCGCCCTTGGAAAAAACCGTCAAACCCCCAGACGACTAACCCCGGTTCTCGTTCCAACACCACATTTTTGAGGGATGGCCGCCATAGAGGAATCCGCAAAATAAAACGGCTGCGACTGCCCACCGCAGTACTCCACTCGCCAATGGGTTCGCAGTGCAGGGCGGGATTAAGCCAGCGGTGCATCAACTCTCGTTCGACAATACAGCGCTCGACAACCGTAGAACTCGCCTGAATTTGGATGGACTGTTCGAGAACTTGACGCAATGGCATAAGGTGTTTTGCACTTGCAACGGGGTGGGAAATTGGCTCAGAAGCAATTTAGCATTTTTCGCCCAAGGCAAAGAGGCTCTGATGTCTTGGCTCTTGCCAGCGAGAGGTAATGATTGCCCCTAATTTCTTGCTAAAGAGAGAAAAAATTAAGTCTTTGGTTACATCGCTGGAATTCTCCGCATTTTCCCGTAAGATATGCCTACAAGTAGATACAAGCGACTAACCCCTGTAGAAAAATCTAAGGATCGGTTTGGTTTTGTCGCTCGAAAATCGACTTTGTTTTAGCTGTCTTGCCACTCGCGATGGCAAGCACAATTGAATTGAATTTAATGATGAAAACCTAGGAGATCATGACACACCTAACAAGTGCAATCCTGTCAGCGCGATCGCCTGCGATCTTGATGGAGTTCAAGATGGATGGGATTGTCTCAGCTCTGGGAGCAGACCTGGGGGGATCGCTGCTCGATTTGCTCAAAGCGATCGCGATTCTCATTGTCGGCTGGATTGTTGCCTATATCCTTAGAGGAATTATTCAAGGACTGCTCAACCGAACGGAAATTGACAACAAAATCGCCAGTTGGCTAACAGGAGGAGGAGAAGAGGGCGAATCGCCTCCCATTGAAGATTGGATCGGCCAAATCGTCTATTGGCTGGTCATTCTATTTGCCGTGATTGCGGCTCTCGAAGCCCTTCAGCTCAGACAGGTTTCCGAACCCCTACAACTGCTCCTCAACCAAGTAACGGGCTTCTTACCCCAGCTTGGCGCTGCAGCCGCCCTGTTGGGTCTGGCTTGGATCTTAGCAACTTTGGTAAAAATGCTTGTCTTGCGCGGATTAAGAGCCGTTAGATTTGACGAGCGTTTGGGCCAGCAAGTGGGGGAAACCGAAGCAGAAAGCCGTCCGTTTGCCCTTAGCGAAACGATTGGCAATGCTCTGTACTGGTTTATCTTCCTGATCTTTTTACCATCGATCCTCAGTACTTTAGAGCTAGAGGGAACGTTAGAACCCGTTCAAGACCTACTCAACCAAGTTCTCGCCGTTCTCCCCAATATTTTTGCCGCCGTCTTAGTCGGTGCGGTGGGATGGCTGATTGCCCAAATCGTCCGTCGGGTGGTGACGAATCTGCTGGCGGCCACTGGGATCGATCGGGTAGGCGCTCGGTTTGGCATTGCTGGAACCAGCCAAAGTCAGTCCCTGTCGTGGATTTTTGGAACAATTGTCTATGTTTTAGTCTTAATTCCGGTTACAATTGCTGCCCTCAATCGGCTGCAAATTGAAGCAATTTCAGAACCCGCGATCGCGATGCTCGAAGATGTGGCGGGCTATCTTCCCCTCGCGTTTGGCGCTGCGGTCATTATGATTTTGGGCTATGTTGCCGGACAGTACCTCTCGGAACTCGTGGCCAGCATTCTGACTGGAGTTGGCTTCAACAATGTGACCCAGTGGTTGGGGCTACCTTCTCCCCCGCCACCCGCTTCCACTCCAATGGATGCCGACCAGGAAACGGCTTCTCCCCCCGCACCTTCGCCCCGCACGCCTTCAGAAATTGTCGGCCTCATTGTTTTTGCCGCCATTTTGCTCTTTGCCACGCTAGCGGCTGTGGATATCCTCAAAATCCCCGCCCTCACCGCTCTTGTTGCTGGGATTTTAGCGATCGCAGGTCAGGTCTTGGCCGGATTAATTATCTTTGCCATCGGCCTCTATTTTGCCAACCTTGCCTTTAGTCTGATCTCTAGCTCTGGCAACCGTCAGGCTAACATTTTAGGGCAAACCGCTCGCATCGCCGTCATTGCGCTGGCTGCCGCGATGGCCCTGCAACAAATGGGCATTGCACCGAATATTATTAATCTGGCTTTTGGTTTATTGTTGGGCGCGATCGCTGTGGCAATTGCTCTAGCTTTTGGTTTGGGTAGTCGCGATATTGCTGCGGCCCAAGTGCGAGAATGGCTGGAGTCTTTTAAGAGAGATTAAAGATCGCCGTCTGCTGCGCGATCGCACTGCATTTCGCCAGCACAATTTGAGCCATAAAAGTCCGGCGCTTTTCCATTGTGGGAAGCGCCGGTTGTTATTTCGACAACAGAAGCATTTCTATAAGAAAGGACAAAGGATTTTGTGGTATGAGACTTTAAGGACAGTGAAGTGTTGATAAACAAAGTTTAAGTAAAATGACACAATCTCAGCAGTCAACAGTAATTATTACGGGAACGTCTTCCGGAGTCGGGTTATACGGCGCAAAATCTCTGGCAGAACGCGGCTGGCACGTCGTCATGGCCTGTCGCAATCTCCCCAAGGCAGAACGCGCGGCCAAAGAGTTGGGTATCCCCCCTGAAAACTACACCCTCGCGCAAATCGATCTTGCCGATCTCGTCAGCGTTCGGCAGTTTGTGAAAACCTTTCGGGAAAGCGGCAAAACCTTGAATGCCCTCGTCTGCAATGCCGCTATTTATATGCCGCTCATAAAGCAACCCCTGCGAAGTGCTGAAGGTTTTGAACTCACCGTAGCCACCAACCACCTCGGTCATTTCCTCTTGTGCAATCTCATGTTGGAGGATCTCAAAAAGTCTTCCTCAAAAGAACCTAGATTGATCATTTTAGGAACAGTCACCCACAACCCAGAAGAGCTGGGTGGGAAAATTCCGCCGCGCCCTGACTTGGGCGATCTCAAAGGTTTGGCAGACGGATTCCAAGACCCCATTACGATGATTGACGGGAAAAAATTTGAACCGGTCAAAGCGTATAAAGATAGCAAAGTCTGTAACCTGCTCACCATGCGCGAGTTACATCGGCGCTATCATGACTCCACAGGCATCGTTTTCAGCTCTCTCTATCCCGGCTGCGTGGCCGATACGCCGCTGTTCCGCAATCACTATCCGCTGTTTCAGAAACTGTTCCCCCTCTTCCAGAAAAATATTACGGGAGGATACGTCTCTCAGGAGTTAGCGGGCGATCGCGTTGCGGCCGTCGTCGCCGACCCGGAGTTTAACCAGTCTGGTTCTTACTGGAGTTGGGGAAATCGCCAGAAGAAAGGGCGCAAATCCTTCGACCAAAAAGTATCCCGTCAAGCTCGCGATGACGATAAAGCCGAGCAGATGTGGGAGTATAGCGCCCAGTTAGTTGGCTTGGCGTAAAACACAAGCGCGATCGCAGATTGTAAGTGTCATGGCTAACACAACAACCCTAACCTCTAGGCGATCGCGCTATACAAACGTCAATTGATGAAGTGCTTGGGAAACTAAAAGCCTAGGCGAGATCTCGCTGACAGCCCCCCTCACACCGGCTAGAGGGAGACCTTTCAAACGAAAACAATCCGCGATCGCGAAGCACTCTCACACAAAGACCAAGCACTACACAACCGCGAATTGACCCAAAAACCAAATTTTAAATGTTTGCCGTCAGGCTCTCAAGCTGTTCTACGGATGGAACAGCAAGTCGGGGTAAAACCGATTGACCTCAATCAGAATACCAGCGGTAATCGTCATCCATACTGCTAGGAGTACGGGAGCGCTGGTCAGAAACTTATCCATGGACTGATTCTCCAGATGATTAACGACAGATAATTAACGCGGGGAAATTGGGACATCTTTCGCTGGAACCACTAACTTTCCAGAAGTGAATTCTCCTAGAGCAAGAGCGGGCCAAGCAAAACCAGACATCATCTTACTGATGGCCAAAGGCACATCAATGATAACCTCTTTCATTTCAGGATCTTTACCGCCTCTGATGGCAATCAGATAAGAACGACCGACCCAGCCGATCCAACCGGCAACATAAAGAAAGAGAATACTAGGAATGAGAAAATCGCCCATGTGAGACAAGCGACCATCAACAATTAAGTGAGGATAACCTTCGGGGCCGCAAAGCGCTTGAGCATAGCGTTCTGCACGTTGCTGTCCGGAGGTCGGATCGCCAGTGGTATTGAGGAAGTTGCTCGCTTTTTGCTGGAATGCAGGAGTATCGCCACAAGGGGTTAGACCGGCAACGCTTTCAGTAGCAGAAGCTGGGGGAGAGAAGCTAAACCACAATGTAACGACCAGGAGCAAAGCCAATAGCTTGCGCATAGTTAGAAGTGTCTCCTCTTTGTTACGAGATAATAAGTTATATGTACAAAAGATTAAGGAAGTTCGTTTGTACATCGAAGCAATCTTACTCTGACAGGTCGATACAGTAAAGGTTAAGTTACTAAAAGTATTGTTTTGAATTTAACTTTATCGGGAGATGGCAACAGTTTTAGCGGTGGAGACAAGCTGCGATGAAACAGCAGTTGCAATTGTAAACGATCGTAACGTTTTGAGTAACGTTGTGGCCTCGCAAATCGACATTCATCGACAGTATGGTGGCGTTGTTCCGGAAGTGGCTTCGCGCCAACATTTAGCAGCGATTAATAACTGTATCGATCGCGCCTTGAGAGAGGCAAAAATGGACTGGCAAGCTATTGATGGGATTGGGGCAACCTGCGCCCCCGGTTTGATGGGAGCGCTGCTGGTGGGAGTCACGGCAGCAAAAGCCCTCGCCATGCTGTACGACAAGCCCTTTTTAGGGATTCACCACCTTGAAGGCCACATCTATGCGACCTATTTGAGCGAACCTGAACTGCAACCCCCTTTTCTGTGCTTATTGGTTTCTGGCGGACATACCAGTTTAATTAGAGTGCAAGGTTGCGGGCAGTATGAAATGTTGGGACGGACGCGAGATGATGCGGCGGGAGAAGCGTTTGATAAGGTGGCCCGGTTGCTGAAGCTGGGCTATCCAGGGGGGCCGGTGATTGACAAGCTTGCCAAGCAAGGTAACCCTCAAGCGTTTTCTCTGCCAGAGGGACGGATCTCTCTACCGGACGGGGGCTATCATCCCTACGATTCCAGCTTTAGCGGCTTGAAAACGGCAATGTTGCGGTTGGTGCAGAAACTGGAGAAAGAGCGGGATGTTTTGCCGCTCGAGGACTTGGCGGCGAGCTTTCAAGAAACCGTGGCGCGATCGCTCGTCAAAAAAACCCTGGCCTGCGCCCTAGATTGCGACTTAAAAACAATCGCAGTTGGCGGTGGCGTTGCGGCCAACAGCCGCCTGAGAGAATGCCTGAAAGCCGCCGCACAATCTCATCAACTCCAGGTGTATTTTCCGCCGCTCAAATTCTGCACGGATAATGCGGCCATGATTGCTTGTGCGGCTGCTGATCGCTTGAGTCGAGGCTATGCTTCGCCCCTGAGTTTGAAGGTTGAGTCTCAGCTTGCCGTGACGCGAGTCGAGGAGCTTTACAAACGGGAGGTCGATCGGGGACTTCCTTAAAGACTGACACCGGCCGCGTGCAACTTATTTTCGAGCTACGATCCGCCCCCTTTCATTCCAGGAGCGGCGTAGGGCATCGAGCGGGTGCAGCCTGAAAAGTAATCGTCTCCTGGGTCGCGCGGCATCTTCTGGCACGAGACGACTGGTATTGACATTTAAGCGCGTATCGGAACCGTCTCCGTTAGTGTGATACACCAGCAAGCGATCGTTGCTTCCTTCGACAACCACCTGCCAGCCGAAAATGGTAATCTTCGTACAGGGTTGGCGGGGGGTTTCATAAACTCCCAAACACCCATCCCAAACTCGCGGGAAAGCGTCGGTAATTTTCAGGCGATCGCGCGACAGTCGAGTTTTGCGGGTCGCCGCAGCGAACGCTGCTTCTCGCACGCTAGCTGGTAGAACCTCAACCCCATTTTCGAGATAAATCGCGCCGCCACGGCTGTCTGTGCGGTAAATAAAGCGTTGTTTGGGTTCGCGCAGTTGAACCATAACGCCATTCCCCCGTTCGTCGCGACTGAGAATCCCTGGGTTGCCTAGATGCAGTTCGATCCGCCACCCTTCAACGAGAGCTTGCGTGCAGGCGCGATCTCGAAACTGGAGTCCCAAACAGCCATTGGGCCAGGTCTGGGGGACGGCGCTGGCAATCTGGAGGCGATCGCGCTCAATTCCAAACGTTTGAGTGGCTTTGCGTTTCACTGCCTCCACCACATCTTGAGGCACGGAAGTGACGCTCTCAGAACGCTCTGGATAAACCATACTGCCGCGAGCGTCGGTGCGATAGACCCGTTGCTGGTTCCCGGCGCGAACCGCAACCCGCCAACCCTCAACCGTGGCGCGGAGACAACCGCGATCAGGGAAAGGCAGTCCCAAACAGCGATCGGACCAAGTGCGAGGTTCGGCATTCAGGATTGAAATCCTGGCAGGAGAACGTCCGGTTTCGCGTCCAGCAGCACGTTTGACCGCATTGGCAACCGATCGCGGTAACGAACTTGGAGGCGCGTTTCGTCCAATTTCTATTTCTCGAAGTTCGGCGGCTATCTCCCTAGACCAAGACTCTACCGAACCAAAAGCCCCATCATAGACTGCATTCCACCCCCCTCTCTCTCCCCGTTCGGCAAAGAAGAGGTAGCGTCCCCCCGTCTCGGTAATAAAATCATGGCAGGAGTGTTGGTTGAAGCCAGACAGTCGCAAGAATCGCGGCCCCTTACCTTTGAAGTAGCGATCGACGCGGAGGGTGAGGACTTCTCCGTTCGCCTGAGTCACCGTTCCTGCAAATACGTAGGGAGTGGAGCGGACTCGTTCTTCTAGGGGGGCGGGACGGCTTCCGGGTTGGGGGGAACAGGCCCTTGCAGGTCGAATGGTTAAAAAACAGATTCCGAGCGGAACCAAGAGAGATAGCCCTACAAATTTGAGTTTGGTCGGGAATTGAGAGGTTATGTTAGTCATAGAGCGATCTCTCCAACTGCGAAGTTTCTAACGCCTTTGACGTTGGGTGCAAATCAATGTTTCTTTGTCAAGGGCGATCGCGCGGAATTTCGGGTTCAGGCAGAGGGGGTTGGCGGAGATGGGCCCAATTTCCGTTTGGGCGATCGCCTTCTTTGGGGAAAAGCTATGATAATGATTGCTTGCATCTTCAATTGACAGCGGGCTAGCGCTGAAAACCAGTCCTTTTCGCGATCGCTTCTTCACCCCGTTGTAACGAACTGTAACACCAGGGTTCTATGGTTTCCAAGGCTAATTCCCAATCATCGCCCAACGATAAAGATCGCCCCTTCTCCCCCAAGTGGCCGTTGAATATTCCCCCTCTACCCAAAACAGACGAAGAATCCCTCAACCTCCGCCAACTGCTCTCCGTCGCGCGTCGGCGGTGGTTGCTGCTGACCGCAGTCACCCTAGCGGTTAGCTCTTTAGTGGGGGTGAAAATTCTCAACGAAGTTCCGCGCTATCAAAGTCGGGTTCACCTCCTCGTCGAACCTATCGCCGGAGACGAGCGTTTCGACCAATTCAGCCAGCGACTGGCCGGACAAATTGGCATTCGCTTGGACTACGACACTCAAATCCAAGTCCTCCTTAGTCCCTCGCCCATGGCTCCCATTGTCACTGCTATCCAAGAACGCTATCCGGAGGTAGACTACGGCTCGTTGGTGGGGAACTTAAACATTAACCGCTTGGAGTCCACCAAAATCTTGGAAGTCTCCTACCAGGACTCCGATCCGAATAAAATCAAATACGTTCTCGATCGCGTCGCTATTGGTTTTATTGAATACTCCAAACTCGAACAAAAAACCGGCAAGCAAAAAGGTCTAAAATTCGTCGAAGAGCAACTTCCCACCTTGCAGCAGCGCGTTGACGAGTTGCAAGCGCAGATGGAGAAGTTTCGGCAGCGAAATAACCTGATGGACCCAGAAATTCAGGGACAAACCACCTCCGATCGCCTCCTAACACTCAGGCAAGAGCGTCAAGGCACTCAGGCTAAACTCAACGAAGCCAAATCGTTACAGTCCAAATTGCAGGGCCAGTTGAGCTTAGAACTCGATCGCGCGATCGCCGTCGCGGCCCTCAGCGAAGCACCCCGCTATCAACTCCTGTTAGACGAGCTGCAAAAACTCGAAACCGAAATCGCCCTCGAAACCGCTCGCCTGACCCCCAGCAATCCTCAAGTTAAGGCGTTAGAAACCAAGCGCGATCGCCTGCTCCCCCTGCTGCGCCAAGAAGCCTTAGTCGTCCTCGGAACCGATCGCGTCAGCAGCGATACGCGAGCTATGGCCGCTTCTCCCAACCGCATTCGCCTGGGACTGACGCAAAAATTAATCGAAGTCACCAACGAAAGACAAGTTCTGACCGTTCGAGATTCAGCCCTGGCGCAAGCCGAACAAGAAACCCGACAAAACGTGAAAAATTTTGCCGCTCTCAGCCGCCGATATGCCGATTTAGAGCGCCAACTCGAAGTTGCCACCGAGAGCTTAAACCGCTTCCTCGCCGTCCAAGAAGACCTGCAAATCGAAGCGGCCCAAAGAACCATGTCTTGGGAACTGCTCGTCGAGCCGCACATTCCCACCGTTCCCATTTCGCCCAATATCCCGCGAGGGCTGCTCGTTGGCGTGGTGGCTGGCTTGCTAGCGGGGTCGGGCGCGGCGTTGCTCGCTGAGAAACTCGACGTGAGAATTCACTCAGCCGACGACCTCAAAGAAAGCGTGGGGCTACCACTCTTGGGGATTATTCCCTTGCGGAAAGACTTTAAAGAGCGGCGAGGGGCAGAACGCGCCGCGCCTCTCCCACCCATGATTTCGCGCCGCTATCGTGCCTCCCCCTTCCTCGAAGCGTTTCGCTCCCTCAATGCCAACTTGTCCTTCCTCAGCCCCGATCGCCCCCTACAATCTTTGGTGATCAGTTCTTCGGTTCCCTTAGAAGGCAAGTCCACCACCTCGACGCACCTTGCTCAAGCGGCTGCGGCAATGGGGCAAAAAGTGCTATTGGTCGATGCCGATCTGCGCCGCCCCCAAATCCATGCCATGACCGACTTGCCAAATGTTTGGGGCCTCTCCCACGCAATTTCGATGGATATTGAGGTCAACGATATCGTCCAGCGATCGCCCACCGAAGATAACCTCTATATCCTCACCGCCGGACAGATTCCCCCCGATCCCACCCGCTTGCTCTCGTCGCAAAAAATGCGAAATTTAATCGACAAGCTCCAAGCGTCTTTCGACCTGGTCATCTTTGATACGCCTCCCCTGCTCGGTCTGGCCGATGGCAAATTCCTCGCCGCCCACACCGATGGCATCTTATTAGTTGTCCGATTGGGCCGAACCGACCGCACCATCCTCCAGCAAGTTTTAGACGGCTTGCGAGTGTCCCAATCTTCGCCTCTGGGGATTATTGCTAATGGGGCCAACGACTACACGTCCAGTTCCTACAACTACTACCATCGGTACTTCACCTCCGAAGACGGCGAACAGCCTGCTCCTGCGGATTCCATGCCAAAATCGCGTTGAGCGAGCCGAATGTGCTTGACCTTAAACTTCAAAATCGTTGAATTTTTTGCAACTCCAAGAGCTATGAGACAGCGCAATCATGAGATCTTTGTTAGCAAGCTTCTATTGGGAAGCATGGCGGTCTGGACAGGCGGGACTCTTGCATTCCCTTCAACTTTGCCGGCGAGAGCGAGCGATCGCCTAGAGTGGCAGAACAACTTCTCCGAACATTCCTTGGAGAGCATTGAACTTCAGCAACGCCCAACCTTCCTCAAGGGCAAAGCGTTGAATTGCTCCCCCCAGCCTTGCCCGTCGGAACAAAAGCCAGAGGAAGCCAGCCCAACAAACCTTGAACCCCCAACCTGGGACATCGACCTCCGCCTCGAACAGCCCCTAACTCCCCTTGCTCAAAATGCGCCCTCGCTGCCGGACTTCAGTACTAACACTCTCGATTCTCCCTACACCATCGGGCCGGGCGATCGCTTACAGATCGATCTTTTTGATGTGCCAGAATACAGCGGCGAACACTTGGTATTGGTGGATGGAACCGTTAATCTCCCCGTCCTCGGTCGTCGCCAAATTACCAACTTAAATTTCACCCAACTCACCGAACTTCTGCAACGCGAATACGCCCCCTATATCGTCAATCCGATTGTCACGATCCGGCTCGTCAATCCTCGTCCGGTCAACCTCACTGTTTCTGGGGAAGTACGGCTCCCCGGAGTCTATACCTTTGGCGGCGGCGATGCAACCACCGCCAATCAGTTTGCCCGCGTCACAAAAGCGATCGAGCTGGCGGGAGGCATTACGGCGGCGGCTGATGTCCATCGGGTCGAAGTGCGCCGAACCTATCAGGGTCAAGAACAGGTGTTTATGGTCGATTTGTGGAACCTGTTGCAGGGCAATAACCTCGCCCAAGACCCCTTACTTCGAGATGGCGATACGGTTTACATTCCCACGACTGAAATTGTTGACCCCAACGAAATTCGCCAACTGGCACAAAGCAGCCTTGCCCCCACAGAAACGGCATCTTTCCAAGTGGCTGTGGTGGGAGAAGTTCTCGATCCGGGCACCTTTACCGTCAACGCTTCATCGGAAGGAGCGGACAACTTACCGACGGTGGTCGAAGCGCTTCGGGTGGCGGGAGGAGTAACGCCCAAAGCTGATGTGCGCCAGATTCAGTTGCGTCGTTCGACTCGCAGTGGCAAAGACCAACTCATTATTGTGAACTTGTGGAAGTTGCTCAAAGATGGGGATATTAGTCAAGACCAAGTTTTGCAACAGGGGGATGAGCTCTTTGTTCCCGTTGCCGAAGAAATCGATCCGACGGAATTGGAAGAACTGGCGCGATCGCGATTTTCTCCCGATACAATTCGAGTCAGCGTTGCCGGAGAGGTGGCCAGTGCCGGCACCCAAAGCCTGCCGGCCAATACGACTCTGAATCAGGCCATTTTAGCGGCCGGAGGGTTTAACCAACGCGCCCATCGCGGCTCGGTGGAACTGATTCGACTCAATCCCAATGGCACGGTTTCTCGACGCACCATTGATGTGGAGTTTGAAAATGCGTTAAATGAGGAAAACAATCCGTTATTGTCCAATAACGATATTGTTCTGGTCAATCGCTCTGGTTTCGCCAAAGCTGGCGATTTTGTCAGTACCTTATTGGGACCGGTGCTGACGGGGGCAGGAGCGCTCGTGCAATTCCCCTTCACCCTTCTCAATCTGTTCGGAATTACTACCACCACGACAAACTAATTTGCTTCCGCGATCGCGGCGATTGATGACTTTACCTCGTCTGATCACTTTAATTGTTGGCATTAGTTCGATTCTCGGACTGATGCTGTGGCTGACGAACTCCCTCTATCGCCTTTATCTTCAAGTCTCTTTTACCGCACCTTGGCTGGCAAACTGGCTGTTGTTGCTTTTAATCGTGCTGTTGGGGCTGATAATTGCGGCATTTGTCTATTACTTCAACCTTTTTTCTCGCCAGCGTTCTGGGGGCAGTCGCCAAAAACGCCGCCTCGCCGCCAAAATTCCGGAGCAAAAAGCGGAAGCGGCGGAGGAAACGCTCAAGGCCGTACGGCAACAAGTGACTCAGATTCAGGATCGGGTGACCCAACGCGCCCTCTTGATGCGATCGCGAGAAATTGAAGCCAACCTTCAGCGGGGCGAGATTCGCGTCGCTATTTTCGGAACGGGATCGTCGGGGAAAACCTCCCTCGTCAATGCCTTAATGGGTCGGATGGTGGGGGAAGTCGGCGCGCCGATGGGAACGACCCAAGCGGGACAAACCTACAGCCTGAAGTTAAAAGGATTGAGTCGGGAAATTTGGATTACCGATACTCCCGGTATTTTAGAAGTCGGAGCTGCCGGGACGCAGCGAGGGGAAGTGGCGCGCCAGCTTGCGGCCGAAGCTGATTTACTGCTGTTTGTTGTCGATAATGACTTGCGCCAGTCCGAGTACCAACCCCTGCAGGCCCTCGCCGAAATTGGCAAACGATCGCTCCTCGTGTTTAACAAAAGCGACCTCTATCCCGAAAGCGATCGCGCCACCATTCTAGAACAACTGCGATCGCAAACCAAAGCTTTTATTGCCCCCGCCGATGTCGTAACCATTAGCGCCAACCCCCAACCCGTGCGCCTCGACACCGGAGAACTCGCTTGCCCCGAACCGGAGATCTCGCCCCTGATTAAACGCCTGGCTGCGGTTCTGCGAGCTGAAGGAGAAGACTTAGTTGCCGACAATATCCTCCTCCAGTCCCAACGCTTGGGCAGCGAGGCCCGCCGCCTCATTGACAAGCAGCGACGCAGACAAGCCGATAAAATTATCGATCGCTATCAATGGATTGGTGCGGGGGTCATTGCCGTTACCCCCGTCCCCGTCATCGATATCCTCGCCACCGCCGCCGTCAACGCCCAAATGGTCGTGGAAATTGGCAAAGTTTACGGAATTGAGTTAGATCTCGACAGCGGCAGAGAACTAGCTCTTTCCCTGGGGAAAACTCTAGTAAGTTTGGGCATCGTCAAAGGGGCGGTGCAACTGCTCTCAACTGCCCTCCAGTTCCACATAACCACCTACCTGATTGGCAAGACCATTCAAGGGATAACCGCAGCCTATTTAACCCGCATTGCCGGGAAGAGTTTTATTGAATACTTCCGCCAAGACCAAGACTGGGGAGATGGCGGCATGACTGAGGTGGTGCAAAAGCAATTTCGCCTCGTGCAAAAAGAAGAGTTTATGAGCGCCTTTGTCAAAGACGCGATCGCGCGCGCGGTCGAACCGCTCAAAATACCTTTAGCACCTCAAGAAAAGTCAGCCGAGTTAGTCTCCACTGCCGAGGAAGATAGTTGGGAGGAGCGGCCGAGAAGTCGCTCGGAGGAATGGTAAAGGGCAATCAACTGGCTGGCAATTTGGCGAAGGTCAGCCAAAAATCTTCAATTCGTTCGACCAAGGTTGCAAACTGTTTGAAATTTTCCGGCTTGGTGAGGTAGCAATTGGCATGAAGTTGATAGGCCCTGAGAATATCCAACCGATCTTCTGAGGTGGTTAGTACAATCGTGGGAATCGTTCTCAAGACGGGATCGGATTTGATTTCCGATAGCACCTCGCACCCATTCTTTTTCGGTAAGTTTAAATCCAGCAAAATGAGTTGAGGACGGGGACTCTTCGCATATTTTCCCTGCTGTCGGAGAAAGGCGATCGCTTCAACACCATCTTGGACGAGATGGAGGTGACAGAGAACCTTGGCGCGATCGAACGCCTTGGCCGTCAATGCAGCATCCACGGCCGAATCTTCGACCAGCAGAATATCAACCCGTTGCGTCAGAATACCATTCATAAGCAGTAGCATTAGCGTTGGTCTGGCTGGCGAGGAAGGGTGAAGTAAAAAGTCGCGCCTTGTTCTGGAGCAGACTCCACCCAAATTCGCCCCCCGTGACGCTGCACAATTCTTTGGCAAATTGCCAAGCCAATACCCGTTCCTTCGTATTGCGAGCGAGAGTGCAAGCGTTGAAATATGGCAAAAATTCGCTGGCCATATTGGGGATCGATGCCAATTCCATTATCGCTCACTGAAAAAAGCCATTCTTCCGAGGTCGGGGTTGCAGAGAGATGAATTTGCGGAGGGTTTTGAGCGCGAAATTTAATGGCGTTGCTAATCAGGTTTTGCCAGAGTTGGATAAGCTGCAAGGGATCGGCGATCGCAGTCGGTAACGGATCGTAGGTAATGGAGGCGCTACTTTCAGAGATCGCGACGCTCAAGTTGGCGAGAACGGTCGCGATCGCTTTCTCGCAATTGACAGACGTAAATTTTGCCTTGCGAGTCCCCACCCGTGAGAAGGCGAGTAAATCTTTAATCAACTGCCGCATTCGCGTCGCACCATCAACAATAAAGTCAAGATATTGTCGGGCATTCGCGTCTAAATCGTCTTGATATTCTTCTTCAAGCAGTTCGGCAAAACTAATCACGCCTCGCAGCGGTTCTTGGAGATCGTGGGAGGCAATGTAGGCAAACTGCTCTAGTTCTCGATTTGAGCGGGCCAGTTCGCGGGTATAGCGCGTTTGATTTTCAAGCAATTGGGCTTGAGAGAGGGCAATGCTAAGTTGATCGGACACTTGTGTGAGAAACTCAATTTCATGATGAGTCCAATAGCGCGGCCCGCTGCATTGCTGAACGCAGAGCAATCCCCACAATTTCTTCGCTGCTAAAGCTGGCGCTTGGGGTTGGGGGTCTGTGCCTTCAATTCCCCCAGAACAGAGAATGGGAATCGCTAAATTAGCGCGAATGCAGTGGGTTTGCAAAAACTCCAAATAGCAGGGAGAAAAATTCGCCAACGCAACATCCGCACAGGCATAGATGTGGTTGCTGGAATATTTGCTCAAACATTCGCTAAAGCCAGTATCAACAACCAACAGCCCTTGCATCGTGGGAAATTGAGGCTTGACAGACTCATTCACAACCGTTCCCGACCCGTCTGAAGTCATGTGCCAGAACAAGACGCGATCTGCGCTCAGGACTCTCTGCAATTCGGTGACAGAGGTTTGCAAAATTTCTTGAATGTGCAGCGATTCGCGAATTTTGAACGTTACAGAAGTTAATAGTTTCTGGTATTGGGACTGACGGAGTTGTTCGGCACGTCGCTGTTGTCGGGCCCAATAGCCAGAAAGCATTTCCCCAACAACGTGCAGGAGTTGGGCATCATCCTCCGACCAGCTTTTAGGGTTGTTGGGGCTGCTCTCAAAACCGAGCTGTCCCCAAAGCTGTCCTGATTCCAGGTAAATGGGGACTAAGATAACGGCAGCAACATTAATCGATCGCCAATAGTTTTTTTCAGCGATCGCGCTGTTGGGCAAGCTTTCAACGTTGCAAACAACAATATCGCGCTTGGTCTTTAGCTGCTCGCACCACCAAGGAAATTGGGACAGATCGATCTCTCCAAACCGCTCCATCTGGTTGGTCGTGTTCTCATCGCACCACTCGCGAATCATTTCCCCCCGACCCGTCCCCCAGAAGCCCAGCAAATAAGAGCGATTCGCTCCAATTGCCTCGCCTAACTTTTGGAGAAGCTCGTTGAATGCGAGCGTATCATTGGTTGCCAGTTTGGTTGAAATTTGGGCTAAAGCCGTTTCTAGGGTCAGGCGATGGCGCAAGCTGTTTTCGGCTCGCTTTCGCTGGCTAATATCCTCAATGAGAGCGTAATAACCTTGCACCCGATCTTGGGCATCGCGATCGGGAACTAAGGTTGCTTTCACATCGCGCTGGCCGCCTTGTTGGTAAGGGAGTGCCACTTCATAGGAAAGGGCTTTGCCCGCCAAAACTCGCTCGATTTTATCGCGGATCGTATTGTAGGCTTCCTCACCCAAAATCTCCCGCAGGTGCTTGCCATAAATCTCTTGGGGGGGGTAGCCAAACCAAGTGGTGTAGGTCTGGTTGGCGAAGCGATAGCGCTGCTTGGCATCCACATAAGCAATGCAGACTGGCAGCGCATTGGTAATTAAGCGAAGTCGTTCTTCGCGATCGCGCAGGTTATCTTCGATTTGCTTTTGAGTTGTGATCTCAGTGGCAACGCTGTCCCGACGCGAGGACATTCCCTCAGAGCTATCAATTAAGCGAGTGCGCTCTCGCAGCCAGCGGATTTTGCCGTCCGGTCGAACGATCCTATAAGCAATATCGAAGGTTTGAGTGGCCTTCAGGGTGAGATCGGCCCTGCAGACGCGCTCCCGATCGTTGGGATGAATGGCTGAGCGCCACAGGTCCAAATTCTCGAAGAATTCCGACAGCGTGCGACCGTAGACTCGCTCGGCGCTGGAGTTAAGGTAAAGCAGTTTGTTGATGTCAGGGTCAATTGACCAGACAACGTCGTCGAGAGAGCCAAGGATGCTGTACAGTCGCTGCTCGCTTTGTTGTAAAGCTTGCTGGTTGGCTTGCAATTCTTCTTCGACTTCCGCGATCGCTCGCCGTTGTGCCAAGATTAAGCGCAGCGATCGCTCAATCAAGGACGCGCTGAGATCCTCTCGCTCCCAGTAGTCAGCTCCCCCCAACTGCAAGGCGGCCCTTCCCGCCTCAGCCGTTTCGGTTAAGAGGATCGCAGGAAGATGGGGGGCAATCTCTAGCAATTTATAGAGGAGTGCTTCTCGGCGAGGATTGGTTGCTTGGAAATCCAATACGCAGGCGGTATAGTTTCCCTCGGCGATCGCGCTCTCTATGCGGCGAGGGTCGATTTGCTCCAGTTCGTATCGAACCGAGGGAATTTGAGCCAGTAAAGCGCGCAAACAAGAGGCATCCGCCGCGCGATCGGCAACCAAAAGGATGAGAAAAAAATCTTCAGCCAGATTTCAAACCCTCCAAGCGATCGCCAATGTTATTCTTAATTCTAACGATCTCTGCGCTGTAGAACTATCTCCGACGCGCTTCAACGCTTTCATTTTTCCTCCTTGCATCCTACCCAATGACCGAGAAACCCAATCGTTATCCGACCAGTCGCCTCATCTTATGGATCGGTTTTTGGCTCGTGCTGGCGTTGCTGTGGGTCAAAATTTGGACGGGATGGGATGTCAAGTCTCTCAGCTTGCTTTCTAGCTCGCTCCACACTCTCATTGCCGGCTTTAGCTTGCTGTTTGGCTGGCTCACGGTCATCAGCCGCGATCGCCCCACAGGAGAAGCAATCTACGGCCACAGCAAGCGAGAAACCGTGCTGGTCTTGCTTCTGGCTATTGGTTTGGGTTTTGCCTGTGTCTGGCTCTCGTGGCTTTGCGTTCGACAACTGATTGCCATTTACGACTGGGAAAATTTGCTCTTTCCCATTCGCGTCACCCGCCCTCTCATGCAGTTACTCGGCTTGCTTGTCGCTGCAACATTAAGTTTGGGGCTGCTCCATCGCGTTCAGGGGCGCATTCTCAGCCACCCCATTTTACGCTTCAGTGCCAACCAGCTTTTTAAAGAAGCGGGTTTTACCGCCTTAGCCGCCGGCAGTTTGGCTGGTGTGTGGTGGGGCGAACCTCTGTTTGATGTCCTGCTGGCGGCCATCTTAATTGTGTTAGCTGTGGATAGTTTTTGGGACGCGATCGGCTGGCATTTTCCCTTGTTAGTCGAACAAAGTGCGATCGCCCCCGAAGCGATCGAACAACTGGTTGGCGAGATTGAAGGGGTCGTCCGCTGCAATAATATCCAAGCTAAAGGTCTGGTGGGACGCTTAGTCTATATTTCAATGAATCTTCGTCTCGATCCCAAAACCCGGGAAAAAACGCCGCAAATTGCTCGGAAAATTGAAAAAATTCTGCGGGAACGTTACGGCCCCGTACAGGTTACCTTTGCGATCGAGCAATAAATGGGAGAGGAGTAGAGTCCCATTATTCACTTCTCTTCTTGGAGGCGATCGCTCACCGCAATCTTGAGCGCCAAGAAAACGAGATCGCGCGCGGGTCGAGTCCCAGTGGGAGACCGAATTTTAAGTCAACATCGGAGCTAATTTCTCACTGTTCTGATGGGGCGCGAAGAATAGGGAGTTTGCAGCAAAGAGTCGCGAGTACTACTGGAGTAGTAAGCGATGATCGCCGTCGGAACGGTTAAGGTCAAAATCGCGATCGCGGTTCCGATGATTTTAGCCCACCTGTGACTAGGAGGGTCGGAGGAATTGGCAGAGGAGCCACTGGATTCCATAAAAAGTGCGTTTTAAATCCGGTTTTCTCAGTTTTAAAAAGAGAAGGGGCTGCCGAAGACAACCCAAGTAACTTCTATTGTAGCGAGTTCTTGTCCGAGCCGAACGGAACTTGCAATTAATCTTGTCGAAATGCAATGTTCGTCCCCCGATCGTCTGATGGTGAGGGAATAGGGAGTTGGGGAGTTGAGCGGGATGTGTTGGTGCGACAAAAAAACCGCCGCTGATGGTTGGGCGGTCTGGATAAGCAATCGGAGGGTTACTCTCAGTTTACGACCGAACGAAGTAAGTATTTGTTACTAATGTTACAGAGATTGACCAGCAATCGACTCCCAAGAAACATGCTCTAACGATCGACTTTCTACTAGAATTTGGGCTTGACGATTTTCTCAATCCTCATTTAACCTTTATCCAGAAACTTGTCAAGATCTATCGAGTCTTTAAAGGGAGAGGGCGATCGCAACTCTTCTTTCAATCTGTCGAACGTTGTCTGTCCCAAAGGTTCTTATGAAAGTAAAACAGTTCTTTTTAGCCTCAATCCCGCTCTTGGGTTTAGTTGCTTATCCGGGAGCAACATTGGCTCATTTAATCGAAACCAATTATCAACTTGTTGCCGATTCTTTGGAAATTCAACCCACCTTCAGCACCGGAGAAGTCTTTCCCAATGCGCCAGTGGTCGTCTACTCGCCGAACGATCCGACCACGCCTTGGCTAGAAGGTCGAACCGATGAAGAGGGCAAGTTTGTCTTTAATCCCGATCCAGCTATTTCAGGAGAATGGGCCGTTGAGATTGGCGAGGAGAGCAATAGCCATTGGGATCGGATCGAGGTTCCTGTGAGCGATCGCGGTATCGAGTTTGAGTCGATTAGCCAAGCGGACGAGCAAACACCTCACAGCCATCGTCAGTTTGCAAATCAATTGATTGTGGCGGCGATCGCTCTGGGGAGTATCGTCGGCGGAAAATGGGTTGGGCGTAAGGTTCGGCGTTCCTAAGACGTAGGTTTTTTCCGAGCTGACTTCCGCTTGCTGCTTTTTGTGCTTTGCCGGGATTGTTTATTTTGAGCAGCTTTGCTGCTTGTCTTTTTCTTCCCTTCAACGGTGGGGAGGGTGAAGTGGAACTGACTTCCCTTATCCTTTCCCGCCGACTCCGCCCAAATCTCCCCGCCCCAATATTTAATAATTTGGCGGCAAATGGCGAGGCCCAAACCCGTGCCGCCCGTCGTTCGCTGCAAAGCGCCTTCTTCTTGATAAAAGCGGTCAAAAATGGTTTCAAGGCGGCTGGGTTCGATTCCCCGCCCTGTATCGGCGACGGTGACCTTGAGCGATCGCTTGTCGAGAACGGCGATCTCAACGCTAACTTGGCCGCTAGCGGGCGTAAACTTGCAAGCGTTGTCTAGCAGTTTGGCCAGCACCTCCACCAACCATTCGCCATCGGCCTCAACGAGTGGAAAGGTGCCGGAAATGGGGATAATAATTTGGGGCAACTCGTCAATATCTTTCCGAGCCAGGGTATTGCTGAGAGAAAGGCTAATACATTCTTGTAGGGAAATGGCTTCGGGATGCCATTGCACGCGGCCGCTTTCGAGTTGGGAGAGCGTTAGGAAGTCTTGGATCAGCTTTCGCATTCGCTCGGCATCCTCAAGAGCGGTATTGAGCATGACCTGGCGCAGTTCGCCGGGCATATCTGGCTCGCTGGCTAGGCTTTCCAAGCAAATTTGAATGGTTGAGAGGGGCGTGCGGAGTTCGTGGCCGGTGATGGCCACCAGGTTAGAACGGGTGCGGTCGAGAGCTTCGAGTTGCTGGTTGAGGTCTTCGAGGTTGGCGTAAGCTTCGGCTTGAATGAGAGCAACCCCGACTTGGGTGGCGATCGCCTCCACCAAACCGGCTTCTTCTCGCATCCATTCCCCTTGGACAGAACCGCAGTGGTGTAACTCCACCATCCCCTGTAATTGGTTTTTGTAGAAGACAGGAACGAGCAGCCAGGAGGCGATCGCAAATTTTTGAATTAAGGTTTTTAGGGCTTTATCTGCCGTCCCGATCAGTCTGGGGTCGCCGGCGGTATCTTCCACTAAAACCGACTCGCGAGAGGTCAATACGTCTTGAAACAAGGGGTTGTTCTCCAGCGGCCAGGTTTGCCCTCGCAGAGATCGCACGTTTGCCCCCAAAAACTCGCAGTCGATAGTGGCGGCGCGATCGCCTTCCCGACAGCGATAGATCAGGCAGCGACAGGCTCCCAGCGCTTCTCCCAATTTCTCGACTGCTACTTCCAAAATTTCTTCTGGGTCGAGCGATCGCCGAATCGCCACGGTCATCGCATGAATCAACCGCTCTTTTTGCTCCTGCGCCTCCATAGAACGATAGGCTTTCAGTAACTTGTACTGGCTCGCTTGCAAATACGTCACCAAGCGTTGAACGAAGGGATCGGGGTTAATAATTGGCGAGGTATATTGCAGAGGAGCGTTGAGGTCGCAACTTTGGGGAGAGTAGAGATAGAGACTTTTCGTTTCGGCAATTTTGTCTGTGAGTTCCGGACGGTAGATTAAAATGCGCTCCAGCAAAATTTCTGCGGCTTTGTAACTCACTTCCGGATCGAACGTCCAAATCCCTTCAAAGCGCCGACTGCTGTCCATCGCCGATCCCGGACTTTCTTGAGGCGAAACCGAGCGTTCCCGGCAAATCAGACAATTGGCGTATTGCCGGCCGATGACAATAAGATGCCATTCTTGGGACAGGGCATCTTTAGAGTCGAAGGCAATGGTTTCGTACGCACCGGAGTTGTTCTTAAACTCTGCTTCTGGAGCTGAGAGGACGTAGACGCGATCGCTCTTTTGGGCAATGCGGTGATAGCGATGAGCTTCCTGACGATAGAAACGCTCTCGCTGGAAGGTCGCAATCACCAGTGGCGATTCCGAACCGGCCAAAACTCGATCTTCCATCGCGTGGGAGAGTGCGATTAAAGAAGACTTGAAATACATTTGCGATCGCCATTCAGGTAAGGCGCTTTGCAACTCTGCGAGAACAGAAGTCAGGGTACTCATCAAATAATAGTGTTTGATCCCTCTGCTCTCTTCTGCTGCGACCGACTCAGATCGCATTGAGGAGAAGTTAGGGACGATGTGTGCTTTTATCTTTTCTTTATCTTTTGAGCTTATCGCACAAACCTGTTCATCTTGACATTGGGTTTTTCTTCGACTGTCCGGTGCAACCGAATTGCGCTTCTGAATAGCTTCCCTCTCAAACCTACGTTTTCCTCGCATCGCCTCACTCAGCACTCCCTTGAGGAACGAGGCATGTGGATTCGCCCGATGACTTGACCGACCGAGGTTATTTGTTCTGAAGCGTCCGTCAGCGTAGCTGCTGCGATCGCGCACAAAATTTAACTTAATTTATTTAAAGTTTATTTCCGTTTTTCTAACTCTTGAATTTCTTGTTGGAGAAAAAAGTTCAGAAACGTTCTAATCCCTGAGATCGCAGCCAGCTTTCCGATTGTATCCCAACTCGGAGAAACAGCAGTTGCAGCGATGTCTGCAGCTAAAAGAAACTCTAAAGAAAGTGCCAGAGACAACCCCAACTCCAGTCGCACCGAACCGAGATTTGGAGAACTCTCTCTCCTCTTTCTAACTGCTAATAATTTGACAATTGCTTTGCAAATTCCCATGGACAGAATGAGCAGCGCACAACATTCAATCCCAATCTTGAGGAAAAAAGCGATTTGCAGTAAAAGAGATTCCGCAACGCGATTTAATACTAAATCGTGAACTGAGGATAAATTTTCAGTCGAAGCGATCGCAAAATAATGAAGTCCCATAATTGCACCAACAGTAATTTAAGCCTTCAGTATTGCTTGCGCGAGCGAGAGTAAAGACAGAACCAGTTTTGTTCTCCCCTAGCCAATCTTCAAATAAAATCGCTTTTTTTGACAAGCGTTCCGGCATAACTCGTCAATGATTTCTTCCGATCGGCGCGATCGCCTCCTAGATTGTCAGTCTTTCATCGATTTTGAACGGTCGCTCAATTTCTGCCTTGGTCTACTAAGTCACTCAACTTTTCACAATACTCTCACATCGTTCTTTGAGCGCCCGATCGTAATTGAGATAGCCTTGATAGCTGACACAATAAACCCCTCTCAAAGCCAAGTAAGGAATCAGTAACCCAGTGTTTTCATGACCTTGGATAAAACGAGTCTGCCGTTCGCTAACTGCTTCAAAAGCAAACAAGTGGCGAACATTAAAAAGAAACGGGGTCCAAAAGTGTCCTTGCCAGACGAAAGATTCAAGCGGATCGATGGATAAAAATTGTGCATCGATCCAGTGTTGGCCAAATTGTTTGAGGTCTTCTAAGAAACGAATTTTCGATCCGATCTCAAACTCAGCACGAGCCTCAAGCACAAACGGATTCCAATTGGAGTAAGCTTCAAAGTCAGTAACTTGCTCCCAGACAACTTGTCGTGGGGCATTAATCACAACCTCAGTTTTCCAGCCTTTCATGAGAGACATTCTGTCTTGGATATTTGAGACTTTTGAAACTCGATCTCTTTGCATCTTTTTAACTGCGCGATCGCGATGTGCTGATAGATTTATCGACAAATTAATGTTCGGAACGTCTGCTGTTAACTAGATTGCGACGGTTAACGATTTATCTAAAACCAGTGTTAGTTACTGCTCCGGTTCAACACTTCGTTATCCAGTATTTGTGTGCGCGATCTGCTTCTCTTCTTCCTCGTGTTTTTGCTGAACCGGACGCCATAATGGACCGACCGCAAGGAGCAGGACGAAGATATTGAAGACAGCATTTGAGGCGTTCCCCGATGCTACAGAGCCTGTACTGTCCAGGACAAACCACGCAAGAAGTCCCGTGAGTACGGCTCGACGCACCGCCTCAGGTGCTATGTCATAAACCCACACCGATAGACACCAAATCATTACACCCCAACCTAAAATGACTCCACCTGTTACTGCTGACAAAAATCGCGTGTCCGGAGAGGCATAGGTCTGTATACCATCTACCGGCCAACTCAAAAGATCGAGTGTTAATCGAGCAGGTTCTGACGTAGTTGTCATCGTTCCGAAAAAGAACACCGGACTAAAAGACCCGACCACGATCGCAGTTACTTTCAGCCACAATTTGTGAAACTTATGAGACATGATTAGAGGTGACTTGCCATCACAACTCATCAAGAATACCTCAAGAGCATCGCGATCGCACTCCAGATGGCATGGTTTTCTTCATCGATGGTGAAGTTAGCTGACACCTAAATGATTATACGGTTGCTCTATGTTTGGCCCTGGTCTAATTCAATTATGTTTAATACTCAATATCGCTGGCTGCAAGTTTTAGTGGGTTTGGGTGTGGCGATCGCGATCGCGCTCCTCCCTTGGCGGCCGCTCTTTGCCCCCGCCAACTCACCCCCAGCCGTTACAGAAGAGGTGAGAGGGGTTTGGCTGACCAATGTGGCCAGCGGCGTACTCTTCGCACCGTGGGGGGTCGAACGCGCCATTGACAAGCTGGCGCAACTGCACTTCAACACTCTCTATCCCGTGATTTGGAATCGCGGCAAAACCTTTTATCCCAGCTCCCTTGCGCGTCAAGTCACCGGAAGCGATGAAGAGTTGCTGCTCAAGCTCGCGCATCCCGGATCGGATGTGCTGGCGACCCTCGTCGAGCGCAGTCATAAAAGGGGGTTGCGCGCGATCGCTTGGTTTGAATATGGCTTTATGGTTCCTGCGAACTCAGAGCTAGCCAAACGCCATCCAGACTGGCTGACCCGCAGCCAACAGAGCAGCACGATCGTCGCCCAAGATGAATTTAACGCACGGCGATCGGACACTCAAAACTCGAATGTTCTGCAACCCGCTCAAGCTTGGCTCAACCCCTTTCACCCAGAAGTTCGGGACTTTATTAAAGGGTTAATTCTCGAAGCGATCGCCAACTACGCGGTCGATGGCATTCAACTCGACGATCATTTTGGCCTGCCCGTGGAAATGGGGTACGATCGCTTTACCGCCAAACTCTACCAGCAAGAACGCAGCGGCCAATTGCCTCCCAGCAACCCTCGCGATCCCCAGTGGGTAGGCTGGCGAGCGAACAAAATTACCGAATTCGTCGGCGACCTCAACCGCAGCATCAAAACCATTCGCCCCGACTGTATTGTCTCCCTCTCCCCCAACTCCCAAAGTTTTTCTTACCAAAAATATTTACAGGACTGGCGGACTTGGGTGGAACGCGGTTTCATCGACGAGCTAGTTTTACAAGTCTATCGCCGCGATCTCAACACCTTTGTTGGGGAACTCGCTCAACCCGCCGTCCAGTTTGCCCGCAGCCGCATTCCCACAAGCGTTGGCATTCTCAGCGGAACCGTCCGCACTCCCGCGAAGATCGATCAAATTCAAGCGCAGGTGAGGGCGACGCGCGATCGCGGATTTGCGGGAGTCTCCTTCTTCTACTGGGAAAGTTTGTGGGGTTACATCGCCCCAGAAGCCCCTCAACAGCGTCGCAATGGCTTTCGAGCGCTGTTTTCCCAACCTGCTACAATTCGCAAGAACGGTCGCATTCGGGAACGCGCGATCGAGCGGCTGTAGCACACTAAGAATAATTCATTCTCAAAATTTTTGGGAGAACGATAAAGATGAAAAAAAGATTGAGCTTACTGGTTGCCTTCTTAGTCTTGGCTAACTTTGCCGGTGGATGCAACAAAGCTTCCGACTCTCCGAAAGCAGAAGCATCGCCTCAAGCTGAGACAGCAACAGCATCTCCCAAAAGTGTCGAGCCAATTCCCGGCTGGAAAAAGATTGAGGGCAACGACGTAGAGTTGTGGTTGCCGGAAAGTTACAGTGGGGGCGATCCCAGCGGCGACGATCTAGACCTCATTGTCGGCAAGCTCGAATCTTTAGGGCCGAACTTTGCGGGGATGGCCGAAACAATCAAACAAAATCCGGGCATCTTTAAGTTGTGGGCATTTGAGTCGAAGGCTGGCTCATCGGGCTTTGTAACCAATGTCAACGTTGCGAACGAGCAGATCCCCAGCACAATGACGGTCGAGACTTATTTACAGGCTGCATCCAGCCAACTCCCCAGTCAGTTTAAAGTCCTTGAGCAAAGCCCCATCTCGCTCAAAGCGCATCCAGAGGCAGGTAAGCTGGTGGCCGAAATGCAAATGAATAACATCACGGTCAAACAACTGATGTACGTCATTAAAAATGAAAGCCAAATTTGGGTCATCGGTTTCAGTACGGGCCTTGAAGATTTTGAGCAACGCTTACCCGAATTCGAGCAAAGTATTGAAACGTTTCGAGCCACTCAGTAGCCTAAGTGTTGCCTTCAAGATTAAGTCCGATCGCGGGTCGATCGAGGTCGAGGCGCAGTGTTTGCGTCCAAGGTGGGAAAGAGATGGCTAGATCCGAACGTTTTGGATGAACGATCGCGCGCCCAAACCAACCGCTCAACTGAACTGTCGCTTTTGGGGACAGTGGGTTGCGCTCACCAGTTTGGGGTATCTCCTGAGCTTATTTTTTATTGAGGTGGGGGAACGTCCCGACCTGGGGGCAATTCAGGGCGCGATCGGCGGGATCGCGATCGGTGTCATGCAGGCCTCAATCCTCAAACAGCCGCTGAACTTCAGTTGGCAATGGGTACTGGCCTGTGCGGTGGGTTGGGGACTTTTGGCAGGGAGTGGTGCGGGGGCAATTGGTTGGATTGCTCCGAGAACGGAGATCTTGAGCATTCGCTTTGTGTCTGGGTTGGCCTTCGGCGAAGCGTGCGGGATTGTGTTGGGCATTGTCCAGTGGTTGGTTTTGCGCCAGTCGGTTCGCGCGGCCTGGCGGTGGATTTGCATCAATCCTCTGTGTTGGGCCGCCGGCCTCTCAGTGGGCTGGACTGCGGGCGGATTGCTGCGATCGCGCTTCCATCTTTTCTTGGCTGAAGTGGTCGGTTTGGGGGTGTCTTGGGCAATTGTGGGGGCGACAACCGGACTGGCGTTGATGAAGATGATGGAAGAATAACTCATGCAAGGACGAACGATTTTTGGCGGACTGTTTGTGGCGGCCGGCATTATGGCGATCGCCATGTTTGATTGGTCGTCAACCTTAACCTGCGATCGCTCCCCCCAAAGCCCTGGAAGCTGTCAGCTCGTTCGTAGGAACGGTTTGGGGTCGAGAGAGCAAACCCTGCCCCTCTCGCGCTTGCAAGGGGCCAGAGTTGAGACGAAACAAGTGGAGTTATCCAGCGATCGCCTGCGCCGTACCACCCCCATGTATCGCGTGGTACTACTCGCGACCGACAGTGCAGAAATTCCCCTCACTGCCTACTACACCGGCGATCGCGCCAGCAAAGAAGGGATGGTCTTCCTCATCTCAACCTTTCTGGAAGACTCAGCTCAAACGTCTCTCACCATTCGACAAAGCGATCGCCAGCGCGTTTTTCTGGTTGGCGGTCTACTAATTGTTCTGGGGATTGCCATCTTGCGGTTGGGGAGGTAGCGAGATTGTCGTTGAACAATTTCCAAATCTTCAAAATCGAGTCAAAGGCCGAGTTATCTTGAAATCAGCAACTTGAAGTCCTAACTTGGGAAACCTAAACACAAGTCCTGGGTTCCAGTCTTCACTTTATCCTTGGCATCAAACTTCATGTATAGGCAATCCCTCCCCTTTACCCTCCTCGCTTTCGCGCTTTTCTTGCCCCCCGCTCAAGCTCAAATTACCGCAGACGGAACCGCAAATACCTTCGTTCTCCCGTTCGGAAACACCTTCCTCATTGACGGCGGGACAACCGCTGGAAGCAACCTCTTTCACAGTTTCTCTGACTTCTCAGTTCCCAACAACGGGACGGCTTTTTTCAACAACGCTGCTGGTATTACCAACATCTTCAGTCGCGTCACCGGGGGAAATGTTTCCAACATTGATGGCATCATCGCCGCCCAAAACCCCACCAATCTCTTTCTCCTCAACCCCAACGGCCTTCTGTTTGGCCCCAACGCCACCCTCGCCATCAACGGTTCCTTTTTTGCCAGCACTGCCGAAAGCATTGTGTTTCAGGATGAGTTGGAGTTTAGCGCCGCACAACCCCAGAACCTTCTCAGCGTCAGCGCTCCCATCGGCTTGCAGTACGGCTCAAATCCCGGTGGAATTGTCAATCGATCGCAAGCAACCTTCTTCGGTCAAACGGTGGGACTTTCGACCATCGCTCCCAACACAACCATTGGCTTAGTGGGGGGAGATGTCAACTTATCTGGAGGCAGCGTTACCGCAGTGGGGGGCAGAATTGAAATCGGTGCGGTGGGAAGCAATAGCTTTGTGGGGTTAGTTCCCGACGCGATGGGATACCGCTTAAACTACGACACCACAAACGCCTTTGCAGACATCACTCTTTCCCAGCAAGCTGTTATCAATGCTGTTGGCAACACGAACGTTCAACTGAGGGGCGATCGCGTTCGCCTAATCGAGGGAGCGAATATTGTTGCTATAACGACGCAAAATCTCAACGGCGGCACAATCAACATCGACGCACGACAGATTGAAATGGACAATGGCGCGGGGATTGCTAGCATTACGACAACCGCGACAGTTGGGGCAAACATTAACCTTCGCGCCTCTGAATCCATGAATTTAGTTGGGGTTGGCTTAACTCAAATCGGAATTACAAACACGTCTATTCTGCGAGGCAACTTCTCCCCAGATAATATTGGAACTGCAATTGCCTCAGTAACCACAGGGAGTGGTTCTGCTGGGAGTATTAATATTGAGTCTCCCACGATCGACGTTAGCGATGGTGGAATTATCGTGAGTACAACTCTCGGTGACGGAACGGCCGGTTCATTAACATTCAAAGCAACCGATCGCGTGACAGTAGACAGTTCGAGTGTTTTCTCTGGAACGGTTTTAGGATCGACCGGAAACGGCGGATCGATTCGCTTAGATACCGCTCAATTACTTCTGAGCAATGGCGGACAGATTGGAACGGTGACCTTTGGAGTCGGAACTTCGGGTTCTGTTGCCATTAATGCTGACAACATCATTCTCTCGGATTCCCGTCCCGCACTCCCTTCCTTTAGCGATTTGTCCCTTGGTACTGACGCATCGCGGAGCGCGATCGCCTCCTCCACTTTTGGTACGGGGGCTGCGGGAGACATTAACATCCGCACCAATACCTTAAGCGTGCGAGATGGATCGGGGATTGCTTCCAATAGTATTGCTGATATCATTCCTAGCGCGGGTGCAGGGGGGAATATTTTCATTTTTGCTGCCGATTTAGTTGAAATTCAAGGAACGTCTGGAGATGGTTTAGCAATTAGCGAATTTGATAGCTCGACGGATTCCACCTCCCCGGCCGGGAGTGTGAATGTCTCAACCGGACGTTTAATTGTTCGCGATCGCGGGCGCATCACGGCCGCAACCGCAGGAGGCGATGGGGGAAAAATTGCGATTCGCGCAGCAGATTCCATTGCACTGACCAACCAAGGCGCGATCGTCACCAGCGCATCTTCTCCGGCGATGGGCAATAGCGGCAGCATTCTGATCGACACCGGCCATCTAAACCTGACCGATTCCCAAATCGCTGCAAACAACCTCTCCGCTGGCGGACAAGGGGGCAGCATCAACATTTCCACCCGCCAAACCCTCAACATGACCCGCAGCCGCATCACCGCCACCACCACCAGCGGCAATGGAGGCGATATTAACCTTCAAGTGGGCGATATTCTCTTGATGCGAAACAACAGCCTCATCTCCACCACCGCAGGACAAGCAGGTGCAGGCGGAAATGGCGGCAACATTAATATTAGAGCGCCTTTTATCGCGGGCGTTCCCACAGAAAACAGCGACATCACCGCCAATGCATTTGCTGGCAATGGCGGCAACATTCAAATTTCCAGTAACAATATCTTCGGCTTGGAGTTTCGCCCCCAACTCACGCCTTTGAGCGATATTACAGCCAGCTCGCAGTTTGGGGTCGATGGAACGGTCATCATTAGTCGCTTGGATGTCGATCCGTCTCAAGGACTCGCAAAGTTACCCGTCGATCTAGCCGATCCTAGCCAGTATATTGTTTCGGGTTGCGCTGCAGCAGCCGAAGGAAACAGCTTTGTTGTCACCGGACGCGGGGGACTGCCCGCGAATCCCAGCAATACCCTAATCGGCGATCGCCCTTGGTCGGACTTTCGCGATCTCTCGGCGTTTCGAGAGGCAGGGAATTCAACAGTTGTCCAGACGCAAGTCCCCGAACAAATTGTGGAAGCCAATAGCTGGCGAGTGAGCGATCGCGGCACCATCGAGCTAATCGCCGCAGTTCCGAGTCGCCACACGCAAACTCATGCGCTCAACTGCGACGGTACTACTACCGATCTCTCAAGGAAGAAGTGACGAATTGCAGTTAATTGCCAACGCTTGTCTTTTAACCTTTACCCCTTCTCCTGTCGTGCCGAGCGTTCCCTTGCGCCTTACGGCGGCGCGGGGTCTCGGCGCTTTACCTGTCAATTTTCAATTGACAAAGCATTACCAGAAATTAAATTTTCTCTAAGATAAATTAAGTAAGAGTTGTGGATTGAAAATGGGGAAGCATAGAACTTAAGATCGGCTACTTCTCTGTTTGCATCAAATTGTCATGTATTCTCGAACTCTTCCCCAAACCCTCCTCCTCGTGTTTGGACTCCTTGCCACTCCCGCACCCGCTCAAATTACTGCCGATGGAACCGTTAGCACTGTCGTCACTCCGGCCGGAACCACCTTCAACATTACCGGAGGAACAACCGCTGGAACCAACCTTTTCCACAGCTTCTCAGACTTCTCCGTTCCCACGGGAAGCGAGGCCTTCTTCAACAACGCCACCAACATCGCTAATATCTTCAGCCGCGTCACTGGCAACAGTGCCTCCACTATCGATGGAATCGTGCGCGCCAATGGGACGGCCAACCTCTTCCTCCTCAACCCCAATGGCATCCTCTTCGGTTCCGAAGCCGAACTAAATTTGGGCGGTTCGTTTTTCGCCACCACCGCAGACCGCATTTTGTTTGAGAACAATCAATTCTTCAGTGCCACAGATACCACCACTGCCCCTCTCTTGACGGTTTCTGTTCCTATTGGACTGCAATTTGGCACATCTCCCCAATCCATTACCGTACTGGGAAACGGTCACGATCTCGAATTTGACCTTGATACCTTTTCTCCTATCCGAGACTATCGCCCAGTGGGATTGCAAGTTAACTCAGGGAAAACCCTGGCTTTAATTGGTGGAGATCTCTTCTTTGAAGGGGGAAATCTCACGGCCGATCGGGGCCGAATCGAACTTGGCAGCGTGGCGCAGGCGGGAACGGTTCCCCTAATCCCAACCGCGGATGGATTTACCCTCGACTATGGCAGCATCAACAGCTTTGGCAATCTTAGTTTTACTCAAGCTTCCTCTGTAGAAGCGAGCGGAGAAGGAAGCGGCAATCTGCATTTTCAAGCCAGAAACATCTCTGTGGTTGACGCTTCGGCAATTATCAGCAATGTTTTAGGGACAGAAGATGGAGGAAATGTTTTAATTCGAGCGACCGAATCGGTGGAAATTATTGGAACGGAAATAGGAGATTTTCCCAGTGCCTTCTTCAATGATGGAGAATTCGATACAACGGGCAATATGGGCAACATCTCTATTGAAACGGGAAAGTTGAAAATCGCGAACAATGCGTTTATTTCCAACAGTATTGCTGGTTCTGGCAATGGCGGTACTCTCAATATTGCGGCCGATGAAATAGAACTATTTAATGAAACTCAGGCATATACAGAGTATCAGACTGGGATAGTTGCCGATGTTTTATGGGGTGGAACGGGTCAGGGTGGAGATATAGCCATTGAAGCCCAAAATATAGCAATGAGAGACGGAACGCTCATTTCTACAAACACTTTAGATCTTGGAGATGCAGGCAATTTGATGATTCGAGCCACAACCCTAGAAGCAATCGGGATGAGTTTTGATGGCGAGTTTGTTACTGGAATCTCGACGGATACGTTTGCCTCCGGTCAAGGTGGCAATTTAGTCATTGAAACTGATTATCTTAGCGTCAGAGATGGAGCGCAACTTGCGGCAGGAACTTTTGGCGAAGGGGATAGCGGAAATTTTATTGTTGAAGCTAAAAACATAGAATTAACCGGTCGCTCGCCCATAGATCTTAACCTTCAAACTGGACTCTTTGTCGATACGCTTGATGCTGGGGAAGGAGGCAATTTAGAGATCGACACGGAACGTCTCCGAATCGCAGATGGGGCATCGATTCTTGCCGGAGCGGAATGGACGGGGAATGCAGGCAACATTAAGATTCGGGCCTCTGAATTTATTGAAGTGATTGGTAAACATGAAGCCGCGAATGACTTTAGCACCTTATCCAGTACCACAACTGATAGCGGGAATGGCGGGCAAATTTTTCTGAAAACCCCGTACCTGCGAGTTGCGGAGGGAAGAACAATTTCTGCAGCTACGTTTAGTTCGGGGGATAGCGGAAGCATTGCGATTCAGGCAAATACGGTGGAAATCAGCGATGCCGATCTTGATTTATTTGGCACTCTCAACGGTATCGTGACTTTTGTCGATCCATTCGCAACGGGTAATGGCGGTCAGATTGCGATTAATGCCGATCGCTTGTCTTTGAAGAATGGGGGGCAAATTGATGCGTCTACTTTTGGGGAGGGAACGGCCGGCAATATTAATCTCAATGCACGCGAAATTAATCTGGCCGGGATTTCTGATGTATTAGAAGACGGAACTCAGATTCCCAGCCGAATTAGCTCGTCTTCTAATACAGCCTTTGCCGCCGGTTCGGTGAAGATTGCCAGCGATCGCCTCACCATCCAAGATGGAGCGGAAATTAGCGTTAGCTCTCAAGGGATAGGGGATGCGGGAAATCTCAACATCACCGCTCGTCACATCTTTCTCGATAATGGCAGTCACCTACGTGCAGAAGTCAATGGCGGCAACCAAGGAAACATTAACCTCAAGGTTAGCGACACTCTGCTCCTACGGCGCGGCAGTTCGATCGTTGCCAATGCTACAGGGGCATCAATCGGGGGAAATCTCAACATCAATGCCAGTTTTATTATTGCCGTTCCCACGGAAAATAGCGACATCAGTGCTAATTCTGAATCCAGTTTCGGCGGTCGCGTCACCATCACCACCAATGGCATCTTCGGCACGCAGTTCCGCCCCCAACTCACTCCCCTGAGCGATATTACCGCGTCCTCTGGGTTAGGGGCGGCCTTTAGCGGCATGGTGGAGATCAATCAGCTCACAACCGACCCCAGCAATGGAATGCTCGATCTATCCATCGCCCTAACCGATCCGTCTCAGAAAATGGCTAGCGGTTGCGCGGCCGAACAAGAAAGCAACCGTTTTGTGGTGACGGGACGCGGGGGATTGCCTGCAAATCCCAACCATTACCTGACTGGCAATAGCACGTGGTTGGATATGCGAGATCTCTCAGGGACTCAAGACCGAGGCACTTCAACTGTTACCCAGACGCAAGTCTCAAAGCCAATTGTCGAAGCCAATAGCTGGCGAATCAGCGATCGCGGCACCATTGAATTAATTGCTACCGTTCCGAATCGCAACGCACCCACTCATGCGCTCAACTGCGACGGCACGACTGCGAGAACTTAAATTTTCTCTAAATACAAGTTTTGGGTTGACAATGGGGAAGTATAGAAGTAAAACCAATTTTTCTTCGGATTAGCATCACTCTCTATGTCTTCGCGACAGTTTCTCTCAACCCTCCTCCTGACTCTTGGACTCTTTACATCTCCCGCTCGCGCACAAATCGGTGCCGACGGAACTGTTGGAACTGTCGTCACTCCCGCCGGAACTACCTTTACCATCACCGGAGGGACAACCGCCGGAAGCAATCTCTTCCACAGTTTTTCAGACTTCTCTGTCCCCATCGGAGGAACTGCCTTATTCAACAATGCCACCAGCATCACCAATATCTTCAGCCGCGTCACTGGTGGCAATACATCTAACATTGATGGCATCCTGCGCGCCAACGGCACGGCTGATTTATTTCTCATTAATCCAGCCGGAATTATTTTTGGACAAAATGCCTCTCTCAATCTTGGCGGTTCCTTTATCGCAACAACGGCTGAAAGTGTTGTATTTAGCGATGGGATTGAGTTTAGTGCCGTTCGGCCCGAGCGATCGCCATTGCTAACGGTTAATGTTCCCATTGGTTTGCAGATGGGAATTGCTCCGGGAGATATTGCAGTCCGGGGAAACGGACATCGTTTGAGAGGTGGAGTAATCTTCCCGTTGAATCGAGGGAATACTCCTAACGGCTTGCAGGTTAATTCGGGTAATACTCTCGCATTAATTGGGGGAAATGTTGATTTAGAAGGTGGTATTCTCTCTGCGACAGGACGTATTGAATTAGGAGCAATTGGTCGCAACAATACATCCGGTCAAGTCGCAATTGCTCCAGCTTCTACTGGATGGTCTTTTAATTATGAAAACATTAATCAATTCAACGATATTCGACTATCGCAAAAAGCTTTTGTCGATGCTGGCAACTCAATTCAAATGCAAGGAAGAAACATCAATCTAGCCGAGAATTCCATTGTCTTGATTGAAAACCAGAATTTACAGGATGCTCAATCGATTGAAGTTAATGCGACTGAATCGATCGAGATCGTTGGTGGTACTAATACCAGTGGATTCATTTCAACAGGTTTTTACAGCCAGGCTTTTAGGGGAAATGGGGGCGACCTTGAGCTTTCAACACCCAAACTGATAATGTCTGATGGAGCAAAAGTTAGCACTGTTGCTTTTGGGACAGCCAATGGCGGACATGTATTGTTCGAAGTAGAAAAATCGATCGATTTAACGGGTTTTCAACCCAATAATCCTCTAAATGCAACGACCATCAATACTCTTAATCTAAGTTCCGGTCGCGGCGGAAATATTACGGTTTTCTCTCAGCAACTCACTTTTGCGAATGGTGGCAATCTCGCTGGTGTGATTTATGATTCGGGGGATGGTGGAGATGTTTATATAAATGCTCAACAAATAGAAATCAATGGTGTCAATCGAATCAATTTAATCCCCAGTTCAATAGGAGCAACAAATTTTGGCAAAGGCAACTTGGGGAATGTAACGATTGATACCTCAACTTTAATCCTCAGAGGTGGTGCTAGCGTTACGTCAGGTACTTCTGCCTCGGGTAATAGTGGGAATTTAACCATTAACGCATTAGAGTCGATTGAGATTAGCGGGATGGATATCTCAAACTCTTCAACTCGAATCAGGAGCAGCACAAAATTACCTAGTGTAAGAGCGCAGAAATTGTTTGGATTGCCAGCTATTTCGACTGGGGAAGCTGGAGATATTATGCTGAATACACCTCAATTAATTGTTACTGATGGTGCAACTATCACAGTCGAAAATGAGGGTGTGGGGAATGCGGGTAGCATTACGGCAAATGCTGACATTCTTATATTGGAGAATGGGGGAAGTATTACGGCTTCCAACTCTTCTGGTGCAGGAGGCAATATCCAGATCGATGCGGGTTTTTTCGCATTAACAGATTCCCAAATTTCTGCCAATAGTATCTCTTCTGGCGGTCAAGGGGGCAGCATCAACATTGCTACCCGCAACAATCTACAAATGACACGCAGCAGTATCACTGCTACTACTACGAGCGGCAACGGAGGAGATATTAATTTCCAAGTTGGTGGACCTCTTTTAATGCGAGATAACAGTCTTATCTCGACAACAGCAGGACAAGCGGGTGCGGGAGGCAATGGCGGCAATATCAACATAGTTGCCCCCTTTATTGTTGGCGTTCCCACAGAAAATAGCGATATCACGGCCAATGCGTTTACCGGCAATGGCGGCAATATTAAAATTTCGACTAATAATATTTTCGGACTGAAGTTCCGCCCTCAATTAACTCCTTTGAGCGATATTACGGCTAGCTCTCAGTTTGGGGTGAGTGGCAAAGTCACCATTAGTCGCTTGGAGGTAGATCCGTCTCAAGGTTTGACGGAATTACCGGTTAATCTTGCCGATCCGAGCGATCGCATTATCTCGGGTTGTGCGGCAGCAGAAGGCAATAGCTTGATTGTTACCGGAAGGGGAGGATTACCGCTCAACCCCAGCCTGCAAGTAGAGAGCGATCGCCCCTGGTCGGATCTTCGGGATCTCTCCGCGTTTCGGGAGGGAGGGAATTCAACCGTTATTCAAGCGCAGGTTCCCGAACAAATTGTCGAAGCCAATAGCTGGCGAATCAGCGATCGCGGCACCATTGAGTTAATTGCCACGGTTCCCCATCAAAATATCCCAACCAATCCTCTTAACTGCGATGGTACTGCTGCCAAAACTTAATGTTTTCCGAATGAGAGTTTGGGGTCGACAATGGGGAAGCATAGAAGTGGAACCAAGTCCTCTTCGCATTAGTATCACCCTCTATGTCTTCGCGACAGTTTCTCTCAACCGTCCTCTTTACTCTTGGAATCCTTTCAACTCCCGCGTCAGCACAAATTACGGGCGACGGCACCGTTGGCACTATCGTTACTCCCACCGGAACGACGTTCGCTATTACCGGAGGGACCACCGCTGGAACCAACCTCTTTCATAGCTTCTCAGATTTCTCCATCCCCACCGGAGGAACTGCCTTATTCAACAATGCCACCAGCATCACCAATATCTTCAGCCGCGTCACCGGAAGCAACCTCTCCAACATTGACGGGACAATCCAAGCCGCTGGAACCGCTAACCTCTTCCTCCTCAACCCCAATGGCATCATTTTCGGGGCAAATTCTTCCCTGAACATTGGCGGTTCCTTTTTCGCGACGACAGCCAATAGTATTGTGTTTGGCGACGGCATAGAATTCAGCGCCAATGCCACCAATGCCTCTCCCCTCCTGAGCATTAGCGTTCCAGTGGGCTTGCAGATGGGCAGTAATCCTGGCAATATTACCGTCCGGGGAAATGGACACACCCAAATTCATACTCCATTAGTTGTGCCATTCGATCGAAGTAACAGCACGAGGGGGCTAGAAGTTTCCCCTGGGCAATCAATTGGTTTGGTGGGAGGAAATATCTTCCTTGAAAGTGGCGTGTTAACTGCAGAAGATGGAAGAGTTGAACTCGGCGCAGTGGGACGGAATGACAGTGCAGTAGTGGGGCTAGCATCCACTGCCACAGGCTGGCAAGTTGGATATGACGGGATCGCTAATTTTGGCACTATTACGCTAAACGAGCGTTCCCTGATTGATGCGAGTGGCGTTCGTGGCGGCTCCATTCACTTGCAAGGACGGCAAGTCGGACTGCTCAACGCCTCCACTCTTTTGATTCAAAATTTCGGTTCGCAATCCGCAGGTACAATTCAAGTCGATGCGACAGATACATTCACGATCCGGGGCAATGGCTTGGGGGGGCTAGCAAGGAGCAGAATTTTAACTGAAACATTAGGAGGTGGGAAAGGTGCAAATATTGCCATTCATATTGGCAAGTTAAGCATGAGAGAGAGTGGGGCTATCTTGGCACAAACATTGGGTTCAGCGTCCGCGGGCGATATTAACATCGTGGCGACAGATTCGGTGGATGTGATTGGGACCGATCCTACCCTTCCTGTAATCCCTCAAATTACGACTATCACCTTTGGTGAGGGAGCTGCTGGGAATCTTTCGATTTCTACAGGGCAGTTGCGACTCAAGGATGGGGGTACTACTTCATCTGGTAGTTTTGGGGTGGGTAATGCGGGGAATGTAACTCTAAAAGTAAAGGGGCTTCTGGAGGTATCGGGAGTGGAACCCACGAGCTTTATTAGCTCGAATATATCGGTTGCGTCCTTCAGATCGGGTGATGCAGGACGTTTAAGGATTGATGCAGGTCAAGTGAGAGTGAGCAATGGTGCCACACTTTCCTCCAACGGTCTCGCGAGTGGTAATGCCGGAGACACGATCCTCAATGCCTCCGAATTTGTTGACATAGACGGTCAATTCATCGCGGGTTCTACGATCATTCCCACTGAAATCATTTCAGCAAGCTTCCTTGCCAGTCCAATTGTCCGACAAGTCCTGGGACTACCGCCCCTGCCAACAGGAGAGGCAGGGACTCTGACCATCAATACCCCAATGTTGCGCGTTCGCAATGGTGCAACGGTTTCAGTTCGCAATGATGGAACGAGTGGAAATGCCGGGAGCTTGGCGATTAATGGCAATTCCGTGGTGGTGGAGAGCCAGGGGAGCATCAGCGCCAGTGCGACGAATGGTCAAGGGGGGAATGTTCAACTGACGGTCAATCAACTCACGGTTCGCGATCGCGGTACGGTTTCGGTCAGCAGTTTGGGTTCTGGGCAAGCGGGGAGCTTGATAATTGATGCCAACGCGATCGTTTTGGATAATCAAGGCAGTTTGCAAGCTGAAGTCAATGGCGGCAGCCAAGGGAATATTAACCTCAACGTCAGCGACCTTTTACTTCTGCGTCGCGGTAGTTTTATAACTACCAACGCAACAGGTTCTGCTACGGGAGGCAACATTAAGATAAATGCCGGATCGATCGTTGCCGTTCCTACGGAAAATAGTGACATCAGTGCCAACTCCGAATCCAGTTTCGGTGGTCGCGTCACCATTACCACCAACGGCATCTTCGGCACGCAGTTCCGCCTCCAACTGACTCCCCTGAGCGATATTACTGCTTCTTCTGGCTTGGGGGCAGCCTTTAGCGGCACGGTGGATATCAATCAATTGACCACCGACCCCAGCAACGGAGTCCTTGAGCTATCAACTGCCCTCACCGATCCTTCCAATAAGGTGGTTAGCGGCTGTGCGGCTGTATTGGGAGGGAATAGCTTTATTGTCACCGGACGAGGAGGTCTGCCGCCCAATCCGAGCAATAATTTGGAGAGAGATCGCCCTTGGTCGGATCTTCGGGATCTCTCTGCGTTTCGAGAGGGAGGGAATTCAACAGTTATTCAAGCGCAAGTTCCCGAACAAATTGTGGAAGCCAATAGCTGGCGGGTGAGCGATCGCGGCACCATTGAGTTAATTGCGACTGTTCCCCATCAAAATCTGCCAGCACATTCACTCAACTGCGACGGAATGCCTGAAGATGCTTAATTGTCAATTACCGATAATCGGCGCAATTCTGAATTCTCTAAGCGAGAAGGATAAATTTGATGTAGACTTTGCCTGTCCCCTGTCTGCTTAACAATCTAGATGCCTTTTCATCTGTACCATCTGATTGCCTTTCTTGTCTCTACCATTGTTGTTTTGTGGAGTACGCCAGTTGTCAGAACGATCGGTCTTAAAAACGGACACGTCGATCGTCCGAGCGATCGCAAAGTTCACCAACGACCCATGGTTCGCCTGGGTGGAGTTTCAATTTTTGCTGGCACTTTAGTGGCCCTGATTTTCGTTTGGTGTTTGGGCGCTTTTGTCGGACTTTCTCCCGAACAAAAAGGGGGAATTGTTGGGGTGACGGTTGGCGGGACGGGATTCTTTTTAATCGGTCTGGCAGATGATTTGTTTAATCTCAGGCCGGTTTCTCGCTTGGTGATGCAGGTTTTAGTCGCTTCCCTCGCCTGGAAAATGGGCGTGAGTATTGACTTTCTCTCCATTCCCTTTGATGGTTTGGTGGAAATTCCCTGGTTCAGCCTTCCCGTAACGGTTGTTTGGCTGGTGGGGATGGCGAATGCGATCAACTGGATTGATGGTCTGGATGGTTTGGCGGCGGGCGTATCGGGGATTGCGGCTGTTGTCATGCTTGTCGTTAGCCTGTTTATGAATCAACCTGCGGCCGCTCTCATTGTCGCAGCTTTGGCTGGGGGCGCTCTGGGATTTTTGCGCTATAACTTCAACCCCGCCCAAATTTTTATGGGGGATGGGGGAGCCTATTTTATCGGTTTTACCTTAGCTGGCGTGGGCGCGATCGGGTTGGTGAAAAGTACGGCTGTGACTGCGGTCTTGCTGCCCTATCTCATCCTCGCCGTGCCAATTTTAGATATGTCATCGGTGATCCTCTCTCGCCTCAGCAGCGGCAAATCGCCCTTTCTCGCCGACAAGCGTCACCTTCACCACCGCTTGCTCAAAGCCGGGATTTCCCAGCGGCTGACGGTACTCTTTATCTACGCGCTGACGCTGTGGGTGGGCAGCTTGGCGATGGCCTTTTCCGGCATTCCCAGCGGCTATGCCTATGCCTTCGGCGCAACGTTGCTTTTAGCTTATGTCGGCTGGCAGGTGAGGCGAAATATCCGCATTCGTGCTGCGGCCGCTCGCTACCAGGACAATCCCGAATCCAAAATTTAACTGCAAAAAAAGGGTATGAGTGCAGAAATTATTTGCGTGGGAACTGAGTTGTTGCTGGGGGATATTGTTAATACCAATGCCCAATATCTAGCGCAACAATTGGCTCGGTTGGGAATTCCTCACTATTACCAGACGGTTGTGGGCGATAATCGAGAGCGTCTCAAGCAGGCGATCGCGCTGGCCGGCGATCGCGCCGAGTTGTTAATTTTTACCGGCGGATTGGGCCCCACCCCCGACGACCTGACAACCGAAACGATTGCCGAGTTTTTCAACGTACCTCTGGTGGAACGCCTGGAAATTCTTCAAGATATTACCGAAAAGTTTGCTAAGCGGCGGCGGCAAATGACGGAAAACAACCGCAAGCAAGCGCTTTTACCCCAAGGGGCGCAAGTTTTACCGAACCCTAGCGGTACGGCTCCCGGTTTGATTTGGCAGCCGCGAGAGGGGATAACCCTCCTGACCTTTCCCGGCGTTCCCAGCGAGATGAAACGGATGTGGCAAGAAACGGCCGTTCCGTACTTAATTGAGCGAGGTTGGGGACAGCAGATTATTCACAGTCGGGTTTTGAAGTTTTGGGGAATTGGCGAGTCGGCCCTCGCCAGTAAAATTTCGGAGTTTTTTGACCGAACCAATCCGACCGTTGCGCCTTACGCTCAAACGGGGACAGTGAGGCTGCGAGTGTCGGCGAAAGCGGCCTCGGAGGAAATTGCCGCAGGACTGATTGACCCCGTGGCGCAACAACTTCAGGAAATTGCGGGCCCGGACTATTTCGGCGCGGATGAGGAGACGCTGACCTCGGTGGTTGGCGAGTTGCTGCGCGATCGCGGCGAAACGGTTGGCGTGGCGGAGTCCTGTACAGGAGGGGGGTTGGGAGCGATGCTCGTCGATGTTCCCGGCAGTTCCGACTATTTTCTCGGCGGTATTATTGCCTATCACAATGAGGTGAAAGCTTCGGTGTTGGGGGTAAGTCGCGAGATCCTGCTGCAGCAGGGAGCTGTGAGCGAACCGACGGCAAAACAAATGGCTCTGGGGGTCAAAAAGCAGTTGGGAACGGACTGGAGCTTGAGTATTACCGGGATAGCCGGGCCGGGAGGCGGCTCGGAACACAAGCCTGTGGGACTGGTGTACATTGGTTTGGCGGCTCCAGATGACACGGTGGATATTTTTGAATATCGATTTGGAGCCGAGCGCGATCGCGCCACCATTCGCTATATCAGCGCTTGTCACGCTCTCGATCGCCTGCGTCGCAAGCTGATAAGCTAATCGATTACGACCAAATCGTAGGGTTTGCTCGGAATACTCTCGAAGCGCCTGCCAAAGAGCGTTACCCTTGGATATTCGGGCAGTCCTTGGGTCGAGGCTCCTCGACTGGGGCTAACAATCCACACCGTACCGGGTTGCTTATCGGCAATGGAACTCGGCCAAAAATAGGCAGCACCATTGGAAGACATCCAATCAATGGTGCCGTCGGGCAAGTTGTAGTCAAAGACAAATCGGGCGGCCACGCTGTCTACCCAGTATGTTCGATCGGGATTTTGGGCAACAAAGGTTTTGACTGTTTCGTAGGTTGAGCTTGGCACGTTTTCCCGGCCGAGGAGTGCGACGGCGGTAAGGCTGTGATTGAGACAGAAAACCGCGATCGCCAGTCCACAAATCAGCGTTTTGTATTGCTTCTGCCAAGAAATTTTGTCTAACATTAAAATAATTCCCAAGCCACAGAAAAAGTTGACATGACTTGGAAGGGTTGCAACATAAGTGAAAAGATTAAAGATTAAACCAATTGTTAGCGCCAAAATAATGACAGTTGCAGATCGAGCAATTGATTTTCTCTTCACGATCGTTGCAATAGCCAGTAAAAAATAAAGGCTATAAAGCGGGATATAAATAATTTCACCGTAGCCCATTTTTACGAGCCAGATAGCTGTTGGAAGCACATTATGCCAGGGTTGTCTGCGTAAAGAGGCACACCAGGATAGATCGGAAAAAAAGTGAGTTAACTCGAAGCCAATGGACAAGAGAAACAGAAAAAACAGCAGTAAAATAGCGCTTCCCAATGTTAAAAGTCTTCGAGTCAAATATTGCTTGCGATTGCCTTTGAATTTACAATAATTGGCAATGAGGATTGTACCGCCAAGGATAACACTATAAGCAATCGTTACAGGAGAAGTTAAAGGGGCAGCTCCTAAGAAAACAAAGCCCAAAAAGTAATATTTCACCCTGTCATGGGTGACTAGCCATAATCCCACAGCCAAGCAGCTCATCCCCAGCGCATCTTGGCGCAAACCTGACAAAAACATCCAGAGAGAAAAGAGCAGGATGCAAGCCACAATTGCAATGTGAGAGAAACGGTAGAATCGGAGCAGTAAAGCCGTAGAAATTGAAAAAGTAATGTAGCAAAAACATTGAAAAAGTAGCAGACTTTTTGTCTTCACCCCCCAAACGACGAGCCAGCCAGCCAGTGCATACTGGTAAAAAGGAGGCTGAACAAAAAACCGATCGATCGTGCGATCGCTCCACATTGCCAGCCAAGGATTAAAAAACTCGCCTTTTTCAGCTAAATTAATCGCAGCTCCCGTAAAAAACATATCGTCCACTGTTGGTGGAGGATAACCCAGACCGTAAAAAACCAGCCAAAAGAGAACAATCGGTGCAATTACAGTAAGCCAAAAGTTTTTCGTGATTTTCTCTTGCATCAAATTTTCGCAAAAACTCAGGAACAGAAAAGTCAATAAAGTCGTTACAAACTGGATTCAGATCGTTTCTCTCCTACAATAAAAGTCTGCTGGCCAAAAAAGCGCCAGAAAAAGGGCATCTTAAGGTAGGCCCTAACTAACCAATCTTGAGCGCCTTTAGCTGTCGCCGTAACAGTTCCCAAACGAGATTTCATGGTATACGGGAGGAATCTTGGGATTAACTCTTGAACCTGAAATCCAGTAATATCTAACGCTTCGACTAAACTATGCTCGGTCAGAGCAATATGATGATCGATATAATCCCAGTAAGCTGCACCGACATAGCGCACGTTGGGTTGCAAAATTAGAATTTTTCCTCCAGGTTTAAGCACCTGCCAACAAGCATCAAAGATATCAAGAACGAGCTTCTTCGCTGGCAAGTGTTCGAGAAAGTTGCTCATAAAAATAATGTCTGCGTCATCCCCTAGAACTTGAGGAAGAGCCGTTGCAGGAGTAACAATAATCTCAATCTCGAAAGCGTTCAGCTGGCGAACATGTTCGCTAATATCAACAGCAATTCTGCGCTTTGCTTGGATGTTTTTAATAAATAATCCGTCACCTGCACCTAAGTCAATTACTATATCTTCTGGAGAGATATAACGCTGAAAAAAGTCTTGGCATAATATTCTCCAAGTTTCAGCTCTAGCTGAATCCTCAGTCTCGCTAAAGCGACGTGTATAAACAGTTGATTCTCTACCCACTCCCTCGACAAAATCAAGCTGAAGTTCTTCCTGATTGACAATTTCTTCAGTTGCTTGTGTTTTGTTGCGTTCCATCTTGGCGATCGTAATGATTTTTCTTAACAGCTTTACTTCTTCTATTATATCTTTTTCTTTTATGGCGATCTAAAAAACAGTACTGAGAATGACTTCATACTCGACAATCCAGTGGTAAATTTCTTGTAAAGTTTCTTGAGGACTCAATTGAGGCTTCCATCCTGTCTTTTGGCAAATTTTAGAAGCATCGGTGATAAATAACGGTACATCACCAGGACGCTCGTCTTCAACGGGTTGAATGAGAATTTGATTCCTCGTAATCTCTTGGCAAAGTTGCGTTGCTTCTAGCAGCGATAGGCTGTTGCTGACACCACCTCCAACATTTAAAATATCGCCATCTAACGCCTCAAAATGAGTGATTTGATAGTCAATTAAACTCAGTAAATCTCTTACGTGCAATAAATCTCGAACCTGCTTCCCCTCTCCGCCATAGCCAATGTAGCGCAGCGGTTTTTTGAAATAGTGAGCGGCAACCCAAAGGGTAAAAACGCCTTGGTCAACTTTTCCCATTTGCCAAGGGCCGGTAATAACACCACAGCGATTAATAATTGCTCGCAGACCGTAAGCTTGTCGATATTCTTCAATTAACAGCTCTGAGGCAAGTTTGGTCGCACCGTATAGCGATCTAGAACCGGACAAGGGGAATTTTTCGGCAATTCCCTGACTCGAAACTCCTAAAATTTCTTGACAGTCGGCAAGATTAAAACGAGTTGAAGATTCTATCAATGTTAAGGCTTTTAAGGCAGCAATGGGATAGATGCGACTGGTGGATAAAAATAAGAGTTCGGCTTTAGTTTTTCTAGCAAGTTCTAAAACATTGATCGTGCCGAGTAAGTTGGTTTGTAACATATATTGCGGTGAGGTAAACCCGGCTAGTACTGAAGGTTCGGCCGAACAGTCAATAATTGTATCAACATTCAATGAATCTGCATCTAAGTCTGCAGCAGAACGGATGTCCCCGCGAATGATTTGAATTCCCTTTTCTCGAAGACGAGGAAGATTGAGTTCTGAGCCTTGCCTTCGCAGATTATCTAAGCAAATAATGTTCCAGTCTGAGTGGCGTTCTTTGAGACCGATGGCTAGGGAACTACCGATAAATCCCGCTCCTCCTAGAATTAGAATTTGCTTGCTCATGATTGAGTTTTTGTCGCTTGCTTAATTAATCTTGCGTCAGAACTTTGACGAATATAGTCTCCTCTCGAAAGCATTTTTTCTAACAAGATGTAGAGAACAATGAATAGATATCGGCTTCCCATTTCTTTGATTTTAAGCTTAGAAACACCAGTTTTTCGGTTTTGCCATTCTATCGGGATAACAGCGTAGGAGTAGCCTCGAACAATCGCTTTGAGTGGCATTTCTACAGTCAGATTAAAATGGTGAGATAGAAGCGGGAAAATTCCTTCAATGGTTTCGCGTCGGTAAGCTTTAAAAGCGTTGGTAACATCGTTGTATTTTAAGCCGAATAAAACAGCAACAAATAAATTTGCAAGGCGATTGATTGCTAATTTGTGGGAAGGATAGTCAACAATCTTTCCTCCTTTAATGAAGCGAGAACCAAAGACGCATTCGTATCCTTCTTGCAGCTTATGATAATAATCAACAATATTCTGAGGGCTATCGGAGCAATCAGCCATAACAATGGCGACAGCATCTCCTTGGAAAGATTCTAGACCGCAGCGTATCGCAAAACCAAAGCCGTTTGGATAGTAGTTATTGAGATAGCGAACATTAGAATTTTGAGTTGATATTTTTTGTAAAATCAATTCTGTTCGATCTTGACTGTTATCGTTGACTGCAATAATTTCGTATTCGATCTGATGCTCTTCTAGGGTGGCAGTAATCTCTTGAATTGTTTCCTCAATACTGCCTTCTTCGTTGTGGGCGGGAATAACCAGAGAAAATAGCTGAATTGGGTGAAGGGGCGTTGGTTGAAAAGTTGCTTTTGACGGGAAAACTGAATTGGAAGTCAATCCTTCGGGGGAGTGAAAATCTTGGTTTTTCTCTGCGGTATCTTTGTGGAAGAAAGTGAAGGCTGTGGCAATGCCACCGCCTAACAGGAATTTAACAAGACTTTGCTGAAACATTTTTCTCAAAAGCAAGCGTTGGCGTTAATCCTTCAGCCAGCATTCAGCCGGAGCGCGATGGGTTTGCGAGCGAAAGAGGTGTGTCTTGGTTGAATCTGCACTTCCCTCGTCCGAGCCGTGGATCGAGCGCTATTCGCGCACCGACTCCGAAGGAGTATCGCTTAGACTCAGCTTGGGAGCGTCACCTCGAAGAGCTTATTTGAAGCTGACGGCCATTCGCGAAGCGTCTCCAGAAGAGAATCGCTGAATGCTTGCATCCTTTTCGTTTCAATCGCAGGAGTTTACCGCGCGAGCAAACTTGCAAAGAATTCGGCTTGTCGGGATAAACAATGGTTGTGGTACCACGCCTGCGCTCTGTGGGCGATCGCGTTTCCTTTTTCTAGAGATAATTCTTTGATATTAGCATCGGCCGGCCAGTAGTGTCGGCTCGCCTCCAAGCCATCGACGGGGACAGGACTGGCGGTGGCGAGGATGGGGACTAACCCGTGAGCGCAGTAGGTGGCGAAAATCGTAGATTTTGCTAGGTACTCTGGGGGGGGGAAGCACAAAAAACCAGCGATCGCGCTCAACATTAACTTGCTTAACTGCGCGGCGGGAGTCACCCCCATTTCGACGATCGAGATACCGTTCAAAGAAGTAAGTTGGCGCGAGAGAGGTTTGCCAATGTCGTAGATTGCTTCGATCTGAAGTGCTTGACAAATGCGCTCAAGGGTAGGGCCAAATTGCTCGTAGGCGAGGGAGCGAGTGTTGCGGTGGCCGAACACAATCAGTCGCCGCTGGCGTTGCGTCCAGGGTGGCAATTCAGCCGGTTCGCCGATACTTGAAAAGACGGGATAGATCGGGATCTCATTTTGCCGATCGCCGCTGAGTTGTTTGAGGAGACGAGCGTATCCTTGTCGGGTGGTCAAAATGCGATCGCTCAGGCGTATCAAGCGGGTTGCGAGCTGTTTTTGCAAGGGAGACAACCAAAACGAGCTACTCCAGGGGGGGCCGCAGTCGTAGGGATAGACTTCGTGGAAGAGGGTAACCAGACGCTGGCCCCGATCGCGCTCTAACCCAGCCACCAGCCAACGGGGATAGCCTCGTTTGGCATATCCGTAACCAGAGTAGTGGAGAAGGATGGCGCGATCGCTCAATTGAGAGCGAAGACTTGCAGCCGTGCGACGCTTCAGGCGAGTGCAGGTGAAACCATCGAGTTCTGAGCTTCCCTCCCAGTCCGGATCGCCAACAAGAAAATGAGTCTCCAACTGGCAATCTCGGCGGAACTGACGCGCGAGATTAAGCGCGTAGTCTCCCAAACCATCAACGGCGGGCGGTAGGGTGGGAACAATTTGAGTAACAATCTGCATTCAGCTTGCACGGTGGTGACGGACTTTAGAGGGAACTCTGAGAGAAACGCGGGACGAGAAGGGCGGAAAATAAAGCTTCCACCCCAGTACATCTTTCTTCTCAAACCTTACCCGATACGAGGGGGCGATCCGCTCTTGGAAAACTCAACGTCGCGCGTACCGTCCGGTCGGCGAAGCCATCGCACCCCGTACCCTACCCCCACGCTGTCAGGTGCTGTTAACTGAACTGGCCGGCGATCGCACTCAAGTCCCTTCCCAGAAAAATGTAGAATTGTAACGCTGGGAACTTTTCCGCGCCCTCAATACCTTGCTATTTCAACCATGTTCCGCCGCCAAATCCTCAGAACTTTATTCCTCGCCCTTCTAACCCTCTTCGCTTGGCTCAATACCGCTCCCACCGCTTTGGCCATGGGCGGCCCGCAACCTCCCCTCGATCGAGCCGCACCGGACTTTACACTTCCCACCAATACTGGAGATGGCGAGATTTCCCTGTCGGACTATCGCGATCGGTGGGTCGTTCTCTACTTCTACCCCAAAGACTTTACTCCTGGCTGCACCCTAGAAGCACGTCGCTTTCAAACAGATTTACCCAAATATCAGGCGAGAAACGCTCAAATTATTGGAGTGAGCGCCGACGACGTGAATTCTCATGCTGAATTTTGCGGCTCAGAAGGGCTGAAATTCCCGCTGCTCGCCGATACCGACGGCTCGGTGAGTAAGACTTATGGGTCTTGGCTGGGTTTTGCCTCGCTGCGCCACACCTATCTCATCGACCCGCAAGGACTGCTGCGCGAGATCTTCTTGGGAGTGAGACCCGCGACCCACAGCGCAGAAGTTCTGGCCAGATTGGATGAGCTAAGGGCCACAGCCCCGCACTCTGCCGAAGGCGAGCGACCTCAAGGATAGCAAGCGGAATGGAGAGAGAGGCCGCGATCGCTCGTTAGCGGCCCGAATACCTCGTTTAAGGCTTGACGCGCACCAAGAGAGGAAAAAAACAACGCGACGACTGGGGTTTGAGCCTCTACGTTCGCATTAAGCGTTATTCCCGCGCGGCCAGGGTCAAAATGAGGTCTACCATTCGCATGGAATATCCCCACTCGTTGTCATACCAAGACACCACCTTGAAGAAGTTGGAATTTAACTCAATTCCCGCACCCGCATCGAAAATACTGGAGTGAGGATCGCCGGTGAAGTCGGAGGAAACCACTGCGTCTTCGGTATAGCCTAAAACGCCTTTGAGATCGCCCTCTGAAGCAGCTTTCATCGCCGTACAAATGTCTGCGTAGCTGGTGGCTTTCTCTGTTTTGAAGGTGAGATCGACGACAGACACATCAGGAGTTGGGACGCGCAACGCCATCCCCGTGAGCTTCCCTTTCAACTCCGGGAGGACGAGGGTCACGGCCTTAGCGGCCCCCGTGGAAGCGGGAATAATATTTTGAGCAGCCCCGCGGCCGCCGCGCAAGTCTTTCTTACTCGGCCCGTCCACGGTGGGTTGAGTGGCGGTCATGGCGTGAATGGTGGTCATCAACCCTTCGGCTAGGCCAAAGTTGTCGTTAATGACCTTAGCGACAGGGGCCAGACAGTTGGTGGTACAACTGGCGTTGGAGACAATCTTGTCGGTTTGGGGATTGTAGGTGTGGTGATTGACCCCCATCAATAGGGTTTTCACCTTGTCCGGGTCTTTGGTGGGTGCGGAGATGACAACGCGCTTGGCCCCGGCGGTCAGGTGTTTGGAAGCGCCTTCGTGGGTGGTAAACAGTCCGGTGGACTCGATCGCGTATTCAACCCCCAGATCGCCCCAAGGGAGTTCTTCGGGGTTTCTCACCGACATGCAGGGGATAAAGCGATCGTTGACGACGATCCCGTCTTCCTTCGCCTCGACCGTACCGGCAAAGCGGCCGTGAGTAGAGTCGTACTTCAATAAATAGGCCAAATTTTTAGGCGGGACGAGGTCGTTGATGCCGAGAATTTCGATGTTGGGGTTGGCGATCGCGCCGCGAAAAACCAACCGGCCAATTCGACCAAAGCCATTGATTGCAACTTTAACAGTTCCCATAAAATTGAGTTCCTTGCGAATGGTGTCAAATCTTGTAGCGTTTTACCCTCCAAAGCTTAAGGGGCGATCGCAAAACCCAGACTCAGTTTTATGGAATTTTAATGGGTTCGGACGACCCGGAGATTGTTAGATTAAAAAGAAGAAAAATCCTCTGCTGTTGAAAGAAAAAATGTCAGAAACGCCCAAACTTCTGTTGGTTGACGACGAACCCGGACTGCGGGAAGCCGTGCAAGCTTACCTGGAAGATGAAGATTTCGCCGTCCAAGTCGCCGCCAGTGCGGAGGAAGCTTGGGGGTTACTGGAAAAAGAGCCGCCCGATCTCGTCATTTCCGATATTATGATGCCGCAGGTAGACGGCTATCAGTTTCTCGAACGCTTGCGCGAAGACAGCCGCTTCAACCAACTCCCCGTCATCTTCTTAACGGCTAGAGGGATGACCACCGATCGCATTCAAGGCTACGAGGCGGGGTGCGATGCTTATTTGCCTAAACCCTTTGAACCCGATGAGTTGGTGGCCATTGTCAAAAATCTACTCTCGCGCCGTCAAGCAGCGACCGACTCGAACAGCGATCGCTCCCAGCTAGAAGCGATCGCCAGAGAAATTGCCACCATTCGGGGAATGCTCGACCAGCGTCCTGGCATTACGCAAACCCCCTCCCCCATTAATATTGACCTAACGCCGCGAGAACAGAGCGTTTTAGATTTAGTCGCACAGGGGTTGATGAACAAAGAAATTGCCAGTCAGCTCAAAACCAGCGTTCGCAATGTGGAAAAATACGTCAGTCGCTTGTTCGGAAAAACCGGAACCAACAGCCGCACGGAACTCGTTCGCTTTGCCCTCGAACACGGCTTAACCGCTTAGGGCGTGTCATCAGTTAGAAAGAAGGGAGTCTAGAACAAGCCCATTATAAGGAGAAGGAAAATGCGTAGATACGGATTGCGAGATGACCAGTGGGAGAGAATCAAAGACATCTTACCGGGTCGAGAAGGACACGTCGGAGGAACGGCGAAAAACAATCGTCTGTTTGTGGAAGCTGTCTTGTACCGCTATCGAGCGGGAA
>Ga0207422_1000806_pt1 | contig 83089 bp, 66 predicted proteins | sample MarCyaLeptolynsp_FD_187757 | JGI IMG/M metagenome (GOLD analysis project Ga0207422, IMG submission 187757) | Marine cyanobacterial communities from Panama - species 1 Leptolyngbya sp. (SPAdes) | ecosystem: Environmental > Aquatic > Marine > Unclassified | place: Panama: Panama City | collected...
GTCCCACGCCTGGCGACGTGAGCTCAACAGGCCGAACCGCCCGGTGCGGACCCGCATGCCGGGTGGTGTGGCAGGGGCCCCCGAGCAAATGCTCGGGGCCCCTATGCCGATTTGCAGCCCCTCGCGGCCGCCAACCTCATCGAGGGTCCTTGTGCTGGTGCCGGTGGCTCCGTGCCGGAGAGGCCGCGTCGCCTGAGCAAGTGATTTGAGGAGGCCACACCGGTCTTTCATCAGAGCTCAGGGCCGGGAGTCGAGGTCATGCGATACGCCGGTGTTCGGCGGGGGAGGCTACGCGCTGCGGTGGGCCGCGGCGCCGTTGTCTTGGCGAGTCGGGGGGCGTGGGCTGCGGCGGCGGTGTTCGACGGGGCGAGTTGCACGGAGGTGGAGGCTACGCGCTGGGGTGGGCCGCTGTGCAGGCCTGCAACAATCTGCCGGCCCACGGGCCGGCACCGACAGTAATCCCCACTCCCCCCTGGGGCCGCTCGCGCCCCAATTCCCGGCAGCTCGGTCCGCCTGTCGCGGCTCCAACTCGAACCCAAGGGGCGGAGCGTTGGGGGTGTTCGCGCGCAGTTCGGACCGCACGCGCTGACGTTCATGCTCGGCGCGACGTCTCGCGCCCGACGCCCGACGGTCGGCGGACTGTATGTTTGAGCACGAACACCCCCAACGCGCAGTCCCCGCTCCGACTCCCCGTCCTTCCCAGCCACACGCACTCGCTCGACGAACCGCACGCGCCCGCTCGACGAACCACACGCGCCCGTCCTTCCCAGCCACACGCACTCGCTCGACGAACCGCACGCGCCCGCTCGACGAACCGCACGCACCTGCTCGACGAATCGCACGCGCTTGCTCGACGAATCGCAAACGCCTGCTCGATGAAACACCATGCGTTCGCGCGACGAGTTGCACGCGCTTGCTCGACGAATCGCAAACGCCTGCTCGATGAAACACCATGCGTTCGCGCGACGAGTTGCACGCGCTGGCTCGACGAATCGCAGACGGCTGCTCGACCAATCGCGCTCGCGCCACGCGCTATGCGCGAACGAGCATTGCAGCGCCTAGAGCAAGCAATCGTCCGGCAACGTGCCGGTCTGAAAGCGCTGCTCTAGTTCGTCGATCATCTGCGTAAAGCTCGAGCGATCGGCATCGGAAAAATGCATCACGATGCCCATGCCGGGCACGTCCTCGTCCTCGACGACGACCGTGTGAGACACCACGCCCGCGAGGGCGACGGCCTCGTCGCGCACGGGAACGTCGAGACGCAGGTGGACCTCGGACCCCTCGGGCAGCGGGTCTTCGGTGACCACGAACAGGCCTTCTTCGTTGATGTCGCGGGTGTACGTGCTGCAGGGGCCGTCGAGTCCGCCGTACGTGACCGTCAGGCGGACCGGCAGGCGCCGCCGTTCGCGCAGGTCGAGCAGCCCGCCGCGCACGTAGCCGTTGAGGTAATTGATCTTTTCGCGGTCTTCGAAGCCAATGGCGACGCTGCACCCGGGGGGGACGCTGCTCTCCGGCTCGTCGCGGCGCGAGATCACTCGGCCGTGCAAAATGATGCGCGGCCCGTTGTTGCCGACGGTGAGGTCGACGCGCGCCTCTTCACCCACGCCCGGGGGCGTGTCGCTGGCGACGAACAACGTGCAGTCGCGAGGGTCGAATACCTTGACCCACTGCGCTTTGTCATCGAGCTCCAGATGCAGTCGCACCATACCTGGCCCGCCATAGTAGCACCGCTACCCAGGCAAACCGATGGCGCGGTTGCCTTTCTGGCCGGGGGAGTTCGGGGCAGGCCGCCCTTGGAATCGCCGCTCTAGCGGATCTGACAGTCGATCGTCATCGCCGCGCCGTCGCGCTCGAGCTCGATGTCGAAGGCGCTTGCGATCAGGATGCGCGAATAGACTTCGGCAGCGGCGTCGACGGACGCGATGCTCTGGCCGGCCACCGACACGATCACGTCGCCCGTGCGAAGGCCGATGCGATCGAGGAACGAACCGCGCGCCAGGCCGGCGATGGCGACGCCGCGCGGGTGAGCCTCGACCTGAACCTCGCGGGCGAGCTTGTCGAAGTCGGCGAGGGCGGCGGACAGCTCGCGCCGCTCGAAGGCAACGGAGGTGCGACCCAATGCCGCGGGTCCTTCGGCCCGGGCGGGTTCGGGCCGCGCTGCGGGGGCGGGCATGGGGGCTTCGACGGTCGGGTCCGCGGCCGGCGCTCCGGCCGGCGCTCTGGGTTGCCCGTCGGCGTCGGGTACGGCGGCGAGCGCCGCGGCAAATCCGCGCCCGGCGTTCGCCGGGGCGTCATCGGCCGGCGCGGGATGCTCGGCCGCCGGCGCAGCAGCCTCGGCCGCGGGGGCGGGCTGCTCGGCTGCGGGGGCCGGCGCGGCGCCCCAGGGATTCAGCGGCACCGATTCGGCGGGGGCGGGGGCTGCTCGGTACGGGTCGATCGGCGCCGATGCGGCGGGGGCGGCGGGTGCCGGAGTGTTGGCGTACGGGTCCAGGGGCGCCCCCGCGGCGGGGTTGGTCGGCGCGGGTGCGGCTCCGTACGGGTCCAGGGGCGCCCCGGATGCTCCGGCCGGCGCGGGCTCCGGGTTCGGGGCCAGGGGGGCGGCTGGAGCGGCGCCCGGCGCGGTCGGCGCCCCGCCGGGATCGGCCGACGGGCCGTACGGATCCAGCGGCTGGCTGGCGCCGGTCTCGGCCGTCGCTGCGCCCCGGTCCACCGGGGGCTTGACCGCCAGGATGACGATCTGGTCGCGGCCGACGTGGTGCAGGATCACTTTGTTGCTGCCGACCCCGAGCAACTCGTAGGCGCCAGCCCGCTGGCCGACCTCGACCAGTTTGTAGGCTTTGGCGGCTCGCAGCCACAGCACGGCGGCCCGCCGCTCTCGCAGGACGGCCACCGCCGACAGCCCGTCGACCTCGGCCACCGCGGCTGGCGGCGCCGGTTCGGCCTGCGCTCCACCGGGCATTGCCAGCAGCAGTGCGAGGGCGGGGACCGCGACCGAACCGAGGAGAAACCGCATGACGTTAGAAATAAGCAACGTTCGTGCCGCCGCTAAACGCGCGTCATGGGTGTCGCAAACAGTCGGCCGTAGCGATCCGTTCACAGGTCGGGGTGCCCTTCCCGGTCCACAACCGTGACGCACCCGCCCCAACCGACACCGGCCTCGGGTCCGTTCTCGGCCTCGGTCTCGGTCCCGGTCTCGGATTCGGCCTCGGTCCCGGTCTCGGATTCGGCCTCGGTCCCGGTCACCGCCTCGGGTTCGGTCCCGGTCACGGTCTCGGGTTCGGCCTCGGACTCGGGTTCGGCCTCGGACTCGGGTTCGGCCTCGGACTCGGACTCGGGTTCGGGTTCGGTCCCGGACTCGGGTTCGGGCTCGGCCTCGGGTTCGGCCTCGGCCTCCGTAAACTAGGGGTAATCCAATGTAGGTTTTTTGGTCACAGTGTCGGACCCTGGTAGGTTGCTTTCATGGCGCACAAGCCCGCTCCCTCGGTCGCCCCTCGTCGGCTACCTGCGCGAAAACCCATGGCGATTGCCCGGCGGGTGTCCCTGTTCGAGCGGGAGATCCGGATTCGCCTCAGCTCGTCGGCCATCGACATCCTGTTCGACACCGCCTCGGTGCTGTCCGAGGGCCAGGTGGACGAGGGCGGCTACTACGGCTCCACGATGATCACGGTCGACGTCGGCCGCGTGGGCAGCCTGGTGAGCGACTCGTGCGATGCCGCCACCGCCCGCCGGGTCGCCGACCTGATGACGGGCGACGACCGGGTGGTCGCCGCCGCGCGTCGCGTCGCCGTCGCCGAGGGAGTGACCCGGGCCCGGGGCACCCTGGTGGATCCGCAAATCGACGTTCGGGTCCGCGCCGCTGGCGCTCACGTACACCTCGACGTCGACGTCGAGGCCGACGTGGCTGCCCCGCAAGGAGACAACTAGATGACCGACGTCTACAGCTACGCCGACGTGGCGCGCATCTTTGACCTCCAGGAAGCGCGCCTTCGCTACTGGGCCCAAACCGGCGTGGTCGCGCCGAGCGAGCGCCGGCGCGGCCGCCGCTTCTTTTCGTTTCGGGACCTGATCGCGGTGCGCGTTGCCAAAGACCTGCTCGACAGCGGCATGTCGCTGCAGCGCGTGCGCAAAAACCTCGACGGCCTCCGCGTCGTTCTGCCCGACGCCGAGCAGCCGCTCGCAAGCCGCCGGGTCGTGTCCGATGGCGACCGCATCGTCGTGATCGACGAAGACGGCGCTCCGTTTTCGCCCGAGTCGGGCCAGGTGCTCATGGACTTTGCCGTCTCCAGCCTCACGCGTCGGGTGGCCGACGTCCTGGCCCTGCGGCCGCGCGCGTCGGAAACCGCCCCGGTGGCCGACTCCGACGTCGAACCGGCACCGGCGCCGGTGTCCGTGCCCACGCCGGCCGCGGGCGGCTCGGCCTACAACGCCTTCGTCGCCGGCTGCCGCGCGCAAGACGACGGCGACGTGGCCAGCGCAGAAGCCCTGTTTGCCCGGGCGCTGCAGCTCGACGGCAGTCTCGCCGCCGCCCACACCAACCTCGGCAATCTACTCTTTGGCCGCGGCGACCTGACCTCGGCCCGCGCCCGGTACGAGGCCGCCCTCGAGCTCGAGCCCGACCAGCCCGAGGCTCGCTTTAACCTCGGCAACGTGTTGTCCGAGCTCGGCGAGACCGACCTCGCCATTGCCGAGCTGCGCCAGGTCTGCACCCGCTGTCCCGACTTTGCCGATGCCCACTTCAACCTGGGCCTGGCCCTCGCCGACGTCGGCGGCACCGCCCAGGCTCGCGCCTGCCTCGAGCGCTACCTCGCCCTCGACCCCGACAGCCCGTGGAGCGACCAGGCCCGCGACTGCCTCGAGCAGCTGTAGGGCGGAAGCTGGTTCGTCACGCATCGCTGTCGCGATTCGCCCACGTGGTTCTCGCGCTTTGTCGACCCAGCACGGGGCGACGGCCTCGCGCCAACCGACCAGGTTTGGCGGTGGCTCAAGGCGGTCCAGCAGACGTCTAGCCGGGGGCAAAAGACCGGCCGGGGCCTCGGCGAAAGGTCGCAAACCTTGGTAACGTCGGTCCCCGAAGATGGGGAAATTCCTTCGCACTCTCGCCAAGGTGGGGTTGGTCGAGCTGGACGAGGCTGCGCAAGCGGCCGAGGCGGGTGCCATCGACGAAAGCGAGCTCGACGAGCTCATCGCGCAGGCGGCCGGGGATAGCGCACCGGCGCCGAGCGAGCCGGCGCCCGCGCCGACACCCCCTCCGGTGCCGCTGCCCGAAGGCGCCGACGCCAGCGCCTTCGAGGTCGTCGAGGGGCGGCCGTTCGAGGCGATGTACGAGCTGGCGGAGATTCCCGCGTCGCCCTACAGCGCCGAAAAGCTTTTGCGCTTGCTCGACGGGCTCAAGGCCATGGAGGCGCCGGTGCGGCTGGCGGCGGTCAAGGCCATGGACGAAGCCGACGACGCGTGGACCGTCGACGACGCGGTGCTCGACGCGCAGCGCAAGATCCGCGCGCTCGACGACGCCGGCGGCACTCTCGATGCGCGGATGCAGGGCGCCGAGCAAAACGCCGAGCGCGAGCTGGCGGCTCGCGACGACTACCAGGCCAAGGCGGCCGCGTCGATTCGCAAGCAGATCGCCGACCTGGAAAAGATGCTCGAGGAAGAGCTCGCCAAGGTCGCCGAGGAAAAGGCCGCCATCAACGCGGCGCTGGCCGGCACCCGCAGCGCCTGGCAGCGCGAAAAAGCGCGCCTGGCGACCGAGCGCGAACGCCTTTCGACGCTGCCGACCATGTTCGCGCCACCGCCGGCCGACGAGCCGGCCGCGTAATCGACGCACAGGTTTCTGGCTGCGCGCTCAGCGCGCCGATCGAGCACGACCGACCACGACACGACAGCGCCGCCTTTCGTCGCGGCGACGATTGAGGACGACACATGGCCAAGCTGACACCACTTGCAAAAGGTCTCATCACCATCATCATCCTGGGCGGCACCGCCACCGCGGCCTGGTACCTGGGCGTCAAGGACCTGGTGTCCGGCGACGGGGGCGGCGGCGACGACACCGGTGAGGTGGCGAGCGGCGACGGCGACACCACCGGCGACAAGGCCGGTGGGGCAGGGGCCATCGGCACCGCCGACAACCCGCTCAAGGTTTCGATCGTGAGCTTTCACGGCTACGCGCCCGCGCTGGTGGCCAACGGCAGTTCGCTCACGACCAAGCCCGGGTCGATCTTCGACAAAAAGGGCGTGAACATCGAGTTCATCATCCAGGACGACATTCCGACCCTGGCGACGATCTTCGCGTCGGATACCGCGCACTGCGCCTGGCGAACGAGCGACTTCTGGGCCCAGGAGCATCCGAACCTGCGGCAAAACGATCTCGACGCCCGCGCCGTCGTGATCGTCGACAACACCCAGGGGGCCGACGCCATCATCGCCCGCGACCCGGCGATTCAGCGAGTCGAGGACCTGGCGGGGCGCAAGATCGCCCTGCTTCAGTACACGCCCTCGCACGGCATGGTGCTCGACGCGGTCGAAAACTCGAGCTTGACCGCGCGCAAAAAGACCCAGGTCGACTACGTGTACATCAACGTCGACGAGGGCACGGCCGGAGTTCGCGCCGCCTTTACCGGTGGCCAGGTCGATGCCGCGGCCCTGTGGGACCCGGACCTGTCGCTGGCGCTCGAGGCGACCGAGGGCGCCCGGGTCATCTACTCGACCAAGACGGCGACCAACCTCATCTACGACGTCATGGTGTGCAACAAGGCAGTGCTCGACAATCCGGCCAACGAGCCCGCGATTCAGGCGTTCGTGGCCGGCTGGCTCGAGGGAGTGCCGGTCGCGCGAGCAAACCCGGACAAGGCGGTCGACGCCCTGGTCGAGACCCAGGAGTTCTTCGAGCTGCTGGCCAAAGACGAGGGACGCGACTTCGTCAAAAAGCTGTTCGGCAACCTGGTGTGGACCGGGGTCGAGGAAAACGCCCGCATCCTCGGGCTGGCCGGCGGCACCAACCACTATGAGCGCGTCTACAAGCGCTTCGATCAGGTGTACCGAAAGGCGGGGGCCCTGGCGAATCCCAACGCGCCGGTCATCGACCCGTCGGACTCGTTCGACTACCGGTTCGTCAAGAAGCTGATCGCCGACCAGCCCCAGGCGGCGGCCCAGGCGAAGAAGCCGGAGTTCACCTTTGAACCGGGCCAGGCCGAGGAGATTGCCAAGAAGACCCCGGCGGCCCTGACCAAGCCGGTCACCGTCAACTTTGCCACCGGCTCGGCGGAGCTGACCAAGCGGTCTCAGCGGACCATCGACACCGACATGGTGCCGCTCATCGAAAACAACGGCTCGGCCTACTTCGAGGTCTCGGGCAACACCGACTCGACCGGTAGCCGCCGGGTCAACGTCAAGCTGTCGGAGGACCGGGCTCAGGCGGTGGTGGATTACCTGGTGACCCAGTGGGAGTTCCCCAAGGAGCGTTTCGTCGTGGTCGGCAACGGGCCCGACAAACCGCTTTGCAACGAAAAGAAGCCCGACGAAGGTCTCGACATCGAGGCGTGTCGCGCGGCGAACCGCACCACCCGCGTGGCGGTGCTGTCGCGCACCGCCAGCGTCAACTAGCGGCGCGTTTCGCCAGCAGCCCCGGGCAACTTCGCCATGTGGAACCCGTACAGTTCTTTAGAGACCTCGCAGCGGCGCGTTTTGGGCGTCGCCTCGGTGGTGCTCGTGCTGGTGGTGTGGAGCTTGCTGTCCGGGCTGTCGATCGTGTCGCCGGCCAAGCTGCCGTCGCCCTGGGACACGGCGGGCGCGTTCGCTCTGTTGGCCTGGGATGGCACCCGAGGGGAGAGCCTTCTACTCGAGGCGACTCTGTGGTCCCTGGGCCGGGTGGCCGCTGCCGGCGTGCTGGTGGTCGTGCTCGGCGTGCCCATTGGCCTGATGATGGGAGCGTCGCCTCGGGTCAACGCGTTTCTGTCGCCGCTGGTCGACCCCTTTCGCTCGGCTCCCGTGGTGGCGCTTTTGCCGATCCTGGTCATCTGGCTGGGCATCGGTGAGCTGATGAAGGTGGTCTTTCTGTTCGTCGGCGCGGTGGTGTTTTTGATCCCCATGGTGCGCGACGCGGTGGTTGCCGTGCCGAGCCAGTACTGGATCGGCGCGCGCGACGTGGGCGCAACTCCGTTCGAAGCCGTGCGCCACGCGGTCTTTCCCATGGCCAAGCCGCGCATTCTCGACGCCATCATCGTGTCGGTGTCGGTCATGTGGACCTACATCACCGTGGCCGAGTACGTGAACGCGAAGACCGGCCTCGGTCAGCTCATTCAGAACGCGCGCCGATTCTCGGCCATGGACCAGGTGTTCGTCGGCATCTTCGTCATCATCGCTCTGGCGCTGGTGACCTACCGACTCATGCAGTGGGCCAAAAACAAGCTGTGTCCCTGGGAGACCGAGCTATGAGCGACGACTCGACCGCGAGCGACAAGGCCCCCGAGGCCGACGGCGCGGCGAAAGAGGCTCCGGTAGCGGCGGCCGAGGCGTCGGCCGAGCCGGGGGCTTCCGCCGCCGCGGACGCCCCGGTGCACCTGGTGCTCGAGAACGTGGTCCAGGAGTACCCGAAGCCCGAAGGTGGCGTGGTGCGCGTTGTCGACGGTATCGACCTGACGTTCGACGGACCGGGCATCAACATGCTGCTGGGTCCGTCTGGCTGCGGCAAGTCGACCATCCTGCGCATGATGGGCGGGGTTCGACCGCCCGGCGTGGTCACGCCCACCGGCGGCACCGTCACCATCGACGGCAGCCAGTGTCACGGCCCCCACGACGACGCGGTCATGGTGTTTCAGCGCTACGCCAACCGGCCGGATCTCACCGTGCGGCAAAACGTATCGTTTCCGTTTCGCCTCGGGTTGTGGAAGCGCCGCGTGAGCCGCGCCGAGCGCGACCGGCGCGTCGACGAGATGCTCGAGGCCGTCGGCCTGGCGGACAAAGCCAACCTGCGGCCGTCCCAGCTGTCGGGCGGCCAGAACCAGCGCGTGGCCCTGGCCCGGGCGCTGGTGCTGCGGCCGCGCATCTTGCTCATGGACGAGCCTTTCGGCGCCCTGGACGCCCAGACTCGCGAGGAGATGCAGACGCTGCTCACCGAGCTGTGGACCGCGCAGCCGTGCCTCATCGTGTTCGTCACCCACGACGTCACCGAGGCGCTCTTGCTCGGCGACCGGGTGATCGTGCTGTCGACCCAGCCGGCGACCATTGCCGACGACTTCACCATTGCCGAGCCGCGCCCCCGCTCGGGGACCTGGCAGCGCTCGACCGAGGCGATGCAGCTCGAGGAGCGCATCCTGCACCAGCTGCACAGTCGCGGCGGCAAGGGCCAGCTGCGGGTGAGTCTGTGACGTGAGCGTCTGGAGCCGCGACAAGGAGAAGAAGACCTCCTACGTCAAGGAGATGGTGACCAGCCAGCCGAGCTTTTACGGCTTTTTCGGGTCGCTGGCGGCGGGAAGCGTGCTGGCGATTCCCTTTGGCCTCGGCGTCGCGGCGCTGCCGCTTTTGGCCTACGGCGCCGGCACGTCCATTGCGGCGATGTTCATTCCCAACCACCCCGCCTACCGGGCGCGGGTCGACGCGCGCAAACGCCGTCAGCGGCGCGAGCAAGCCCGCAGCCACTTCGAGGCCGAGGTCCAGGCCAAGCAGCGCCAGCACGAGCCGCGCTGGCACACCTACCAGCGCATGCGCGAGCGGGTGTCGTCGCTGCAGGAAATTGCCAAGAGCCGGCGCAGCAACGTCAGCGCCGGCGACATCGAGCAGCTCGAGGACGCCACGGTCAACTACCTGGGCATGTGGTTGTCGCTGCTCGGGATCGAGGAGTGGTCGCAGACCGCCAACGACCGCACGTTGCGCCGCAAGCTCGAGCAGGTCGACGAGCGCCTCGAGCAGGTGAAGTCGTCGGCCGAGCGGCAGCGGCTGCTCAAGGCCCGCGCCGACTTCGATCGAGCCCTCACCCGTCGGTCCCAGCTCGGCGCCCGCAAGGCGCAGATCGACGCCGCCATGCTGGTCCTCGCCGATACGTTCGAGGAGGTGTACCAGAACGTCATGGCCAACCCGGAGTCGGCCAACGTCGGCGAGCAGCTGCAGGAGGCGGTCGAGCGCATGCACATCGAAGAGAGTTTGGGCGAGGCCATCGACGAAGAGCTCGACGAGCTGGTCACCAAGCGGGCGTCGGCCCAGCGAGTCGCCCAGTAGCGTTAACGACGCGCAAGACGGAGGGAACATGGTCGAAATCACGGAAGCCGAGCTTCGCGAGCAATACGACTATGAGGGGGCGCAAAAGGAAGTGGCCGCGGCGCTCGACGCAGCCCGTGGCGAGTTCCGCACGCTGCTGCGCTTTTTGGGTCGCTACGCGTCGTGGAACGGGCGCTTTGGCGCCGGCGTGGCCTCGCTGGCCGGCAAGATCGGTCGCAGCCGCGACCTGTTCTTCGACCCGGACGAACCGGTGCCGGCCCTGGCCGACCGCAGCGTGCTCGTGGCCAGCTACTTTTTCGACGCGGCTCGCGACGAATTCGACGACCGCGAACACGCCCACCGCGACACTCACCGCTGCCTGGCCCAGGCGATGATCAAGGGCATGGTCCAGTACGGGCGCCGCGACCAGGGCAGCTTTGACGACGCTGCCGTCACCGCGCTGCTCGCCGACCCGATCTGGCTGCAGTCGCTGCAGGACCGGGTGCGCGTCGGCTACGGCGATGGCAGCCGCGACGCGCGGCCGGCTTTGTTTCGCGCCATGGGGTTTCACCTGGGCTCCGAGGTGTTTGCCGATCAGGAGTTCTCGGTGCTCGACCAGGCGCTGCGCGCGTCCGACCCGGCGCTGGTCGCCTACCTCGACAGCACCGAAGTGCCTATTGGCGACGAAAAGCACAACGCGTACCACTGGCTGTCTATCCACTCGGGCCACGGCGGCGGCGCCGAGGCCGATCACTTCGAGTGGGCGGTCGCCGGCGTGCGCCAGGCGTTTCGCTACGCGCCCGCGGCCGAGCACGACGAGCTTCGGCACCAGATTCACGCGGGCTTTCTCGAATTCGTTCACGACCACCGCGAGTTCTTCGCTCGCGTCAACGCGGCGTAACGGCGCCGGCAACAAGGAGAAACGGCAATGGCCTCAATCAACTTCTTCTCCCGCCTGGGCAATCTGTGGAAGGGGTTCGTCTCGCTCTGGATCTCGGACGTCGAAAAGAACCACCCGGAGATCGCCTACGAAAACGCGATCAACGGGATGACCGAGAAGTACGCGCGGCTCAAGAGCGCCACGGCGGCCATCATTCGCCGGCGCGAAGACGTGACCGCGCGTCTGGGCCGCGAGCGCAAAGAGCTCGAGGCCGTGCGCACCGATCTCGAGGCGTCGCTCGAGACCGGACAGGATGATCTGGCCCTGGTGCTGATCGAAAAGCGCAACGCTCTCGAGGCCGCGGTCGCCGAGCTGCAGGAAGAGCTCGACCAGGCCAAGTCCGACGCCGACGACGCCAAGGCGTCGCTCATCGCGGTCAAAAACGAGGTCAACAAGCTAAAGGCCGAAAAGGACCGCATGCTGGCCAAGATGCAGAGCGCCGAGGCCCGCATTTCGATCCAGAACCAGCTCGAGGGCCTGTCGGTCGACGCCGAGGTCAAGGCGCTCGACAACGTGCGCGACCACATCAAGAACACCATTGCCGAGGCCAACCTGGGCAAGGAACTCCAGGACAGCGACCTGGACTCCCGGCTCAAGAAGCTGCGCCAGGGCAGCGGCACCGTCACCGCGCGGGCCGAACTCGAGCGCCTCAAGGCCGCGCGTTCCCAGGCCGGCGCGGCCGCCAACAAGAAGATGTAGATGACCGGCGACGCCAAAGACCTCCCGGCCTGGGCAGAGCAGGTCCGGCGCACCTACCTGGGCGCCGAGGCCTCGATGTTCCTTCTGCACCTGAACGTGTTCGACCGGATCGCTCACGGCGACGAGCTCTATACGCTCACGGAGTTTCTCGCCCGGGTGCTTTTGGCGGGCAACAAAGACAACATCGTTGTCTACGACCCGGCGTCGGGGGTTCGGTTTCTCAAGGGCACCGACGCCATCTCGCACTTCGACGACCTGCCGACGCGCAAGCGGCCGGCCGAGGTCTTGCCGGCTCTCGAGTCGCTGCTCATGTCGGCGGACTCGACAGCGCTTATCGTGCCGTACGTCGGCGTGCTCACGCCCGCGGGCACCCCGGCGTTGCTCAGCGAGCAGGACCGCATCAACATCATCACCATGCACCGGTGGTCGCTGGCGCGGCAGCTAGCGGCCCGCGACAACGTGATCTTCTTGATTACCGAGTCCCTGCCGGAAGTGAGCCCCCAGCTGGTGGCCAACCCGATGGTCTCGGCGGTCGAGGTGCCGCTGCCCGACGCCGACGTGCGGGCCGCGGTGATTCGCCGGGCCGATCCGAGCATTGGCGACGGCGAGGTGGAGCGGCTGGCGCGGCACACGGCGGGGCTGCGCGCGGTGCAGGTCGAAAGCGTGCTCACGCCGCGCCCGACCGAGGGGCTCGACGACAAAGAGCGCCTTGCGTTCATCGAATCGCTGCTGGGCGACAGCCCGGACGCGGCCGATCGCGCGCGCAAGCTGTCGCAGCTGACGGCCGACATGGGGCCCGACGAGATTCGCCATCTCATCAACCCCGGCGGCGCGCCGGATGGCTCGCCCGGCGATGCGAGCGAGAGCCGGACCGACCCGTTCGCCGAGGTCATCGAGCTGGTCCACCAGCGCAAGCGGCAGATCATCGAAAAGGAGTGCCACGGCCTCATCGAGTTTCTCGAGCCGCGCCACGACCTGTCGGCGGTGGGCGGCAACGAGGGCATCAAGGTCGAGCTGCGGGCCATCGCCGAACGGGTCAAGGCCGGCGACATCAACCGGGTGCCCATGGGGCTTCTGTTCGTCGGGCCCATGGGCAGCGGCAAGACCTTCGTCGCCAACGCGTTCATCAAGGAGTCGGGCATTACGGCGGTGCGGCTCAAGAACTTCCGCAGCAAGTGGGTCGGCGCCACCGAGGCCAACCTCGAAAAGGTCCTCAACATGGTCCGCTCGCTGGGGCCCATCGTGCTGGTTATCGACGAGGGTGACCGGGCGTTTGGCGGCGCCACCGGCGAGTCCGATGGCGGCACGTCGTCCCGGGTCATCGCGCGGCTCAAAGAGTTCATGAGCGACCCGCAAAACCGCGGCCGGGTCCTGTTTATCTTGATGACCAACCGGCCCGACAAGCTCGACGTCGACATCAAGCGCGCCGGTCGCCTGGACCGCAAGATTCCGTTCTTCTACCCGGACCGCGAGCCCGAGGTAGAGGCCATCCTGGGTGCGCTGATGCGGCGCTACGGCATCGAGCGCACCTTCGAGTGGGACGCGGAGCGCGAGCGCACGTCGTCGCGCCTGGTTGGCTATTCGAGCGCCGACCTCGAAGCGGTGGTGTTGCTCGCCAACGACAACGCCGACGTCCAGGTCTCGGCCGACGTGCTGGCGGCCGCCATCGACGACTACCTGCCGCCGCGCGACAGCGAGATGCTCGAGTACATGGAGCTGCTGGCTGTGTTCGAGACGTCGCGGCGGTCGCTTTTGCCCGAGCGCTTCAAAGACATCGACACCGCTGACCTGCAAACGCGGCTGCGCACCCTGCGCGCCTTGCGCAACTTCTAAGGAGACATCATGGAGATCTTCGGACCCGCCCTCGACCTCGAGCTCAATCACGTTCAGATCATGGTGCGCGGCATGTGGGCGGTGGCCCACGCCGACGGCCTTCACGAGGCTGAGCGCACCATGCTGCGCGACTTCTACGACGGCTGCGCCGACGACAGCGGCGCCCTGGCCAACTTCGACGACCTGGTGTCCCAGGAGTTCGACGCCGCCGAGGCCAGGGAAATCTTGAACACGCCCGAGCTGCAGCTGGCGTTTTTGCAGTCGTGCATGTTCCTCGCCTACGCCGACGGGACCTACTCGGCCAAAGAGCGCGAGCTTATCGAGACCATCGCAAAAGACATCGGGGTGCCCGACGAGCTTGTCGCCGAGGCGCGCGATCGGGTCGGCGACCACCTCATCGGCCAGGTCGCTCGCACCAGCAACATCGACGAGCTCAAGAAGGTCGCCGACGAAGTCTTCGAGTAGCCGGGTCGCCCCGGCCCGGCGGCGCCGGCCGAGCGGGCCGGCGACCGGTTACCGTGAGGCCAGCTTGCCGACGCGCACTTTGGCGGCGCGCAGCACGCGGCCGTGGGCGGAGTAGCCGGGCTGCCACTCGTCGACCACCACGCCGTCCTGGCGCGGATCATCGACATCGATCGTGGCGATGGCGTCGTGCAGGTGCGGGTCGAAGCGCCGCCCGACGGCGTCGAGGCGCTCGAGGCCGTAGCCTTCGAGCACGCCCATGAGCTGCTTGCGCACCAGGCCGACACCTTCGGCGAGGGCGTCGCCGGCCGCCGCCGACTCGAGGGATCGGTCGAGGTTGTCGACCACAGGCAGAAGTTCGCCGAGGAGTTTGTCGCGCTGCTCGGTGAGCTGGCGCTTGGCATCGCGCTGAAGGCGCCGCTTGGTCGCTTCGAGCTCGTCGAAGGCTCGGCGCAGGGATTCCTGATCGGGCTCGGGCTTTTGCGCCGCGTAGGCACCGGCGGCCCGCTGGCCCGACACGGGTTCTTCCGACGCCTGGGCCTGTCGGGTTTCGGCGGCGCCGTCGCCGGCCGGGCCGGGGGCTTCCGTGTCGCTCGGCGGTGCGTCGTTGGCGTTGGTCATCGGGTCGGTGGGGGGCGCTGAGGCGTCGTTGGCCATGACGCCTCCCAACGTAAGGCGCGGGCCCTCGACGTCAAGCGGCGAAACGCCGGGAAACGCCGTGCAACTACTGGAATCCGCGAGGGATTCCAGGGGTGTCGGCGGGCGGTTCGGGCGCTGGGTTGTCGGCGGGGACGGGCAGGCCGCACCCCCGGGCGAGCTCGGCCAGCGTTGTGTCGCCGGGGGCCGCCTGCCAGGCCAGAGCCAGGGCGTCGGCCGCCGCCTGCCGTCGGCCGACGTCGCAGTAGAACTGCGCGCGCAGGCTGTCGCGCCACAGAAGCGCGGCCCGCAGGCCGTCTTGATCCGCGGCCGGGGCGTCGGCCAGCGCCCGGCCGAGGGCGATGCGGTGCCCCCGGTCGAAGCGCTCGGCGGCGCGCTGGTTGGCGTCGGTGACGGCGAGCGGCGACACCCGGGCGAAGGCGCCCGCCGGCAGCAGCAGCGGGTAGGGCGCGCGGTCGAGATTGGGATGCAGCTCGACCAGGACGGGCTGGCGCGCGGCCAGTTCGGCCAGGGTATCCACCGGGGTTGGGCGTCCCGGGACGAAGCCGGCCTCGGCGAGATCGCTTTGGCCCTGGCTGCGCGCGACCTCCTCGAAGCCGGGATAGGTGGCAAAGCTGCGCTCGTACACCCGGACGTCCGGGCGAGCGCCGGTGACCGCTCGCAAGCCCCACAGGCGAAAGCTGGTTTCGAAGTACGAGACCAGCAGGATCGCCCGGGGCGGCGCCGCGACCAGCTCGCTGGTGGCCAGGTCTTCGGCGGCGTAAGCCCCGCGCAGCGAGGCGCGCTCGGCGTGGGTTCGCAGCTGTACGGGCACGAGGAGCAGGGCCGCGGCGGCCAGCCAGCCGGCTCTGGTCGCAAGCGGGGCACCGCGTTCGCGGGCCCAGGCGCCGTCGAACGCGGCCAGGGCGCCCACAGCGCCGGCGGCGGCGAGCAAAAACAGAGCGGCGAATGCCGGCAGCACGTAGGCGTGGTGGTCGGGAGTCGTCGGGTCGAAGCCGAGCACGGCCCGGGCCCCGGCGCCCAGCGCCGCAATGCCCACCAGCAGCACCGTACTCGCCCGGGCGTCCGCTGGGCGCAGGCCGATGACGACGCCAACGAGGACCAGCACCAGCAGCACCGGGTGACTTTGCTCGACGACGGCGAGCAGGATCTGAGCGAGGTCCTGGCCGGTGGTCGACACGTGGTCGGCGGCGGCGGTCTTTTGAAACGCCTTGGCGCTCACGGTCCAGACGAAGCGCTCGGCGGTGGCGGGAGCTCCCCAGTTGACGGCGGCACCGCTGGCCAGGCCCGCGGCGGCTCGCACCGGCAGGTAGCAAAACGCCGCCAGTCCTACGACGCCGGCGCTCGCGGTGGCGGCACCCAGGGCCGCGGTCGGTCGGGCGGCGCCCGGGCGCGTCAGGGCGAAGGCCGCCGCCGGCACCAGGAACAGAATCGCCAGCAGATGGTGGTGGGCCAGGGCCAGACCCAGCAGCAGGCCGGCCGCGACCAGGGCCCGTCGGTGGCCGTCGGCGAACGCCAGCACGGCCCACAGGGCCGCGAACAAAAGCCCGCTTTGCAGGGCGTAGGCTTCGGCCCGGACCGCCTGAATCCACGCCGACCAGGAAAACGCCAGGCCCAGGGCGGCGGTCGCGGCCGCCGCGGCCAGGGCCCGGGAGTCGATGGCGGGGCTGACCCGCCGCAGGTAGGCGAAGCCCGCGCGGTACAGGGCGGCGGCGGCCGCCGCCGCCAGCAGGGCCGACAGCAGGTTGATCCGCGTCGCGATGTCGCCCAGGGGCACCAGGCTGGCGGCCCGGCCGAGCAGGCCCGCGAGCGGGTGGCCGGGGGAGTGGGCCACGCCCAGGGAAGCCCCGGCGGCCGCGAACTCGGGGCTGTCGAGCCACGAAAGCGACGGCGCCGCCGTCCACGCGTACAGGGCGAACGCCAGGGCAAACAGCCACGGGGTGCCCGGCGGGCGGCGATTCGCGGCTAGTTCCATCGGCGGGGTGGTGCGGTGTCGGCCCGAGGCCCGGTCGGCAAAAACGGCGGGCCAGACCCCGCGAGAAACCGCCTTTGCCCCGCCCCCCGCGCCCGGCGAGGTCGCGACGTCCGCAGGCGTTTCCCCGGGTTGCCCGTCCGTGCTACCGCTATCGTACCTCATGGTGCTCGACCTGCAGCAATACCCGGTGCTCGTGGTCGACGACGAGCGGGACAATCTCGACGCGTTCCGCTTCAACTTTCGCAAGTCGTTTCGCGTGCTCACCGCCGGCAGCGGAGCCGAGGCCCTGGAGCTGCTCGACGCCAACGACGTCGCGGTGGTGGTCGCGGACCAGCGCATGCCGCGCATGACCGGGCTCGAGCTTTTGCGCGAGGTCAACCAGCGTTCGCCCGACACGGTGGGCATCATTCTCACCGCGTTCACCGATACCGAGGTCCTCATCGAGGCCATCAGTCTGGGCCACGTGTATCGCTACATCACCAAGCCGTGGGACGCCAAGGAGCTTCGGGCGGTGCTCACCCAGGCCATCGAGCGCTTCGACCTGGTTCGGACCAACCGCCGGCTCACCGCGCAGCTGCAGTCGTATTCGGGCTATCTGCGTCAGCAGATCCACGGCGCTTTCGACTTCGGCAACATCGTCGGGGGCGGTGCGGCCCTCAAGCAGGTGCTCGCCGCGGTCGAGCGAGTGGCGCCAACGACGTCGACCGTGCTTTTGCGCGGCGAGACCGGCACCGGCAAAGAGCTGGTGGCCCACGCCATTCACATCAATTCGCCTCGGGAAGACCGTCCCTTCGTGCGGGTCAACTGCGCCGCCCTGGCGCCGGGCGTGCTCGAATCGGAGCTCTTCGGCCACGAAAAGGGCGCCTTCACCGGGGCGGCCAACCAGCGCCAGGGGCGCTTCGAGCTCGCCGACGGCGGGACCCTGTTTCTCGACGAGGTCGGCGACCTGCCCCTGGACGTGCAGGTCAAGCTCCTGCGCGTGCTGCAAGAGCAAGAGTTCGAGCGGGTCGGTGGAACCGAGACCGTTCGGGTCGACGTGCGCGTCGTGTCGGCGACCAACCGCGACCTCGAGCGGGCCATCGAAGACGGCGAGTTTCGCGAAGACCTCTACTACCGGCTCAACGTGTTCCCCATCCTGCTGCCGCCGCTGCGCGAGCGGCTCGACGACCTACCGCCGCTGGTCGATCACTTCGTCGGCAAGTACGCCGAGCGCATGAACAAGGCTGTGCTCGGCTTTGCCGACGACGCCCTGGAGGCGCTGCGCAGCTACGCGTGGCCGGGCAACGTTCGCGAGCTCGAAAACGTGGTCGAGCGGGCGCTCATCGTGGCCGCGGGCCCGCGCGTGCAAGCGGCCGACCTGGACTTTGGCCGGCGCGGCGCGAGCTCGCCGGGGGCCGCCGCGCCCCGGCGAGCGGCCAGCGACGCCGACCCCGCCCGGCCGTTGGGCGAGCGTCTCGCCGACGAAGAGCGCCGCGAAATCGTCGCCGCGGTCGAGCGCAACGACGGCAACATCGCCGCCACGGCGCGCGACCTGAGCATCAACCGCTCGACTTTGTACTACCGGATGCGCAAGCACGGCCTCGAGCACCTATTGCCCACGCGACCGGCGCGGGCGGGCGCCGTCACGGCCGGATCGGAGAGCTGACCGTGAGAACCCTCATCATTCTGGATCCGCTCGAAGATCTCGAGCTCGCCGGCGACACGTCGTACGCGCTGATGCTCGAAATCGCGTCGCGAGGCCACGAGCTTTGGACCTGCCAGCCCGGGCACCTCAGTCTCGAGCACGACGACGTGATCGCGGCGGCCCAGCAAACCGAGTGCATCGAGGCCGACGAGCCCGCGGCGGCGTTCCGGGTGGCCGAGCGCACGGCCATTCCGCTCGAGGCGTTCGATTGCGTCATGATGCGCAAGGACCCGCCGGTCGACGAGATCTACCTGCAGACCTGCTGGCTGCTCGACTACGCGCGCCACAAGACCCTGGTGGTCAACGATCCGGTCGGCCTGCGCTCGATGAACGAGCACCTGTCGGTGCTTCGGTTTCCCAACCTCACGCCGCCGACCATCGTGACCCGCGACCGGCGCCGCGTGCGCGCGTTTCTCGACGAGCAAGGCGGCCGCGTGGTGGTCAAGCCGGTCGAGGGGTTCGGCGGCCGAGGCATCTACCTGCTGTCGCCGGGCGATCCGAACCTGTCGTCGCTGCTCGACACCGCCACCGAAGAGGGCCGAAGCTGGACGGTCTGCCAGCGCTACCTGCCCGAGGCTGTCGAGGGCGACAAGCGCGTGCTGCTGCTCGAGGGCGAGCCCCTGGGGGCGGTTCTGCGGGTCCCGCCGGCCAACGAGGCGCGGGGCAATCTGCACGTGGGCGGCCGAGCGCAAAAGGCCGAGATCACGGCTCAAGACCGCGCCATCATCAAGGCCGTCAATCCCGTGCTCGCGGAAAACGGACTCCATTTCGTGGGCCTCGACATCATCGGCGGTCGGCTCACCGAGCTCAACTTCACCTCGCCGACGGGGATTCGCCACATCGATGTCCTCGACAACACCAACCTGTCGGCCCGCGTCATCGACTGGGTTGAACAAAAGACGCGGTAGGCACGCCGGGAATGCGCTGGCAGCCAGCTATTGGCTACTGGGTGGCATCTCCTCGATGCTGAGGGTACCGCGTCTTTCAACGTGCAGGACACGATTGATCAGATCCCGTCCCTGAGCATATTCCGCTTCGAGAGCGTCGACGACCTTCAGTAGAAGGTCGTACTGCTCGTCGCGCTTGAGTTCGCCGTCGTGAACAAAGACGACGCCACCATGTACCTCGCCACCCTTCGCTAGCTTGATGAAGTCGTGCACGTTCGCCGTCACCAGTACGCGGTCCTCATCGAACGCGAGCTGGAACACCTGATCGTCTCGTAGCCCAGTCTTTCCGCGATCTCGGAGATGCACGGCATCGATGCCCCGCTCGTCTTGGAGCCGTGCGGCTACCTTGGCCGAAAGATCTTCATCAATGAGGAGCGTTACCGGACGCGGCGGGTCGACCGACACGCGGGTAGGCTTGCACGAAGATGGGAGCGAACTCCACATCCTCGTCGGTCAGGTTCGGATAGTCCTCGCGCACCACCGCCTCGGCTTCGCCTCGTTCGATGATGGCCCCGATGTGTCGCACGGTGACGCGAGACCCGGGAAAGACTGGTTCGCCGTTCATGACGGCCGGGTCCTGGGTCAAGGCAGACTTCCATTGAAAGAACCGCTTCGTCAGCGACTCCATCTCTGCGCGCGGGATGCTGATGTCGAGGGACAGTAGCTCGCCAACACGAACGAACCGCTCGTTGGAGCGCTCGGATAGCGTATCGACGATCCGGGTGTAGAGCGTGGCTCGGATCGGCACCTTGTGTGCGTGCAAGACTTCCTCGCTCTTCAACACGCGGAGGTAGACAAGGTCCGCGAGAGAAAGACGACGTTCGTGTTCGTCGGAGCTCGAGAGAATTCGGTGATCGAACTCCTTGTGTACGCTCTTTTTGAGGAGGCCGCTCAGAGCGGCTGCCTCCGCCGCTGTGAACCGCTTTTGCGTGAGCTGAGACATAACTATTCCCTGTCCAGGGATTAATTATACGCGCGTCGCCAAGCGGAGGCACTTCGTCATGTTGGGTCGACGGTAAGTGTTTGTTTTTTTATATATTCCGCATGTGGTTCGCTGACACCCAGAAGCGGCACGGCGCGCGGCCAATGGGTAACGCCGTACGCCACAGAGATGGGCACTGGGCCGAGCGTTGCGACGCGACTATGAAGCCTGTTCTCACGGGTGCGAACCGAGACGAGTTCCAGACAGCGTGAGCGCTGCCGGAGACGACGTCGGCGCAGGCGACAACACGTGCATGTGTTAACGGCGTTTACTGCCTGTAAAGCGGGGCAGACGGCGACACAACCGGCTTCATGGGCGTGACGCGGCGCCTTATTCTCCGCTAGTTTCGGCAGGCTCCCGAGGTCCCAAGGAGGCTCACCGTGTCGAAAAACCCGTCATCGATGAAACCCATCGTGCCCACGCTCGTGGACCCGCTGGCCGCGGTTGATTCCGCGAGCGACGCCGAGTCCAACTACGACCGCGCCCTGCGCGATGGCCGCGAGCTCATCGAGCGCCCGTTCAAAGCCGCCGGTCACGTCCAGATCGGCAAGCAGCATCTCAAAAAGCGCATGACGGTGTGGGAGCGCATTCGCGTTCTCACCAAAGAGCGGCCCAACATTCTCTACAACAACTGGGGGCCCAACCTCGACGGCGCGTCGCTGGTGACCGCGGTGCTGCGCATCGACGGCCGCGACGTGGCCATGTACGGCCACGACTTCACCGTGCGCGCCGGCTCGATGGACGCGACCAACGGCCGCAAGCTGGCCAACCTGTTTCGCCTGGCGGGGGACAAGGGGCTGCCGCTCATTGGCATGAACGACTCCGCCGGCGCCTACGTCCCGGCCGGCATCGGCGGCCTCGACGGCTACGCTGAAGCGTTTACCGCCCTGCGCCGGATTAGCGGCGTGGTGCCGAGCATCATGTGCATGTTCGGCTTTAACGCCGGCGGCGGCAGCTACCTGCCGCGCCAGGGCAGCTTCATGATCCAGCCCCAGGACACGTTCTTCGGCCTGACCGGCCCGGGCGTCGTGAAGTCGGTGCTCGGCGAAGACGTCACCCCCGACGAACTCGGCGGGCCCAAGGTGCACGGTGCCTCGGGCGTTGTCGATCTCACGGTGGATGACGAGGTCGGCGCCCTGCGGGTGGCCCGCCGCCTGCTTTCGTACCTGCCGTCGAGCAACCGGACCATGTCGCCGTTTCAAAACACGAGCGACCCGATCGACCGGTCGACCAAAGAGATCGACACGCTTTTGCGCAAGACCTTTGACTCGCCCACGGGCTTCAACACGCCGCTCGACATCAGCATCTTGATTCAGCGTCTGTGCGACCACGGCGACTTCTTCGAGCTGCAGTCCGAGCGGGCGCGCAACATCGTCACGGCCTTCGGCCGCATGGGCGGCCACGTGGTCGGGTTTGTCGCCAACAACAGCGCCGTGTCGTCCGGGCAGATCGACTGCGACGCGGCCTACAAGGGCGCGCGCTTCATCCGCTTTTGCAACCTCTACAACATCCCGATCGTCTTCATGGAAGACACCACGGGCTTTTTGCCGGGCAAGGAACAGGAGAGCCGGGGCATCGTTCAGGCCGGCCGGGCGCTGCTCGACTCGATCATCGACCTGCGAACGCCGCGCATTCTGCTGATTGTGCGCAACGCCTTTGGCGGCGCCTACGCGTCGTTCAACTGCTACGCCACCGGCGCCGACCTGGTGCTCGCGCTGCCGACCACTCGCGTCGCCGTGATGGGGCCGGCGGGCAAAGAATTCGTCTACAAAAAGGAGCTGCGAGCTCTGCGGGCATCGGTGCCGGAGCGCACCGCCAAGGCCCTGGCCCAGCACCAGGCCAAGGGGCTCGACGCGAGCAAGGCTCGGGTTGCCGCTGAAGAAGACGTGGCCGCCTGGCTCACCGCCGAGGAGGCCAAGTTCTCGGCCCGCTACGAGCAGGAGCTCATGAACCCGCGCGAGGCCCTGTCGCTCGGCTCGATCTCGCAAATCGTCATGCCCGACGACTTGCGCCGGGTCATCGGCGACAACCTGCAGCTGTTTTTGCGTCACTACCAGCCCGGACCGTTCTCCGGCGTCCAGCGCGAGTTTCACTAATGTCCAACAGCGATTTTCAGACGGGCGCCGACGCCGCCGACTTCTACGAGAACAACCCGCTCATTCACGAGGACCGACGCCGTGCCGAGGCGGCTTCGCCGTGGGTCCAGCAGTTCGCCTGCGAGGACGTGCGGCCGCTCATCGTGTGCCGCGGCCCGGTTCGCAAGGAGGCCATGGACGTGTTTGCCCAGATGGGCATCACCCACTACGGCATCCTGCTGTCGGAAAAGGACTCGATCGACTACACGTTCGCGCTGGCGCCCGAGCTGCGGCGCATCGACCCGGCCCACGTGCACCGCGTCAAGGACTACACCGGCGCGACCAAAGAAGAGCGCATCGAGCGCATTGAGCAAATCATCGCCATTGCTCGCGACAACGACTACGACTCGGTCTTTGCCGGCTACGGCTTCATGGCCGAGGACGAGTACTTCATCGGCCAGATCGAAAAGGCGGGCCTGCGCTTTTTGGGCCCCGGCTCCCACGTCGCCCGCGCCGCCGGCCTCAAGGACGAAGCCAAGCGCACGGCGCTCGAAAACGACGTGAGCGTGACGCCCGGCATCAACAACGCCACCGCGCGGGTGCTGCTGGGCAAGTACCCCGACGTCGCGGCCTTGAAGAACTGCGTCGCCGACAACCAGCTCGACGTCGGCGGCGACGCCTTCGAACTCGACAACCTCGACGAGGTCGCCGACGCCGTGCTTGCGGCGTCGTACGCCAAGGGCATCGACCTGTACACCATCGACGAGCTGGCGGCGCAGATCGAAAAAGACGTCGCCGCGATGCTGGTCGACTACCCGGGCAACCGGGTTCGCCTCAAGGCCATCGGCGGCGGCGGCGGCAAGGGCCAGCGCATTCTCGACGGCGCCGCGGCCGAGGGGCCCGGCACCCTGGAGCAGCGGGCGCAAGAAGCCGCGTCGGTGGCTGGCGACAAGGTGCGCGAGGTCCTCTCGGAGGTCAAAGCGACCGGCGTTGGCGACAACAAGAACGTGCTGGTCGAGCTCAACATCGAGCAGACGCGCCACAACGAGATTCAGCTCATCGGCAACGGCGAGTGGTCGCTGTCCATGGGCGGCCGCGATTGCTCCCTGCAGATGCACGAGCAAAAGCTGCTCGAGGTGTCGATCACCCAGGAGGGTCTCGAGGCGGCCGCCGCGGCGGCCCGGGCCGCCGGCCGTGAAGCCGAAGCGGTGGCCATCGAGGCCGACCGGGCGATCTTGGCGCGCATGGAACAGGAGGCCGAGCGCTTCGGCGTCGCCGTCAACCTCGACTCGGCGTCGACCTTCGAGTGCATCGTCGACCCGCAGCGGCACTTCTTCATGGAGGTGAACACGCGCATTCAGGTCGAGCACCGGGTGTCGGAGCTTTGCTACACCCTGCGTTTCGCCAACCCGGACGACGCCGACGACTACTTCGACGTCAACTCGATCGTCGAGGTGATGGTGCTGCTGGCTCGCCACGGCAAGAACCTGCCCCGGCCCCAGCGCATTCCGCGCAAGGTGGCGGCGGTCGAGGCGCGGCTCAACGCCACCGACCGGGCCCTTCAGCCCCACGCCGGCGGCATCATCGTGTCGTGGAGCGACCCCATCGAGGGCGAAATTCGCGACGACCAGGGCATCTGCGTCAAGAACCCGGACACCGGCATGCCGATTCGCTACCGGCTCGCCGGCGCCTACGACTCGAACGTGGCCCTGCTGGTCACTCACGGCGGCGACCGCAAAGACAGTTACGAGCGCCTGGCCGAGATCATGCGGCGCACCCGACTGCGCGGCATCGATCTGGCCACCAACCTCGAGTTTCACTACGGCCTGGTGCACTTCTTTTTGAGCCAGAGGGTGATGGCCAAGGCGACCACGCGCTTCGTCGTGCCGTACCTGACCCTGGTGGGCCTTCTGCGCGAAGAGGCCGAGGAGATCGATACCGGCTACGCGTTCTCCAAGCTGGTCGCGCATCACATGGACGTCGCCAACGGTAGCGCCGAGGCCGCGGGCGCCATGCGCGACATCCTGGCCCGCAAGCGCACGCTCATCGAGCGGGTGGTCGAGCGCCTGTTTGCCGAGCCGCACTTTTTGTCGGCCTGGCTGTCGCGCAACCGCGAGCGGGTCGTCGTCGACGGCGACAAGCTCGAGTGGCGGGTCAATCCGGTGGAGGTCCTGGCCGACAGCTACCACCTGATGAACATGGGCTACGACCCGGAAGCCGCTCCGGCGCAGGTGATCTGGCAGGCCGACCACGAAATCCTCGACGGGGCGCTGGCCTTCTACCGGGCGCTGGACGAGCGTCTCGGCGGCAAGTCCTGGTCGGAGACGACCTCGCTGCTCGCCGCCGACGCCGCCCCGGCCGGGTTCGACGCCGCGACCTGGCTGCAGGTGCGCTCGGCCCACGCCGGCTATCAGGCCGGGGTCGAGCTACTCGGCATTCTGGCCACCCTGGGCCACAAGGTCGGCTTCTACGACCTTCGGGTCGAGGAGGATATGCGCATCACCATTCCCGAGCGGCTCACCGATCCCGAGCTGCAAGAGCGGATGAAGAAGGTGCTGGTACCGCCGCCGCAGACCAAGGGCGACGAGGTCGTCGCGGCGACCGGCGGCATGTTCTACCGCCAGGAGGCGCCCGGTCGACCGCCGCTGGCCGAGGTGGGCATGCACTTCACGGCCGGCCAGCCGCTGTACGTGGTCGAGGTCATGAAGATGTTCAACAAGGTGCACGCCGAGTTCTCGGGCACCATTGACCAGATACTCATCGACACCGACGGCGCCATCGTTCGCAAGGGCCAGCCGCTGTTCAAAGTGACGCCCGACGACAAGTTCGTCGAGGAAGACCCCCGCGAGCGCCGGGCCCGCATTCAGACGAACACCGACCGTCACCTGGCGACCCTGCTCGGCTAGGCCGGCCGCGCCGGCCGCGTTGCCAACACCTCACGGGCGCGAGCCTGGTGGGGCTTGGCGGCGCCGTGTCGTGAACTTTCGCTCGGCGCGGGCACCCGGTCTAGCGCCAACGGGGCTCGCGCCCCGGTGGGGCGCCGCGTGCGCCGCGTGCGCCGCGGGGGCCCTGCGCGCGGGCTGCTATACTGGCCTGCTATGCCCCCGGTGCTTCCTCTAGAGCTCATCCAGAAGATGCCCAAGACCGACCTGCACGTCCACCTGGACGGGTCGATCCGCATCGATACCATCGTCGACCTGGCCAAAAAGCAGGGGGTCGCGCTGCCGACGACCGACCGCGACGAGCTGTTCAAGCTCATCTACGCCGGCGACGTGTGTGAGTCGCTCGAGGACTACCTCAAGGCCTTCAACATCACGCTGTCGGTGATGCAGACCCGCGACTCGCTCGTCCGCACCGCCTACGAGTTGTGCGAGGACGCCTGGGCCGAAGGCGTGCGCTACATCGAGGTCCGCTACAGCCCCATCCTGCACACCCACGGCGGTCTTGGCCTGGCCGACATCGTCGAGGCGGTGCTCGAAGGCCTGCGCATGGCCAAGCGCGACTTCGGCATTCGCTACGGCGTCATCCTGTGCGGCATTCGCTCGATGACGCCGGAGACCTCGGTGCGCATGGCCGAGCTCTGTCTGGCCTACAAGAGTCGCCACGTGGTCGGCTTCGACCTGGCCGGGGCCGAGGTCAACAACCCGGCCAAGACCCACCGCGACGCCTTTCGCCTCATTCTCAAGAACAACATCAACTGCACCGCCCACGCCGGCGAGGCCTACGGCCCCGAGTCGATCGCTCAGGCAATTCACTACTGCGGTGCTCACCGCATCGGCCACGGCACGCGTTTGCGCGAAAACGGTGATTTGCTCAACTATGTCAACGACCACCGCATTCCCCTGGAGATCTGCGTGTCGTCGAACCTTCAGACCAAGGCGGTGACCGGCTGGCACAGCCATCCGGTGGACTTCTACGTCGACTACGGTCTGCGCGTGACCATCAACACCGACAACCGCCTGGTTACCGACACGACCGTGTCGAAAGAGCTGTGGCTTTGTCACAAGCAGTTCGGCTGGGATCTGGACCGCATCAAGAACGTGGTCGTGGCCGGCTGGAAGAGCGCGTTTTTGCCGCACCGCGAAAAGGTCGACGTGCTCAAGGAGGTGGCGGCGGAGCTTGCGACCATCGAGGCGCCCGCCAACGGCCGCCACGCCGAGGCGACCCGGCATCAGGGCGACTTCGACGGCGCTGGTTCCATTGCCACCGAACCCGAGCCCGTCCACGACCAGCCGACCACCGACATCACGAGGTAGGCGATCGTCCGTTTCGGTGGTGGCGCTTCGGTGATGGCGCGCGCTTACGGTGACGGCGAACGCCCGCGGCCTACAGCGCGGCACAGCCACGATGTCGCACCAACGAATACAAAGGTTTGTGGTACGCTTGGGGCTCGTGGCAGCCGACACTGACAGGTTCCGCACGATCGTCAACGAGCACTGGGCTCGCATTTACAACTTTGCGTTTCGCATGGTGCTGGACCGCGAACGCGCGCCCGGCGTGGTCGAGGAGACCTTCTTGCGCGCGTACGTCGGCATGGACAACATGCCCGAGGACGATCGAGCGGGTGCGTGGCTGATGCGCATCACGCAACACGTCCTCGAAAAAATCCTGCCGCGCAAACCCGAGGTCACCTTCGACACGCTCGACGACACGCTGCGAAGCGAGGCGACCCGCACCGACCTGGTGAAGTCGGTCACCGACCCCAAGCGCGACTTCCTCCTGTGGGAGCTCAAGCAGGGCTGCATGACGGCGGTGATCAACTGCCTGTCACCCGGGGAGCGCTCGGCCTTTACCCTGTCGAACGTCATGGGCATGGCCGACGACGAGGCGGCGGCGGTTCTCGGCGTCACGAACAGCGCCTACAAGGTTCGACTGTCGCGCGCCCGCAAGAAGGTGACCGACTACCTCGCGCCGCGCTGCGAGCACGTCGATCCCATGAACCCGTGTCGCTGCCCGGCTCGCGTGGGCGTGGCCCTCAAGAAGGGCTTCATTCGCTCGACCGGTGAAGTCAGCCTGCGCAAACAGCCCGTGCCTTTCGGCCGCTACGGCGCCGGTCCTGACCAGGAAGACGCGCCGCTTCGCGACGTGAGCACCATCTACCGCAATCTTCCCGAGCCCGACCCGCCCGAGGAGCTGCTGGAGCGTCTGCTCGAGCTCGTGGGGTCGGAAGAGTGGGAGCGCGTGCGCTCCCGCAAGCTGGCTCAGCAGCAGCCGCCGGCCTAGCGTCCTGGAAGGACACTGGCGCCTGGCGGTATCGGTCTACCGGCCGGGGAACGCCAGGGTGGCCGCGTCGGTCGCGCGCGGCGTTGCCGCGATGTCCGGGGCGCGCTTGCGCAGAGGGCGCGGGCAGCGAATCCGGGTGTACAGGCGCCGGCGGCCGCGCGCCGAGCCGGCCCGGCAGCGGCCGTGCCAGACGTCGTCCTCGCTGCAGGCGATGCGCACGTGCATGTGGTCGTTGTGGCTGTCGCCTCGGCGCGGGCGGTGCAGCACCCGGGCGGCGCGAAGCTGCAGCTCGTCGGATTCGCCCGTCTCGCGGGCGTGCCGGAGCAGCCAGCGTCGGATGCGGGTGGACACGAAGATGCGCTCGACCTCGACGTGCCGATCGGTGATCAGCGCGCGCACGAGCGCCCAGTTGGCGGCGACGTCGAAGTCGCGCAGCGGAATGTTGCGCTCGAAGACCGGCGTGCGCGCGTAGGTGGCCCGGCCCTTGCGGTTGAACCACGCCATGTGTCGATCGGGCACCATCGGGGCGCCCGCTTCGTCCCTGGCGTAGAAGAGGAAGTCGACATCGCGCCCGGACTGGTGCGACCGGTGCCGGGGAATGGCGCCGCCGTCGTAGTCAGACAGGTCGGCCACTCCCAGCACGGCGCCGGGGAACTGACCGCTCACCGACGCGGCGGTTCGATGCACAAGCCCGATCAGCTCGTCGGTGCCGTAGCGCAGCTGCCTCGACCGCCACGGGTCGGGAATGACGAAGCCTGGGCCTTCGACGGCAAGTTCGGCGGGCCGGTGCAGGGCGCCGCGGTTGGCCGAGCCGCACGAGATGCTGCCCGCAGCCAGCGGAGGCTCGGTGCCGTCGGCCTCGGTTGGCGCCGTAGGCTCGGTGCCCGGCCACGCGGGCAGCCGGCGTGAGTCGGACGCCGGGAGGATGGTCGTCGGCGTGGTGGGGTGGGGCGGCAGCGTCAGCAGCGGAGGAGCTTCGTCCGAGCTCGGCGGGCCGCTGGCGGGTATGCCGCCCTGGGCGGCGTCGCCAACGACGGGGGCGTCCGCCGGTGTGTCGTCTGCGGGCGTGAGCTCGTCGCTTGCCGGCGCGGCGCCGACTGGCGTCGGCGCGTCGCTTACCGGCGCGTCGCCGTCTGGCGTTGGCGCGTCGTCTTCCGGTGTGTCGTCCGCAGCGGAGGGCGTGCCCTCGTCAGCCGGGGGATGGTCGCCGCCGGGCGGCGCGGCGCGCGGCCTCGAGCTGGCCAGCGAGACCGTCCCGATTGCCCAGATGGCAGCGACGAGGAGCCGACCTTTCATCCATCTAGAAACATAGCCCAGGCGCGCGGCCTCGGGCGACAAATCAACGGTGGCGCAGTCCCTTGCCACCTCCCGCGACGCCGCGCGTTAGCGACCGGAGGTCTCGGCTATCGACGGCTGTCGGTGGGCTTACGGACCGGCCCCGCTGTGCTTGGCGGGCCGGCCCCCGGTCTGTCCTGCCAACGACCGGCAAGACAGATCCGGTGGCGCAACAGCCTCTAGCCCTTGGCGGCGGCGAAGGCGGCTTCGAGGTCGGCCTTCAGATCGTCCGGGTCCTCGAGGCCGACCGAAAGGCGAATGAAGCCGTCGGAAATGCCCAGCTCGGCGCGCCGCTCGGCGGGGACGCTCGCGTGGGTCATGATGGCCGGGTGCTCGATGAGCGACTCGACGCCACCGAGCGACTCCGCCAGGGCGAACACCTTTACGGAAGACAGGAACCGCCGCGCCGCGTCGAGGTCGCCGGCCAGGTGAAAGCTGATCATGCCGCCAAACCCGCTTTGCTGCTTGCTGGCGATCTCGTGCTGCGGGTGCGAGGCAAGGCCCGGGTAGATGATGTTTTCGACCTGAGGATGGCCGGCGAGCCATTCGGCGAGGCCTCGCGCGCTGCGCTCGTGGCGCTCCATGCGGACGTGCAGGGTCTTGAGACCGCGCATGACCAAAAAGCAGTCCAGGGGGCCCGGCACCGCGCCCACCGAGTTTTGCAGGAACGCCAGCCGGTCGCGCAGCTCGTCGTCGTTGACCACCAGTGCGCCGCCAACCACGTCGGAGTGGCCGTTGAGGTACTTCGTTGTCGAGTGGCAGACGATGTCCGCGCCGAGCTCGAGCGGCCGCTGCAAAAACGGCGTCATGAACGTGTTGTCGACCGCCAGCAGGATGCCCTTGTCCCGGCACACCTGGGCCGCCGCCGCGATGTCGGCGATCTTGAGCATCGGGTTGGTCGGCGTCTCGAGCCACAGCAGCTTGGTGTTGGGCCGCACCGCGTCGGCAAATGCCTGGCCGCCGCCGGCGGGGTCGACGTACGTGTACTCGAGGCCCAGGCGCCGAAACACCTTGTCGAAAAGGCGGAACGTGCCGCCGTACAGGTCATCGGTGGCGATCACGTGGTCGCCGGCCGACAGCATCTGCATGACCGTCGAGGTCGCCGCGCAGCCCGACGCGAACGCCAGACCGTGGGCGCCGCCTTCGAGGGACGCGATGTTGTCCTCCAGGGCAAAGCGCGTGGGATTTTGCGTGCGCGAGTATTCGAAACCCGTGTGCGCCCCGGGCTCCGACTGGATGTAGGTCGACGTCAGGTAGACCGGCGTCATGACCGCTCCGGTCGTGGGGTCGGGCTTTTGGCCGGCGTGAATGGCGCGGGTGGCAAACCCGTGCTTGGCGTAGTCGTCTTTGATGTGCGGCATGGCGTTGGCTACTTGAAGGCGTCGGTATCGGTGTCGGAAAAGAGGTTGGCCAGGGCCGAGTCCGACAGCAGCTCCTTCATGGTGCTGCCGCCGAAGCGGGCGATGATTTTGTCGTCGTATTCGTCGGCGATGAGGGCCACGTCGGCGAGGCTGGTTGTGAGCTCCTCGGCGTCGAGGGTGTCGCCGCCCAGCAGCGAGTGCACGAATAGCAGCAACTGGCCGTTCGGTTCGTAGGCAAACGCGCCAAACCGGAGTTTGGCGTTGAGCCCGAGCAGCTCGACCGCCAGCTCGTGGGTCATGTCGACGCCCTTGACCAGCTGGGCGACGCACCGGACCTGGGCGCGGTGCACGCCCAGGGGCACGATGTTGATCATCACGTAGGTCGAGCCCTGCTTGACGATGAACAAGTGCGCGTCCAGTCGCCGAAACGCCGGATTGTCCCTCAAGGTGCGCTCGACGATCTCGGCTGTGCGGACCTGGGCGGGGTTCATGCCTTCACGTAACACAGAACCCGAGGTGGGTGTGACAGCCCTCACCGGCCGTGGAAAGCCCGCGACTTGATCGGCACAACGACGGCCGGGCGGGGTAACCTGTAAGGAGCCGTCCTATTTTTTGCCACTCAGGTTCGTATGACTCGCTTACATCAGGCGCTCCTCGCCGCGGCCGTCGTCTTGTTGCCGACCGCGGTGCTGGCCAGCGAAATCACAGCAATCGAGGTAATCGAGAACACCAAGACCGACAACGCGACCGTCGCGCTCATCGCCGACATCGACGTCGGCGACGACTACGGTCCCGAGCTCCTCAACGAAGTTCGCGTTCGCCTGGTGACCTCGCAGTTGTTCAAACGCGTCGATGTGTTTGCCACCCCGTTCAAGGGCGGGCAGAAGGTCACGATCGTCGCCGAGGACAAGCACTCGTGGATCGTCGCGCCAACCTTTTACAACCAGCCCGGCAACGTCGGCGGCGGCATCGGCTTTGCCGAGGCAAACCTGTTCGGTCAAAACAAGAAGCTGCTGCTGTACGGCCAGTACGCCACCGCAGACTCGTTCTTTTTGGCCGGCTACGTAGACCCCGCGATTCGCGGCACCCGCTTTTCGTGGCAGGTCTACACGTTCCTGCGCCAGGAGGACGTAACCGAGTTTCGCGACCCCGGGTCGTTTACCGAGTTTCCCGAGGGCGTGCGCGAGTCGCGCCTGAACTACTACAACGGTGGCCTCAAGGTCGGTATCAACATCCTGCGCAGCCTGCGCCTCGAGCAGACCCTGCGCGGTGCCTGGGTGTCGTACGGCGACGTGCGGCTGTTCGAGGGCATCGAGTGTGGCGACGTCGTCGACCCCGACGCGCCCGACGCCGCCCAGCGCCTCGAAGACTGCCAAAGCGGCGAGGGCCTCGAGCCCGGCGCCGAGGGCTGGGACGTCACCACGGTCACGGCTCTCACCTACGACAACAAGGCCAACTGGTACGGCATTCAAACGGGTACCTCGCTCAAGCTCTCGTACGAGACCAGCCTGGCCGACCTCGGCTCCGAGTTCGACTACTGGATCGCGAGCGCCAAGCTGTTTCGCGGCTGGCGAGGCCTGCTGCTCGGCGACGACAACCTCACCTTTGACCTCGGCGTCAACGTCGGCGAGGACGTGCCCTTTCAACAGGAGTTCACCAAGGGCGGGGTCAACCTGCGCGGGTATCGCAACCGTCAGTTTCGCGGCGACTTCTCGGCGAGCTCGAAGGTCGAGTTTTCGGTGCCGATGTTCACGGTCATGAACCTGTCGTTTCGCGCGCTCGCGTTCTACGACCAGACCTACATCGATTTTCGCGACCGGGACTCGGCGACCGACGACTTCCGCAACTACCTGCCCAACCGCGGCTCCGCCATCGATCGGTGGCGGCACGGTGTGGGCGGTGGCATTCGGCTCTACTTCCGGTCAGTGGTGGTGCCGCTGCTGGGCTTTGATGTGGGCTATGGTCTCGGCCACGATGAGATCATCACGTACTTCGCGATCGGGCTCACGGAACTCTAGCCTTGCCTGGATCGCCGCGGTCGGCCTGATCGTCGCCGGCGCGGGGTGCAAAAAGAAGACGCAGTCCGAGGCTCCGCCCGCCTCGGAGACGCCCGCGGAGCCCGACGAGCCCGCAAAAGACGGCGCTGATCTCGTATTCGTGCGCGGGGTCATCAAGACCATGGACCCCGACAAGCCGAGGGCGAGCTCGGTGGCGGTCAAGGATGGCCGCATCGTCGCGGTCGGCGGAACCGCGGCCACGTCCTCGCTGGTTGGCGACAACACCCGGGTCATCGACCTCAAGGGCCGCATGCTCACGCCGGGGCTGGTCGACGCCCATGCCCACGTGACCAACCTGGGACTGGCCCTCGAGACCGTGCAGCTTCGCGGCATCGAGAGCGAGGCCAAGGTCGCCGCGGCCATAGCCGAAGCGGCCAAGACCCTGCCCGAGGGCGAGTGGGTGATCGGCCGCGGCTGGGATCAGACGCTGTGGGAGAGCCAGGAGTTCCCCACGCGCAAGAGCGTCGACGAGGTCGTCGATGACCGCCCGGTGGCGGTCACCCGGGTCGACGGTCACGCCTTGCTGGCGAACAGCAAGGCTCTCGAGCTGGCGGGCATCGACAAAGACACCAAGGATCCGCCGGGAGGCAAGATCGTCCGAGACGGCGCCGGTGCCGCCACCGGCGTGTTGGTCGATACCGCCATGAAGCTGGTGACCGACAAGATTCCCGCGCCGAGCACCGAGGTGATCGAGCGGCGCGTGCGACTGGCGGCCAAAGAGATCGCGAGACAGGGCATCACGGCCGTCCACGACATGGGGGTCGGCGACGCCGAGGCAGCCGTGCTCGCGCGGCTGGCCATGACCAAAGAGCTGCCGATCCGGGTCATCGGCTTTCTCTCGTACCAGGGGCCCGAGACCACCGAGTCCCTGCGCACCCGCGAACAGATTCGCGATCTCGACGGCACTGCCCGCTTTACCCTGCGCTCGGTCAAGGCGTATGCCGACGGAGCCCTGGGCTCTCGCGGCGCCGCGCTGCTGGAGCCCTACGCCGACGACAAAGGCAACACGGGGCTGCTGGTCAACTCGCCCCAAGACCTCGATGAGCTCGCCGTGATGGCCGCCCTTACCGGCTGGCAGGTCGGTGTGCACGCCATCGGCGACCGCGGCAATCGCATCGTCTTGGACGCCTTCGAAAAGGCGCGCAAAAGCAAGCCCGACGCGGACCTGCGCTTTCGCGTCGAGCACGCACAAGTTGTCGCGCTCGAAGACATTCCCCGGTTTGCCGAGCTCGGCGTCATTGCGTCGATGCAGCCGACCCACGCGTCCAGCGACTGGGACTGGGTCGACGCGCGCATTGGACCCGAGCGGGCCAAAGGCGCCTACGCGTGGCGGCGTTTTCTCGATGCGGGCGTGCGGATCGCCGCGGGCTCGGATTTTCCCGTGGAAAAGGTATCGCCGCTTTTGGGGCTGCACGCGGCCGTCAACCGAACCGGTGAAGACGGCGAGCCGCCCGGTGGCTGGCAGCCCGACCAGAAGCTCACTCTCGATGAGGCGCTCGAGATCTTCACCGTCGAACCGGCCTACGCGTCGTTCGTCGAGTCGTTTCGCGGCGCGCTCAAGCCCGGCTACATTGCCGATCTGGTCGTCTTCGATCGCGAGCTCAAAGCGAGCAATCTGTTGGAAGCCGCTGTCGACATGACCGTGGTTGGCGGCGACATCGTGTTCGAAAAATAGCCGGGTGGTCCGGGCGCGTGCCGCGGAAAGGCGGTACGATCCGGCCTGGCCCAGGCCTTGGGAGTCCATGCGGTTTTGCCCGTTTTGCAGCGCTGAAAACGCCGACGAGGCGACGCACTGCGCCGTTTGCGCGCGGCGTTTGCCCAAGCTCCCGCCCCGGCGGGCGACCAGCACGGGCTCGGACGGCGAGGGCCAGCGACCGGGCAAACCGGGTGCCCCGCGCCGGGCGGCGACGCCGACGCCGCCACCGCCACCGCGGCGGGCAACGTCGGCCGAGGGCCTGCCGGCGCCGCACTCGCGTCGATCCACGTCCGGTGGGCGCCCGCCGAGCGCCGCGGATACGAGCAGTCCGGGGTTTCATCTGGGACCCGCGGCGCGGCGCCGAACCGTCGAGCCCGAACCGCCGCGGTCGGCCGGTGACCCGGCCCGGCGCGCGACCGACCGCCCGGCGGGCAAAAACGGGGCGCCGCGTTTGCGAACGACTGACGCCGACGAGTGGGACGACGCGCCGGCGACGGTGATCGACTCGGAGTGGGCGGCCGACGAAACGACCCACGCCCTGGACCCCGATTCGGACTCGGACGTGACGACGATGGAGGCCGAGCCGGTGGTGGCCGCCGAGCCGTCGCCCGCGCCGGAGCGCCCGGCGACGCCTGTGCCGGAGCGCCCGGCAACGCCTGTGCCGGAGCGGCCGGCAACGCCCGCGCCGGAGCGCGCGGTATCGGTAGCCCCCGAGTCGGAGTTCGACTCCGACATGGACGCCCAAACTCGGCTGGACTCGAGTCCGGGGCCTCAGCGAGCTTCCTCGGCCCGCGCCGATACGCGCGGCGATGGCGAGGGACCCGGCGACTTTCGCCGGCTGGAGACGCCGCCCGCGCTGCCCGAGGCGCCGCGGCCCGGCAGCGAGAGCGCGTCCGGCAAGGTCCGAGGAACCACGGATACCAACGCCCCGCCGCCCACCCGCAGCCCGTTGCCGGCGCCGTCCGACTACGCACCGGTCGCGGTCGCGCCCATCCCCGAGGTGCCCGAAGCGGGATGGCTGCAGGCGGCCAGCTACGCGGTCGGCTTTGCGCGGGCGCGCTGGCAGCGTCGTTCGGCGATCAAAGAGCTCAACATCGAGATCGCCAAGGATACGGCCGCCCTGGATTCGCTTCTCGGCGAGCTCGGCCGCACGGCTCGCTCGCTCAAGGTCGAAACGCGGCCTCTGTCGGCCGAGAACAAAGTACTGGACGAGGCCGAGGCTCGCCGGCACAAGGCCGAGCGCGAGTGTTCCGAGCTGAGCAACCGCCAGGCCGAGGAAAACGAGCGCTTTGGCGACTCGGAACGAGATCGCGAACAGAAGGCCGAAGACGCGGAAAAGCGCTACGACCGCAGCAAGGAAGACCTCGCTGCCCTCGAGGCCCAGCGGCGCGGGTTGCGCGACAAGCGAAAGGCCATCGACCGCCAGCAAAAGGGGCTCATCAAGTCGGCCGAAGACCGCGAGGCCCAGGCCAACAAGAGCGAATCCGACGAGCAGCGCCGGGTGTTGCGCCAGTCGGCCAACGACTTTCGCCGGGACGCGGCGGCCCTCGACCCCGAGCGGCAGGACATCGAGCGCAGGCTGTCGGCCCTGGAAAAACCCATCTCGCAGTCGTCCGCCAAGGTCGAGGCCCTCAAGCTCGAGCTCGATTCGGCGCGCCGCGGCCTGGCCGACGTGCGCGAAGGCCATCGCCATCGCCTGGCCGAAATCGAGGCCGAGCAGGGCCGCAAGACCCGCGAGCTGGCCCAGGCCGAGGCCGAGATCCAGCGCCGCCTGGTCACGCTGGGCACGCTCGTGAATCTCAACCGCATCGATCGGCGCGAGTTCGTCGAGCTGTACGAGCGCATCGACGGCCTGCGCGGCGCCATCGGTCGGCGCGCTACCGAGATCGACCGGCTCACCGCCGAACGCCAGGCCTACGATCGGCAGTCGCTGGTGCGCGGCGTGGTGGCCCTCGGCGCCGGCGGCATCTTGTTGATTACGGTCATCGCCATCGTGTTGGCGGTGCTGTGAGCGGCGGTGGCGGGTGTGTTCGCGGTCGCTCGTGTAGGCCGGCAGAGCACCCGCATGCCGGCACGGAAATCGGTGTTGCGCCGGCGGCGTGATACGATGGCGCGGGGTGCCGAAGCTACTGGTCGCTAACAACAGCGAGCTGTTGCGCCACCTGGGGATGGCGTCGTTTCGCCGGCTCGGGCTGGAAGTGGTGGTGGCGTCGACGGGCGACGACGCCCTCGAGCTCGCGAGCACGGAGAAGCCCATTCTCGCGCTCTTGGACGCGGAGATGCCGGGGAAGTCGGGCTACGACGCGACCCGCGAGATCAAGCAGGCCTCGGCGGAGTGTCGCGTGGTCCTGGTCGTGGGCAAGCGCTTAACGGGCCCGCAGATGCGCCGGGTGGTCGAGTCGGGATGCGACGAGGTCCTCGTGGCGCCCATGACGACCGACGAGCTCTACGACAGCATCGCGATTCAGCTGGGGCTGCCCCGCCGCGGTTCCGAGCGCTTCGATATCGACCTGGCGGTGGTGTCGGACGACGGCGAGCGCTCGATCGACGGCCGCGTGACGAACCTGTCGGTCGACGGGGCGCGCATCGTGTTCGCCGAGCCGGTGGCCGACGGCGCGCGCCTGCGGCTGACCATCACGGGGGCCGACTCGTTCGACGACCCCATCCGCGTTGGCGCCCAGGTCGTTTGGTCGCAGTCCGGGGAAGAGGGCCACGTCATTGGCGCCGCGTTCGACGAGTACGACGCCGAGGCGCGCAATCGCCTGGCGCGCATGACTCAGTGGGACATCATCCCCGGGCCCGAGAAGACGCGCGTCATCTTCAAGGGGGATATCACCGAGGCGACGTCGTTCGACGACTTGCTGCCGACCCTCGTGGGCCGGATCGATTTCGATCTATCGCAGGTCGGCTACATCAACTCGCTGGGCGTTCGCGAGTGGATCGGGTTTCTCAAGCGCGCGGGCATTCAGGGCTACGAGTTTCACGCTTGCTCGATACCGTTCGTGCTGCAGGCGTCGCTCGCGCCGTCGATGCTGGGCCGCGGTACGGTGACGTCGTTTTTCGCGCCGTACTACTGCACGTCTTGCGAACGCACCGAGGAGCGGCTTTTGCAGTCGGCGGCGGTGTTGGCCGCGGAAGATCAAGAGCCGCCGCGCTTTGCTTGCGCGGAGTGCAGCGATGGCGCCGAGATGGAGCTCGACGACATCCCCTCGCGCTACCTCGCGTTCCTCCTGCAAGACTGACCGCGCGCCCAGCCCGCCGTGGCTCGCCGGGGGCGTCGCGACGGGGAATCGAGTCGCTACGCGTCGGGGTTTCGCTCGGTGCGAATGCGCAGAATGTCGGCCGCGGTCTCCTCGATGGCCCGGTTGGTCACGTTGATGACCGGCCAGTTGGGATGGTCGCGAAAGATGCCGCGCGAGTACTCAATTTCGCGCTCGATGTGATTTCGATTGGCGTAGCTCGAGTCGCCGGGCATGCCGAGGTGCTCGAGGCGCGCTTTGCGAATGCGGGCCAGGGTGTCGGGCGAGACGATAAGGCCGTAGACCTTGTGGTCCGGCACTTCTTCGAGTTCCTTGGGCGGATCGACGCCGAGGACCAGGGGCACGTTGGCGACCTTGAGGCCCTTGTTGGCGAGGTACGTCGACAGCGGGGTCTTCGAGGTACGCGAGATGCCGACCAGGACCAGGTCGGCCTTCGGCAGGTTTCGCGGCTCGGCGCCGTCGTCGTTTTTGACCGCGAACTCGACCGCCTCGATGCGGCGAAAGTAGTCTTCGCCGATGGCGTGCAGAAGACCCGGCACGCCGGCGGGTTCGGCCTCGAGGTACGAGGAGAGCTTGCCGATGAGAGCGCCGATGAGGTCGATGGCCTCGACCTGAAAGCGCTCGACCAGGCGCCACAGAATGTCGCGCGCTTCGCGGTTGACCATCGTAAACACCACCAGGGCATGCAGCTCGGCGGCGCGCTCGACGATGCGCTCCATCTCGCCTTCCATGCGGACGCGCGAGTACAGGCGCACGTTGCACGGTCGCTGGCTGTACTGCAGCAGCGCGGCCCTGACCATGCGCTCGGCGGTTTCCCCGGTCGCGTCGCTGATGATGATGACGGTCTTCATCAGGGCAAGCCTAGCTCGAATGGTTGCGTGGCCACCACCGGCGGGGGCGCCTACCGCCGACCTTCGGGGGGCCCGCCGACGACCGGAAGGCGAAGCCGCTTCGGCCTGCCTTCCGATTCGACACGGTCGCCGTGGTCGACCACCCGGGGGCACTCGGGGTCCGGCGCGCGGGCGTCGCCGAGAACGTGCGCCGATACGACTTTGCAGCCGCCCCGGCACAAGTCGCGGTACTCGCACGAGCGGCACGGCTCGACGGCGTCGTCGCGCCAGGTGCGAAACGCGCCGAACGCGTCGTCGCTCTGCCAGTATTCCTCGAGCCGATCCACCCGGGGTTTGCCGGCGGGCGGGGCGGCAAAGCTGCACGCGGTCAGGGCGCCCGACGCTTTGGCACCTATCAGGAAATCGCCGCCCGTGCAGCCGTACACGGCCATTTTCGCCAACAGGTCGCGACTCGGCCGGTGGTGGACGAGCATGGGCGTGTACGAGCAGTCGACGCGCACGCGCATGCGGTGGCGGCGGCACGCGGCCAGCACCACCGGCAAGAGGCGCCGGTGCTGGTCGTCGGAGCAGGTCATCTCGGCGAAGGTTCTGGCACCGCGCCCCGCCGGCTTAAAGCGCAGCAGCTCGACTTCGTTGAGACGTCGCCGGCGCGCGTGGGCAAAGATGTCGTCGAGGCGGTCGAAGTTGTCGCGGGTGACGACCACGTTGATGCCGATCTCGCGCTTGCGCGCGCGCAGGCGGCGCAGGGCGTCGTCGGCGCGGTCAAAGCCGTCAAAGCCGCGAACCGCCGCGTAGCCGTCGGCCAGGCCGTCGAGAGACACGTTGATCTGACCGAACAGGTCGACGATGGGCAGCAGTCGCTCGAGGCCGGAGAGCCCGCTGGTGGTGAGGTTGGGGACGAGCCCGCGCCGTCGGGCGTGTTCGGCGATGTCGCCCAGCCAGGGCAAGATGGCGCTCTCGCCGCCGCCAAGGGCCAGGTGAAACACGCCCATGCGGGCGAGGGTGTCGACGGCGCGTTTCCACTCGTCGAGGCCCCACTCGCCGGCCGCCCCGGTGGGGGTGGCGCCGGTGTAGCAGCCGCGGCAGCCCGCATCGCAGCGATTCGTAAGCTGCAGGTGGGCCTCGAGCGGAGCCGACAGAGGGTCGCGTCCGACGTGTCCATCGCTGTCGGGGTCGGCCCAGCGGTCGCTTTCGTGGTGACCGAGCTCGCGCATGTAGGTTCGGTCGACGAACACCAGCGCGCGCGGCCGCACGAGCTGCGCAATGCCGCCGAAGGGCTCGGCGCGCAGGCGCCGGGGCGCGGGCGCCGTCAGGGCGGCTCGCGCTCGCTCAATCGCGCGGCGGAGCATCGCTGGGTTCGGCGGGGCTGGGTTCGGCGGGGCTGGTGTCGGCGGGGGCGCTGGCAGCGGGCGCGCCGGTCTCGTGCGCCGCGACCGGTTCGGCGGCGGGCGGGCTGGTCGCCGCGCGCCAGCGAACAAGGGCGGACAGCACCGGGGTCGCGAACGAAAACAAAGCCGCGCCGGCGAGCAAAAAGGTCACGTCGACGCCCAGGCTGGAGGAGTTGGGGTTGAGGCCGAGCTTGATAGCCAGCACACGCCCTTTGCGCCGCCGTAACCGCATGAGGCCCGAGCCTAGCCCGGCCTCGCCGGCCCGACAACGGCCCCCGCGCCACCCCCGCGTCAACTTGGCAAGACCGTCCCCAAAGGCAGTACTGGTTACAGTTGGGGACGGTGTTGCCAAGTTGCCAAGTTGCTGCCGGCGCGCGGGCTAGGGGCCGAGGCTGTCGATGAGGAGGTCGAGGACGCCGGTTCGTCGGGCTGCCGCGTAGGCCGTGCCCGCGACGAGCGATGCGGAGGCCAGGAGTTGGCCTGCCAGGGTCGCCGTCGATCGAGCGATCGATCGAGCGGATGGCCGAGCGGGGGTGGGCGACCGGGCGGTGAGCCAGGTGGCGCCGAGCCCGGCGGCGCAGGTCCAGGCGACCGTCGCTCCCACGTCGCCGCGGATCGTCCAGCTCGCGAGGGTCAGCGCGATGGCGACCGGCGTGGCGAACACGACCTCGCCCGGAATGCGCCTTGCCGCCGAGGGGCTCGCCGCGGCCCGGCGCCCTGCGGCCCCGGCGACTAACGTCGCGAGGCCGAGAACCGCCGCGATGATGGCCGCGATGTCGCCGGCACCGAGGCGGCGCCGGCGCTCGATTTGAGCGACCAGGGCCGCTGCCGCCGCGCGCGCGGGAGCCGCGCGCGGCGAGTTCGGAAAGCGCTCGGCGACAGCCAGGTAAGCGTCGCGGGCTTCGTCCAGCCGACCGGTGGCCCGGTAGTGGCCGCCGAGCCAATCCAGGGCGCGGCCCGCGCCCGGCCAGGCGGGGTGGTCGGCCACGAGGGACTCGACGGCGGCCACGGCATCCGCGCCTTGACCGGCGGCCGCGCGGGCGATGGCGTCGTCGAGCCGTCTCACGAGCTCGTCGGCGCCCGGGCTCGCCGCGAGCTCGCGCTCCAGCGCCTCGGCGCGCCGCGTCGCCGCGGCCGCCGCGCGCGAATCGGGAAAGCGCTCCACCAGCTGCCGATACAGTCGAAGCGCGTCTTGCGGCCGGTGCAGCCGCGATTGGTACAGGTTGGCCGCGGCGAACAGGGCGTCGGCCGCGCGCGACTCGCCGGGCGCGCCGGCCGCGAGTTCGAACAGCTCGGCCGCTAGGCGGGCGTCGCCGGCGAGCAGCGCGGCGCTCGCGCGATCGAAGGCCGCGCGCGCCGCCGGCTCGTTGTCGTTGTCGTTGTCGTTGTCGTTGTCGTTGTCGGCTGGCGCGTCGTTGCGAGCGTCAGTCGGGGCGCTATCCTGGGCTGATGGCTCAGCGCCGTCCTGGGGCGCGGGCCGGGCATCCGCCTGGCGGCTCGGCGAAAGCACCGCGACCGCCGTCGCGAGCGCCGCCGCGACCACCGCCCGGCGCTTCATGGCTACTTGCCGTCGTCCCGGTGAATGCCGAGCGACCGCAGCTTCTTGTGCAGGTTGGTCCGCTCGATCCCCAGCGCCGCAGCGGTGCGCGAGATGTTCCAGCCCGCCTGGTCGAGGCGGTAGCGCAAAAAGCGCTCTTCGGCCGCCTCGCGAAAGCCGCGCAAGGTGAGCTCGTCGATGTCGAGCTTGCCGACGCCGAGCGGGTCCGCACCGGCGGCGGCCGCAACCCCCGCGGCGGGCGTCGGCGTTCGCGGCGCGCGGGCTCCCTGCAGGTAGTCTGGCAGCTCGCGATCGGTGATGACGTCGTCGCTCATAATGACCAGGCGCTCGACGACGTTGCGCAGCTCGCGCACGTTGCCCGGCCAGTCGTAGCTGCGCATCTGTTCGAGCACGGCGGGGGTCACGGTCTTTTCGCGAAACCCGTTGTCGCGACAGCACTCGCGCACGAACGCGCTCACGAGCAGCGGGATGTCCTCGGTGCGTTCGCGCAGTGCCGGCGACTCGATGGGCACTACGTTGAGGCGAAAGTAGAGGTCCTCGCGGAACTCGCCCGTTTCCACCGCGGCCGCCAGGTCTTTGTTGGTGGCCGCAACGACCCGGGCGTCGGTGGTCATGGGGGTCTCGCCGCCCACCCGCACGAACTCGCCGGTTTGCAGCACGCGCAGCACCTTGGCCTGGGCGTGCATGGTCATGTCGCCGATCTCGTCGAGGAACATCGTGCCGCCCGACGCGACCTCGAACAGGCCGCGCTTGCGCGCCGTCGCTCCGGTAAAAGCGCCGCGCTCGTGGCCGAAGAGCTCGCTTTCGATGAGCTCGGGCGGAATGGCGGCGCAGTTGACCTTGACGAACGGCCCCCCGGAAACGGCGCTGTTGCGGTGCAGGGCGCGGGCGATGAGCTCTTTGCCAGTGCCGCTGTCGCCGGTGATGAGCACCCGGCTTTTGGTCGGCGCCACCCGCGCGATCTGCCGGCGCACGTCTTCCATGGCCTGCGAGGTGCCGAGCATCTCGAAGCGGCTATCGGCGGCCGCGCGCAACGTGCGCACTTCGAGGGCCATGCGCCGCTGTTCGAGAGCATTGCGCACCGATACGGTAACGCGGGTGCGGTCGAGGGGCTTTTCGAGAAAGTCGAACGCGCCGTAGCGGGTCGCGGCAACCGCGTCGTCGATGCTGGCGTGCCCGGAGATCATCAGCACCGGTATGTCGGCGTCGAAGTCGCCGCCGCGCTGCTTGACCCGCTCGAGCAGGTCGATTCCGCTGTCCTCGCCGAGCTTGACGTCGAGGAGGATGGCATCGACGCGTCGGTCACCTCGCAGAACTTCCTCGGCCTCGGCGATGTTCTGAGCCTCGGCCACGTCGTAGCCCTCGCTGTCGAGGACCATCTTCAACGTACGGCGAATGTTCTTTTCGTCGTCGGTAACCAGAACCAGGTGACGGTCGTCGCTCATGATCGCAGATCCGTGTCGGGGTCGTCGCCGCCGCTGTCGTCGCGGCGGCGAGGGGACCGGCGGCGCTCGCGCAGGTACGCGTAGACCGCCGCCGCCACGAGAATAGCGCCGATCAGGGTGATGAGCTGGTGGGTTCGGTCGCGGCCGCGCTCGCCCTTCTTCGGCGCCTGATACAGCACTCGCGGCGGCGCGCCGTCGCCGGACGCGTCGCCGGCGGGGCCGAGGCTCGGCGCGTCGAGTACGAGTCGGTCGGCGCCGTTGTCGGCGTCCGCGGCCGTGTCGGTGCCGTCCGCGGCCGTGTCGGTGCCGCCCTCGTTGGCGGCCCCGCCGTTCGGCTCCGCCTCGACGGAGATCGACGGAGGCGCGTCGCCGTCCCCCGACAGCCGCAGCGTGCCCGCGCCCGGGATCGCGCCGATGGACCCCCGCGGCCCGGTTGCCTCGGTGAGCGCGAGACTGGCGAGCGCCGCCTCGCACCGCGGACGGTCGCCGGGCTTGTCGGCGGAGTAAACGCACTCGACTCGCACCTGGCGGAGCCGGTCATCGTCGGTGGCGAACACGAACGCGCGCACCAGCGTGACCACGCGGCCGTCCGGGTCGCTCCACTCGAGATTGCCCTCGGCGAGGTCCTCGCGGACATCTTCGCGCCACGAGACCAGCTCGCCCTCTGCGGCGCGCGCCCGGATCTGGTCGAAGGTACGGCGCATGACGAGCTCGAGGGCACGGCCGCCGTCGACCTTGTCGCGGGCGTGAATCCACTGGACGAAGAGCGACGCGCGGTCGCCGACGTAGGCGTCGGCTCCGACATTGGTGCGCAGGCCATCGTAGTGGCGCTCGGCGCCCAGTCCGCGCGAGATGGCGTTGCTGCGGTCGACGTCAAATGCCCACCCGGCCGGCACCTCCACCGCGTAGCCCAGGGACTCGGCGATCGGAGCGGGCTCGGCGGCCACCGGCGTTGCCACGAGCGCCGCTGCCACGGCGCACGCGGCGAGTCGGCCGACTCGTTCGAGGGCAGCGCTCACGGCCCACCTTCGTCGGCGTCGGGAGACAGCGGAGCCGGCTCCAAGGCGGGGCGCACCGACTCGAGCCACGACCGACACTCGCGCTCGGTGCGCTCGACGACCCGATCGTTTCGAAAGCACAGCGCGATGGCCGCCATGAGCCGCCCATCGGCGTCGTAGCCGCTCCACATGGTCAACTCTCCCCGCTGCCCGTACTGCTCGACCTCGGCGCGGCTGCGCACGGCGCGCGGACCTTGTTCGGTCGTCCACGGCTCGAGGGTGGCGCCGCGGGTTTCGACGAGGCCGCGGAACTGATCGTGCACATCCGTGGCAATGGCGACGCGGTCCCGCGGTCGCGCCACCACGTTGGCCCGACCGGTGAGGAGCAGGGCGTAGACGCCCGCCGCGGGGTCGCCCCAGGCTTGCGCCCGAGCCCCGACGTCGTCGCCGAGGACCTCCAGGGCGCCTCGGGCCGGACGCGCGAGCTCGGGCAAGGCGCGCCAGTGGTCGGGAACCGCGCTGTCGATGGCGATCGCGGGCGCGTCGGCTTTCGCGTCCGCCGCGGGCTGTTCGGCCGGGGCGCTGCCGTCGATGGCAAATACGAGCGCCGCGGTCGCCGCTGCGACGGCGAGCTTCACGGCGCCATCCACCAGACCGAGTCGCCCGGCTCGACTCGCAGGGCCTGCCGGGCGTCGGGCGTCAGGCCAATCTCGTCGTCGCCGATGATCCGGACGCGGGCGCTCGTCGCGCGAAACGTCGTCGGCCCGTCGGGCTCGACCGCCACCACCGCCCACGGCCTGCCCTCATCGGCCGCTTCGATGGCGACCACGCGCCCCCGGCGAGTGGACTGCACAGGCAGCAGGTCGTCGGTGCGGGCCATGAAGTGCGGCCCGCCGTCGAAGGGGTCGATGCGGTCGACGTACTCGAAGCCGATGCGCTCGAGCATCTTCTTGACGCCCCGAGTGTTGGGCCCGACATCGCCGATGACCGCCCGCACCTCTTCGGGAAACAGGACCGTATAGATGAGGCCGTGGGGAAACAGAGCGTGAATGAACTCTTTGTTGTTCTTCGACAGCCGATCGGCGTCCTGGTAGGTGAGGCCGGTAAAGGCCCGCCCCAGGTGTTTCCACAGCAGGCTCGTGCCGTCGGGCTCGAGCGGGGGCATCAGCTCCGACAGGACTTCGTCGCGAAACCACGGCCGGTGAACGGCGATGAACACGAAGCGCACGAACGACAGCAGCTTGCCCAGGGACTCCGGCCGGCCCCGATACTGGGGCTCGAGGATGAGCCCGCCGATTTCGGTCGGGCCGTCGTAGTTGTAGCCAATGCGCAGGCACTGGTGGACCAGGTAGCGGTCGATGGTCACCGAGTAGCGCTCTTCCTCGATCACGTCGAAGTAGACGTGGGGGGCGCGGCGCGTGCCGTGCTTGGCGTGAATCATCGACGTGCCCGCGATGACGCCTCGGTCGAGGTCCTCGAGCACGAACAGGTACTCGCGTTCGAACGGGTCGACGTCACCGGTAAAGCTGCGCACCGACAGGGATACGATCTCGGCAATCGCCTCGCGGTCGGCGGGCAGATTCACGGTGTCGAGGTGCTCGGCGACCGCCAGGATTTGGTCGACGTCCTCGGTGCAAGCTTGCCGGATCGCGAACATCGACCTCACCCTACTGCATCAGCGCCGCCAGCGCATCTCGGGGGGCTGCTGGCTCTCGCCGACGTTTTTGTCCAGCCATCGGCACAGCGCCCCGGCGCGTCGCCAGTGGGCGAACACCGGGTCGAGCACCCCGGCCGATCCCAGGCGCCGGTCGGTTGCCGCCAGCTTGGCGCTGGTGATCAGCGACGTGTGGCGCAATAGCTCGACGCGCTCGTGGTTGCGGTCGAAGCCGCGCGGAGCCGTCTTGAGCGTCGCGCCCCAAACCTCGGTGTCGCGCGCCAGCTCGGCGGTGATCGTCGCCAGGGCGGGACCCCGGCGAGCGTCGAGCACCGCGGCTCGATAGCGCTCCAGCTGGTCTTTGGCCATCTCGTAGTAGCCGGCCGCGGCGTGCAGGCCCTCGCTGGAAATGGACACGTACAGGGCGGCCCGGGTGTTGGGGTTGTCCAGCACGACGCCGTAGCTGTTGGTCTTGTAGGGCGCCTTGTTGGGCGAAAAGCGGATGTCCCGGTTTTGCCGGAACAGCTTGACCCGGCCGCCAAACTCGGCCGCCGCGCGCTCGAGCAGAGCCGACAGCGGCGCCTTGACGTGTTGCTCGAAGTCCTGGCGGCGCGCGGCGAAGAACTCGCGGCTGTTGTCGGCTTCGATGCCGCGAAACCAGTCCCAGGTCACCGGGGTAAAGCCCGCGAACTCGGTCGCGATGGTCGCCGGACGCGCCTTCCATCCCATGGCGTGCCGACTATGGCACACCGCGCCGCTACATGCGCGGGCTGCGCAGGTCGGGCACCAGCGCCCGCAGCTGCTGCCCGAGGGCCGCGCTGGTGTTGGCCAGCTCCCGACCCAGGGTCTCGGAGCCTGCGGGCAACCGTTCGCGGGCGAGGTCGACGAACGAAACGATGCGAATCGGCGCTTCGTCCCGCCGTTTGCGACGTTTGTTTTCGCGCTCGATCCAGTCGAGGATGCGCGGCAGCGCGCGCACCGAGGCGCGCTTGGTATCGTGCATGATCAGCACGCCGCGCCCCTCGAGCTTTTGAAGCTTGCGCGTGACGTAGTCGAAGGTCTCGTTCGAGTCGCGGTGCTCCCATTCCTTCGGATCCATGTCCCAGTGGAAGTGCTGCAGGCGGCGCTGTTGCAGCATCGCGACCAGGCGGTTGCACTTGGCTCCGTAGGGCGCCCGAAACCAGTGGACCGGCATGCCGGTGAGTTCCTCGTACAGGCGGCGGTTTTCGTCGATCTCGCGGGCGGCGTTTCGCCGGTCGCCGGCGCACAGCTGGGCGTGGTTGATCGTGTGGTTGCCGATCAGCATGCCGTCGTTCATCGCCCGGTGGACCAGGGCCCGGCGGTCGTCGACCTGGGCGCGCTCGCCGGAGATCCGATGCCCCACCCAAAAGAAGACGGCCTTGAGGCCCCGGCGATCGAGCTCGTCGAGAATGATGGGCGTGTAGTCCTCGTGGGGGCCGTCGTCGAACGTGAGTACGAGCTCGGGCCCCCCGCTGCCGGATGGGCCGGCGGCGGGTTTGGGCCATTTCCCGCCAAGGGCAGGACTGGCCAGGAACACCCCGACCAGGGCCGCGGAAACGGCCAGCGCCGCCCCCGCGGTGCGCCTTCGGTACCGACGCATCAAAACGCCCACAGCCTTCATGATTACCACGGAGGTCCTGTAGGCGGCCAGAACGACGCGGGTTTACCCGCTCGAAGGCTCGCTGCCGTTCAAGGCCGTTCGTTCGCTCGCTCGCGTCCCGGGAACGGGCCCGGTTCGAGACTCCTAGAACGGGATGTCGTCGTCGGGGCCGCCGCCGAAGCCGCCACCGCCACCGCCGCCACCGCCGCCGCCGTAGTCGGGCTCGCCGGGAGGAGCGAAGTCGCCGCCGTCACGCCGACCGCCACCACCGGCGCCGCCGCCGAGGAACTGCACGTCCGTTGCGACGATCTCGGTGGTGTAGCGCTTGTTGCCCTCTTTATCGTCCCACGAGCGGGTGCGCAGGCGGCCCTCGACGTAGGCTTGCCGGCCCTTGCTCAGGTACTGGGCGCATAGCTCGGCGCGCTTGCCCCAGACCACGATGCGGTGCCACTCGGTACGCTCTTGCTTTTGCCCCTGCTTGTCGACCCACGACTCGTTGGTCGCGATGCGCATCTCGCAAACGCCGGCGCCGCTGGGGGTGTAGCGCATTTCGGGATCGGCACCGAGGTTGCCTACGAGGATGACTTTGTTGACGCCGCCTGCCATTTCGTTGCTCCGTTCGAGGGATTGGCACGCTAGCACGGGCCTATGATCGAGCCTTCGCGATGTATCGCAGCCTCCGAATTGCCGTAGTAATTCCCGCCTTTAACGAGCAGGCGTCGATCGCCGACGTGGTCTCGCTCGTGCCCGCCTTCGTCGATCGGGTTCTCGTGGTCGACGACGCCTCGAGCGACGCGACGCGCGGGCGCGCCGCCGCTGTGTCGGATCCCAGGGTCGAGGTGCTCGGTCACGAGCGCAACCGCGGTGTGGGGGGCGCCATCGTGACCGGCTATCGCCGGGCCCTCGCTCTGAGGGTCGATGCCGTCGCCGTGATGGCTGGCGACGGCCAGATGGACCCGCACGACCTGCCGGGGTTGCTCGATCCCATTGCCGAAGGGCGCGCCGACTACGTCAAGGGCAATCGCTTCGCCCACGGCGACGTCTGGCGCGTGATGCCGTGGACCCGGCTGGTCGGCAACCTTTGTCTGTCCTGGGCCACCCGGCTGACCAGCGGCTACCGGCACGTGTTCGATTCGCAGTGCGGCTACACGGCGATCGCTCGCCCGGCCCTGGCCGACCTCGACCTGTCGCGGGTGTTTCCGCGCTACGGCTATCCCAACGACCTGCTGGCGCGCCTGCACTCGGTTGGCGCCCGGGTGGTCGATGTGCCGGTGCGGCCCGTGTACGGACCCGAGTGGCGGTCGGGCATTCGCCCGCACCACGCGGTGTATCCAGTCGGTTTTGCCCTGGCTCGCTCCTGGGGGGAACGCCTCGCGCGCCGGGCCATGGCCTCGCAGGTCGAGGGGCCCGCGGCGCCGTGATCCGCATCGGTCTCGCGACGGCTTCGTATCCGTTGGGACCCGCCGACGCCGCCGGGCATTTCGTCGCCGAGCACGCTGGCTGGCTGGCCGGTCGCGGAGCCGCGGTTTCGGTGGTCGCGGCCGGCGGCCGGGGCGCGCCGACCCCGCAGCCGTCGGGCATCCAGGTGCACCGCGTGGCCGGCGCCGGCCTGTTCGACCGCGGGGGCGCACCGGACGCGCTCGAGCGATTCGGCCGGGCGTGGGCGCGGGTTCCCGGATTCGCGGCCCGCTACCTGGCCGCCGTGCGCCGGCAGCTCGCCGGCGTCGACGAAATCGTCGCTCACTGGCTGGTGCCCGGGGCCCTGGCCGCAGCGCTCGTCCGGCCCGGCGTGCCGTTGACCGCCATCGCCCACTCCGGCGACGTATATCTGCTCGCCCGCCTTGGGTTGGTCGAGGTCGCCGCCCGCGTGCTGGACCGGGCCGGCGCGCGCCTGGTGTTTGTCTCCGAGCCCCTGCGCGACGAGTTTTTCGCCGGGCTGTCGGCCGCGCGGTGCCGACAACTGCGCCGCCGGCTGGCGCCGCGGGCGCGGGTCGTGCCCATGGGCATTGACGTCGGGGGGTTCGCCGCGGTGCCCCGGCCGCGAAACCCCGTGCCGCACGTCTTGTTTGCCGGGCGACTCACCCCCATCAAGGGAGCCGACCTTCTGCTCGATGCGGTGGCGATGACCGCGCAACCGGTGCGCGTGACGATCGCCGGCGCCGGGCCCCTGCGCCGGTCGCTCGAGAGACGGGCGCGGGGCAACGTCCGCGTGGTCGGGCCGCTGTCCCCGGCGCAGTGGCGCAGGATGCTCGGCGCGGTCGACGTGTTTGCCGCGCCCTCGCGCGTGCTCGCAAGCGGGCGCAGCGAGGGCATGCCGGTGGCGGTTCGCGAGGCCATGGCGGCGGGCGTGCCGGTGCTGACGTCGGCGAGCGGCGGGCTGGCGTCGCTGCCCGCTGGCGTTGCCGAGGTGGTGCCGGCCGGCGACCCCCGGGCTCTCGCCGCGGGGCTCGAGCGCCTGCTCGCCGATTCGGGCCGGCGGGACCGGCTGGCGACCGCGGCGCGCGGCTGGGTCGCATGTCAGTCCTGGGACTACATTGGACCCTGCCTTACCAGGTTTTCGGACGAGCAACCGGGGCCCGGGGGCCCCGGTAGACCACCAGTAACATCAGGGTGCTACGGCGTTTACGCAGCCGACCGCGTAGATGGGTTCCCGCGTTCGCGCTGACGTGAGTTTCGGTTCCGTGGCCCTCTCGTCCCGGGTTTGTTGCAACAGCAGGCAAAATTTCCCGTATGGGCGTATAAATAGAGGGGCCGTTCGCCTTCGGGCACCGTCCCGGTCGCGAACGAACGTTGTGGGCACGCCGCCTGCACATCCTCGCTGTCCATGACCACCCCACGCCAGCCAGACCTGACCGTCGTCCTGCCGTTCGCGGCCCACGAGGAAGTGGTTGGCAAGGCGGTCCGGCGGGTGGCCGACCACCTGCGCGCGCTCGGGCTGTCGTTCGAGCTGCTGGCGGTCGATCAAGGGGCGTCGGACAACTCCCGCTCGGTTCTCGCACTTTTGCGCAAAGACCTGGCCGAGCTCGATGTCTGCGACGCCGAGGGCGACCTGGTGGTGGCGCCGGCCGTGGCTCGGGCGCGCGGCCGGGTGCTGTGGGTGCTCGACGTAGAAGCGGCCCTCGCCCCCCTGGCTCCCTTTGCTCGGGCCCACCGCGAAGTTGCCCGCGGCGCCCAGGACATCGTGGTCGTAACCGGTCGGTTCGCGGTCTGTTACCGCAGCCGCACCGCCGACGCCCTGCGCCTGGCGCGAGGCACCGGCGAGCGCTTCACCCGCAGTCTGGTGCGACGCGCGCGACCGCGCCGGCTGGCGATCGAGCTGGTCCGGGTCAACAAGCAGGGCCGGGCGCGGACGGTCGACGACCGGGCGCCGCTGTCCCGGCTGGTTCACGCGCTCACCGCCGCCCGCGCCGCCTGGACCGGTCCGCGGTAGCGGGCCGAGCCTTCGCGTTCGCGAGCGGCCTGGGATAACGGGCCTCACCGGTGCCGAATGCACACCCTGTGCGACCGACCGGGAACGTCCGTGTGCCCCGGCGGCCGATTGCTATACTGTCGCGTAGATGTGGATTCTGCTGGCGATCCTGGCCCTCGGCCTGATCATCATCGTGCACGAGGGCGGCCACTACCTCGTGGCCCGCTGGTGCAAAATGAAGGTCGACCGCTTCAGCCTGGGCTTCGGCCCGGCGCTCGCGACCTGGAAGCGCAAGGAGACCGAGTTCACCCTCGCCCCGATCCCGTTCGGCGGATTCGTTGCCATTCGCGGCATGAACATCGCCGAGGAGGTCGACCCCGACGATCCGTACGTCTATCCGAACCGCCCCCTGTGGCAGCGGATGGCGGCCATCTTTGCCGGCCCGGCGGCCAACTACCTCGCGGCGGTGGTGCTGGCGATCATCTACTTCGGCGTGTACGGAGTGCCGACGGGGACCGCCTGGTTCGGCGTCAAAGAACTCCCGGCCGACAGCGCGGCTGCCGGGGTGCTCGAACCCGGCGACCGCATCATTGCGATCAACGGCGACGACGTTTACGCCGCGCGCGACGGCAAGGGCGATGACCTGCTCGAGACCGTTCAGGAGGCCACCGGCGCAGGTCAGCCCATTTCCGTGACCTTCGAGCGCGCCGGCGAGCGACGCACGGCCGACATTACGCCCCGTCTCGGCAAGGTGACCCAGTACACCGGCAAGACCATCGAAGGCGCCGGCTGTAGTGGAGACAAGCGCGAGACCGTCGAGGTCGACCGCTACCTGCTCGGTATTCAGCTCGAATACCAGGAAGAGCGCACGCCGGCGGGAGCCGTGGGAAGCGTCAAATCGGCGTTCGTCTACCCCGTGCTCATGACCAAGAGCTACATCGCCGGCCTGTACGGCTGGGCCCAGGGAACCGTCGATGCCGAGCTGCAGGCGCCGCCGAAGATCGTCCAGAACATCGCCAAGAGTTTCGAAGGCGGCTGGAAGAAGGCGTTGGAGTACCTCATGTTGTTCAACGTTTGGCTCGGGCTGCTCAACTTGTTGCCCCTGCCTGCCCTCGATGGCGGCCGGCTGATGTTCCTCGGCTACGAAATGGCGACCCGCAGGCGCCCCAACCCAAAGATCGAAGCCACCGTGCACATGGTGGGCATCATGTTCTTCTTGCTGCTGATACTGGCGGTGTCGGGCAAGGAGATCTTTGGAATGTTCGTCGGCTAACGATGCGTCCCGAGGACGGAGCGCGACTGTCGTCGCGCGATCGCTAGTCACGGGCCGCTTCGACTGCTAGAAAAACCTGCCATGGCCGAAGAAGAGGCCGACCAGGCAAACGGCGCCGCCTCGACGACGTCACAGAGCGATACCGACGTCGACATCGAGGACCTGATTTCCCGCGTGCCGGCGGAGCCCGGCGTGTACCTGATGAAGGACCGCAGGGGCAAGGTCATCTACGTCGGCAAGGCCAAGAACCTGCGGGCGCGGGTGCGCCAGTATTTTCGCCCGGGGGGCGACGAGCGCTTCTTCGTGGCCGCGGGCTTTTTGCGCCGGGCCCTCGGCGACATCGACACCGTCGTGGTCGACAGCGAAAAAGAGGCGCTGCTGCTCGAAAACCACCTGGTCAAAAAGCACCAGCCTCGCTTCAACATCAAGCTGCGCGACGACAAGCAGTTCCTCGTGCTGCGCATCGACCCCACGGCCGAGTATCCGCGCGTCGAGGTCGTGCGCAACATCAAGGACGACGGCGCGCGCTACTTCGGGCCGTACCACTCGGCGACGTCGTGCCGCGAGACCCTGCGGTTTCTGAATCGACACTTTCAGCTGCGCACGTGCACCGACCACGTGTTGCGGACGCGCAAGCGCGTGTGTTTGCAGTACCAGATCAAACGCTGCCCGGGCCCGTGCGTCTACGAGATCGACCGCGATGACTACGCCAGTCAGGTCAAGGACGTCATGTTGTTTCTGTCGGGCAAAAAAGAAGACGTCCTTCCGCGATTGCGCGAGCGCATGGCCGCGCGCGCTGCCAACGAAGAGTACGAGGCCGCGGCGCAGATTCGCGACGCGGTCACCGCCATCGAAAAGGCTCTGTCCAAGCAGCACATCGTGCAGGAGGACTTCGTCGATCAGGACGTGTTCGGTCTGTACCGCGAGGGCGACGCGGTTGAAGTGGTGGTGCTTTTCATCCGCCAGGGCAAGCTCATGGGGCGGCGTACCTTCTACGCCCGCGAGCAGGAGCTGCCCGACGACGAGGTCGTGACGGCGTTCGTCCAGCAGTATTACGGGCTGGGGACCTTCATTCCCGACGAGGTGCTGGTTCCGGCCGAACTCGAGTCGAGCGACGTCATCGCCGAGTGGTTGGGAGTTACGCGCGGCAAAAAAGTTCGGCTCGTACGGCCCCAGCGGGGGCAACGCCGACGGCTCATGGAGCTCGCCCACAAAAACGCATCGGCGTCGTTTGCCTCGCGCAGCCGTCGCGACGAAGACGCGGCCGCGGCCCTCGAAAAGCTCCAGCGTCGGCTATCGCTGCGCAAACTGCCGCGACGCATCGAGTGCTACGACATTGCTCATATCCAGGGCGCCAGCACCGTTGGGTCGATGGTCGTGTTCCAGGACGGCATGCCCGACAAGTCGTCGTACCGCAAGTTCAAGGTCAAGAGCGTCACCAACGACGACTTCGCGTCGATGTACGAAGTGCTGTCGCGGCGGTTCCGGCGCGCAGCCACCGGCGACGAGCGCTGGCAGTTGCCGGACCTGGTCGTGATCGACGGAGGCAAAGGGCAGCTCGCGTCGGCGGTCGCCGCGGTAACGGACCTCGGCGTGACCGTTGGCGGCGAGTCGGGCATCGAGCTCGTCGGGCTGGCCAAAGAACGAGAGCTTGCCGGCGAGGACGCGCCCGATCGGGTGTACCTGCGCAACGCCAAAGACGCGATTCGCCTGCGTCCGAACACCGCCGAGCTCTACGTGCTGGCGCGGCTTCGCGACGAAGCACATCGCTTCGCCAACACCTTTCACCGCGAGCGACGGCGCAAAGGGTCGCTGCGCTCAGCGCTCGACGACATTGCCGGCATTGGCCCGAAGCGGCGCTCGGTACTCCTGCGGCACTTCGGCAGCGTGAAGGCCATCAAGGCTGCCTCGGTCGACGACCTCGCGGCCGTCGACGGCATGACGAGCAAGGCCGCCGAGGCCGTGCACGACTATTTTCGCCGCTGACGTTGCGAAAGGCGGCCGTCGTTGCGGACCGCCTGGGCCGGCGAAACGCGCTGGGTCGTCGAGGCGCTCGGCTGGCGCGATTCACCGCAGGGGCGTGTCGGTTCGCGCGAAGAGTGCGTAGGTCGCGGCAATTGCAGCGGTTATCTCGAGGCGTGAGTGGGGCATCCGGCAACCAGGGCCCGCGGCCGCAGCGAGCATCGATGGGGCGCTCAGCGGGTGGCGGTCAGGTTTTCGCGGTCGCGGTGGGGCTCGAAGATTGCTGCGTCCATGAGTGCGCCGCCGTGTGATACGTTCGCGGCGTATTGGCCCCCAGCGTGGGCCGCCTCCGAGAACTCAGACTGGTCGAGACGAAAAACCCCTGCTAAGCGCCGAGCGCGCGGTCCGAAAAATTTGATGAAGCTCTTCGTTGGGAACCTCTCCTACTCGACCACGGAGGAAACGCTGCGCGACGTTTTCGCTGAGAACGGCAGAAACGTGGTCCGCGTATCCATTATCAACGACCGCGAGACGGGGCGTCCGCGAGGCTTCGGCTTCGTCGAAATGGGCTCGCCCGCCGACGGTCAAGCAGCCATCGAAGCGTGTGACGGCCGCGAAGTAGACGGCCGCCCGCTGCGCGTCAACGAAGCTCGCGAGCGCGAGCGTCGTCCTGGCGGCGGCGGTGGCGGCGGCGGCTTTCGCGGGCGTCCTGGCGGCGGTCCCGGCGGCGGCGGTGGCTATCGCAGCGGCGGTCCCGGCGGCGGCGGCCCGGGCGGCGGCGGCGGTTATCGCAGCGGCGGTCCTGGCGGCGGTGGCGGCGGTTACCGCAGCGGCGGTCCCGGCGGTGGTGGCGGTGGCTATCGCCCCGGCGGTCCTGGCGGCGGTGGCGGCGGTTACCGCAGCGGCGGTCCCGGTGGTGGTGGTGGCGGCTATCGCAGCGGCGGTCCGGGCGGCGGTGGCGGTGGCTATCGCGGTGGCGGCCCCGGTGGCGGTGGCTTTCGCGGCGGTCCGCCGCCGAACTTCGACGGCCCCCCGCCCGAAGACCTCAAGAACGAAGGCGGTCGCCGGCGCAAGCCCAAGAAGAAGAAGGGCGGCGGCCGCGACGAAGAACGGGACTTCCGCGAAAAGCGCGGTGGCGGCGGCGGCAAGCGCCGTCGGTTCGACGACGACTTCGACTACTAGGCCGCTCGAGCAGCAACGGCGGTTCATCGCCGTCGCTGCCCTGAACAGTCAACTAGCGCCGAGAAACGTCGATCGGCGGTCGTGACGGGAATCGCACCCGCCTCACACCATAGACAGTGGTGCTGGTTCACTAGATTCATACACGACCAAAAAGGGCCCGCCCCGGACAACGCCGGGGCGGACGAACACGGAGCCCGCGCGGGTACGTACGTGGCCTTGGTAGGCCACCGCGCGCGCCGCCGTGGTTGGGGGTTCGAGGTTAGGTGAGGGTCCCCGTCCAGTAGAGGTAGTCTCCCCACGCGTCGGGAACCGAGCGCGTGCTCACCGCGATGCTGACCGCCGGGACCCAGGTCGGGCGTACCGGCTGGCACCGAAGCGCCATGCCGGCCTCGGCCGGAGTCCGGTTGCCCTTCTTGCTGTTGCAGCGAAAGCACGCGGTCACGATGTTGGTCCAGCTGGTGTCGCCGCCGCGCGACCGCGGCAGAACGTGATCGTAGGTGAGCTCGCGGATGGGCGCCTTGGTGCCGCAGTACTGGCACCGGTACCGGTCGCGGGCGTAGATGTTGACCCGCGAGAACTTCACCGGCCGCTTGACCCGGCGAAACGCGCGCACCAGGCGCACGACCGCGGGCATCTTGATGACCACGCTCACGGTGCGCACGTTCTGGTCGTACTCCTCAACGACCTCGGCCTTGCCCAAAAACAGCAGGCGAAAGGCCCGCTTCCACGAGATGATCTTGATCGGCTCATAGCTGGCCGACAGAAGCAGCGTCCGCTGCTCGGCGATCGAAGCGGTCGACATGGGACCTACCTCCTAGCTGGCGGTTCACGACACCCGCGGACAAAATGGCCCGCCCGGGCGCGCCGATCGAATGGAACGGCGAATGGCGAAAAGAACGAATGGCGAACGGCGACGGGAGTCGCACCCGTGTTTCTGGCGTGAGTAGCGATAACGCTGCGCCTGCGGCCCGCGCCGCGGGCAAGGGATCGACGAGCGAGTCTGGCCAGCGTCCTGCTGCTAGACGACGCCGTTCGCGCGGTACCTCGTGGTCGACTTGCACGACCGGCCTCCGCCTTATCAGAGCGGTGCTCTACTGCTGAGCTAACGAGGCAAATGGCCACAGCGGAGAGAATCGAACTCTCAGCAAGCGGTTTTGGAGGCCGCCGCCCTCGTCCCGAGGTCACTGCGATTGGGGAGTCCGCCCGGATTCGAACCGAGCCTGCGAGAGCCACAGTCTCGCGTGCTGACCGCTACACTACGGACTCCAGAAGAAGGGGGGAAACGGCAGGATTCGGTCCGCGTTGTGCGAAAAATCCAGCTCGCTGGATTTTTTGGACCGGGTCAACGAGCACGGGTCGAAGACCCGCGCGCAGTTCACTTGCGACCTGTGGATTACGAATCGATAACGCTTCTCTGTCGGCCCGCGCGACGCGCGGGCAAGGTGGCCGAGGAGCGCAAACACTGCTCTACCCCTGAGCTACGTTTCCCATGGTGCCGCTGGAAGGATTCGGTCCGCGTTGTGCAAAAAATCCAGCTCGCTGGATTTTTTGGACCGGGTCAACGAGCATGGGTCGAAGACCCGCGCGCAGTTCACCTTCAACCTCTCGTTTCTGAGACGAGCGACTCTTCCAGTTGATCTACAACAGCAGGTTCCAGCGCCTGTACTGGGTGCTGGGTGGTTGCGGTGCCGCTGGAAGGATTCGAACCTTCAACCTCTCGTTTCTGAGACGAGCGACTCTTCCAGTTGGTCTACAACGGCATATCGGTATCGGTTTCGGCCTCGGTTAGAAGCAGTGGAAGGAGTCGCACCTTCGCCGAGCGGGTTCAGAGCCCGCCGTCCTCGCTCGAGGTCACTGCTGGAGCGGCTGCCAAGGTTGCAAGTTGGATAACCATCGACCTCCGGCCCTTCGCAGGGCGATTTCATGGCGACGGAAGTCAGCCGCATAAAATGGTCACAGTGAGAGGGCACGATCCCCTGCCGCGCGGCTTCGGAGACCGCGGTCCTCGTCCCGAGAACACTGTGGTTGGTCGCAGTGAGAGGGCACGATCCTCTGCCACGCGGGTTCGTAGTCCGCGGTCCCCGTCCTGGGGCCACTGCGCAAGGGAGATCCCGGCGAGACTTGCACTCGCGCTCCTCGGCTCATGAGACCGACGCTCTGCTGCTGAGCTACGGGATCGAAAAACGGGCGAAGGGAGACAGCGCAGGAGGCGGGCTCGCGCCCGTTCCTAATGATGAGTCAGGGGATAACCTGCGCCAGCCGGCCCGTTGTGGCGATCCCGGCGAGACTTGCACTCGCGCACCCCGGATTAACAAACCGGCGCTCTGCTGCTGAGCTACGGGATCGAAGAAAAGCGGGCGAGGCGGCTCGTGGGGCAAAACTTCCGTGGCCCGCGTTGGCGGCATCCACGGCCCTGGTTGATCACCCACGAGATCGGCCCGCGTTGGAGTTCCCGGCGAGACTTGCACTCGCGACCTTCGGTGTTGCAAACCGAGACTCTGCTGCTGAGCTACGGGAACGAAGTCAAAAGGCTGCCGGGACGGTCGCTAGTGAGGGGGTACCGTCCCGGCAGCGAGTCGCGACCGGATTCGTCCGCGCTAGGCGCTAGGCGCTAGGCGCGGGCGAAGTCGCTGATGACCGACGGAGTGGCGGTGTCGAAACCGACGACGTCGAGCATGCCCGCGTCGTTCGGGTCGGCGATGGAAAAGCCATTGGCCACCATGCCGACCACCACCAGCTTTGCCGGAATGCCGGTCTGCTGCCGATACTCGCGCAGAGCCTGGGCCGGATGGATGTCTCCGTACCAGGTCTCGCTGTCGGTGTACACGATAAACGTGTCCACGTCCTGCTTGTTCGCGAGCGCCCAACGCATCGGCAGCGCGCAGTCGGTGGGACCCATGCTGAGCCGCTCGACCCGTCGAACCACGTCATCGAGACGCTGCCGCGGGGAGATGCTCAGCTCGGTCAGAGCGTCGGGCGAGCTCGAGCCTCGCCACTGGCCGCCCGTGAAGGCAACCGCTCCAAACCGGTCCTCGGTCGCTGCGCTTACCAGCGCCATGGCCGCACTCGCCACGCGGGGAGTGAGGGTGGGAACCCCGGCGATGGTTCCCCAGCCCATGGAGCCAGAAACGTCGAGCCCGAGCAACAGGCGCTTGCCGGTGGGCTCGACGGTATGAAAGGTCCGGTAGAACGCGCCGTCGAGGGCATCGACGATCGCGGTCACCGGGGACCAGGTGTGCTTGCCGCGCACGCCGCGGCCCGACTGGTAGGTCAGCAGAGCCGACAGAACGCCAATCGGGTGGACGCGGGCGCGCTGCAAGTGCTCGGTGTCGCGCAGTCGCGCCACGACCGTGCGGGTCGCTTCGGACATGGAGCCGAGCAGACCCACGCGGGTCATGGTCGCCAGGTTGCGCAACATGGCGCCCAGCGGCATGCGGCGCAAAAGCGCCGCCCACACGCCGGGCTCACCGAGCCACACGGTCGGGATCGACTCGCGCGGCAGGCCGCTATCGTCGATCAGTCGGATGATCTCGGCCGCGGTTTGCGCGCGCTTGGCGGCCTCGACCGCCTCGACCATTGCGATGCCGGCGGTTCCGGCATCGTCGAGGACGTGGGCGCTATCCGAGACCGCGTCGTTGGCGACATCGGCGGCCACGGGGCCGAGCTCGCCGCGCACGACCCACCGGTACAGTCGGTCGTGAGCCGGCGTTGCCGGCCGGGCGTGGGACAGTCGCAGAAGGTCCCGGTTGGACCAGCCGTCGCGGCTTTGGTACTTGACGAGCTGGTAGGCCAGTCGGTCGGCCGGCTTGCCGTTGTACCAGTGGGCCACGGCGCGCCGCATGCCTCGACCCCAGCCGCCAAATGCCTCGGCGAAGTCGGCGAAGTGCATGAGGTGCGTACCGATGCGGCACACCTTGGGCAACGCGGCGAACGCGAGCTTGCGCGTTTCGTTGCTACCCAGCTTGGCGCACATCGCGAGGACGAACACCGCCGGGTCGTTGCTCGGCGCGCGACCGGACTGCGAGATTTCCAGGACCCGGGTCACGACCCGCGGACCGTCGGCCGCGATGCAGCGGCGAACGGCCTCGGCGCTGTCGACGGTGAGCTTGCGCTCGCCGGCGTAAAAGCTGCCGCCCTCGGTGCCGAGAATGAGGAAGCGATCGAGGCGCATCCAGTCATCCACCGCCCACGAGTAGCCCCCGGCCGAGTTGTCCTTTTGCGCCGACCCGGGGATCGGCTGCGACTGGGGCGTGCGTCGCGTCGAATAGTGCTTGGGAAACTTGATGCGCATGATTGCAACTCCTGGAAAACGGCCCGCGACGGAGCGCGGACGCAAAAAACCGGGCCAAAGACCCGGCGAGAAAACGAACCACCCGGCGCGAGCGCGCGGGCGATGAGAAATTCGGGCGAGTCAGCGCGGCCTGGGATTGATCGTTAACAGCGATAACCAGGCTGCATCCGGCCCGAAGGTGGCTGCTGGCAACACCGCGAAGGCAGTGCCAGCAGCTCGCAAGATGAGGAGAGACCCGCGCGGACAAAGGGGTTGCCGCTCGGTTGCGCGGTGCGCACGGTCGCCCTTACCGGACGGGTGTTGTCCGGCAGCGAGCACGCCGCGGCGGCGTCGGTGACGCGGCCGATCGGCTGTCGCGAACGTCTCGGTCGCCCGAGCTTCGCTACCTTAGGACCGTTAGATAACCGAGCCGCATCCGGCCCGCGGATCCTCCTGCACGGGAATGGCACGTCCCGCGTTGTTCGTCGCCCTGTGCGGGCAGTCCAGGTGGCAGGACCGGTGCGAGATTCAGAAAGCTCGAGCCTGCCTCGCTTGATCTGCGTCCCCCTGGACGGGCCGCTGCGCGGCCCTCATCGTTTCTCGTCGGTCGCTGGGGCTCACCCAGCTCCGCTCCTCGCGCCTCGCCAGTGAGCCGCATCTCAGCGCGAGACCGGCTCGATCTTACTGATCTCGACACGAAACCTGCGACGTCCCCGGTCCGAGCGGGGGTGTCTGCCGCTGACTTACACCTGGTGGTGAGAAGGCAGCGGGACCGGGGACGTTGTCGTCGTTGGTGGTGCTGCCGGGGTTAGGCTGCCGCGACCCGCTTTGTGCGGTCGAGCTGCTGCCAGCGAAGGTCGCCGGCGTAGCGGGCGCTGACGCGCCCGGTGTCGTCGAGAGCAAAGAGAGTGACCCAGCCGTTGTCGACCAGCTGCCTCACCGACTCGTGCCGCCGAATGATGTCGGTCATGGCCTCGGTCGGGGCCTCGATGACCACCGACAGGCGCGCCGGCCGGTGCACGAAGGTGTCGCCGTTGTGCACCGACTGCCAGGGCAGGCCAACCCGCAGGTCGCCGCCGTTGCCCTCGACGACGCCGATGCCGGCGGTGACGTTGTGCAGGACCTTGTTGCCGCTGCCAAACGCCCGGTTGTCGACCGTCGAGGCAAAGTACTGGAGGTTGATCCAGCTGGCCACGACCATGGGGGCCGTCATGATGAGCTCGAGCACGCTCGAGTCGGCGTCGCGTCGCCAGCTGTAGTTGTGCAAAAAGGTCGAGCCGTCGAGATGCTGTCCGGTCGTGCGATGCCGCGGAGCCACGACGAAGGCCGTGCAGCCGGCCAGGCCCCACTCGGGCCGAACCTGCGACCAGTCTTTGCCACGCCCGGCCACCTGGCTGTCGATGTCGGCGGCCAGGTCGAGGCCCAGGCTGGTTGCTCGCTCCTGCCGCGCCGTGGCGCCGGCGGCGTCCAGGCGCCGCTCGAGGTCGGCGACGTCAGCTTCGTGGCTGGCCGGAATCGAGTCCCGGTCGCACAGGGTGACGGTGTCGGTCGTGGTGTCGTGGACCGCCGCGATGAACAGGGTGTCGAGGGGGACTTCGATGCCGTTTTCGGCCAGGCCCACGCGCACCCGCGGGTCGTTGAGAACCGCCGCCGCCACCCGGGCGTTTGGCTCGCCGCTGCGGCCGCCGCAAGCGCCGCACTCGAGGCCCGACGCGTAGGGGTTGTTGACCGACGTCGAGTGGTGGCCGGACAGAACCACCAGGCGGGCAAAGCGCTCGGTAAGCGACATGGCCCGCAGCACCCCGGTCGCGGTTTCGATGCGGTCTTCGACGGACATGCCGCAGGCGAGTCCGTGGCTGTGGTCGTGGCTGTGGTCGTGGTCGTGGTCGTGGTCGTGGTCGTGAGTGTGGTCGTGGTCCTGCGGGTCGAGCTGCGGTCGAAGGCTGGCGGCTGCGCTCTTGCTCAGGCCGGCCGTCTTTGGGTTCGCGACCGGGCGCGTGAGCCCCAGGGTGTCGGTGACGAGCTTGCTGGCGTACCCCAGACCCATGGTTTCGACGAAGCCGAACGAGGACACCGCCGCCGACTTAAAGGATTTCCAGGCCGCGGCGACCCGGCGCCACCGGCGCCGCGCCTGGGCCACTCGGGCCGGCTTTGGCCGCGACGATTGCTCGCGCACGCGGAACTTGGGCTCGAGCAGCACGGGGCAGGAGGCGCCGCCCTGGTCGTCGCCAACGGGAACCCACTCGATGGGGAACCCGAAGAACCCGGCAAAGCCCAGCGTTTCGACCTCGGGTGCCCCGCACTCGAGGGCCCGGCGAAAGCGCTCGGAGCGTACGTCGATGCAAAAGGCTACCTGGGCCGACAGCGACGCCGTTTGCAGTCGTGGCATCTCGCTGCGCTCGAAGGTGTCGCAGGTTTGCCGCTGCAGGGCGGTCTCGTAGGCATCGTGAAGAGCGAGGTCGATGTCGCGCTCGATGTCGCGGGTGAGCGGCCGCTGGTACTCGGGCGCGGCGATGTGCCACGCGTCGGCAACCCGGGGGTCGGCGTCGAGAAGGGCCATCTCCCAGGACAGCCGCACGGCGAGCATCTCGCGAACCAGGTTGGAGTCGCGACCGGCGAGGTGGTCGCTCCAGCCCAAAAAGCGCGCGTGGGCGGCCCAGCCGCCGATGGAGTGCAGCAGGCGCTGAAAGTAGACCTCGAGCCCCCGCGGCGGAATCTCCAGGCGTTCGGCGGCCTGGGCAATGAGGTCGTCGGCCGACTCGGGAAGGTCGCCGAAAGCGCGGCCGGCGGAGCCCAGGCCGATGAGGGCCGGCGTTCGGTCGTGGCGCGCGTATTCGCGCCAGGCCGCATAGGGTGACAGCGAGCGCCAGGGCGACGGCCAGGCGGCAAAGCCCTTGTCGAAGTGGCCGCTGGCCCAGTCGGCCAGGCGCTCGGTGACCAGTCGCGGCAGGTCCAGGTCGAACAGCGGGCCGGCGACGTCGGCGACGGTGGGGCCGGCGACCGGGGTGCGGTCGGCCAGGCGGGCGCGGCGGGCGAGCTCATCGGCCGAGGCGCCGAGCTCGGCACGGGCGGGCGACCGCTCGAGGGCCGCGGCCAGGTCGCTGCGCGTCAGCAGTCCCTCGTCGATGGCGTTGGCGTAGAACGAGCGGGTCATGGTCGAGCGGGCGCCCGCGGTTCGCTCGAGCAGCGCCGCGGTCTCGGAAAAGCTGCGCCCGGTGGACCCCAGGTACGGGTTCACGGCGACGAAGTTTTCGAGGGGCCACAGCGGCGGAATGTTGTCGGCGGCGCTTCGGGCGGCGTCGAGGGCGCGCTCGCGGGTCACGGCGGTATCCGTGTCGGCCAACCGCGGTCCGGGGGCGAACTGCGAGCTGCTGGGGGCCGCCGACCCGCGCGCGTCGGCCCGGCGGGTGTCGCGCATGCGAAGGCCGCCGACCATTCGATCGCTCAGGGCGTGCACGTAGCCGCCGTTTCGCAGGGCGACATACAGGCGTTGGGAAGCTGAGCTGGCGCTGCGGCCGATGCCGGTGACCTGTGCCGTCGTGACGACGGCGAACGCGAGCAACGTCGCGCCGAGAATGACCAGGGTCGCGGTGGTCGGCGCCGACGTCGCGGGCACCGAGTCGGCCAGCAGGCGCAGGGCGCCGACTTCCAGGGCGAAGAAGGCAGCTACCGATGCGGCGCTCACCGCGAGCACGGTGGCGGCAACCCGCGCGCCCCCGCCGGTTGCGCCGCGGGCGACGAACAGGGCGACACCCAGGGCCAGGATGGTCGCGAGACCCAGTGTCGGCGCATCGGCGAGCGGCTCCAGGCCCAGGAGCGCCGCGCCCGTTCCGACCAGCCCCGCGCCGGCCACGGCGCCGACGGCGAGGGCCAGCGGGGATCGCCGCCTGGCCTTTTTGGCTGCGCCGAGGGCGCCGGCGGTGTCGATGGCGCTGCCCGAGCTCAGGAACGCGTGGGCCTTGTACAGCGAGTGCGTAACGATGTGGATGACGGCGACGGAAAACGCGCCGATGCCGCACTCGAACAACATGAAGCCCATCTGGGCCATGGTGGAGTACGCCAGCGAGCCTTTGACCGTGCTCTGGGTGAGCATGACGACCGAACCGAACAAGGCGGTGCCGGCGCCGACCGCAGCCAGCAGCGCCATCGACGACGGCGAAAGGGTTACGACGTCGGCGAAGCGAACGATGAGAAAGCCGCCCGCGTTGATCATGCCGGCGTGCAAAAGCGCCGACACCGGCGTGGGCGTCTCCATGACTTCGGGCAGCCAGCTGTGAAAGGGAAACTGGGCCGACTTGAGCAGCGCGGCGACTACCAGAAGGGCGCCGGCGACGTGGGCGCCGACCGGCACCGCCTCGGTTGCGTCGCGCGCGCGCTCGGCAATGGTGGCGATGTCCGACGAACCGAATGCCTGCGCCATCAGGACCGCGGCGCCGAGCAAACACAGGTCGCCGATGCGCGCGGCGATGAGCTTTTTGCGGCCGGCGATGATGGCGCGCGGGCGCTCGTTGTAGAACACGAGCAGGCTGTGCAGCGCGAGGCTGGCGCCGACCCACGCGGCGATGAGCTGGACCAGATTGCCGGCCAGCACGATGAGAAAGACGAGGCCGAGGGCGAGGCACAGGCGGCCGATGAAGTCGCCGTGACGCTTGTCGCCGTCGAGGTAGTTGCGCGAGTACTGGACGACGATGACGCCGACGAAGGCGACCAGGCCGAACATGATGGCGCTCAGGGCGTCGAGGCGGATCGCCAGGCCGGCCTGGCCGACGCCGAGGACCGGGCTGGTGACCGGGCCGCGCAGGGCGACCAGCAATCCGGACCCGAGCGCCAGCGCCAGGGAGCCCAGGCTCGCGATGCGGCTGGCCAGCAGGATCGGGGCTGGCCGAGAGCCGCGCCACCGTCGCGACATGAGCGCGACGAGAAAAAGGGCGGCGGGCGCGGCCAGGGGAGCCAGGGCGAGAGCGCGTTCCATGTGGACGTTGGTAAGTGGTTTATCGGATTCAGTAAAATTGAATGTTTAGAACGGTTCGTTTGACGAAACAGAACGAATGGCCGATGCTGTTTCCCGACCGCGGTGCTGAACTTCAAACATCTCCACTACTTCTGGGCGGTCGCTCACGAAGGCAATTTGACGCGGGCGGCCGAACGTCTGCACGTGTCGCAGTCGGCGGTGTCCACACAAATCAAGAGTTTGGAAGCCGATCTGCGCCAACCGCTGTTCGAGCGGGTCGGCAAGCGCCTGGTGCTCACCGAGGCCGGGCGCATCGCCCTCGACCACGCCGACGCGATCTTCGCTCTCGGCGACGAGCTGTTGGGCACCCTGGGCGAGGGCGAAGCGCGCCGTCGCGTGCTGCGGGTCGGCGCGCTCACGACCCTGTCGCGCAACTTTCAGCTGGGCTTTCTCAAGCCCATGCTCAACCGCCCCGATGTCGAGACCGTGGTTCGGTCCGGCGCCCTCGGCGACCTGCTGCGCCTGCTCGAAGCGCACCAGCTCGACGTGGTGCTGTCGAACATCGCGCCGCCGCGGGACGCCGCGACCGCGTGGGTTCCGCACGCCATCGCCGAGCAGCCGGTCAGCCTCATCGGCAAGCCGGCCAAGGCCGCCAACGGGCGCGGGCTGCACGACCTGCTCGCCGAGGAGCCCCTCGTTTTGCCCGCGGTCGAGACCAGCGTTCGCGCGGGCTTCGATGCCCTGGCCGACAGCCTGGGCATTCGCCCGCGCATCGCCGCGGAGGTCGACGACATGGCCATGCTGCGACTGGTGGCCCGCGAGCACGACGGCCTGTCGGTGGTGCCGCCGGTGGTCGTCAAGGACGAACTCGCCAACGGCACGCTGGTCGAAGTCGAGCGACTGCCCGACCTGCACGAGACCTTCTTTGCCATCACCGCCCGGCGCCGGTTTCCCAACCCGCTGCTGCGATCGTTGCTCGCCGACCGCGACCGCGCGATGGACTCATAGAGCGGCGGACGGAGCGGCGGCGCGCGCTAGGAAAACAGGTCGTCGCGCGCCCGTTCGGAGATCGCGACCACGGCCGGGTGCGACAGACGCCGCTCGACCGACGTCGCGTAGTAGCTCTCGGTGACGCCCTCGGCTCGCCCCAACACCTCGACGCCGTAGCGCTGCACGACCTGGGTTTCGACCACGCTGGGCGCGGGAAACACGCCGTGCCCGTCGGCTCCGAAGGCTTTGAGCAGCGCGCTGTCTTGAAACTCCGCGACCACGCGCGGGCGCACCGCGACGCCGTCGAACCAGCGCTCGAGCTCGCGGCGCACGCTGATGAACTCGAGCGGCATGAGCATGGGGGCGCCGTCGAGGCATTGGGGGAACTCACCGCCCAGGGTCGCGGCCAGCGTCGGCGTGGCAAACAGGCTGACGCCCGATTGACCGAGCAGGTGCGAGTGCGCGCGGATGGGACTTCCGCTGGGCACCGGTGACTCCGAAATCACGACGTGCAGCGTGTGGGTCGCCAGCTGGGCCAGGAGCTTGTCGTTGCCATCCTCGTAGCAAACGATTTGAACCTCGTCGTCGAGCTCGGTGGCCGGCTGCAACAACTGGCTGAGCACCAGCTTGGGCACCAGCTCCGACACGCCGACGTGCAGCCGCAGGGGCTTGCCCGAAGTCACGCCGCTCACGGTGTCGACCAGCTCGTTGCCGAGGGTGAAGATCTCGTCGGCGTAGCGGTAGACCACCCGGCCGACTTCGGTGAGCTCGAGCCGGCGCCCGACCTTGCGGAACAGCTTTTCCCCCAGGGCCTCCTCGAGGGCTCGCACCTGGGTGCTCAGGGTCGGGTGCGAGACGTTGAGCGCCTGGCTGGCGGCCACGAGGCCGCCCTCCCGGGCGACGGCCCAGAAGTACCGGAGATGATGGAAGTTGAGCCACGGAAACGAGGACATGTACGAAAATCTTAAAAGAACGACATTTATTTCGTAAATGACTACTTTCGAAAATCGGGACACACCTAAGAGTGAGGAGACCGCACGACTGAAGGAGCCCCAATGAGAGTCGACATCCGTTTCGTGGGTGTGCCCGTTTCGAAGGCATTCATCTCGGTTGCCCGACGGCGCATCGACACCCACCTGTCCAGACCCGATTTTGCCCTGGTATCCGTGACCTGCCGGTTGCTGGACGCCAACGGTCCGGGCGGTGGCGACGACGACAAGGAATGCCTGATCGTCGCGCGCGGAGCTCTCGGCGAGGTGAGCGTTAAGGCATCGAAATCAAACGCCTACGCGGCCGTGGGACTTGCGGTTCACCGAGCGCATCAGGCGCTGGCTCGCCGGGCGAGCAAAAACAAGCAGCGCGTGCGCCTGCGGCGTTGGCGCGAAAGCCAGCTGCCGCTTGCGGCGCAGCTCGCCGGCTCGACAACTCAATAACGGTTCGCGGACTCGCAGCGCGCCTGCCCTCCCTGGCGGTCCCTCCTCAACGGCACTGTTCTCCCTCGCCGTCGCGCGCGCGACCCGCACCCTGGCCACCCCATTCTCCTGAGGGGTGGCCTTTTTCGTTTTCGGAGCAATACCGAAGGCAATTCCCCGGAAAGGCCACCGAGCTGTTGCCCCAAACTGCGTAATACGTAATTTTTTCGTTCAGCCATGGCCCCCGAAAAAGTCGATCCAGTTCGCGAGCTCATGGCCTCGGTCGTGGTGTTTCTCGTCGCCTTGCCCCTTTGCATCGGCATCGCCGAGGCATCCGGTGCGCCAGCGGCCCTCGGCCTCGTGACCGGCATCGTAGGCGGGCTTGTGGTCGGCTTCATCGCGGGGCAGCCACTTCAGGTGAGCGGCCCGGCGGCGGGCTTGCTGGTCCTCGTTCTTGAGCTGATCCAGGAGTTCGGCCTTCCGGGAATGGCGCTGGCGGTCTTGCTCGCGGGGGCCCTTCAATTGACCGCTGGCTTTTTGCGCGTCGGCCGCTGGTTTCGCGCGGTTTCGCCCGCCGTTATCCAGGGGATGCTGTCCGGCATCGGCGTGCTGATTTTCGCGAGCCAGTTTCACGTCATGGTCGACGACGAGGTCAAAGGGACAGGCCTGGAAAAGCTCGTGTCGATCCCCGGCGCCATCTACAAAGCGATCGATCCATCCGTGGGCACCCGGGCGCATCACCTGGCTGCCCTCGCCGGAGTGGTCACCATCGTGGGAATTCTGGGGTGGCAGAGGTTTAAGCCTTCGGCGCTCAAGGCCATTCCAGGAGCTCTGGTTGGCGTCGTTCTCGGCGGTGTGCTGGCGGGGCTTTCCGGGTTCGAAATCTTGTTTGTCGAGGTGCCCTCGAACCTGCTCGACGAATTGAACTGGGTTAGCAGGGCCGACACCGCCACGTTGCTGTCGACCCCCAAGTTTATGTTCGCGGCGCTGGGCCTGGCCGTGATCGCGAGCGCCGAGACCCTCTTGTGTGCGACCGCGGTCGATCGAATGCACGATGGTCCGCGCACCAATTACGACAAGGAGCTCCGCGGGCAGGGGATCGGCAACATGATTTGCGGAGTGTTGGGTGCGCTTCCAATGACCGGGGTCATCGTGCGGAGTTCGGCCAACGTCGAGGCCGGCGCAAAGACGAAGTGGTCCGCGGTCGTTCACGGCTTTTGGCTGCTCGTGCTGGTGGTCACGTTTCCGAGCCTGCTGGAGCTGATTCCAAAAGCCGGGCTGGCGGCGATTCTCGTGTTCACGGGTATCAAGCTTTTCAACGTCGGCGCGGTCGTCAAACTCGCGAAGACGGGGCGCGCCGAGCTCATCATCTGGCTCTTCACCGTCGGTACGATCGTCGCCGTGGATCTCCTCAGCGGCGTCGTCGCCGGCATCGTCATGGCGATGCTGCGTCTTCTGTGGACCGTGACGAATCTCGAAGTGCAGGTCGAACAGAGAGACAATCGCTACGACGTCACGCTGGCTGGTGCGGCGACGTTCGTCAGTCTGCCCACGCTCGCTGAAGCGCTCGAGCGCATTCCGCGCGACGGTGAGATTCACGTGCACATCGACACGCTCAGCTACGTGGACCACGCGTGCTTCGAGCTGCTCGAAGATTTTCGCGCGCGCCACCCGGGCGGCGTCGTTGTCGAGACCGATGGCCTCGACAAGCGTCGCAAGGGTACCATGAAGCTCAAGGTCGCCGACTGAGGGCGAACGGCAGCGAAAAGGAAAACGAAAAGGACGCCGGCACCCGCGACACACACAGGTGCCGGCGTTTTTGTTTCTCGTATGTCGAGGACTGGCAGGTCCTCGACTCGCTAATTGACTATTCGATTGTCAAAGAGGTGCGGATCTCGGGCCGCACGACGCCGTCCGACTTGGGCCATGCGCGTTGCGCAGGTCGGCCAAACCGCAACGGGCGCGGCAGTCACAAAAGAGATCTCGCTCGGTGGGGCTCCCGCGAATCGAACGCGGTCGCTTCACGCAGGAAGAAACGGGTTACAGCCGCTCCCGGGTCCTTACCGGTCTAAAGCCCCAAATTACGCAGATCGTGCTGAAACGAAAAAAGCCACCCGGGTTTCCCTGGGTGGCTTCGAACGCACGCACAGCTGGATGCTGAGGTCATGCAGTCGAAGCCACTCCTTCGGTCCGGATATCGAGAGCGAACAGGCAAGGGTAGCCAAGCGGTCGCGAATTGACCGCATCGCTCTCCATACCGAACCCGCACGCACCCACATGCTGGACCGCGCGCCAGGCGGCGCCGGTGAAGCGTTGGGTTGTTTTGTTTGCGCGGGTCATCGGAATGCCTCTCGAGCAAAAGAACTAGCAAAGCGGTTTTCGAGCGTCAACGAAAAAGCAAAACGCGTCCGCCATCAAAACGGTCTACCGTGTTCGTTATGCAGGTCGAGCACGTCGATGGGGTGGGGGTTGTGCGCATGAAACACGGCGCCGCTAACGCAATGAATACCGACTTCTTCGATGCGTTCGACCGCGCGATCGACGAAGTCGAATCGTCGCCGGCACGCGCGCTGCTGCTGATCGGCAGCGGCCGATTTTTTTCGGCGGGTCTCGCTCTTCCCGAGGTGGTCGACCTCGACGACGACGAACTGCGGGCGTTCATGCGCCGCTTTGCCGACACGATGTTGCGCTTGTTTGCGCTGCCGCTGCCGGCGGTTGCGGCGGTCAACGGTCACGCGATCGCGGGCGGCTGCATTCTCGCTTTGCTGTGCGACGAGCGCGTCATGGTCGACGGCGCCGACGCCACAGCCAAGATTGGGCTAAACGAAGTCCAGCTCGGTCTCGGTCTGCCGCAGTTCGCGATCGAGAGCGTTCGCCTCCGGGTACCGGCCGCGCACTGGCGCGACGTGCTTCGCACCGGGACTCTGTTTGTCCCGCCGCACGCTCTCGACCGCGAGCTCGTCGACGAACTCGCGCCGGCCGGAGAGCTGGAGGGGCGCGCGATGGACCGCGCCATCGAGCTGGCGTCGCTGCCACCGGCGGCGAGCGCCAATATAAAGACAGGCCTGCGGCGCCCCGCCCTCGAGCGGGTCAACGCCCGCCTGGACCAGGACACCGAGGCCATGCTCGGGACCATTCGGTCGGCCGACGCTCAGCGACTGCTGCGCGCCGCCGCCGAACGCCTGTCTCGATAGCTCAGGTCTCGTTGCCCGGCACCAGGTTCGGCAGCTCCGACAGGTCCGGCACCAAAATGATCTCGATGCGTCGGTTGAGCTGGCGGCCCTCCGGGGTTTCGTTGCTCGCCACCGGGTCGAACTCGCCGTAGCCAGCGGCGCCCAGGTTCTTGCCGTCGAATCCCGCTTCGGTCATGGCCGACACGACCGACAGGGCGCGCGCCTGGGACAGCTCCCAGTTGTTCTTGAACTTGCGCGTCTTGATCGGCCGGTCATCGGTGTGGCCCGCGACCACGAAGCGCCGGTCCTTGAACTCGAGAAGAATGGTGAGCACCTCGGCCAGCGCGGTTTCGCCGTCGCTCGACAGCTTGGCGCGCCCGCTCGGGAATAGAACGCCGGCCGGCAGCTTTAGAACCATCTGTCCGTTGCGGAATGCGACTTCCAGCTTGCCCGTGTCGACAAGCGAACGAAATCGGTCGTTTAGCTCGCGAAAGGCGGCCAGGCGCTGTTTGGTGGCCTCGCGCTGGCGGCGGACCTCCTCGAGCTCCTCCTTGACGGCGCCCAGCTTTTCGAGCTGGCCGGCGGATACTTCCTCGGAGCTGGCCAGGGCCTTTTGCGTCTTGGCCACCTCGGCCTCGAGCTCCGCGACGCGGCCGTTGGCCGCAGCGAGCTCGGTTTCGGCGGTGCCGAGCTGGCTCTTGGTGGCGGCCAGGTCGTCCAGCGCCTTTTGGTGCACGTCTTTTTTGACGCCGCAGCCTGCGGCGAGGGAGCCGGCCAAGGCCAGCGCGATCAGCATCGATGTAGGTCGCATACGTAAGCCTCCTGCTATGAGACGTAACGTACCGGAACCTCAAGGCTCGAGAAACCGTCGTCGGAGCGGTTCTGCCTTTCTTTTGGGCCGCCGCGGTGGCCGATGTAGGATAACGTGCTCTATGTGGGCACCCCGGGAACGTCATGGCTCGTAAGCGCACGAAAAACCGAAAGAAACAGGGAAAGCTACCCACGCAAAGCACCAGCCGAGTGGCGAGTAGCGGAGGGCATTCCAAGGAAATCGTAGGGATACTCACCCTCGGTTTCGCGATCTTCGCCACAGCGTCCCTGCTGTCCCTGCAGCTGTCCGACGGCGCCCTCATGGGCCCCTTCGGCCGCTCGGTCGCTCTCGGCGGCTATGGCCTGGTCGGTCTGTGCGCGTATCTGTTCACCGCCGCCATCGCCACCGTCGCGGTGCGGGTCTTGCTCGATCACCGCCCGCTGGCCCGGGGCAACGAGATCCTCTCGGGCCTGCTCGGCACGTTGTCCCTCACGACGCTGTGCCACCTGATCGGAGCTGGCTACCAGGTCGCCGACGTCGGTCCGGGAGGCCTGGTCGGCTCGTACCTGGCGGAAGTGCTGCGCGCCGTCATTTCCACGGCGGGCACGGCGCTCGTGGCTCTGATTGGCTTCGCCTGCGCCGCCGTCATGGTGACGCCGTTCCGCATGCGCCAGGTTTTGACGGCCGCGTTTCGCGCCGGCCAGGCCGGCGGCCGGGGGGTCGCCGACGCGGCCGGCACCAGTGCGCGCACGGTTCGCAGCGGCTTCGGCCACGCCACCGGCTTTTGCGGCGAGGTGATTCGCGCGATTTTGCCCGAGCGAGAGGCCGACGCCTACGGTGGCGACGATGACGAGTGGAGCGATTGGGAGGACGGCGATGCCGCCGTTGCCAAGGACTCGGCGTTGGTCGACCCGCCCATCGTGGACACGGCGACCGGACGCGTGGCGGCCGTGGCCGACGACGGCGATACCGAGCGCATGGAGGCCGGCCAGGTCGCCGCCGTGATCGCCGGCGAGCTCGAAGACGCAGCCGCCAACGACGGGGCGGCCAAGCCGCGCAAAAAGGCGGCCGCGAAAAAGAAAGCGACGTCGCGCAAAAAATCTGCCGCCAAGAAGTCGGCGACCAGCCAGGCGGACGCCACCGGCGCGCACGAAGCCGGCGAGGAGGCGGCCAAGCCGGCCGCCGCCAAGAAGTCGCGCAAAAAGCCAGCGGCGGTGATCGTCGACGCCGAGCCCGACCCCGCGGCGGTTGCCGAGGTCCCAGCCGACACCACCGACGCCGTCGCCGCGACCCCGGCCGACGAGGGCGACGAAACCGACGCCGAGTTCGAGGCCGCGGCCGTGGCCGAGGCGGCCGAGGTCGAGATCGCCGACACCCGTCCGCCGTTGCAGGATGTCGTCGCCGGCCTCGCGGCCGACACCGACGCCGCCAACGACAGCGGGCCGGAAATTTACGAGTCGCAGTTTCGCAAGCAGAACGACAGCGAGATGCGCAGCAAGGAAAAGGCGCTCGACGCCCAGCGCAAGGGCTTCATCAAGCTCACCGACGGCGAGTACCAGCTGCCCCCGACCAACCTGCTCGACTACGACGCATCCACGGCCAGCAAGGTCGACCGCGCCGCGATGCTCGAGACGTCGGCGCGCCTGGCCAAGGCCCTGTCCGAGTACCGCATCAAGGGTGAAATCAAGGCCATCCGCCCGGGACCGGTGGTAACGACCTACGAGTTCGCGCCCGCTCCCGGCACGCGCGTCGCCAGCATCACCAAGCTCTCCGACGACCTGGCCATGGCGCTGGGCGCCCTGCGCGTGCGCATCGTGGCGCCAATTCCGGGCAAGAGCGTGGTCGGCTTCGAGGTTCCCAACGATCGGCGCGAGACCGTGTACCTCAAAGAGATCATCGCCGACGACGTCATGCAAAAGGCGAAGTCGAACGTGACCATGGGCATCGGCAAGGACATCGAGGGTCGCCCGAGCGCCGTCGACCTTGCCAAGATGCCGCACCTGCTCGTCGCCGGCACGACCGGCTCCGGCAAGTCGGTGTCGGTCAACTCGATGATCGTGTCGATGCTCTACAACAGCACGCCGGAAGACCTGCGCATGATCATGGTCGACCCCAAGATGCTGGAGCTGTCGATTTACGAGGGTATTCCGCACTTGCTGCTGCCCGTCGTCACCGATCCCAAGAAGGCCAACCTGGCCCTGCGATGGGCGGTCGACGAGATGGAGCGCCGCTACGAGCTACTCGCCGGTGCCGGCGTGCGCGACCTCAAAAGCTACAACAAGAAGGCCGAGAAGCTGCGCGCCGAGTGGGAAGTCAAGGCTCTCGAACGGGCTGCCGAAGAGGCCCGCCGGCGCGCCGAACAAGACGAGGACATCGAGATTACCGAGGAGCGCGAGCAGCTCGACCTGAATCTCGAAGAGCCGCCCAAGCGGCTGCCGAAGATCGTCGTCGTCATCGACGAGTTTGCGGACCTGATGATGTGCGCGCCCAAAGAGGTCGAAACCTCGGTCGCGCGCATCGCCCAGAAGGCTCGCGCTGCCGGCATTCACCTGATCCTGGCGACCCAGCGTCCCAGCGTCGACGTCATTACCGGCCTTATCAAGGCGAACTTTCCGTCGCGCATCGCCTTCCGGGTGTCGTCGAAGGTCGATTCGCGAACCATTCTCGACACCGGCGGCGCCGAGGCGCTGCTCGGCGCGGGCGACATGCTGTTTAGCGATCGCGGCTCGGCGCCCAAGCGCCTGCACGGCTGCTACATCGGCGAAGACGAGATCCACGGGGTGGTCGAGTTCCTCAAGTCTCAGGCCAAGCCGGTCTACAACCTCGACATCATCAAGCCGCGCGAAGACGAAGAAGACGGCGAGGACGGCGCCGGTGGCGGCGACGACTCGGTCGACGAGATGTACGATCGCGCCGTGCAGCTGGTTGCCGAGGCGCGGCAGGTTTCCATTTCGATGATTCAGCGGCGCCTGCGCATTGGCTACAACCGGTCGGCGCGCATCGTCGAGCACATGGAGGCCCAGGGCGTCGTGACGCCCCCGGACCACAAAAACAAGCGCGAAGTGCTGATCGAGGCTGCGTAAAATCGCGCCACGAGAGCGGTAAGAGCTTGATTTGCCGGCGGTTTCGCGCCATGAACCACGGGGCGCGCCCGCCTCGCTGAATCGCTGTGGGCCGCCGGTCGTCTTACCCGGTGGAGATTGATTGATGCACTACGTTTTCACTGCCATCGCCATCTTGATCGAGCAGGGCTGGATGTATGGGCCCGTGCCGCCGCCCGCTTCGGCCTTTGCCGAGGCTCAGGCTTCTGCGCCTGCCGCTGTCGTGACGAGCGAGGTTCGTGAGGCGGCCGTCGAGCGCGCCCGCCGCCCGGTCGTTGCGCCCGCGACTCCCGTTGCCACAGTCGTCGAGCCGAGCCCGGCCGCGGAGCCGCTTGCCGCGGAGCCCGTTTTCGAGGTCGGCCCGCTCATCGACGTGCCCGTGCCCGCGGCGCTGCTCGCCCAGGGTGCGCCGCAGGTCACCGCCGGCAAGCTGACGGCGGCCGGCGTGGTCGCCAAGGTGCAGGAGTTCTACTTGACGACCAATCGGCTCACGGCTGATTTTCGCCAGTACTACACCAACACGACGTTCGGCAAAAAGACCAAGTCCGACGGCCGCGTGTACATCAAAAAGCCCGGCAAGATGCGCTGGGACTACCACGCGAAGAGCCGCGGCAAGACCAAGCAGGTCAAGAGCTTCGTGTCGGACGGCGCGCTTTTGTGGGCGGTCGAGCACGACAACAAGCAGGCCTTCAAACAAGAGCTCGGCGACAACGTGTTGCCGGTTGCCGTCACGTTCCTGCACGGCACGGGCAACCTCAACAAGGACTTCGACGCTCGTCTCGATACGTCGGGCAAGCACGGCAAAAAGGGCGACCTGGTTCTCGAGCTCACGCCCAAAAAACCGTCGGCTCAGTACAAGACCCTCTGGCTGGTCGTGGATCCCGGCAACTTTCGCGTGAAGGAAAGCGTCGTGCTGGAGGCGTCGGGCAATACCAATCGCTTTGCCTTTTACCGGCCGAATCTCGACAAGCCGATCAAGGACAGCTGGTTTGCCGTCGATGAGGCCGCGCTGAAGAAGGCGCGCTACCGCATCATCGAGCCCGACAAGCAAAAGTAGGCCGAGGCGATACGTCGCTCGGTGAACGAGCCCCAACGCCCCCGTCGTTCCCGGCGGGGGCTTTTTTGCGCGCGTCGCTTCCGGCGGGCGGTTTTTGCTATCGTGCCGATCGTGTCGAACTGGGAACTGACCCGCCACCCTCGTTTTGCCGGCATCAAGGGGCCGGTCGTGCTCGCCGTGCTCGACGGCGTCGGCGTGGGCGCCGGCGACGAAGCCGACGCCGTGAAGCTGGCGGCCACCCCCACGCTCGACGGGCTGTGGGCCCCCGGCGCGCGCTGCACGTTGCGGGCTCACGGCAAGGCCGTGGGGCTGCCGACCGACGACGACATGGGCAACAGCGAGGTTGGCCACAACGCCCTCGGCTGCGGCCGGGTCTACGACCAGGGGGCCTCGCTGGTCGACAAGGCCATCAAAAGCGGCGCCATGTTCGAGGGCGACGCCTGGCGCGCGGTCGTCGACCGCTGCAAGAGCAGCGGGACGCCCTTGCACTACGTGGGGCTTTTGTCCGACGGCAACGTGCACTCGCATATCGATCACCTGACGGCCATGCTCGAGCGCGCGGCGGCGGACGGAGTGGCCGAGCAGTTCGTTCACGTGCTCACCGACGGGCGGGACGTGGACCGGCGCAGTGCGTTGGCGTACATCGACCGGCTCGAGCAGGTCCTGGGGCAAATTTCGGCGGCCCCCGATCGCAGCGCGCGCATTGCCAGCGGAGGCGGCCGCATGCTGGTCACCATGGACCGCTACGAGGCCGACTGGGCCATGGTCGAGCGGGGCTGGAAAGCCCACGTTCACGGCGAAGCGCGCCCGTTTGCGTCGGCGCGCGAGGCCGTGCAGACCGCCTACGACGAGGACCCGGACGTCGACGACCAGTACATCCCCGCGTTCGTCGTTGCCGACGGCGGCACTCCGGTGGGGCCCATCGAAGATGGCGCCGCGGTGATCTGCTTCAACTTTCGCGGCGACCGGGTCATCGAGATCAGCCGCGCTTTCGAAGAGGACGCGTTCGAGCCGTTCGACCGGGGGCGCCGGCCCGAGGTGCTGTACATGGGCATGATGGAGTACGACGGCGATACCCACGTGCCCGGTCACTACCTGGTTACGCCGCCCGACATCGAGCGAACCATGGGGGAGTACCTGGTCAGAAATGGCGTTCCCCAGCTCGCGATCAGCGAGACGCAAAAGTACGGGCACGTCACCTACTTTTGGAACGGCAACCGCAGCGGCAAGTTCGACGACAGCCTCGAAACCTACGTCGAGATTCCCAGCGACGTGGTGCCCTTCGACCAGCGCCCGTGGATGAAGGCCGCGGAGATCACCGACGCGCTGATTCGCGAGTTGCGCGAAGGCAATCATCGCTTCGCGCGCGTGAACTACGCCAACGGCGACATGGTCGGGCACACCGGCAACCTGCGCGCGACGATCATCGGTGTGGAGGCGGTGGATCTGCAGCTCGCGCGCCTGGCCGCCGCGGTCGATAAGCTCGACGGCGCACTCGTGGTCACCGCCGACCACGGCAACGCGGATGACATGTACATGCGCAACAAGGATGGTTCGGTCAAGCGCGGCGACACCGGTGACCCCGTCGCGCGCACCAGCCACAGTCTCAACCCGGTGCCGCTCATGATTCGCGACAACAACCGCGGCGATCGCTACGAGATCGATCCGGACCGGGCGCGCGACGCCGGCCTGGCCGCGGTGGCGGCTACGTGCATGGAGCTGCTCGGCTTTGCGGCCCCCGACGACGAGGCTCCGTCGCTTCTGCGCTTCAAATGAAGCGCACAGCGATCGCAGCGGCCGGCGCGCTTGCCGCCGTCGGTGTCGCTGTCGGCGCGGTGGCCTGGAGGTCGTCGCACCGGGAAGGCCCGGCCGGCTGCGCCTCCGTCCCGGTGGCCCAGGCGTGCAAGCCCGGGCCGGACGTGACCTGCTATCCCGATGTTGAGCTGCTCGACAGCCGGGGGGAGATATGGACCCCGGACGTGCTGGCAGGCAAGGCCGTCATCGTGAACTACTGGGCGACCTGGTGTGCGCCGTGCGTCGAGGAGATACCGCTTTTGGCCGCCGCCCAGCGCGACCACGGCGGTCGGGTGGTGGTGCTGGGCCTGCTCACCGACCCGGTCGATGACGCGAAACTCGAGGCCTTTGCCGACGAGCACGGCCTCGACTACCCGGTCGTGCGGGTCGATGTGGAAACCGCCGAGGCGTTCGGCCATCCCCAGGTCTTGCCCACGACCCTCGTGTTCGACCCGGGCGGCACCCTTCGCGAGACCTACGCGGGGCCGCTAACTGCCGAGAAACTCGAAGACTGGCTCGCGGAACTGCTGGCGCCGGCGCGGCCGTAGCCGGCCGGGTCCCGGCGGCGAAGTTTTCTGGATCAGACGCTAGGACCTGGCGGCTGGATGCGTATCCTCGCCCGGATGCGCGCCGCTGTAGACACGCTCTTGCCGCTCGCCGCCGCCCTGCTCGTGGCCGCGGCCGGTTGCTCCACCACTCGTTCGGGCGCCGAGCGCGGGCCCGACGAAACCGTGGCGAAAAGCTCGGTGACGGACAAAGCCGAGGCCGAGGGCGAAACCGCGGCGCCCGCCGCGGCGGCTCCGGCGGCTCCGGCGGCCCCGGTCGATCACTTCACGCGTGGCCTCGAGCTCGCCGACCGCGGTGATTTACGAGGGGCCATCGCCGCGCTGGAAAAAGCGACCGAGGCCGAGCCCGAGCGCCTCGACGTGTGGCGCGCGCGCGTCAATCTGCTCGACGTAGCCGGGCGCCGACAGGAGGCGGCCCGCGCCGCGTGGCGCCTGGTCGAGCTGTCGCGCGAAGACTGGCAGTCGTGGACCACCCTGGCGTCGGTGCTCGAGGCCGGGGCCTCGTGGGATGCCGCGATCGGCGCGCACAAAATGGCCGCCAGCCTGGCCAAGGCCGAAGACCAGCTCGCCAACACCGTCTTCGACGTCATCAACGTCGGCAACGGCGCCATGGCCATCGGCGCCTACGACGCAGCCGCCCGGGCGTTTGGTTTTGCCGGGGCCGTCGCCGGCGACACCCCGCTCATTCGCTATCACCAGACCCGTCTGGTGGCGGCGCGGGGCCGCCGCGCCGATGCCCGCAAGCTCGCCAAGCAGACCCTCAAAGAAATCCGCGACCGCGACGTGCTGCTGCCGGGCAAAGACGAAATCGTCGCCCAGCTCGAGCGGATGGCCAAGACGGGCAAGACCGAGCAAGTGGCGCTGGCCCGTTCGTACCACCCGCTGCCCGTTCGGTTTTCGACCCACGACCCGGCCAGCGAAACGGCGCTGGCCATTCCCATCGACCCGGTTTCAGAGCGAGGTTATCCGCTGTGGAACGGCAACTTGTTGCGCGTGACGGTACCGGCCACCGACATCGAGCAGGCGTTGCCGACCGAGCGGTCCTTCACGGTCAGATACACGCCCGACAGCGATTTTCGCGCCGAGACCGTGCTCACGGTGCTGGCCGCCAACAAGAAATCCAACGCCAAGGGCGATCTCGAAGCCTGGCGCGATAGCGTTCGCGATCCCAAGACGCCCCCGGTCGAAGTGCAGGAGGTCGCTCCGGGCGCGTACGTGGCGGTCGCGCGCGACAAGAACGCCCGACCGGGAACCTCCGATTTCGTGTATTTGCTCCGCTTCGCGGGCACGCTGCAGGGTCACATCGTGAACTTGTCGTCCCAGGCGCGCGGCGTCGACAAGCGAACCCTGGAGCGCTTTTTTAAGCTGGGGCTGTCGGTGCAGGTCATGCAGCTGGGGGCAAACCCGGCGCCGGCAAACGCATCGGGCTCCCGCCGATAGGGCGCATTCCACTGCCCGGTCGCCCGTCGCTATCGACGCCGACGGCGGGCCTTGGCGAGCTGCACGTCCGGACGCGGTCGGGGCGGAAAACTCATGCCGGATAAATTTCGGGGTTGACGAGCGCGTCGTCGACCCGTAGTTACTTGGTCACCCAATGTTCTTCGTACGCACCCAGCACCCGGCCTTGCCCGGCCACCGAGACCGCTGCCTACCCGGCTGTAGTCTTTGCCGCCAAGCGTAGCGAACGCGACGACCGTGTCATGAACCGGCCGCCCGCGTTTCGCGGGCGGCTTTTTCGATCCGGGCCACGGAGGGCCCGCTTTCGACATGCACGAGTCCACGAAACAGCTCTAGCGCCCGCCTCGGGCGCGCCATGCCTTTGAGCGTTCTTTTCTGCTAGCGCAACGGCGCCGCGCCGCGCGGCACGCGCCGATGGCCGACGTTCGACGATCGGTTCCTCGGTTTGCGCGTCCGCGTCCGCCGCAGCGGCGTCCCGGGAAAGGAGCCTCGAAGACCCCCAGGGTTTGAGGGTTCGAATCCCTCCGGCGGCACCAACTGCCTCGCCGCCGTGGCGAAAACTGGCAAACGCACTGGGCAGCACAACCCAGCACCCAACGGTCTGAGACACCGAAAAAACTGTGCTGGTCCGAGGCGGTCGGCGTTCTCGGCCGGAGGCCGCGACGACTTTTTCGGCGCCGTCGACCGGCCAGCTCTCCGCGCCCGCCGAGGGTGCTCGTCGGCTCGCGCGCCTTGCGCCCGGCATTCGCTGCGCCACCGCTCGAAGCCCGGTGCCCGATCTCGCGTTTCGACCAGCGCTCTCGCGCCGTGGAGAGTCTGCGGCCAACACCGCTGCCGTCCGTTCCGATGGCTGCCGTGTGAGGTCCGAACCCGGCCGCCAAGGACCACTTTTCGTTTTCATCTGTTCGCAAGCCATCAGGAGATATCTGTGTTCACTCGAATTCGCGTAGCAATCGACGAGCGCGTCGTCGCCGTCAAAAACGGCGTCCCGCTGCGGGCGTTTGGTCCGGGCGCGTACACCCTGTGGAAGACCGGCGTTACCACGCACCGGTTCGATACCAACGACCTTGTGTTCAGCGCCCCGGCGTCGGTTCGCGCGGTCCTGCCCGCCGACTGGTACGGCGAGGCCGTGCTCGACTCGCGCGAGCGCGGCGTGCTGTACCGCGACGGCCGCCCGGTCGCCTTTCTTCGCCCGGGCGTGCATCGGTTCTGGACCGTCGACCCGTCGGTGACCCTCGCGGTCCTGTCGATCGACGAGCCCGTACCGGCGCTGACCGACGAGCTTCGCGCCGTCATTCCCGACCGCGAGCTCATTGTCGCCACGGTGTTTCAGCACCAGCGTGGCCTGCTGTACGTGCGGGGTTCGTTCGAGCGCATGCTCGAGCCCGGTCAGCACGGCTTCTGGTCGCACCCGGAGGCCCCGGTCGTGGTCAAGGTGGTCGACGTTCGCCAGCAGCAGCTGCAGATCGTCGGTCAGGACCTGATGACTCGCGACAAGGTCACCCTGCGGCTGACGCTGTCGGCAGAGTTCACGCCCAGCGACGCGCCGACTGCGACCCACGCCGTCGAGAATCTCGAGGCGGCGGTGTACCTCATGGTGCAGCTGGCGGCTCGCGAGTACGTCGCCGGCGTGACTCTCGACGAGCTGCTCGAAGGCCGCGGTGAGATGGCTACGCAGCTCGAGGCCGACGTCGTGCCAAAAGCGCGGGCGCTCGGCGTCGAGGTCCACCGCGTCGGCGTCAAGGATGTGGTGCTGCCCGGCGACATGAAGGCGCTGCTCAACCGCGTCATCGAGGCCGAGAAGCAGGCGGCCGCCAACGTCATTCTCCGTCGCGAGGAGGCGCAGGCGACCCGCACCATGGCCAACGCCGCCAGGGTCATGGCCGACAACCCGGTACTGCTGGAGCTCAAGCGGCTCGAGGCGTTCGAAAAGATCGCCGGCAACATCGACGGCCTCGAAGTCGCCCTGGGCAACACCCGGGGCCTGCTCGAAACCCTGGGTATCGCCGACAAGAAGGCCGGCGACTCGACCAACTAACCGCGGCGGAGCGTCAGGCTCCGCCGCGTCTTTCTCTTTGAGGAGCAGGTGCGCGGCGTTCCGCTAGGCCCGGTTCTCGGTCCACCGATCGCCTTTCGCGATCGAGGCTGCTCGCCGCGACGTCGATGACTCGGCCGTGCCCGCGCACGCCGCCTCGAAAGCGCGGCCAAACTCGGTGGCGCTGTCGAATCGAAGGCGCGGATTTTTGGCCATGGCTACGAGCAACACGTCGTCTACGAGCCGCGGCACGGGCGCCAGCTCGCTGGGGCGTGTTGGCATGTCGTGCAGAAGCCGTCGCATCGAGCCGTGGTGACTCTCCGCGCAAAAGGGAGCGCGCCCGGTGATGCATCGATACGCCACCACGCCCAGGGAATAGATGTCTGCCCGGTGATCGACCTGCGCGTCACTGGCCTGCTCGGGCGCCATGTAGCCGGGGGTGCCCAGTGCGTGTCCGCTCGTGAGCGAGCCCGAGTGGTGCGCGATCTTGCAAACGCCGAAGTCGAGGATCTTCCAGACGTGCCCCCGGGGATGGTTCGCGTCGCGAAAGAGATTGTGCGGCTTGAGGTCTCTGTGAACGATGCCGCTGTCGTGGGCCGCCTGGAGGCCGGAGCCTATCTGGCGCAGAAGGTCTGCGACCTCTACGAGTCCAAGCGAGCCTCGCTCGTCGAGGATGTCGGCCAGGGAGCTGCCCTCGAGAAACTCCATCGCCAGGTAAGGCAGTCCCCCCGCGCTTGGCCCCGGGGTTTCCAAGACCTTGACGATGTTGGGCGCGTTCAAGCTGGCGACCGCTTCTAGCTCGCGGGCAAACCGCTTGAAAAGAGCGGGCTGTGCCAGCACGTGCGGGTAGAGCAGTTTGACGGCTGCCCTGGCGCCCGTTTGCGAGTGGCGGGCCTCGTACACTTCGCCCATAGCGCCGCGGCCGACGACATGGCCGAGTTGGTAGTGGCCGATCTCTTGCTCGCTGTAGCGCCCCGCGGGATCTCCGTCGCGAAGCCGGCGTATCTCCTCTTTGGCTTCGTACAAAAGGGCGTCGCGCGCCGCCACCTCCGCCACCGTTTGGTGCAGCTCTTCCATGGTCGCAACATCGACGGCGCGGATTCTCCGGCCAAGAAACACCGCCGTCACGAAACCGACGTTGATCGTGACGAGAAAGGCGGCGACGCCTGCCGTCGACAAATCGACCGGGCGGACCACAGCGCGATCGACGAGAACATCGAGTGCGATGAGGACCGGAAACGCGACCTGCACGGCACTGACGACCGACGAGAACGCGACGACGCGGGCAAACCTGTCTCCCCCGCCCACGATGACCATGGCAAGTGGGCCGACCATGATCGCGGCCGACAGCGAGCCCCAGTAGTAACAAAGGGCCGCCATCACGGCGATCGAAGCACCCCCAAACGCCGCGTGGTGCCGGTTGCGCAGACCCTCCGGACGTCGCGATGCCAAGAGCACCGCGCCGGCGATGGCGACGAACACCGCAACGGCCGCCCAAAGCAGGCTTCGGGCGTAGGGGTCGCCTCCGACGATGAAGGCCGCGATCGCGGTGACGATTGCGAGAGGGATCGATAGCTGCACGTACATCAACACGCGCGCTTCGTCGCGAGCCCGGATCGCTCGAGCCAGGGGCGCTGTGGCGGGCGGCGTGTCGTCGTCGTGCGGGGGGGCGTCGTTGTGCGGGGGGGCGCCGTCGTGCGGTGCGTCGGGATGACGTTCGTCGATCGCCGCGGGGGTCGCCCGGGCTAACTGGCGTCGAACTGGACTGTCGCCGGCCGAAGCTTTCTCGTCGCGACGAGCGTGCGGAGTCTCCGCCACCGTCGCGCCCGTGGAGTCCACCGCCGCCACGTCACGGATCTTGTCACAGTCAAATCGCGAACGCCGGGACGCGCTGCGACATTGGAGTAGCTGCGCCCCTACAGACGAACACCTGTGCGGTCACCGGTGTCTGCGACCCTACCTGGTGCCTGGTTCTTCACCGAGTCGGCGGGCCGACCCGGAGGCGTTCACGCGTTTCCGGGGACCGGCTGCGGGGCCGCCACTGGCGCAGGCGCTGCTCCGGGCGTTCGCGGCAGGCGCGCGCAAAAGCGCGAGCCCTGGCCCGGCGTCGACTCCACGTGGATCGAGCCGCCGTGGGCGTCGCAGATGCCCTTGGCAATGGCGAGCCCGAGACCGGTGCCGCCGTAGGCGCGCTGAATGCCCGCGTTGGCCTGGCGAAAGGGCTCGAAGATGGTGGCGATGTGCTCCGGCGGAATGCCGATGCCGGTGTCCTCGACGACGAGCTCGAGAGCGTCGTCGCCTTCGACAACCCGCACGGTGACTTCGCCGGACTCGGTGAACTTGATGGCGTTGGCGACCAGGTTGGTGAGCACCTGCTTGAGCTTGACGAAGTCGGCGTTCACCGTTCCCACCCCGTCGGGAATTTCGGCCCGCAGCTCGATGGGCTTTTCTTCGAGGAGCGACCTCGCCCGCAGCAGTACGCGATCGACGAGCTCCCTGAGATCGACATCCTCGAGGTCGAGCTCGACGTTGCCGGCCTCGAGCTTGGACGCGTCCAGCACGTTGTTGATCAAACCGAGTAGCTCGTTCGCCTCGCTGCGAATCACGCCGCCGACGTCGTCGTCGATCTGGTAGGTCAGGTTGGCGATGGCGACCAGCGGGGTACGCAGCTCGTGGGACAGGCTGGCGTAGAACTGCGATCGCAGTGCCGCCGCTTCGGCCTTGCCCTGGTTTGCGGCGGCGAGCTGGTGTTCGTA
>Ga0207422_1000808_pt1 | contig 82957 bp, 70 predicted proteins | sample MarCyaLeptolynsp_FD_187757 | JGI IMG/M metagenome (GOLD analysis project Ga0207422, IMG submission 187757) | Marine cyanobacterial communities from Panama - species 1 Leptolyngbya sp. (SPAdes) | ecosystem: Environmental > Aquatic > Marine > Unclassified | place: Panama: Panama City | collected...
TGCAGCTCGGAATATTTTAGACCGAGCATTAAACGAGGTGGGACTCATCTTGCCTGCGCGTGGAGGCTTAGTCGATAGACAGCCTGGGAAGCGCGAAGCTACAAGTAGAGAGTGGGTTCAACTCTCTGTATTTTAGAAGCCCCCGTTATACTCACAAGGGTTAACGGTGGGAGAACGTCACAATATACGAGAACTAACCTACCCAAGAGTATTTCTAGGATAAAACAACCATTTCTAATACACATGATCATGGTCGCCGAGATTTAGCAGGAGAACAGCATCTTCTTTGCCTTCCTCTGAGTTGGGCACAAATTCAAAAAGAATGCGATAGCTGTAGTCAATTGAACAAGCCCAAATTCCAGCAAACTCACCTGAAAGCTTATGAGTTTTCAACGTAGAATGGAAAGGATCTACAGCAAGTTGTTCTAGAGTTTTTTCAATCATGGAGCGTAGTTGAGGATTTTGACGCACCATACGCTTAAAAGCACGCAGGGATTTTGGACTCCAGGCAATTTCTCTCAACCATCCAACTCCGCTAAAAAGTCCTTCACAGAACCGTACTTGATTTGGCCTTCTGCAACCTCTTGGTGAATTTCTTGGACTTCTTCTAAAAGCTGCTGACGTTGTTTTGTGTGCAAGCGTTTTGCTAAAATTTCCAGCAATAATTGCTGTTCTTCTAACGATAAGGTTTCGGCGACATCAATCGCCTGTTGCAGCCGAGAGGTATGGGAGATATCTGTTATTGTTGACATAAGTTAGCTTATTCAAGGGCATCTAAATCTAAAGCTTTTGAACCACCTTGCTCCAACTGACCTAAAAGTTTGCTTAATTGATACCAAATTAGTAAACCGATCAATAAGGTTAAGGATATAGATAGACTATAAGAGAGCCAGGTAGGTAAGAAAAAAGCCTCCAACCCACCATCAAGGAATAGACAAATTCCCACTGCCATGCCCAGAAATGGTAGCGCTAACTGAACTCTTTGCATTTCGACCAACTGACCTTTAGAGCGATTTTTTGACCATTCCTGTACTTTTTGTTTGAGGATAGCTTCAAAAGCTGCGCCAGATGTTAGAGAGACAAACAAACCGATAACTATCAAAAAATATGGTGGTTCTGGCAAGTTATACATGAAGCACTCCTAAAAATTGGTTATTAGTTATTGGTCATTGGTCATTGGTTATTAGTTATTAGTCATTTTTCCTATTCCCATTTCCCATTCCCAAAAACGAAAGTATCATCACAAAGATGAGAAACGCTATATTTCAGGTTACTGCAAAATTGCTACAGCACCCTCTGTGGAAATTTCACTTAAAGCACTCAGTGCTACGTTGAATAAACGTCCTGGCTTCAAGTCATCTTTAACTAATTCCCAAAGACGTTTGACTTCTTCTGTATGGATTCGGTCATCTTCTGTTAAAGCCAACACCAACTGACGCCGCAAGAATTGACCTTCATCGGATAGTAGATATTGTAAGCCTAATTGAGCCGTTGGTAACAAATCGAATTTTTGGTCAGAGCGAGCGATCGCTATCATATTCTCTAATCGCTGCCATTGGAATTTGCCATCTTTGAATAGCACTTCTAACAAACGCCGTCGCATCTCGGAGGATTCGCCATTGAGGAGACGCTGCGCTACATAGGGGTAGGATACTTCAACGATTTTGAAGTTAGTATTTAAGCTTAGTGCTAAACCTTCCTGAGTTACTAAAGAACGGATAATCAGAGCAAATTTCGCTGGTACACGGAAAGGATAGTCATACATCAACTCAGAGAATTTATCGGTAATTGTCTTGAAGTTGAAGTTACCAACACTTTCACCAATTGCTTCTCCTAATACTGCTTCTAGAGCGGGAATAATTGGGCTAATATCTGTCTGGGGACTCAAAAAACCTAGTTTGATAAAACTAGCTGCTAGGGTTTGATAATCTTTATTTATTAGGTAAACTACTGAGCTGGCAATTGTTTCCTTGGTATATTCTTCGAGCTGATCCATCATGCCGAAGTCAATATAAGCCATACGTCCATCTGGTAGAGCAAACAAATTACCTGGATGGGGATCAGCATGAAAAAAGCCATGTTCCAACAGCTGACGTAAACCAGAAATGACGCCAATTTGAATTAAATTGTTAACCTCTAGTCCAGCAGCGCGAATCTTGGCTGTATCTGTCAGTTTCAACCCATTAATCCACTCTAAAGTCAGGACGCGGACAGTAGTATAGCGCCAGTAAATCAGTGGTACTTTGACTGTGGGGTCATCACTGAAGTTGCTAGCAAACTTTTCGGCGTTGCGTCCCTCGTTAATATAATCGACTTCCTCGAATAACTTAGTACCAAATTCATCAACAATTAAAGTTAGATCATGTCCTAAATTTAGAGGTAGCCAACAAGACAGCCAAGTAGCTGCCCAACGCATTAAGTATAAATCTAGGGTAAGAACTGGGAGCAAGTTGGGGCGCTGCACCTTGACGGCAACTTCTTCACCACTATGCAGAACAGCTCGGTAAACTTGACCAAGACTAGCTGCAGCAACGGGATGAGGAGAAATTTGGCTATATAATTCTTCTATGGGTCTTCCCAGCTCTCTTTCTATGATCGAGAAAGCGATCGCATTATCAAAGGAAGGAAGTTGGTCTTGTAATTTAATTAATTCATCTAAAAAATCTTGCCGAATTAAGTCAGGACGGGTTGATAGTGCTTGTCCTACCTTAATAAAAGTTGGACCAAGGCGAGTGAGGATTTCCCGCAGCTGTGCAGCGCGTTTCAACTTGTTTTGCTCAGCCTGATGGAACCATTCGTCCCACTTGAGATTAAAAATGAACCCTGCAAAGAACCAGATAATTCTCAAGGCACGCCAGATAGCTTGCCAAGGTCGGTGGCGGTAGTATTGTTCAAGCACTTTGGCATCGTAGCGTCTTGGTCTTTCCCGGAGCTGCTGAGCGGGATAAATATCAGGATAAACAAGTTGCTGCTGAATCACGCCGACTATTTTCCTCTCAAATTCGAGATTTTGTTTAATTTTTTATCTTATTTATTAATAATAGTACATAAAAATATACTTTTATTATACTCCCCCAACCCCTCCGGTAAACCCAGCTCCCTTAGTTGATTAATTTCAGGCTACTGAGATTTAGCTTCTAAATTCTCCACACGGCTTTTGAGTTCCTGATTCTCCTTCTTGAGTTGGTCGAGTTCTTCCCGCAGCTGTTTCACTGCCTTGTCAGAACCAATATTCTTTTGTACTTTTTGCACAGCTTCTTCTGCCAGACGACGAACTCGTCCATCGGGAGTTTGCTCAGCGAGCGATCGCAAAACGCCAATTGCTTTGGCTGTCTCCATTTGCCCCAAGGCGGAAACTACTGCTACTTGAGTCAAGAAAAAGCTTTCTCGGGCAAGTTCTTCTAATTGCTCCAGAATCCACTCAGTATTGTTAGGTGTTTGACCTGTAGAAATTGCTCCCAATGCCCGAATAGCAGGTAGCCTTAAAGCTTGGGGGATACCGTTGCTGGTGTAATCCGAAATTACATCCACTGCTATAGCTGATGACTTCATCTGGCTCAAGCCACTAATAACACCTCCACGGACAACTTCATTCCAACCAGCTCTTTCTTTGAGGACGTTGGTGAGCAACTGGAGAACTTCGCCCTCCTTGTCTTTGAGGTTGGCTGACACCATTCCTCCTAATGCTTTGGCAGCAGATGCTTCCACATAGTAGCTAGCATCACCTGCTTCTACTAACTGCTTAAGTACATCATAGCTTTCTGGGATTTTAATTTTCCCTAAAACATCCACTACGGCTCGACGAACGCGAGCATGTTTATCCTGTAAACCAGTAATTAAAGCTGTTGTGGCTTGATCAAGTTTTACTTTCCCGAGTTGTTTGGCTACTTCTGCTCGAACACCCCAGAAGGCATCCTTGGTAAGAGCCTCAGCTAAGGCATTTACTGCTTCTAAACCCCCTTTCTTTGCCAACGCCTGCGCTGCATAAATACGGGAGATGGGATCAGGGTCATATTTTAGCTGAGCTTTCAGTTCTGGTGTCGGGTATTCTAGAGAGACAGTTTTCAGGTAGTTATTCCCAGCATCAAAGCTGATGAAGTCGGGTTTTTTCTCTAAGGGGAAGTAGAAACTCTGTCCTTGCTCATGGATTCTGACGGTGAGAGTATTTAACTCAGGACTATTGCTATTCTCCTGGATATAACCAAAGGCAATCGGAATTTTCAGCTCAAATAGCTCACTTTCACTATTTTTTTTGCCTGCTTTGGCTTGAGTTTGGGTAACTGTTACCTTCGCCAACTGGCTGTCAGTATCCCAGGAATAAGCAACTTTATAGTCAGGATGACCACCACGGAAAACGTACTGATCAAACAGAAATAAGAGATTACGACCTGTTGCTTTTTCAATTGCTCGTAATAGGTCAATAGTTTCTACTGTATTATGGGCGTTGTCCTGCACAAAAGTTTGCATTGCCCGCCAGAACAACTCATCTCCCAATTCTGCCCGAATCATATGGTAGACACAAGCCCCTTTTTCGTACAGGTGTCGGTCATAAAGTTCGATCGCTTCCCGGTAGACATGGGTTACCATGGGGCGGCGGTAACGGGAACTGTCTTCTGATAGGTAGCTGCGTGCCTCATTAAGCAGGTAGTAGGCGGCATGATCTTTGCCGTATTCGTGTTCTGTCCAAAATACTTCTGTATAGGAAGCCATTCCTTCCTTAATCCAAGCATGGGACCAGTGTTTGATGACTACTAAGTCGCCAAACCACTGGTGGGCAAGTTCATGAACTACTAAGCTTTCAGTATATTGGTTATCTAGAGATGCCCTTTCATCTAATAAGCACCTGTCAGTTAGCAGAGTGGTGGAGGTGTTTTCCATGCCACCAAAGATAAAGTCATCAACGCAGACTTGGGCGTATTTGGGATAAGGGTAAGGATAGCCAAACTTCTCGCTGAGGAACTCCATCATCTGGGGGGTTTTGCCCATACTACGGTGAGCATCTGCTTCCCTTCCCTTTTCTATATAGTAGGTGACTGGTTTACCTTGCCAGTTGTCTTGAATTTCGGCAAAGTCCCCTACGGCTAGAGTCATCAAATATGTAGGATGAACCTCTTGCTGTAACCAGTGATAAATCTTGTCATCCCCTGCTTGTGTAGTCGAAATCAGTTCACCATTGGAAATTGCCAGTAAAGATTTAGGTACCTTAACTCGGATTTCTGAAGTTGCCAACTGACCGGGATAGTCGAAGCAGGGAAACCAGAAACGAGAGTCTTCATCTTCTCCCTGAGTCCAGACTTGGGTAGGTTTGTGAGGATAATACTGATCTGGTCCAACGAAATAAAGACCCCGTTGAGGCTGTTCTACACCATAAGCGATCGCAATTTTAATTTCTTTACCTGCCTCAGTAGGGTTTTGCAACTGGATGTGTAGTTGTTCGCTGTCGTAGTTGAAGGGTTGAGAGGTTCCATCAACCTCTACTGAGGTAATGTTGAGGTTAACAGCATCCAGCAACAGGTGATTGATGTCATTGCGTATTGGTTCGAGGGTAATAGTACAAGTACCATGAAAACTCTGGTTAGGAATATCTAGGGCTAAATCCAGGAAAATATGCTTTACTTGTCCAGGACGATCAGGGTTGTAGTGGGGTCTTGCTCCAGGTAATTCAAAAGACTTGTGACTATTATTTTCGGTATCAAAATACGATTGCGACATTCGTGAACCTTTGAAACTGAGGGTATAATTTACTCCAGACTAGCGCGTTTACTTAGCGCTTTCCATGATCGAGAAGAGTAACCCCTCTGGCGGCGCACCACCCGCTACAAATGAAAGAAACAAGGTCTTTTCCTCAGTCAGTTAAGGGCGCACGTCGGTGCACCCCTACAAGATTTGCGATCGCGATTCCTATTACTGGGAAATACCTCGTCTAAAAGATTTCATAGCTTCTATCCTAGAAGTCATCAACAAGCATCGCGTCAACAGGTCAATATCTAAGTCTACCAATACTTCTGAAGTGTAAATCCGTTCGTAACCATCTGCTCTAAGATGATGTAGAGTAAATAGACCATCTTCCCAGAACCAAACTTCAGGTACACCCAACTCCTGATAGCGATTCAGTTTAGAGAGATTACCACTAGTAAAAACTACTTCGATAGATAGGTCTGGAGTTGTCCCTGCTTTGCCAATAAAGTAAGACTTGTCAGCCTGTGCTGAGGCTACTCCTTCTTTCTCTTGGGTGAAACTACCTGTAGGGGTAAACTCTATCTCATGTTCTTCAAAGTAGATAGCTAAGAGAATCCCAATCAGACAACTGAAGACTTCATGGTTTTGCTCAACTGCCAAGATTTCTACTTCTCCTTTGTAGTAGAACAGCCGTATTCCTGGTGAGTCGGTAAAAATTTCCCGTAGTAACTCGAATTGTTGCCAACTCATTCCAGAGTGGGTAAGCCTTTGATCTATTGGTTTTGAGAGTGTCTGTGTCATTTCTTCAGCTCCCTCCTACAAAATAATAGTAGCAAGGCACATTGATACTCTGCGGTTTAGGGCGCACGTCGGTGCGCCCCTACGAAATATCAATGAGATCCAACAAATACGAGTCTGTAGAATGGTAGCGAAACGGCACGTCACAATCTAAAATCTTAAATTTGATAATGTGGACAGAAATTGCTAGCCAAATCAGCAAAGTAACTGGTGAGACATTTGAAATTAAAAATCGCCGTTCTGTTGGTGGTGGCTGTATTAATCAGGGTTACTGCCTCGTTGGTGATACTACCAATTATTTCGTCAAGCTTAACCAGGCATCTCAAGTACAAATGTTTGAGGCAGAGGCACTGGGTTTAAAGCAAATGTACGAAACTGGGACGATTCGAGTACCAAAACCAATTTGTGTCGGTACAGCAGCTAATTGTAGCTATATCGTTTTGGAGTGGCTAGAATTTGGTGGTAGCAATAATACCCAGTCTTGGCTAGAAATGGGGCGTCAGCTGGCAGGAATGCACCGTGCAACTCTTCGTCAAGAAAGTCAAGGTAAGTTTGGCTGGAGTGAAAACAATACCATTGGCTCAACTCCCCAAATTAACACCTGGACTGCTGATTGGGGAGAATTTTTTGCCGAACATCGCATCGGCTATCAATTAAAACTGGCAAGGCGTCGTGGTGGTAATTTTCCTCATCAAGGACAATTACTTGACGCAATTCCCAAGCTACTAGAGCATCAGACTCAACCTTCCCTAGTGCATGGTGATTTGTGGGGAGGGAATGCCGCAGTTAGCCAGTCAGGAGAACCAGTAATTTTTGATCCTGCGACTTATGTCGGCGATCGCGAAGTAGATATCGCCATGACAGAATTATTTGGAGGGTTTCCTTCTGCATTTTATCGTGGCTATAACGAGGTATGGCCTTTAGAGCAAGGCTACCAGCGGCGCAAAACTCTCTACAACCTCTATCACATCCTTAATCACTTCAATCTTTTTGGCAGTGGTTATGCCTCCCAAGCAACACGGATGATTGAGCAGATTGTTGGAAAAGGTTAATGAGCGTCTGACGACGCAGGCAACAGGCAATAGGCAACGGGCAATAGACAATAGGCAATAGTAAAGAGCCTACTTTCATAACCTGGTGGTGAAAAAATTTTTCATCGGGACTGCCTCCTGCCTTCTGCCTTCTGCCTTTTTCACCTTACATTTTCTTATCCTTTTGTTGGCGACGGCGATCGCGCCACTCTGCTGCAGTTAAAAAAACAATGCCTCCACTGACTATAACCAATAGCCCTGCGGCAGCTAAAAACAGACCATTGATAAAAAAGGAACTTTCCACAATATCTCTAGAAACCGTTACGACCCCAAACAACCATAGAAATTGACCAAGTGAACAGAACTAATACCGAAACCCAACCCAATGTCAGAATATCCATAGCAATATATTACACAATGACTCCAAGCCTTATGATAATTCAATCTGAGCCTTCTTGGGCTTGAGATTCTACTTAAGCTTCAACGAAAGTCGGCTGGAATTACCATCCTTCTTAAGATAGGGAAGAATGCTCCCAGCCGACTTAGTTGTTTAATGTCTTAACCTAAACTTGTAGTGCTATAAACTAGATCTACGTTAAATGATTGTCGCTGAGCGCATCGAATCCCTCAAAGCAGGCACTTTGGCAGCTTTCTCTTTTACCGTTGCCTACAGCATCACCACAGTTGCCAATAGTGGGATGCTGGCAAAGCAGTTTGAGTTATTGGCTCTGTTGCAAATTACCAATGAGGTTGATTTGTTGGTGAGAGTAGCGGTTGCATGGTTGAGTGGTTTTCTGTTTGGCGTTACCTATCGCTACATCATTCGGCAAGATAATAACTCTCATCTTAAGGGTGGAGCGGTGCTAGCTTTTGGTTTAGTGCGAGGCTTGACACCAGTGGAGATAGAGCCAAATTTGATTGAGGCTTTTTGGTTATTGGGAATTTTGAGTATCGAGAGTATATTTTGTTTTGTGATCGCTCGTCTTACTCTCGACTGGGCAATCCATCACCAGTTGCTCAAAACTTTTAACTAAAATAAATAATTTCAATCAAGTTAAGCTCAGTTCTTCAAACTGAAGTTGACCATACATCTGCATTCGGTCAACAGCGGAGAGGATTTTATTATTACTAACATCAGCAGACAGACACTGGCAAGCTAACTGGGCAACATCAGCACGATGAATCATGCCAGCCACTTTATAGTCTTCAGTAACCAATCCATTACCAGTTGCTGGTTCCGATTTTAACCCGCCCGGTCGAATCACCGTGTAGGTTAATCCACTTGCTATCAAGTATTTCTCTGCTTGCTCCTTCTCTATCAAAACTGATTTTAAGGTTTCCAATGCTTGGGGTGGTAGAGCCACAACACTTTCCCCACTGCCAATAGAAGAAATAAGGATAAACTTTTGCACATTTGCCTTAACAGCAGCATCAATTAAATGTTTATTGCCTAAATAGTCTGCCCTCTGTCCATCTTTGGGTAAACCACCGATAGTACTAATTACTGCCTCAATTGGTTCATCTCCCAGCATTGCTTGTTCCACCGCAGCAATATCAAGGGCATCTCCCATTACTACTTTAATTCCCATCTCTTCTAATTCTGGGCGAGAATCCTCTGAGCGCAGTAGAGCTTTAACTTGGCGGTTTTGTTGCGTTAAGTATTTAGCTATTTCTCGACCAACTCCCCGACTTGCTCCAGCGAGGAAAATGTAGGATGCATTCGTCATCTTCAGTTTTTTTTGTGAATCAAGTTGTTTGTTTAATTATCAGTGCGATTGTGCCAATTTTGTAGGATTCGTTAGCTTTACTCAGAAATCACTCAAACCCAGATTCAATAAATGCTTGATTCAAGGCATTAACTAACCCCAGTTCTTCAGCCCACTGCATCAGGTAGCTCTTGTCCAGTTTTTCACCCTGAACTTTGAGGATACCTAAGACATCACGCCATTGTTTATCGGAACCAGAATACTGCCTCCACCGCAGTTTATTCAAAATGACATCTTCAGGAGAGGCAAAATAGAGTAGAGTCCCTCCAAACTCAATCAACCTCCGTCGCTCGAATTTTAGTCGCTCAAATTCATCGCTTCCGGCTACCACCAAGTCAGCACGGCTGATGCTTTCCATGTCGGTAATTTGTAGGGTTCTCATCCGACCAGATTTCACATCTTCAACACCAGGGACATAGAATTCATGGTTCATAAGTATATCAGCAAGACGCTCGATATCTAGGTGAGAAATCTCGATTACCAAGTCTAAATCTTGTGTTGTGCGGGGTTCACCGTAAGAGATTGCAGCTACTCCCCCAGTGATGTAGTAAGAAATTGCCAATTCCTCAAAAATTCGGTGAAGCTTAAGGGCAAGTGAAACTGAGTCCTGAATCCACATCTGGGGGTCACTGGTGGGAATATAATTAGAGGGGCAATGCTCTTGTAACCAGGCAAAAGCAATCTTTTGAGCAAACTGTTTCTGGGAAAGTTCCCCAAAGTGTTGCTTAAGGGAAGACAACGAAAGCTTACGAGCACTACGAGTTAAGGAAGCTGCCATTCTTAACCGCTCGGTTGGTGTTCTTTGTCTGAGTAAGTGGAACGTCAGTAGATCTGTTTCAATAGTGGTGTCTTCTGCCTGTGGACGGTAACCAGGCTTGATGGTAAATTTCGGTATAGCCTGAATCATGTCTCCCCACTCCTCAGCTTCTTTGCTCCCTCAATATTCGCCTTAGCATTTCTGCGCAACATCTCTGGCTTAATTCGCCTCAGTGCTGATGCCGGAAAACGCTGATTCCACTCCTCATCGGAAATTTGTGCTAATTCTTGGAGAGTCGGAGCCACATTTTGTGGGTAAGGCTGAAATTCTGTCACATCAGTCTCTTGAGCAAAGCGTTGATTCCAGGGGCAGACATCCTGACAAATATCACAACCAGCTACCCAACCTTCTAAGTGGGGTTTAATGGAGTTTGGCAATTTTTCTGCCCGATTTTCAATCGTATGATAAGCAATACAGCGGTTACTATCAACGATAAATGGTTCAGTAATTGCTCCAGTTGGACAAGCGTCCAAGCAACGAGTGCAGGTGCCACAATGTTCTGTATGGGCAACATCTGGTGTTAAGGACAAGTTAGTTAAAACTTCTCCCAAAAACACCCAACTGCCATATTCCCTGGTAATCAGGTTACCATTCTTGGCAATCCAACCAATCCCTGAGAGCTGAGCCCAGACTTTATCCTGTACTGGTCCTGTGTCAGCATAGTAACGAGCCTGGATACCTTCCCCTTGCTCTTGCAACCAACTAGTCAATTGCTTTAACTTTTTGTGCATTACTTTGTGATAATCCCGCCCCCAACCATAACGGGAGATTTTAGCATATTCAGCACCTTCAGGACGCTGGTGAGGGGTGTAGTAGTTGAGGGCAACAGAAATTACTGACTGTACTTCGGGCATACAGGCACGGATATCCAAACGTCTGGGATTTTTCATCCACATCATCTGAGCCTGATAACCCTTTGCTAGCCAAGCCTTCAAGTGTTGACGTGCTGAGTTATGCCCATCGGCATCCACCGCAGCAATTCCCACTTTGTCGAAGCCTAGTGACTGGGCTTTTTGCTTCACTTGAGTATTACTGAGAGGTTTTTTCGCTAGCAGTGACTCTATCATCAGGGTTTGAGGTTTTAGAGGAAGATGGCTATATAGCAAAAATTTTAACTAAACTCACTTCTACAAGTTTGCTGAAACCAACCGATATAATGAACAGATGAACTGGTGTTAGCTTATTAGCTGCGATTGCCTACGGCACGGTTCTTGCGCTAATCGCTACAGATTAATAAAGATGACCCTTTCCTACCTAAAAACCCCGATCATTTATCCTGAACCGGACGGCTCTCCTATGGCAGAAAGCGACCCCGCCCGCGACTATCTAGTTTATGGTGTTGAGGCTCTCAAACTCTATTTTCAAAACCACGAGGATGTCTATGTTTCCGGCAATCTGTGGCTATCCTACGAGCAAGGCATCCCCGATGCAGTTGTCTGTCCCGACGTGTTTGTTGTCTTTGGGGTCCAAAACCGTCCCCGCAGAAGTTACAAAGTTTGGGAAGAAAAGGGGAAAACACCGGATTGGGTTCTAGAGGTAACTTCTAGGAGTACGCGACATAAGGACGAACGAGAAAAACCGGATACTTATGCTCGCATGGGCGTCTCAGAATATTTCCAATATGACCCTACTGGAGATTATCTCAAGCCCCAATTGAAGGGACAATGTTTAGTGGGACAAAAGTATCAAGCGATTGCAAATACTCGTCTTGAAGACGGAACACTTTGTTTCCCTTCTCAAGTTTTAAGGTTAGAGATACATTTGCTTCCCAATAGTTGTTTGCGGTTTTTCAATCCTGAGACTGGCGAGTACTTACGCACTTATGGTGAAGAACGACAAAGAGGCGATCGTGAACAACAACGAGCTAATCGTGAACAACAAGAAAAGGAATTAGAACGAAAACGAGCTGATCGTGAACAAAAACGAGCTGATCGACTTGCCGCAAGATTGAGAGAACTAGGAATTGATCCTGACCAATAATAGACCTAAAACCTCAATTTCATTGCTCAATTAGAGTATTTGCGCTTATCAACCATACCATTTATGCTCGTGCCATTTGCTTCTGACGACGTTTGATAACAAAGGAAACCCACTTTTTCCAGGCTTTAAAGCTATCGTCATCCGGTTCCGTTTGTTGCCACGACTCCCGCGCCATAATGCGCTCATACCAGGCGGCAATTGCTGGATACTCTTTTAACTCAACACCAAGTCGGATCTGTAGAGGTAATACTGCCCCTGCTGTAATATCTGCCAAGGACAAATTATCTCCACCAAAATAAACAGAATCACCGAGTTGTTCACTAAAAAAATCAAGGATTGTGGCAATATGCCTAAATGTTGCCTTATCAGGTTCAGGAGCATCACTTGCCATTAACAGCGCAGGTATTTTGGTGGTGAGTTCATTGGTTGTTACCATTTGCACCATGCGCATTTTGGCGATCGCGGCTGGCTCTTGAGTAATCAACGATGGGGAGGGATACTTCGCCTCCAAATAGTCCAAAATCGCTAGAGATTCTAGGATTCGTAGCTCCCCATCCACTACAACTGGAACATGATGAAATGGATTGAGGGATAAGAATTCAGGCTCGAACTGTTCACCTTTGAGGTTAACAATAATTGACTCAAAAGCAATCTCTTTTTCGAGAAGCGCAATCCAGACTCGTCGGGTGATTGGTGATAGGGGATGGTGATAAAACTTCAGCATTAAAACCTCCAACTGAGTCGGTGTTCTAGATCAACAGAGCTTGTTCTTACGGCTAAACTTTCGCAGCGTCAGCAAACCCAATCTTCAGATAATCTTCCTCCATCTTGGCTCCCGATGGTTGGAGAGCTGCTAAGGCTTGGGGTAGTACTAAGTTGCGACGATGGTTACCAATCCGCACATTGAGTTCATCACCAGTTTTACTTAGCTGGATTTGCTCTTTAGGAATTCCTGGCAAGTAGAGTTCCAGACTGTAAGAATCTTGGTGCTGTACTACTCTAATCGTGTTTTCCTTGTAGTAAACCTGAGTAGGGTCTTCGGAATTATACAAGGTTTCCTTAAGTCGTTCTAGAGCCTCTAGACCACACATTTCTTGGGAGTAGAGAGGGACTTCCTTAATCGGTAGTGGGTGGAAATTTTCGTGGATTTGCTGACGGTATTGGTGTTGATTTTCCTTCCAGCGTTGGAAAAACGGATCAGTTACTTCCTCAGGAATAATCCGATTGGCAATCACTAAATCGGTGGCAACATTATACAAGCTCAAGTAAGCATGGGCACGCAAGGACTCTTTAATCACCATTTTTTCTGGATTGGTGACCAGACGTACGGATGTTTTGGTATTGTCAGTTAGCACTTTCTCTAGTGCTTCAATCTGCTCATAAAATTCATAAGGAGCATCCATAACCTCTTGATCTGGTAAGGAAAAGCCAGCAATTGGTTTAAATAGGGGCTCCACTAATGGTCTGAGTGCAGCAGATACATTCTGTAGAGGCTTGTAAAAGCGGCGCATATACCAACCGCCAACTTCTGGTAAACTCAATAACCGCAGTGCGGTTCCTGTGGGAGCAGAGTCAATAATTAAGACTTCGTATTCAGCTTCGTCGTAGTGACGCTTCATGCGCACCAAACCGAAAATCTCATCCATTCCCGGCAAAATTGCTAACTCTTCTGCCTGAACTCCATCTAATCCCCGTGCTTGTAGTACCTGGGTGATGTAGCGCTTTACTGCTCCCCAGTTGCTTTCCAATTCCCTGAGAGCATCTAGTTCTGCTCCCCATAGGTTAGTACGAACTAATCGGGGTTCGTGACTTAGTTCAAGATCGAAACTGTCTGCTAGGGAGTGAGCTGGATCGGTACTCAGAACCAGTGTTTTGTAGCCTAACTCAGCACAACGCAAGCCAGTAGCAGCTGCAACGGAGGTTTTTCCGACTCCCCCTTTGCCAGTCAGTAAAATTACGCGCATTTACCTTGAAAGTCCTGTAGTGTGATTGCCCAGCTCTAGTTTGACTATGGTCTATTTCGGAGTATACACTACCTGAAATTTTGGAGCAGGGAGGTGGGGAGGTGGCGAGATGGAGAAACAAAGAAGAACTCATGATTTGAGAGGATACAAAGCTCGAAAATTTCAACCAAAATTTCGCTCACCCTGCATCCCTTTTCCCTCATCAGCTTACATTTGAGTCTTACGTAAGTGCCATTCGCCTCTAAAACTCTTCTGTTAACATAGTTGGGATTAAGAAACAAATCAAAAAGAGGTTTACGATGTCTACCGAAACGCAACAAAATCCTGATCAAATGGCACTAACTCCTGAAAATGTGGAAACGGTTCTGGATGAGTTACGTCCTTACCTGATGTCTGATGGCGGTAATGTCGAACTAGTTGAACTAGATGGTCCTACCGTTAAACTCAGGTTACAGGGAGCCTGTGGTTCTTGTCCTAGCTCAACTATGACCTTGAGAATGGGTATTGAACGGCGATTGAAGGAGTTCATCCCTGAAATTGTTGAAGTTGAACAGGTGATTTGATAATTACTGAAAGCGACGGGGAAGCCAATTATTTGTTATTGGTTATTTGTCATTGGTCATTGGTCATTAGTACAAAGGACTCTGTGACTTCGACAATTTGATTGTGCTCCCCATTTCCCCATCTCCCTAGCTCCCCAGCTCCACTGGCTCCATCATTTTCCCTATGTCTCATCCTCTATACGTCGCTTTTATCTGGCATCAACACCAACCGCTCTACAAATGTCGTGATAGTGTCTTAGCTGGAAACGCGCAATATCATTTACCTTGGGTACGGCTACACGGTACAAAAGATTACTTGGACTTAGTGCTGCTGCTAGAGCGCTATCCTAAGTTGCATCAAACTGTGAATTTAGTTCCTTCACTAATTTTGCAGTTAGACGATTATATCGCTGGTACTGCCTTAGATCCATATCTGGCAGTAACTCTCATGCCTACCGAACAGTTAAGTACTCAACAAAAGGAATTTATTATTGAGCATTTTTTTGATGCCAATCACCACACTTTGATTGATCCTCATCCTCGCTACCGGGAGTTGTACTGGATGCGGCAGGACAAGGGGAAAACTTGGTGTTTAGACAATTGGACTCTTGAGGATTACGGCGATCTGCTGGCATGGCATAATTTGGCTTGGATTGACCCTCTGTTTTGGGATGATCCAGATATTGCGGGGTGGTTGCAGCAGGGACGAAATTTTAACTTAGCAGATAGGCAACGGATTTTTTCCAAGCAGAAAGACATCCTCAGTCGCATTGTTCCTCAGCACCGAAAAATGCAGGATGCTGGTCAGTTGGAGGTGACAACAACTCCGTATACTCATCCCATTTTACCCCTGTTGGCAGATACAAACTGTGGTCGCGTAGCAGTACCGGAGATGACTCTGCCCCAGCGGAGATTCCAGTGGGAAGAGGATATTCCCCGGCATTTGCAGAAAGCTTGGAATCTTTATCAAGACAGATTTGGTCGTCCTCCTCGTGGATTATGGCCATCAGAGCAGTCGGTAAGTCCCCAGATTTTACCTCATATTGCCGAGGCTGGGTTTAACTGGATTTGCTCGGATGAGGCGGTATTAGGTTGGACACTCCGACACTTTTTCCATCGGAATGAAGCAGGAAATGTTTCGGAACCGCAGTTACTGTATCGTCCCTATCGTCTAGAAACACCCTATGGTGATTTGGCAATTGTCTTTCGAGATCACCGCTTGTCAGATTTGATTGGCTTTACTTATGGAGCGATGAAACCGAAGCAAGCTGCAGCGGATTTAGTAGGACATCTACAAGCCATTTCCCACTGTTGGCAACATCAGCAATGGGAAACTGAGACATCTCCAGAACAACCCTGGTTAGTAACCATCGCTCTTGATGGGGAAAATTGTTGGGAACATTACCAGCAAGATGGGTTACCCTTTTTGGCATCCCTCTATGAGACGTTGAGTGATACTCCAGAAATCAAACTAGTAACAGTTTCTGAGTTTATTGAACAGTTTCCCCCTACAGAAACCATTCCGGAAAATCATCTACATAGCGGTTCTTGGGTAGATGCTAGCTTTACTACTTGGATTGGTGACCCGGCCAAAAATCGGGCTTGGGACTTACTCACAGAAGCACGGCAAATGTTAGCCAATCATCCAGAGGCAACTGAAGCTAACAATCCCGAGGCTTGGGAAGCATTATATGCCGCAGAAGGTTCTGACTGGTTCTGGTGGTTTGGGGAAGGTCATTCTTCCAATCAGGATGCTATCTTTGATGAGTTGTTTCGGGAGCATCTTGCGGGAATTTATCAGGCGTTGAATGAGCCAATTCCTGAGATTCTCCAACAACCCGTAGAAATTCACGAACTCCGCACAGAGCAGCAACCACAAAGTTTTATCCATCCTGTTATTGATGGTATTGGAGATGAGCAAGATTGGGATCATGCCGGACGTATTGAGGTGGGAGGTGCCAGGGGAACCATGCACCGCAGCAGTACTGTTCAGCGACTTTGGTATGGTGTAGATCACCTCAACTTTTACTTGCGGTTGGACTTCCAAACGGGGGTACAACCGGGAAAGGATATACCCCCTGAATTACACTTGTTGTGGTTCTATCCGAACAGGACAATGCATAATAGTCCTGCTCCTTTAGCAGAGCTACCAGATGAAGCTCCCCTTAACTATCTATTTCACCACCAATTAGGTATTAATCTGCTCTCCCAATCGTGTTGGTTACAAGAAGCTCAGGAGCATTACCAGTGGCATCCCCGTGCTAGTAGCGCTAAGGTTGCGCTAAATCGGTGTTTGGAGGTAGCAGTGCCTTGGGAAGATTTGCACATTGAGCCAGATTATCAGCTGCAACTAGTGATGATTTTGGCAGATAATCAGATTTTCCGCAGTTACTTACCGGAGAATAAGTTAGTGTCGTTGCAGGCTCCTTAGTGGCGTGGCGTTACACTAGGTTCTCATACCATGAATTAAAGACTGTGTTGCCAGCTGTGCAACTGAAACGATATCTTGCTCATCTGTAATCGGTAACTGATGATCAATCAAGAGCATGGCAAGTCCATGAACTAATGACCAAGTTACCCAAGCCAAGTGCCGAGGTTCACCCTCTTTAATCCTTCCCACTTTCTGTCCAGTTACGATCGCATCCATCATAACGGCAAATGCTTCTTGTCCTGCTGCATTCAGTGGGGGAGCACAAAGATTGTCAGCTCTCAAAGCACTGAACATCACTCGATAGTGTGAGGGATGGGAGATGGCAAATTTTATATAGGCAACGCCACTCACTTGCAGCTGATGCAGGGGATCGTCATAAGTGCTTTCAAAACTACTTTGCAAACAGCGCGTGAGTATGTGAAATCCTTCTTCTGCTACAGCAGCTAACAGGGAATTTTTATCGGCAAAGTGGCGATAAGGTGCTGCATTGGATACCCCAACCCGACGAGCAACTTCCCGTAGAGACAAAGTTCTCGCGTCCTGCTTCTGGGCAATTAACTCTAAAGCTGCCTTAATAAGCGATTGACGAAGATCTTTATGATGATAGCTAGTTTCTTTGGGAGGTTTGGTCATAGATAGAGCTTAGTGAATAAGTCGATTACATGTTGACAGTGTTAACATACCAAGTTATGCTGATGTTATCAGTGTAAACATATTGTAGATGCTAAGGGAGTCATCTCAGTTAAATTTAAGGCTCTTCAGAGTAGGACACTGATGCTGCATAATTCATGACCCTATGCATCAACGACTAAATCCGGAGGTTTGTAATGAATTATCCCATGTACCACATCGCTCTCCCAGAAAATACAGAAGCAGTCGCTTTTGTCAACGGTATGGAAGCACGAGATTTGGCTGGCTTTCTCTGGATGTGGAAAAATATCAATTGGATTAAGATGGTGACTATCGCTGCTGAAGGCTGCGTGCAGGTCAAAGCAGGTATTTGTAGCCCCAAAGAACTCATAATGGTTAGTTATTGGCGCTCAGAAAGCAGTCTCAAACAATTCTTCAGGGGTAAACCGCACCAACAAATGATGCAGTTTGTTGTCAAAAATCCTCTTAGCTTGTGTCTGTATAACGAAATTTATCAACCTCCACAAGTCGGTAAATATATACATGAGCCGCAAGGTATGGCAATGCTAAGTAAGTAGGTCGGCACTATTAAAGTTCTTAAGAGCTTCCCAGAAGCGCTCTGTGCCCCCAATTGAATGGGAGAAACAATTCTCTTCCCTGTTGCCTGTTGCCGAGTGAGAGAAATTTTGGGTGGAATTTCCATTCTCCGTGTCTCCGCATCTGCTCCCTTGTTTCTCGAGAGTAAACATTTGCTAAGCTAATTCCTTGCTCTCTAACCAAGGGTGATAGAGTACTAAAACAAAAGCTAGGGGTGCTTGGATCACCAAGCTGAGATAGACCCTTAGAACCTGAGACTGGTTAGTACCAGCGGAGGGAAGCTGTTAATAGAGGAAGCTTAATATGAGAGCAGAATGGATCGCCAAACGGCGTGGACAGACTAATGTATCTCAAATGCACTATGCCCGCCAGGGTATTGTGACTGAGGAAATGGACTACGTTGCTCAGCAGGAAAACCTGCCAGTTGAGCTAATTCGTGATGAGGTGGCAAGGGGACGCATGATCATCCCTGCCAATATTAATCACATTAACCTAGAACCAATGTGTATTGGCATTGCCTCTAAATGTAAGGTAAATGCCAATATTGGTGCTTCCCCCAACTCTTCTGAGCTAGGTGAAGAAGTCGAAAAGTTACAGCTGGCAGTGAAGTATGGTGCTGATACCGTCATGGACTTATCCACTGGTGGTGGTAACTTGGATAAAATTCGCACTGCTATCATCAACGCTTCACCAGTACCAATCGGCACTGTGCCTGTTTATCAGGCTTTGGAGAGTGTCCACGGCAGAGTACAAAATCTCACAGCAGATGACTTTCTCGACGTCATTGAGAAACACGCTCAACAAGGGGTTGATTATCAAACCATTCACGCTGGGATTCTCATTGAACATCTGCCTTTGGTAAAAAATCGTCTTACAGGTATTGTCTCTCGCGGTGGTGGTATCCTGTCCAAGTGGATGCTTCATCACCATAAACAGAACCCCCTCTACACCCACTTCAATGACATCATTGAAATCTTCAAAAAATATGACGTCTCCTTCAGCTTAGGAGATTCTCTACGTCCTGGCTGCACCCACGATGCTTCTGATGAAGCTCAACTAGCCGAATTGAAAACCCTAGGAGATCTAACTCGCCGTGCTTGGGAACATGATGTACAGGTAATGGTAGAAGGTCCAGGTCATGTGCCAATGGATCAAATCGAGTTCAATGTCAAGAAGCAAATGCAAGAGTGTTCCGAAGCTCCCTTCTATGTGCTAGGACCACTGGTAACAGATATTGCTCCAGGATATGACCATATTACCTCAGCTATTGGTGCAGCTCTGGCAGGTTGGTATGGTACAGCCATGCTCTGTTACGTAACACCTAAAGAACATTTAGGGTTGCCCAATGCTGAAGATGTGCGCAATGGATTAATTGCTTACAAAATTGCTGCCCATGCTGCGGATATTGCACGGCATCGCCCAGGAGCACGAGACAGGGATGATGAACTTTCCCGCGCCCGTTACCACTTTGACTGGAACCGTCAGTTTGAACTGTCTCTCGATCCTGAACGAGCAAAGGAATACCACGACGAAACCCTACCAGCTGACATCTATAAAACAGCTGAGTTCTGCTCTATGTGCGGACCAAAGTTCTGTCCCATGCAGACTAAGGTAGATGCTGAGGCTCTAACAGAATTAGAAAAGTTCCTGGCTAAAGAACCTGTACACACGTAATCCTCACAAAAAGCGACGGGGAAGCCAACTCCTTAAATGGGTTGGAGGAAATGTCGCCCCGCCGCTTTGTTATTAGTCATACCAAATCCGGTTTAGTTACCCCCGTTTTCGTGAGGGTAAGGCAGAGGGCAGAAGGCAGAGGGCAGAAGGGAAAGAAGGCTTAAGCGAAACCGGGTGTTTGAAATGCGGATTTGGTATCATTAGTCATTTGACTCACCTTTCGCTCAACAGCTAGAAATTTTCCCGATTAGCGATCGCATTTTTCATTTTCTCCAGCACCTCTGCTACTGGTATGCTTCCCAATTCCCCAGCAGCACGGGTACGAATACTCAGGGTATTAGATTCCACCTCTTTGGCTCCCACTACTGCCATAACTGGGATTTTCCCTTTCTCGGCATTACGAATTGACTTGCCTAGTCGTTCTCCACTAGTATCAGCTTCTGCTCTAATACCGAGCGTGCGCATTTTCTGAGCTACTTCCTTAACAAAGGGTAACTGCACCTCACTGACTGGTATCAAGCGTGCTTGCACTGGTGCTAACCAGAAGGGGAAGTCTCCAGCATATTCCTCAATCAAAATGCCAATTAACCTTTCTAGGGAACCAAAAGGCGCACGGTGAATCATTACCGGACGCTTGCGGATGCCATCTTCGGCAACATACTCTAACTCAAATCGCTCGGGCAAATTGTAATCTACTTGTACTGTACCCAACTGCCACTCTCGATCTAGAGCATCGTGGAAGATAAAATCTAGCTTCGGACCATAAAATGCTGCTTCCCCTAATGCTTCAAAATAGTTCATCCCCAAACTTGTGACAGCACGGCGAATGGCATCTTGTGCCTTGTTCCAAGCTTCCTTAGAACCAATGTACTTATCAGAAGCAGGGTCACGGAAACTCAATCTTGCTTGGAAGTTCTTCAGTTGCAGACTCTTGAACACCGATAGGATTAAGTCTACAACGCTGAGGAACTCCTCATCTAACTGTTCTGGAGTCACAAATAGGTGGGAATCATCTACCGTAAAGCCTCGCACCCGCGTCAAACCTCCCAGTTCCCCAGATTGCTCGTAACGATAGACAGTACCAAACTCTGCCAACCGCATCGGTAGCTCCCGGTAGGAGCGCAATTCATTCTTATAGATCTGAATGTGGAACGGACAATTCATCGGCTTGAGGACAAAACCCTGCTCTGCTAGGGCAGCTTGCTCATCCTCTGCCATCATGGGGAACATATCTTCTTTGTAGTTCTGCCAGTGACCTGATACCTTAAACAAATCCACTCGACCAATATGGGGAGTTACGACTGGCAGATAGCCCCTTTTCAGTTGTTCTTGCTTGAGAAAATCTTCCAATACAGAGCGTAACACCGTTCCTTTCGGTGTCCACAGGGGCAATCCTGGTCCTACAGGGTCAGCAAAGAGAAATAATCCCAATTCCTTACCCAGCTTGCGGTGATCCCGTTTGAGAGCTTCTTCCTTGCGCCGTTTATATTCGGCTAGCTGCTCCGGCGTCTCCCAAGCAGTACCGTAGATGCGCTGAAGCTGCTCCCTATTTTCGTCACCACGCCAATAAGCACCGGCTACGCTTTCCAAGTCAATCGCCTTGGGATGAATCTCCCCTGTATTTTCCACATGGGGCCCAGCACACAAATCCCACCAATCATCCCCTAAATAATAAATGGTAATTGGGTCTTCTAAATCTTGGAGGATTTCTAGCTTGTAAGGCTCATTAATTTCCTGAATACGGCGTTGTGCTTCCTCGCGAGTTACCTCTTCCCGAACTAGGGGTAGTTTGCGCTTGAGGATTTTGACCATCTCTTTTTTAATGGTCTTTAGGTCTTGCTCGGTAAAGGGCTCTGGTTTGTCGAAGTCGTAATAAAAGCCATTCTCAATCCAAGGACCAATAGTCACCTGTGCCTCGGGAAAGAGCTTTTGCACTGCCATTGCCATGACGTGGGAGGTTGTGTGACGAATCTTTTTTAAGGACTCAGACTCACTAGTACGGGGCAAATAAATTTTCTCTGGCTGCTCGTTCGGTAAGGCGTTAGACATCGACAACTGTTTCCTTGGGTCAGTTTCTGAATTCAATTCTCTCTGCTTCTATAATACAGAGGTTGTTTAGCTTTCAGCCCTCAGCATCCCGAACTTCCCAATCTCCCCTTCTCAATTCTCCATTCCCTTCTTGATTAAAAAAATGCAACATTTTGTTAAGAAATGTAAAAAGAGTTAAGATAAGATTGAAAAAAATAAACCATTTTTAAAATCAATGTCTCAGCCTCAACCCTCAGAAAAAGAGTTACTTCAGAGCTTACTACCACCCTTGCTCGACGATTTTCAATATTGGTTTTCGCGATCGTGTTCTTTATTAGAATCAGAGAAGATTACCTTTTTGAGTCAACAGCAGCAATCTGACTTACTACAGCAAGTAAAGCAAGCTCAGCAGGAAGTCAGTACAGCTCAGATGCTCTTTCAGGCAACTGGTAGTCAAGTAGGTTTGGAAGTAGCTACTTTGATGCCGTGGCATCATTTAGTCGGGCAGTGCTGGCAAGTAGGAATGCGGTGGCGCTCTCTCAAGTCAGAGGCAACAGGGTCACAAAGCTCAGAAAGTGAACAAATTTGATAAGCTAAACTAACCAACACATAGAAAAGCAATTTCTTTTCAAAATCTAGACAAGAAACTTAACAAACAACACTATTTAGTTAACAGGAGAGTGAAATGTTACACATACTTTATCTTATAGCTTTTACTGTTATAGCCTTTCTAGCAGTCACGAATCTAATTCGTAACTTGTTTACCTTGAGTATGGAATCCCAGCGTCGTTACTCACCAACCACAAAACCAGCAGCAACAGCTTCTGACTCTAGATCCAACTCTATGCTACACCCAGAACTGTTGGATGAAACTGGCAAGCCAATCAACGAACCACTTTTAGTCATGCGCTCGTTGACAGTTGAAGATGCTCGCGAAAAGTTAGACGCTCTCTATAATTCCTCTCCCGGTAACAACAATACTGGTAGGCAGGAGGAGATTTAAACCTGGGGGAGCTGGGGAAGTTGCAGAAGCTGGGGAGATAAGGGAGACATTTCCAATTCTAAATTCCCAATATGAGTGATAAGGGTGAAAGTTATAAAGTTATTAGTGACAATCGACAAGCTCGTTTCCGCTATGAAATTTTAGAGACTTATGAGGCGGGGATTGAGTTAAAGGGGACGGAAGTTAAGTCGATTCGGGAGGGCAAACTCAATCTGCGAGATGGGTATGCCTTGATTCGTAATAGCGAAGCTTTACTGCTGAATGTGCATATCTCTCCTTACCTTAAAAGCAGTGATTATTTTAATCATGACCCCCGTCGCACCCGCCGACTATTGTTACACAAAAAGGAAATTCGTAAGCTGATTGGTAAGGTGGAACAACAGGGTTTAACCTTGGTTCCTTTGAAGGTGTATTTAAAGCGAGGTTTAGTTAAAGTAGTTATTGGTCTTGCCAAAGGGAAAAAACTCCATGATAAGCGGGAAACCCTTAAGAAGCGACAGGATCAGCGAGATATGGAACGGGCAATGAAACGTTAGTTGTTGTAAGGAATTGGGAATTGGGAACGGGGTAAAATTCCACGTCGAAAAGATAACAAACTAGTCAGTTTCCTTTAGAGCCTTCTGCACAAGAAGAAACCCTGATTGCTGTCCTGTGATTCGAGGGTGAGGATTTTCTTGGGAAGTACTACTGACATCTTGATTTTGAAGATTGCGATTAGCTGCCCAAGCTACACTCAATTGAACTGTAGCCAAAACATGAAGAAACCAAGGCAAATATGGCCTAAAAAATCGAGTTTCTGAAATATTTAGCTGAAAAGAAAAAATTAGTAAAATGATGGGCAGGATTACCTCATAACCCCTGCCCTTGAGTAAATATAAAGTTGCTTGAACTATGCCGACTAAGAGGGAAATAGAAAATATTAGCAACCCAATCAAACCTAAATCTATAGCCATATCAAAAAATCCATTATGAGCATGAGGCGGTATCCAGCCACCTCTATCCCACTTAGCTGCTGGATTATTGAGCCCTAGCCACTGTTGCCAGAAAGCATAGGGTCCATAGCCTAACCATAAACGTTCTTTTACTGCACGAGAGTAATCTGACCAGACATCTGTCCTACCAGTAAAAGTCAGATCTTTACCAAAAGCAGCTAAGATTGCTTCTCCATTGACTGCTATCAAAATACTCATAGCGAAAGATATTAAGAAAAAGGACACAAAGCCAATAACTGCATATTGAAATTTTAATTTTTTCAAAAAGTTAATCAATATTATGAAAGAAAACAATGTAATCAATAAAAACCAAGCCCCAGTAGATTTGGCCTGAGGTATAAGGATGAATACAATAGCTGTTATGCTCCAAGACAACCAACGATGTTGTGGTTTATAAGTTGCTCGTAAGTACCACAACGCTGTTGCAATAGCCATAGTAGTACCGAGATTATTTTTGGAAAACAAAACGCCAGCTAAGCCATGTCCAGCTTTATCCTGTTTAGGTATAATAAAGCTCATCAAAGCTATCATTGCCATACTCCACATTGGAATATCGAATAATTCTTGACCTTCATATTGCCCAACCATATAGATAGCTAATATATTTATTGCTGCTAAGGCTAGTACAGCCTTGAAAGTTATAAAGGGGGTATTTGACCACAATACAGACACAAAACCCATCAGTAAAACCAGCCAAAAAAAAGGATTGCCAACAATAGCTAATTGAAGCACCTTAATTAATTTAGTTTTAACAAAAGACTTCACTCTTGCGATCAAAATAAATATCATACCAGCACAGATAACAAGTTGAAGCTTCGACATAATAGGGCTAAAAGCAGGTCTAATCAGCTGTATAGGATGCCAATGAAAAAAAGGACTGACCTTAATATCTGACAAGCAAAATACCACGAAAATTAAAAATATTTTTTCTAAAAAAAGAGCAAATTTTTGGTTCTTGCTTGCAGAAACCATTACTAGGAGACCATAGCTAACACAAATAAGCAACACAACAAGAAGAAGTATACGGTTGCTTAAGAGCTCTTTGATAAGATCTGTGATCATATTTTTCTAGATTTATTATTGATTACGTCCGAATAAGCCTAAAAAATTTTGTTTGAAAAGTAGTATAATATTCTGCAATATACGCTCAAACCGTCCAGGCAAAACAAGCACAATAGCAAGATACAAAATAATTAAACCAACACAAGCTGCTAGACTTTTATATGTTTTAAAAACTCTTGTTTTCATTCATTTTAATTTTTTCATCCTATAACTTCTTGATAAGTACCAGACTTCACCAAATGACCTTGCTCAAGTAAGTAAATACAATCACAATGTTCTACAGTTGTCAGACGGTGGGCGATGATAATCATCGTCTTCCTACCAGACAATGACTGAATTGCCTCACTCACCAGCTTTTCTGTCTCGTTATCCAACGCTGAAGTTGCCTCATCGAGCACCAAAATTTCTCGCTCATGGTAGAGCACCCGAGCAATGCCTATCCGTTGACGCTGACCGCCAGACAGACGTATTCCTCTTTCTCCAACAGTAGTTTTTACACCATTTGGTAGTTGCTCAACTAGCTCTGTTAGTTGGGCAGCTCTGATAGCTTGATTCATCCTTTCTGTATTAATCAGATGTTCCGGAACACCAAAAGCAATATTTTTCTCAATTGTTTCATCCATGAGAAAAATAGATTGAGGAATATAACCAATCAAGTTCTGCCAGGAACGGATAGATTGATATATGGAGACATTGTCAACCAGAATATCTCCAGTTTCTGGCTCTAACAAACCCAAAATAACATCTACTAAAGTTGTTTTACCTGCTCCCGATTTGCCAATGAAAGCGATAGACTGACCCTTTTTAATTGTTAAAGAAATATTATCTAAAGCAGCTTCTGACGTACCAGGGTAACGATAAACCATATTCCTCAGTTCAACTTGACTAGTAAAAGCTAAGGTGGGATTAACAGAAGGTGGAGAATTATTACCAATGGTTGAAGTATAATCTAAGTCTAAATGCTTAGTAAATTCTTGTTTTTCTATCTCCTTGAGATCTAAGTAAAGCATATCAACAGAATAACTAGAATTTTGCATCTGACCCATTGCTTGTATGGAGAGACTAGCAGCTGGTATTAAACGCATTGCAGCTACTGCAAACACAGCTAAGATAGCAATCAGTTCTTGTAGGCTTTGCTCAAAGAAAATTTGATAAATAGATATAAATAGCACCAAAAATAAAATTAAACATGTTTCAATTACAATACGTGGTAGCTTCTGAAAACTCTTAGCTAAGGTTGCTGCATCAGCAAACTTTTTAACTTGTTCCTCCATTTGCTCGTGGAAGTAATACTCACAGCCAATAACACGGGTATCTTTTATACTTCCTAGACCATGGTTAAGAACACGAATAATCTCCTGGTTGGATTGAGATATTTCCTTACCCCATTTTTGAAATTTCTTTTTGAATTGATAAAATAATAAAAATGTTGGTAACAAAGTAATTGCAATCATCACAAAAAGCAATAAATCTGTTTTAGCAAGTAGCAATACCAAAACAAGTACAACCGTAATATTCGCAATTAACCTCAGAATAGGAAGCAGACATTGCCAAGTGAAATTTTCCGTTTCTACAATCGTATTTTTGATTATACTAGCAGTATTTTTACGTAAATAAAATACATAAGAAACTGACAAATAAACCTGAAGCAATTTAGAAATTAATTTGCCTTTTTGATTAAGACCAAATCGAAAAATGCTTTTTTCAGAAATAAAATACAAGACTGATTTAATGCAAAATAAGATGGCAATCATTAACCCCAGTATGGGGATAAATTCACTACTCGACTGCAATCCTAGTTGTCGGTAAGACCAGTCTAGTAAAGGGATTTTATATATGCGATCTGGCTGTTGGGCTAGGCTTAAAAACGGACCAATGAGTCCAATACCGATGGCTTCCAATAGAGATGATAGAACGAACAAAAAGAGTAGCCAAGGAAGTTTTCTTCTTGAACCTTTTAAGATGTACCAAACCTTGGAAAAATATTTAACCATCACAGATGCTATTCCCTAGCTAACTTCAAAGCTTCTTTTTTTATACCAAAAATTAACACCAGTAACGCGAATGTTGGGTTTCACTATCGTTCAACCCAATCTACATTTTTAGGCGTGTCACGCCACTACAACCCATACAGTAGGATAATCAGGGGTGGAATAATCAAGGCCATCAGCAGACTCAAAGGAGCGCCAACTCGAGCAAAATCTAGGAACTTATAACCTCCTGGTCCATAAACCATTGTGTTAGTTTGATAACCAATTGGAGTCATAAAGCTATTGGAAGCTGCAAATGTCACCACAAACATAAACGCTAGAGGATTGAAGTCTAGGCTCTTAGCTACCTCCACTGCCACAGGCAAAAGCAGCACCACCGAAGCATTATTAGAAAGCACCTCAGTAATCAAAACAGTAGCAATATAGAAGATAGTTAACAGCCAATAGCCAGAAAGATTCTCTCCCAATGCTACTAAACCTTTGGCTAACCACTCTGTTGTACCTGAATTGCGCATTGCTATCCCCAACGGAATCAATCCAGCTAACAGGAAAATAATATCCCAACGCACGGCTTCGTAGAGTTCCCCCGGCTTTAGACAGCCAGTCAACACCATCAATACTACTCCTAGCAAGGCACTCACCAAAATTGGCAACCAGTTAAGGGCAGTTACGAAGACTACTCCCAAGCCAATTGCTACAGCAATCCCAGCTTTATCTCGTCGCAGTGTTTCTAAATCCCGTTGTCCAATTATTAGTAAATCGCGACTGGTTTGCAGTCCCACAAAACTTTGATTTGGACCTTGGATTAACAGGACATCCCCAAAACGTAACGGTACTCCACCTAGTCGCTCTCTTACCAATTCCTGTCCTCGTCGAATCGCCAATACTGTCGCATTGTAGCGTTGCCGAAATCGCATGTCTTTGAGGGTAGAGCCAATCAAATTTGAGTTAGCCAAAATCAATACTTCTCCAATGCGCTCTTCCCCAGAACTTAGTTCTTCTTCTATGGATTGTTGCCCAAACTTAACATCTGCTAACATATCGATTCCTCTTTCATCTTTAATGTTGAGCAGACATTCGCGACTACCTCGCACAATTAAAATATCCCCAGCCCGCAATACCTTATCTGCTAAAGGTTGGGGAAAGCGGTTACCATTATGGATCAGTTCCAGAACATCCACGTCAAACTTCCTCTGGAGTTGACTTTCTTGGAGGGTTTTTCCGATTAGTGCAGAGCCTGGCTTGATGACCATTTCACTAACATAGTCTCTCAGGTTATAGTCTTGATTGATGGCATTACTATTTACTTCTTTGCGATTGGGCAACAGTCGTGGAGCAATTATTGCCAAATACGCCAAGCCTATAGCGAAAGTGATTAAGCCCAATTTAGTGAATTCAAATAAGCTGAATGTTCCATAACCAAACTTTTCTGACAAACCACTAGCCAGGACATTAGTAGAAGTACCAATCACGGTAATCATGCCCCCCAAAATTGTGATAAAGGATAAGGGCATGAGGAGCTTGGATGGGGAAATTTTCTGCTTGGAGCACCAATCTTCCACAACTGGTAGGAAGACCGCCACAACAGCGGTGTTATTGATAAAACCAGTAATGGGACCAGCAATCATCCCCATAGTAAAGATCTGCCGAGCTGAATGTTTGCCTCCCCACTTCAACAGCAGCTCATTAACTATTTGTAATGCCCCAGTGCGAGCAATCCCAGCGCTGAGGATAAACATGGCCATTACCGTAATTGTCGCCGAGTTGCCAAAACCAGAGATTCCCTCTTCTGGGCTAACTAATCTCAGAACCATCAGCACTACCATCACTGCGATCGCGGTAATATCAACAGGGAACCATTCAAAAACAAAGCAGATCAGAGTTAAAAAGACAACGCTGAGGGTAAGAAAAATAGTCATAAAGCAGAACTTGTTTCTGAAGGGTTCATTTAAGGTTGTTTCTTAAAAAGATGATTAATCTACTCTAGCGTTCCCAAAGATTTAGTAAACTCTTTATCCCTGAGGGCGATTACCCTGTTGGCTGTAGCGGAGGTAATCTCACCCTGTTGCAGCCATGCCATTAACTTATCCTCTAACCTATAACCATCACTCAGAATTTCAATTCTCCCTTGTCATTCCTCAGTGTGAGGGTTTAGGCTGGTGCTAACTTAATCTGCTAAACTCAGTTTCAGACACCATCTTAAAACTGCTCATATAGCTGTTATGAGTAGAATGCTGAGTTTGACTTACTAGATCTGCATCAGATAAGTCTAGTCTTAAATTAGAGCGTATCATTACAGGAGTAAGAAAAAAGTGACAATGGAGCAGCGTGGTGCAACAGTATGGTTCACAGGCTTAAGTGGTGCCGGGAAAACCACAATAACTCAGGCTTTAGCCGAAAATCTGCGATCGCAAGGATACAAAATTGAAGTCTTAGATGGGGATGTAGTTAGAGAGAACCTAACCAAAGGGTTAGGTTTTAGTAAAGCAGACAGGGATGAGAATATTCGCCGGATAGGTTTCGTCTCCCGCCTTTTGACCAAACATGGAGTAATTGTCTTAGTCTCAGCTATCTCACCCTATCGTGAGATTCGTGAAGAGGTAAAGCAAAAAATTGGGGATTTTGTGGAAGTTTATGTCAATGCACCCCTAGCAGTTTGCGAAGGTCGAGATGTCAAAGGACTCTACAAACGAGCTAGAGCTGGAGAAATTAAGAGCTTCACAGGAATTGATGACCCTTATGAGCCGCCCATTAACCCAACGGTTGAATGCCGGACTGACCAAGAAGAGTTGTCACAGAGTGTGGCAAAAGTCTTAAGTAAACTAGAGGAGTTAGGTTATCTACCTAAGACTCCAGTAGCACAACAAGTTTAAAATAATTCAGGGACATCCTCACCGATTTTAGTGGGTCTGCAATGCAAGGGTCCAAATATTTACCCTATATTGAAATCGTCCCAACTTAGTAGACCTGTAAAACTTACTATCATTACTCTTGATATGCCAAGTATTGCTTTGAGTGAGCATCCCTATGGTATCGCCCCCCACGGCGGTCAATTAATTAACCGTATTGCCACTCCCCAACAGCGACAAGAATTCTTAGATAAAGCTGACTCTCTACCTAGAGTACAACTAGATAAGCGAGCCACCTCAGATTTAGAAATGATCGCCATCGGTGGATTTAGTCCCTTGATTGGCTTTATGGAGCAAGCCGACTACGAATCAGTAGTTGACAATATGCGTCTAGCTAACGGCTTGCCTTGGTCAATTCCCATAACCCTCTCCGTTGAAGAGGCTGTAGCAGCCCCTTTAAAGGAAGGTGGCTTAGTACGTTTAGATGACGATGGCGGCAGGTTTATTGGTGTCTTAGAGCTAACTCAAAAATATAGTTACGAGAAAACTCGCGAAGCGGTTAAAGTGTACCGCACGGACGAGGAAAAGCACCCAGGGGTTAAAGTGGTTTATGACCAGGGAGCAATTAATCTAGCAGGTTCAGTCTGGTTGCTAGAAAGGGAACCCCATCCCCAGTTTCCTTCTTACCAAATCGATCCAGCGGCATCTCGTGCCTTGCTTCAAGAAAAAGGCTGGAAAACAATAGTCGGCTTCCAAACCCGCAATCCGATCCACAGAGCCCACGAATACATCATCAAGTGTGCCCTAGAAATTGTCGATGGTTTGTTCCTTCATCCTCTAGTTGGTGCTACCAAAAGCGACGACATTCCAGCCGAAGTGCGGATGCGCTGCTATGAAATTATGAAGGATAACTATTTCCCCAAAGAGCGGGTAATTTTGGCAATTAACCCAGCAGCCATGCGCTACGCTGGTCCGAGGGAGGCAATTTTCCACGCCATAGTCCGTAAGAACTACGGCTGTACCCACTTTATTGTCGGACGAGATCATGCTGGTGTAGGAGACTATTATGGCACCTATGATGCTCAACACATCTTTAATGAGTTTGAGCCAGGAGAGCTGGGTATTACACCCCTGAAGTTTGAACATGCCTTTTACTGTGAGGTTACCGAGACAATGGCAACCTCAAAAACCAGTCCCAGCACCCCCGAACAGAGGATTCACTTATCAGGAACCAAAGTAAGGGAAATGTTAAGGAGGGGTGAGCTACCTCCACCCCAATTTTCTCGACCTTTAGTAGCAGCAGAATTGGCGAAGGCAATGAAGGATAAAAGTTAGAACTTGTTTATTGATTATTGGTTGTTAGTTATTTGTCTTTGGTAAGAAAATTACGCAATTTTTACAACCAATATCATGCTTGCTATGAATGCTAAAAATACCTAAGTAGGTAGGCATAAATAAAAGCACATGGGCAGGTGTCTCGCCTGCCCTACAAAAAATATTAGGGTATTTTTTATCAGGAGATAGTAATTGACGATGTCTTATGAATTAGAGAAAGCTGTTGCTATTGAAGCAGCTCTAAAAGCAGCTAAATTATGTGAAAAAGTCCGCCAAGAAAGGGTTCCTGAAGCTATAGAAAAGAGTGATAAAAGTCCTGTAACCATAGCAGATTTTGGTTCTCAGGCATTAATTTGCCAAGCATTAGCTGCAAAGTTTCCTGATGATTCAGTGGTGGGTGAAGAGGATTCCGCTGAACTTCGTGAACCGTCCAAGGCTGCTCAGCTAGAGCAAGTAACTAGCTACGTGCAGGCTATAGCTGGTAATGCTACCTCTGAAGAAGTTCTCAGTTGGATTGACCGAGGTAATGGTCAAACTGGTTCTCGCTACTGGACATTAGACCCCATTGATGGAACGAAAGGGTTTTTGCGCCAAGATCAATATGCTGTAGCTTTGGCTCTGGTAGAAGAAGGAGAGGTGAAAGTTGGGGTTTTGGCTTGTCCTGCCTTACCTGTGGATCTAAGCCAGCCAGAAGGCGAACGAGGTGTCTTGTTTGTGGCAGTACGTGGTCAAGGAGCAACAATGGTACCAATCTCTGGTGGTGAACCCCGTCCCATTAAAGTAATTGAGCAGGGTGAGGCGAATCTCCGGTTTGTGGAGAGCGTGGAATCAGGTCATGGTGACCATTCCCGTCAGGAGGCAGTAGCTAAAGCAGTGGGTATTACGGCAGATTCCCTGCGGATGGACTCTCAGGCCAAGTACGGTGCTGTAGCTTCCGGTCAAGCCGCTCTCTACCTACGTCTACCATCCCCGAAAACTCCCGATTATCGGGAGAAAATTTGGGATCATGCCGCAGGTACAATTGTTGTAGAAGAGGCTGGCGGACGAGTTACAGATATGTACGGTCAGCCGTTGAATTTTTCCCTTGGTGCTAAACTTGTTGATAATCAAGGCGTAATTGTCAGCAATGGTGCCATTCACGAGACTGTTCTGGCAGCATTACGAGAAACTGGTAGCTAAAATACCAATTTACGTCTAATGTGGATTAAATTAAACCCTATAGGGAAAAATTGTATAGAGTAGTTAGGTATTTAAAGACGACTACAGCTAGGAGATCCCCAAGATGAGAATGCCGAATTTTCTTATCCTAGGTGCAGCTAAGGCTGGAACAACTGCTCTATATCACTATCTACAAGAGCATCCAGAAATCTATATGAGTTCCTGGAAAGAACCCGGTTTTTTTGCATTTGAAGGTGAACAACTAGATTTTTGTGGACCGGAAGATAAGAATAGGATTAACCAGTGGTCTGTCACAACTATTGATGGCTACTCCGCAATGTTCAAAGATGTTTCTAATGAAAAGGCAATCGGTGAGGCGACTCCTTTATATCTCTATTTCCCTAAGTCTTGTGAGCGCATAAAACATTACATACCTGAGGCAAAACTTATTGCCATACTCCGGAATCCGGTTGAAAGGGCATTCTCAAACTATGTCTGGACAATTAGCGATGGTGTAGAATCTCTTAATTTCTCTCAAGCGCTTCAAGCCGAGAAAAGGCGTATAAATGATAATTGGGGACCTCGCTGGCGCTATAAAGCTCAAGGTTTTTACTATGCCCAGTTAAAGTCCTATTTTGAGACGTTTGACAGCCGACAAATTAAAATCTATCTCTACGAAGACTTTACATCTGAACCAGTAGCTTTGATACAAGACCTATTCCGTTTTTTGGACATAGACGACACATTTATCCCCCATATGTCGAGGAAATACAATGTATCCGGGACTCCCCGAAATAAAGCTTTGCACGAGTTCCTGAGTAAATCTAACACAATTAAGTCCATTTTTAAGCCATTGCTGCCACTGAAGTTTCGTCGAAATATTCAAGCTAATCTTAGACATAAAAACCTTTCCCAACCCAAGCTTGAACCAGCAATCCGGAAACAATTGCTTGGAGAATATCGGGAAGATATCCTAAAGCTTCAAAATTTAATTCAGCGAGATTTATCAACATGGCTTGAGTGTTGAAGAGTAAGTATAGCGTTTAATCAAGGTTTGTGAGTATTTGTAAAAAGAGAAGCTCAGTTGTTGTTTCCAATGGGCAATGGAGTGAAAACCCTTAGGATATCAAGCAAAATACCTATAGGACCCCTAAACCTATTAGCGTAATCTAACCTTTCAGCTCTACCACTTCTGGGCACAAAAATTACGTCTCCTTCCTGAATCTGATAGTCATCAGTGAGAGTGCTCAGATTTACTTCCTGCTCCTCCACAATACCTTCTTCAGTCAAACGAATAAATCTTACTTCCTCAAGATTAGCGTCAACTGTGGGTCCACCCGCGATCGCTACTGCACTGGACAAAGAGCTTTCTGGAGTAACCTCTACTTCTCCTGGACGTTTCACTTCCCCTGCAACTCGCACCCGGACAGTTTCCGGTGCTAGAGTAGATCTAGCCAATAACTTGGGGTTGAGGGTAGCATCTGTTGCCAGTGGAGGTACAAAAATTGAGTCTCCATTCTGCAAAAGAAGGTCTTGTACTGCAGCTTCAGATTGGAGAGACTGCCAAAAATTGATGGTTGTCTTAACAGATTCACCCCCAACTAAAGAACGTCTTAACACAATTTGTCTAATATCTGCTCTGCGAGTGACTCCACCTGCTGCAACTACTGCTGCACTCACCGTCGGTAATCTTCTATCGCTATTACCCTGGTTATTCCTACCAAGGTTTGTCGTCAAACTATTTAGCTGAACTGGTCCTGGACGCTCTACTTCTCCGGCTACATTAACTACTATTGGTCTTAAGCTCTCTAAGGTAACGGTGACTAAAGGATCCACCAAATAGTTTTCTCCTAGGAGTCTAGTTAACTCTTGTTGGATTGCTGCGGGAGTTTTGCCAGCTGCCTTGAAACTACCAATCAGTGGTAATGTAATATTTCCATCTGGAAGAACTACCTTCAATAACGCTGTAAATTCTTCAAAGCCAAAAACATTGATTTCCAGGCGATCGCCAGCACCAAGAAGGTACTTGCGAAATGCATCTGAACTAGGATCTACAAATTCCGATTCAGCAAAAGGGACAGCTTCCTCTTGAGGAGTTGGAAATTCTGATTCAGCAGAGGGAGAAGCTTCCTTTGGCACAAAAATAGGTATTTCGGCGACAGCAGCTAAAGGAAGTACTGAAGATAACACCAGTACCACCAGGACCGATTGATGAATTTTCAGACAATTACGCAGATTTAGCATGATTGTGTTTACCGATTGTTATTAAGCTAATCCACATTGAACTTGCATATTTATCAATCACCGTTACGTTCCTTTATGTAGGTTCTTAGAAAGAACAGGATCAATCTAAAATTTAAAATCTAAAATCTAAAATCTCAAGATTCCTCACTGCCATTAACAACAGTAAGAGCAGCCTTTTCCTGACTAGCAACAGCCTGCATTCCATAATGCTCCTTAGTGTAGTAGAAATAGCTATCAGGTTCGTTTCTAATAATTACACCATTAGCCACTAAACCCAAAACATTCTGACCTGATTGTGAGAGAAATTCTTTAGCAGCCTTAGCACCAGCAGAATTGACTACCCGAGGTCGCACTACCAATAAAATACCATCAGTCATTTTGCCCAAAATGGGAGCATCGGCAATTCCAGCGAGAGGGGGAGTATCGAAGATGATCGAATCATAGCTGTTTGAGAAAGCCTCAATCAAGGCAGCCATGCGTTTGGAATCAAGAATAGCCACAGGATTGGGAGGTATGACACCGGAAGGAAGAACATCTAGCTCTGGCATTACTGTCTGTACTGCTGTCTCGAATTCAGCTTCACCAACAAGAATATTACTTAAACCGACTGCGTTAGTTAGCTGCCAGATATGATGCTGAGATGGCTCACGCATATCCCCATCTACTAGTAGGACTCGACGTCCCACTTGAGCCATTGCTGCTGCCAAATTAGCACAGACTTCCGATTTTCCTTCCTTAGCAACAGAGCTAGTTACCACAATTGCTCTGAGTGGTTTATCTGAACTAAGAAATCTCAGATTAGCTTGCAGCATCTGATAGGCTGCATTAATGGGAGAGTGGGGCTCATCTCTGACAACAATTCTCCGATAACTACCTTCTGCCTCTGCCAGACGCCTGCGAGCTCTCCTAGATTTACCGTAGACAGGAATAATCCCTAAAAGGGTATATCCAAACAACTCCTTTGCTTCTCTGACAGTTTTAACTGAGCCATCTATCAGGTCTAGCAAAAAAGCAATAGCCAGACCCAACAGAATACCCATCATACCGCCTGCTGCTATAACCAGTTTTTTCTTGGAAGGAACAGGTTTTTCCGGCTCTGTAGCAGGGGAAATAATACGAGCATTACCCACATTTTGATTTTCCGCGACTTGAGCTTCTTGGAGCTTGCCTAAAATAGTTTGGTAGGTAGACTTGGCTATATCTAACTTCCGCTGCTTTTCTCCCAACTTTTGTTCTAGTCTAGGGAAGGATAAGGTTTGTGCTTTGTAAACAGCTCTTTTCTTAGATAGAGCAGCCAGCTCACTAGCCAGACCCAAACGCTCTGCTTCTAAATTGGCATAGGCGTGAATTATCTCTTGTCCTTCCCTGGAAAGCTGTATATTCTCCAAAGCTTGAGTTTGACCAGATGCTAGTGCAATTTCCCCTGGCTTATCACCCAGTACCAAGCTGATTTGTTCTTCAAGTAGAGCTCTCAAGTTGGTTGCTTGGCGCTCTAAATTTTTGATGGTTGGATGTCCGGGTTTGTAGCGGGCACGTTCAATTTCCAGCTCACTTAATACCTGTTGAAGTTGTACACGTAAATTTTGGACTACTGTAGATTGACTCAGAGAACTAGCAGCTACAGCTTCCTCTGGACTTAAATCTAGTTGCTGCCTCACTTCTGCTACTTGGGAGCTGACGTTGGCTAGTTCAGCTTCTGTTGCCGCAATTTGCTGGTCTAATTGGGCAATAGTCTTGACTGTTTGAGTTGCTTCATCAACTAGGGATACAACTTTGTTTTCTTCTTTAAATCTACGTAAATCCTCTTCTGCTCGACTAACCCTAGCTTGAATTCTCGGTACTTGCCCTTCCAGAAATTCACGAGCTGCTACTGCTTGAGCACGATTAGTCTCTATATTGTTCTCAATGTAACCCTCCATCGTTTTGTTCACAACTGCTGCTGCTAGTTTGGGATCGTCAGACTTGTAGGTAACATCCAAGACATCTGTCCCAACAACAGGTTCAACTGTGAGACCTTTGATTAGTATTTCTGGAGCCAGAGGATTACCTTCTTCATTCTTAAGGTCTAGCTCCTTCACCGTATTTTCAGCAATGGGTCGAGAAAGAACTACCTGCGCTTGGGTAGCTAGGGGTTCGCTATTCGTGGTCAAACCCTTGAGTCGTCCTGCTTCATCCAATCCTTCCAACCCTGTAAGCGCACCTGCAGAGCGGTCCTCTTTGAGCAAGAGCTGACCCCCTGCTTGATAGACAGTCTCTTCTCCAGAGGTCGATAGAACTGCAAGGGTAACAACGATAGCAGAAACTACCACACCAGGTAACCAGCGTCTTCTAAGAACCAGCCAGTACTTCTTGAAATCTAGTTCTTCTGAGAATCCTACAGATTCCATGAGAGTTAATTACAAAGGTTCAGGACTAATAGGGATTAATCATACCAAGTTGTATTCAGATATGTCTTTGTCAACAAAATATTAGTTTCTCCCAAAGGATTTGCCTAAGTGAGATCTTTAGCTGCAACTTGATACAAGGTTTAAATTACCTTAACTATAGAATATATTTGACAACTTGAACCATTAATGGTTGATAAAGACTGTTAAATTAAAGGCAACAGGCAACAGTCAACAGTAGAAGAGCATTTGACTTAGCAAGTTCCATTGATAAGGGGTGGTGCGCTGCCTGTGGAGCGCTTTAACTAGGGTTGTGTCGATACCACTCAATAGTGTTCTTAAGCCCTTGCTTGAAATCCATCTGGGCAGTAAAGCCAAAGGCTTGCTTGGCTCTTTGAGTATCTAGACAGCGACGAGGTTGACCATTGGGTTTATCAGTTTCCCAGACAATTTCTCCTTCAAATGACATCAATTGGCAAATTAGCTCAACTAAATCACGAATCGAGATTTCAGACCCTGTGCCCAAGTTAACTGGCTCTGGGTCGTTGTAGTACTGGGTTGCCATAACAATCCCTCGCGCTGCATCAGTTGAATAGAAAAACTCGCGAGTAGGACTACCATCTCCCCAGACAAATAATTTTGTTTCTCCCTTCTGCTGGGCTTCATACACCTTACGAATTAAGGCAGGAACAACGTGAGAACTGCTCGGATCAAAATTGTCTTCGGGACCATACAAGTTGACTGGTAATAGATAGATGCCATTAAATCCATATTGCTGTCGATAGGCTTGGAGTTGGACTAATAGGGCTTTCTTGGCAATGCCATAGGGAGCATTCGTTTCTTCCGGATAGCCATCCCAAAGGTTTTCCTCCTTAAAGGGAACTGGTGTGAATTTGGGATAGGCACAAATTGTACCCACACAGACAAATTTTTCGACACCGGCTTGATAGGCAGTGTGAATTAACTGAGTGCCCATCATGAGATTATCGTAAAATAGCTCTGCTGGCTTTTCCCGATTAAGACCAATGCCGCCAACGTGAGCAGCCAGATGGATAACCACATCCTGCTGCTCAACAGCTCTTTGACACCCTTCTAGAGAACGCAGATCATACTCACGCGATCGCGGCACGATAATCTTGTGTTTATCAGCTCCAGCTTGTTGCAGGTGGTCTATCACTTGGCGTCCTAGGAATCCTGCTCCGCCGGTGACCAGAATCCTTTTTTTACTTAAGTCTAACTTTGTCATCTTTCTAATAGAAATCCTTACTGCTTCTAATCTGAAAATAGACGTGGGGACGCGGGGACGCGGAGAAATGAATTTTTATTACTTTCAAAAGGAAGAAAATCCTTCTTCCCCCATTCTCTTGTGAAAGTAACTGGTTATCAATCCACTATGACACCTACATGCCTAGGGATAACCGCATTTTCTTCTGGATGTGATCCCTCACCATTGGGAGACTCCTGACCCATAGCACGCAAATCAGCATCTACCATTAACTGTACTAGCTCTTTAAAAGTTACTGATGGTTCCCAACCGAGTTCTTTTTTGGCTTTGCTCGGGTCACCAACCAATAAGTCTACTTCTGCTGGACGGAGATAGCGAGGATCAAACTCGACATAATCATGCCAATCGAGGTTGACGTAACCAAAAGCAACATCCAGAAATTCACGAATTGAGTGGGTTTCACCTGTGGCAACTACGTAATCATGTGGCTCTTGTTGCTGTAGCATCAGCCACATTGCTTTTACGTAATCCTTCGCATAGCCCCAGTCTCGCTTGGCGTCAAGATTACCTAGGTAGAGTTTTTTCTGCTGTCCAGCTACAATTCGAGCGATCGCTCTGGTAATCTTGCGGGTAACAAAGGTTTCACCTCGACGGGGGGATTCGTGGTTAAACAAAATCCCATTGCAGGCAAATATCTCGTAGGACTCACGGTGGTTTATCGTTTGCCAGTGGGCATAAACTTTGGCGCAAGCGTAGGGACTGCGGGGATAAAATGGCGTTGTTTCCTTTTGAGGAACTTCTTTGACCTTACCGAACATCTCAGAAGAACCGGCTTGGTAAAAACGGACGTCAATGCCAGTTCTGTGGCGATAGTCACGAATTGCTTCTAGTAGGCGCAGAGTCCCCATTGCTACCGAGTCAACCGTATATTCCGGTGAGTCGAAGCTGACACGTACATGGGATTGAGCACCTAAGTTATAAATTTCTCTCGGTCTCACCTCCTCTAAAATCCGACGTAGTGTTACTCCATCAGTTAAGTCACCATAGTGTAGGAACAACTGTGCTGCTGGCTCATGAGGATCTTGATAAAGGTGGTCAATGCGGTCGGTGTTAAAGGTACTGGTTCGCCGAATAATCCCATGAACATCATAGCCTTTGTCCAGCAACAACTCACTCAAATAGGAGCCATCTTGGCCTGTAATACCAGTGATTAGAGCTCGCTTGCGTTGTGTCATACTTAAATTTTCCTACTGAAAGAATATTAGGCTAATAGTTAACTGCTCAATAACCCTGAACAATTTCACTACAAAGCAAAAAATATAACATCAAAGTAATATGGTATACCTTGCAGCTGAAAGCTGACTCTAACCTGACTTATTGTGCAGCAACTACGGACTTAGGGAAAAAGGGGTGAGCTTAGGAAACCTAAATAAATAAATTATCAAGTTTTAGTAGTTTTTTACCCTGGAGAGTATAATTTTTGTAAAAACGCTTTTTTCAAAAGAAGGCAGTCCCAATGAGAAGATTTTTTCACCACCAGGTGAAGAAAGTAGTTTCTTTTGTGCTCGGAAGCTCGGGAACTCCAAAGCTCCAAAGCTCCCTACTTACAAGTCAGACTCTCATGAGCGGAAGCTCACAACGAATTGATGAAAATCTTTCTCTCCTGACTCCTAACTCCTGACTCCTGGCTCCTGGCTCCTATTTTCAGATTAGAGGATTCCAGCTCAGAAGGCTCTCACAGTTTTGAACTGCTCCAACTAAATGCATTTATGAGCTATGGCAAGTTTATTTACCCAGAAAACCCAGCTAGATTTACAGAAACCAGATCTACGAAAATCAGGTATTACTAGGCTGCGCAGGGATACCTATGCAGTTTGGCTGCGCCTAATCACACTATTGTTAGGAGATTTAATCCTTCTCTCGTTAGCATGGGTGCTCCCAAGAATTTACGGTAGTTCCCTCCAGTCCTTTTGGAACTCTCAACAGAATCTGTCATCCTTAGCGTTAGTCCTCACCCTAGAAATTAGTTTTATTTCAGCAAAAGGACTGTATCAATCTGGAAAAAAACGCTATGACTATTTCCAGCTAACTCAAAATGTCTTTTTTGCACATTTACTGATGGCTATGATCCTGTTGCTCTATCAACCAGAGCAACTTATGTCACCTTTAGCTTATCTTGCTTGTGTCATTTTGAGCATACTGTTTATCTGTAGTGGTCGATTTTTTATCGACTTACTGCTGAAGCAGCTGCGCAAACGTGGTGCAATTCGTTATCCAACTATCTTGATTGGTACACCTACGGATACTAAAAAAGCAACTAATTTGTTAGAACAGGAAAATTGTTATAGTGAAATTCGATTAGTTGATGTTGCCGTACTAGATAAATCTAATGTGCGAGTACTTATCGAAGCAATTCGTTTTCTAGGGGTATCAGAAGTATTTATTTGCTCTTGGGGCCAAATCAAAGATCCCATGTTTCTTTACTGGAGTCTGCGTAATGCTGGTACTAGCTTGCGTATTTTGTCTTTAGACTTAGAACCTTTTAATCGACCGTCAGAAATTGCCACGATTAGTGGTGTACCAACTATTAAGTTTTCTCCTCCTGTCATTACAGGTTTTGATTTTTTGGTCAAGCGGTGTTTTGATTTCATATTTTCTGGCTTGGCAATAGTGCTTATGTCGCCAATTTTGCTGTGTATTGCCATTGTCATTAAACTAGATTCTGAAGGACCATTTCTCTATAAACAGGAAAGAGTTGGTCTACATAGTGGTAGATTCAAGGCCTGGAAATTTCGTACTATGGTATCTGATGCAGATAAGTATCAAAAAGAGTTAGAACACCTTAATAAAAACACAAAAGATGGTATTCTCTTTAAAATAGATGATGATCCACGAGTTACTAAGGTGGGTAAATTTTTACGTCATTATAGCATAGATGAGTTGCCACAATTATTTAATGTTCTCCTAGGAGAAATGAGCTTAGTTGGTCCTCGACCTTTGCCAATTAGGGATGTTGAAAAATTTTCTGACTACCACTTTATTCGCCAGGAAGTTTTACCTGGTATAACGGGACTTTGGCAAGTTTCTGGTCGCTCAGATATTATTGATTTTGACCAAGTAGTATATCTTGATACATTCTATATTGAAAACTGGTCACTAGGTTTAGATATTAAAATTTTGCTGCAAACAGTGATTGTTCTCCTATTTCAGAGAGGAGCTTATTAGGTATTTATTAAATAAACCAAAGTATAGGTCATATTAAGAATAGTGTAGTGCGGCAGAAATAACCCAAAGCGTGAAAAAAGGTCAAAAAATTTACCGTACAAGCTTTCTTCCCTTCTGCCTCCTGCCTCCTGCCTTCTTGCACTAGCACTCACACTAAAAGCAACTTATCAATGCTAAAAACCTTTTGCTTGACTACTACGATATCTGTAACTTTACTGACACTTATTGCTGGATGTTATCCTCAAGTCGAGGTTCCCAAAGTATCAGTAAATGAGCGTGAAAATCTTACAGAACAGGAAAATTCAGTAGAATTAGCACAAACACCTGAGCAACCATTAACTGTACCTCTAGATAATCCTTTGGCAGTTACTCAAAAGCAAATTGAACAATATATTAATGGATTAGCTGCTAAAGGATTTGCTAAGGAGAATCACGGAATTTGGATGCAAGCAGGTAATCGTCTTTTAGCGAATCACCAAGGGATAATTCCTCTACCTGCTGCTTCTCTCACGAAGGTAGCAACTTCCCTAGCCGCGCTCTCTACTTTTGGAGCTGAGCACCAGTTTATTACCCTAATTAGCACAAACGGTTCCGTTCAAGATGGCGTACTAGAGGGTGACTTAGTAATTCAAGGAGGAGAAGACCCTTTTTTTGTGTGGGAGGAAGCTATTGCTGTCGGTAATCTCTTAAACCAGTTGGGTATCCAACAGGTGAGTGGAAATTTAGTGATCACTGACAAATTTTACATGAATTTTGAGTTTGATCCTCTCAAATCAGGTAATCTGCTTAAACAAGGATTAAATGCCCAAATTTGGCCCCCTGAAGCCAAAACTCAGTATCAGACTTTGCCTCCAGATACACCAAAACCCCAAGTAGCAATCCAAGGTTCAGTGCAGGTATCACCTTCAACTGCTACTAACCTGCAACCACTAGTGCGCCACTATTCTTTCCCCCTTGTTGAACTGCTCAAAAAGATGAATCGTTACAGTAACAACAAGATGGCAGAGATATTGGCAGAAGCCGTCGGTGGTGCTCAGGTTGTAGCTCAAAAGTCAGCAGAAGCTTCTGGAGTTCCTCCAACAGAAATTAGTTTAATTAATGGTTCAGGTTTAGGTGAAGCTAATAAGATTTCTCCTCGCGCTGTCTGTGCAATGTTTTTAGCAATTGAGCGCTATCTTGAGCCTGATAATCTGACAGTTGGCGATGTCTTTACTATTGTCGGACAAGATGAAGGCATTTTAGATGAGCGCCAGCTTCCCCGATTATCAGTGGTTAAATCCGGGAGCTTGAATAATGTTAGTGCCTTAGCCGGAGCCTTACCTACTCAGCAGCAGGGCACTGTCTGGTTTGCCACCATGAATGTCGGACAAAATTTATCAGGATTCCGCGTTGCTCAAGAGGCTCTTTTACAGGAGTTGCTTCAGCAATGGGGAGCAGTTGCATCTCTGCCACGAGAGTTAACACCTAATCCCAAAAGGAATAGCAAAACTTCTAGCAGTGAGATTATGAGTAATGAGCGTCTGACGAGGTAGAGAATAGGCAATAGGGAATGGAGGAAAATTTGACATCAAAAAAGAAGAGATGTCAAGACTTCTTGTGCATATTTTTCTGCTGGCACACTTTCAGGTTCTTCCAAAGCAACTTAATGTATTCGGTTGCTTATCAGTAGTTTAACTACAGCCAACAACTCCTAGTAAATGAGAAAATAAAGCAGCAGAGATAGAGCAAAAATTTGTTGTTGTTCATAAAAAAAAATATAATTAAAGAATAGGAGGTTCTGGAGCCGGAAATGGAAAATTAAATTAAAGAACTGCCTCAATTAATGCTTTATGTATCAAAAGTTACTAGGTATGTTCTTGAAAATGATGAAAATACTGATTGTGTTCCCAATTTCCTATTCTTAATTCTATATTCCCCATTCTCAAGACAAATTTAAACTAAATTATATATTTACTTTAAGTTAAATTAATCTTGAGAAACAAAACTCAAGAAAAGGAGATCAATATCAGAGTAGTTTGAAAAAACTGCGGAAATTCATACCGGAATTACCTTATACCAAATCTAAAATGGCAGTGTGTGAGAATACAAATCAATTTCAAACCCTAGCCAATTTATCTATGATTGGTTTATTTCGCACCGATGCGGAGGGACAATTCTTAGAAGTCAACCAGCATTGGTGCAAAATGGCGAAACTAACCTCGTCAGAAGCAGTCGGAGAGGGTTGGCTACAAACTATTCATCCCGATGACCAGGAGCGCGTTTTCAGGGAGTGGTATGATCATGCTACTGAGAAAAACTTGCCCTTACCTCAAAGATGCTACTCGAACAAATCCATCGAATATCGCGTACTATGCCCTAATGGGACTGTTACTTGGGTTTTAGCTGAGGTGGTAGCACAAAGAGAAGTTAATGGAACCATTATCGGTTATATCGGTAGTCTTACTGACATTAGCGATCGCAAACGATTGGAAGCAAAACTGCAACATCAGGCTTGGCATAATACCCTGACAAGTTTACCAAACCGAGCAATGTTTCTCCACCACTTCGAGGAGTTACGTACAAAAAGTTGCCTCATACAGTTGGAGCATGAACTCACAGAAGCGGTGAAGCACTGCCAAGATTTTGTGATACATTACCAGCCGATTTTTGCTCTGAGAACAGGCAAAATTAAGGGTTTAGAAGCACTAGTGCGCTGGCAGCATCCCACTCGTGGACTGCTATTTCCTAATGAGTTTATCCCTTTGGCAGAGGTAACGGGACTGATTATTCCTCTAGAACAATACATTCTTTCCCAAACTGCACTCCAGTTGCGCCTCTGGCAATTAGCATTTCCTGCCTCAATTCCTTTGACAATGAGTGTGCATCTATCTCCTCAACAATTCTCCTCCCTCGAATTGCTTGAGCGAATTGAGAAGGTGCTTCAGGAAACAGGTTTGCAGGGTAGCAGTTTAAACCTGGAAATTACCGAAGGCACTCTCATGAATAGTCCAGAAGATGTGGTGAACATCCTCTTTGAGTTGAGCCATCGGGGCATTAGTTTATCTGTTGATAATTTTGGCACGAACTATTCTTCCCTTCCCCATTTAGCTCATCTGCCACTAAATACTTTAAAGATAAACCGCTCTTTGATTGAGGAGATGGAAGAAGATACTCAAGAGGATTCTCTAGTTGGGACTATTGTCAATTTAGCTCATCATCTTGATTTTGAGGTGGTGGCAGAGGGAGTAGAAACTCAGACACAACTAGAAAAATTAAAACAGCTGCAATGTGATCATGCTCAAGGGTACTGGTTTTCCGTTCCCTTAGAGGTTGAGGCAGTAACAGCACTACTAGCATCATCGATAGCACACAGAGAGCAGCAGAGCAAAGTGGCAAAATTAGTTGCTCCCTCCCCATCTTCAGTCCCTAATTCCCTAGAAAAGGAATTACTCAAACTAGCACAACAAGAAAGACTACTCAAACGTCGCTTGGCGAGTCAAATCCGCAATTCTCTCGACTTTGAGACAATTCTCAAAACAGCAATCAATGAAATCCGGCACCTATTCCATATTGATTGTTGCCAGTTTTTTTGGTGTCTCCACGATCTAGATCCACCTAGATTTAAACCAGCAAGCCAGGTGTGTCAATCAGAGTCAATTTGCTCGGTTTGTCTCCAGTCTGAAATAGCAACTATTAGGGTTTTTGGGAAGACACTGCTAGAGAAGCGGCTCCTACGTATTGATGATATTGCTACAGATGCAAGCATTAATGATGAAATTCGAGATTTCTTCCAATCAAGAGGACTAAAATCCCTACTAGCAATCACCATTCATCCCAATTCTGGAAAAGTCGGGGTAATTGTTTGCGAGCACAACCATGCCAAGCACCATTGGCAAGATGAGGAAGTTGAATTGCTCAGTGATATGGCAGAGCAACTAGCAATCGCCATCGATCATGCCAAACTTTATGAAGAAACTCGTATAGCTGCAACTGTTGCTAATGCTCAGGCTCTGCAAACCCAGAGAGCTCTGCAAGAGCTAAAAAAAACCCAAGCCAAGTTAATTCAAACTGAAAAAATGTCGAGTTTGGGATTATTAGTAGCTGGGGTTGCCCACGAAATCAATAATCCCATTAACTTTATCTCTGCTAACATCAACTATGCTAAGCAATACACACAAAATTTGTTGAATTTGGTACAGATGTATCAAAAGCATTATCCTCAGACAGTTACTGAGATTGCAGAACTCAGCGAAGCCATCGAAGTTGACTTTGTGCAAGAGGATTTACCCAAATTAATGACTTCAATGGCAGTGGGAACCAATCGGATTCAGTTAATTGTCCAAAGTTTGCGCAACTTTTCCCGACTTGATGAAGCACAGATGAAATCAGTCAACATCCATGAGGGGATTGATAGCACTTTGTTGATTTTGCAAAATCAGCTCAAAGTCAAGGCTGAACACCCCGGCATTGAGATCATCAAAGAATTTGGGGATTTGCCTCTAGTGGAGTGCTACGCTGGACAACTCAATCAGGTATTTTTGAATATTCTCTGCAATGCTATTGATGCTCTGGAAAGTTACCATGTTTCAACTCATCCTCATCAAATTAGCATTCGTACGGAAGCTAAACCTACCAATTTTGTCACTGTCTGCATTCAGGACAATGGTCCAGGGATTAGGGAGGAGGTGAAAAAACGCTTATTTGACCCCTTCTTCACCACTAAACCTGTTGGTAAAGGTACAGGATTAGGACTATCTATCAGTTACCATATTGTTGTCGAGAAGCATCAAGGGAAGCTGGAGTGTATTTCCTCTCCTGGCAAAGGTACGGAGTTTCAGATTGCAATTCCTGTGCACCAACCAGCTTTAAAAGCTGATTGGCACAATCGCCTACACCACCAGCGTTGGCGGAACGTTTCTTAAGCTAAGCTCATCCCACGTAATGCAAGTCGTGGGATGCAAGCGTCCTTTGTACTAATGAACAATGGACATTTGCGAAGCAATACCCTTACGGGATGCTTCGCTTATATTATGTCCGCCAATCGCTTACGATAAAAACTTCTCCGTGTCCCCGCGTCCCCGCGTCTAGAGCATCAGCCTTAACGATAAGTATTCAACCGGACATGATATTACCTGTGGAAAGATGCTAGATTAAGAGTTGACTTGCCGTCGATAGCGAGGACGTGCTGGTGTTCCCCAACAAACCCACTGAGCTGGGATATTACTCAACACACTGCTGCGTGCGCCAATTACTGCATTCGCTCCGATTTGCACACCGGGAGCCACAAAGCAATCCGTTGTCACCCATACTCCATTGCCAATCCTAATTGGGGCAGTAATCAGACGGAAAGCTGGGTCTTGGATATCATGGTTACCAGTGCAGAGGTAGCATTTTTGAGAAATGACGCAATGACTACCAATCCGAATCTGATCTAGACTATAAAATACAACATCATCCCCGATCCAACTGTAATCACCAATTTTTATTTTCCAAGGATAGGTAAAGCGGCTGGTAGGTCTAATAACTACTCTTTTGCCAACCTTTGCTCCAAACAATCGCAACAGCCAGCAACGGAAGCCATTAAAGGGATGGGGACTTAAAGGAAAAGCGATCGCTTGCACTAACCACCACAGAAAAATTAACCAACCAGGACGTCCCCGATCATACCAAGATTGGTCGTACTTACGTAAATCAACTAGAGGTTCGGCATCTAAAACTGGTAGTTCAGCTGAGCCTATTGCATTGGTAAATACATCCTGCTTCTTAGGTGACTTAGCTCTTTTAATAGTGGTAGAGTCCTTGGTTAAATTAGGTTCACCCTTGTAAGGGAAAGCCGCTTGTTTCGTCATTTTTTTGATTAATATATCAGTCAAGTTCCTGGTCTTTACTCGTGGTGATGTTGACATCTACAGCATGAGCAAATTTTAATTATTTTGAGTTTTGCTGACTGTTCATGGTAATAATCTTTTCAATTAGATCACGTATAGATAACTAGTGTAAGAAGGCACAAGGCTGCGACGTAGGAGGCAGGAGGGAAGGAAAGTTTGTCCAGTAAGTTTTTTGATGTAGGTTAATTTTATCATCAGATTTACCCTGCCTATCTACTGAGAAAAAGCAGTTAAAAATATATCTATAGCTACAAAACAAATGACAAATGACAAATGACTACTTAATCTAAAGTTATTTTTTTTTCATCGCAAAATTTTATGCTCTTTTATCGTTTGTTTTATTGATTGAGTTGGTGCTATTGGTTGACTCACTTTAACATTTAATTTACCATTAAATTTACGTAATTCATAGAGTTTTACTCCTATTTGATACTCATATTGGCTAAGTAAACAAGCATAAACGTATCCCGCTCTGCCATCTAAAAATCCCAGTCTAATTATATAAAACAAAATAAAGCGTAAGGTCGGTTTAAAAGGTAACCATACCCAGACCTTTTTGAGAAATCGCTTACGCTGCACTGCGTCTCCAAAAAGATTTGCGCCAATTGTACCGGAGTCATCTGCACCAGTAAGCATATTTAAATATACCCTAGCTTCCCAGTTAGAGTAGCGATTATGCCGTTCTAGCCAATGATAAATATCCCGAAAATCTCTGTGATCCATATCATTGTTCAGATAACCAACACCGCCTTGCAAAATTACATGTTCGTGGACTTCATTGTCACCAGTGTTGGGAATCTCTTCTGTGTTGAGGTTTTCGTAGCGACCTTTTGGGTGCTTAAATAAACGTAGATTCCAGTCAGGATATTTTCCACCGTGACGAATCCACTGATCTAAGAAGTAAACTCTACGGTTGATGTAATAGCCGTTATAGTTGGGATTTTGGATAGCTAGAGCAATTTCATCCCACAGTTGAGGAGTAATACGTTCATCACAATCAACAATTAGTACCCATTGATGGCGAAACGTTAGATTTTCCAAACTCCAATTTTTCTTTTTTGGCCAACGACCATTGAAGTTGAATTGTACTACCTTAGCACCGTAACTTTCGCTAATGGCAACCGAGCGATCGCTACTTTGGGAATCGACGACGAACACCTCATCAGCTCTGCTCAGACTCTCTAGACAAGCTGGCAGATTAGCTTCTTCATTTTTGGCAGGAATCAGAACTGAGACAGGAACTTTGGATTCTTGAGATGACATATTGTGGTAGGTGTACCTGATTACTTATAAGCAAAATATAGCGTTTCTTTCAAAGCCTTAGGATTGGTTAATCTTGAGGATCCCTTTAATTGCTGCACTCAAATAGCCAATCTGTCCGTAAGCATACACCAGATTATCGAAGCGTAAGGCCGGGTTGCGGATATTTTTCAGGGACTTGTAACAACCACGTCCCATTCTTTCGCTTCCCCTTAACAACTGAGCATAACCAGCGCGTTTGGCAAGTTGTTCTCGGTAACACTCACTAATACCTTGCCACCAAGCACGATTGAAAAACCAGCTTCTTTCAAGACGCTCTGGTGCAACATTGTGAGCGACTAGAGCATTTGGTAGATAGGCAACTTGCCATCCTTGAGTAAGAGCTAGTTCAGTCATATGCAACTCTTCATTAGATAAAAGATTTTTGCCTACACGCCCTAAATGAATATCAAATCCCCCTACTTGTTCCAAGAAACTACGCCGGATTGAGTAATTCAATCCTCGTGGAGTCAAAGCGGGATTAGTAATATAAACAACTTTATCACCCAAGTCAAAAGCTCCCAAATGTCCTGCCAGTTCTGATGACAACCAAGGAGGATGTGTGTTACCCTCTGGCCAGAGTAGAGTAACTTTACCGCCAGCGATCGCTAATTGCTCATTGTTTTGATAAGCCTGGTAAATGGTCCTGAGCCAGTAAGGTGTTGCTACGGCATCGTCATCCAGATAAGCCAAAATCCCAGCACTAGCTTTTTTAGCTCCAGTGTTACGAGCAACAGATAGACCAACAACTGGTTCATAAACATATTTAAGTTGTGGACTAGAAACCCGCTCTTCAACCAGCTCGCGGGTGCGATCGCTCGAAGCATTATCTACGATAATCACTTCATAGTTAGCAAAATCCTGTTGGAGCAAACTGTCAATAGCAGCACCTAAATACTCCTCGCGGTTGTGGGTACAGATGATGGCAGAAATTTGAGGTTCTGACATACTAAAGGGGTCTTAATGAAAGCCAGTTTGGTGGTCTATTTTTATTCATACTGTTATTAAAGTTCTAACCTGTTTAGCTTCTAATCTGCCAATTTAGCTACTGACGTGACACACTAAAAATGTAGGTTGTAGGTTAGGTTGAACGATAGTGAAACCCAACAAAGCGTTACTGGTGTTGGGTTACGCTATCGCTAACCCAACCTACAACTAAGACACCAAATTAGCTGTGTCGCGCCACTACTATCGAGAAACAAGGCAGAGGGCAGAAGGCAGGAGTCAGGAGGCAGGAGGCTCCAAGGAAAGCTGACTGGTTTCTCATCTTCTTTTTCAACGTGGGATTTTTCCCTATTTCCTACTCCCTGCGTCGTCAGACGCTCAATCCTCAATCCTTACTCAAATGAGCATGCATCACCACCAGGGTTTCCGACAACTGGCTGAGGCGAGTTTCCAACTCTTGCTTACGACTGAGCAGCTGCCGTAACTGTTGATAACGAGCGATCGCTACACTAACACTGGGAACTTGGTCTGAGGGGCAGTTACGGGACCAAGATTGACCATCTGAGTCTAAACCACAGAGGCGATAACCGGTGCGGGGAGATTCATAGCTGACTTTAGCATCTGTGGGATTGACCCCTTCTTTGACATAATCCATTAATCGGTCATCTTCAGCTAGCCTGACTACCTCCTGAGCTTGTTGGGATTCCCGCAGATGAGACTCTAACCAACCATCAACAATCGGTCCATCTATATAAATATCTTGAATTTGTTTGAGGACTGTTTTGAGTTCCTTCTGCCAACCAGCAACAATGTCTTCGATTTCTTTGAGCAAATTCATTGCCAAGGCAGGGTTACTACTGTGGCGATGGTTGCTGAAGCTGGGAGCTTTGATTTTGGGCAGCGTTGGTGTTTTACCCTGGTGCTTGTTAGCAGGGAAAGGCTTTACTGCCATGGAAAAGGAGGGAGTATCAGTATCCTGATGACGAGTAGATTGTCTGGGAGATGAGTCAGTTGTCTGAGAATAGGCCAACTGTTCTAGTGTTGTCTCAATCCTGTGTAGTTCTGGTTTCATCTAAAAACTCAGCGAACGTGGAAATTCAGATGCTTGGGTTCTGACAATGATTTTAACTTTATTTACTTCTACAATAGGCAATCCTCCGTTATAAGTATGATCCCATAAAAATCACTGGATTTGATGACCAAAAATACCACAATATCTCCCAATCAGGTAATCTTAGTAACTGGGCCATCCCGTTCTGGCAAAAGCGAGTGGGCAGAAATCTTGGCGATGCGGACTGGTAAATTGGTTACTTATATCGCAACGGCACAAGTGGACAAAAATGATCCAGAGTGGCTCTCCCGGATTGAGAAACATCAGCAGCGACGCCCAAGCTCTTGGAAGACATTATTAGTACCAGTGGAGTTAGCTGCAACAATTCGAGGGTATTCTGAAAGTAATTGTTGTCTGCTAGTGGATTCTCTGGGCACCTGGGTAGCAAATATCCTTGAGCAGGAAGACGAAGTTTGGGAAAAAACCTTACAAGAGTTTTTGGAGAGTCTCACACAGACAGGAGCTACCGTAGTTTTTGTTGCAGAGGAAGTAGGTTGGAGCGTTGTTCCAGCTTATCCCATGGGGAGATTATTTCGCGATCGCTTAGGAACATTAGTACGCCAGCTGGGTATGATTGCCAATCCAGTATATTTAGTTACTGGTGGTCATATTCTCAATCTCAGCACTCTGGGACAACCTTTGCCAGATTTGCTAAAGATGTCTTTCAAATGACCTGCACTACAGAAACGAAAGCGTGTCAACATAGAATTATTAGCAACCAACTGAGCATCTAGACTTTCACAAGGATACTGCCACCATAAGAGATGGGGCAGACCTCGTCAAAGTTAGTCACACAGAAATTACTGAGCTAGTCTGCTCAAGCTCTATACACAATATCCCCAAATCTCTCATGTCATCCCAACAACAAGTTAAACGCTATCTCGCCTACTGGTTTCAGTTAGGGAAAAAAGTTGTGATTGACAAAAACAACTCACTAGTGAAACCACAGCCAGTAATTGTAGGTGAGTACTACAGCCAGGAATTTGAAGACATATGTCAGCTAATTTTCTCTCCTGAGAGCGGTGATTGCTATTTGGAGGGCACTCAACAAACAATTGCCGAGTTATTGTCACCTAACTGGGAGGTAGAGCCTTGTGCTGTTTGTCAGATGCCCATACCCATTAAAACAGCTGGAATACCTTCTCCTGTTTGTCCCTGCCATGATTTACTAACCTGGCCTAATACAGAGTTACCTGCACCGCGAGAACCTGTCAATAGTCAGGAACATCTCAGACAAATTTGCGATCGTCTCTGAAGAAATAAGGCAATAGGCAATAGGGAGTAGGGAGTGGGGTTTCTTCCGAGCAACTGGCATCTTGCCAGTTGCTCGGAAGAAACCCTTTTGCCTTTTGCCTGTTGCCTTTTAGCCTACTGCTTGAAGCAATAACTCTTGTTGCTTGGAGGATAATACCTTCACCTGTCCTTGAGCATCGACATCAATTACAGCAGTTTCTCCATCTTTAACTTGACCAGATAGCATTGCTTCAGCCAAACTATCTTCTAGGAGGCGCATAATGGCCCGTCGTAGTGGTCTTGCTCCGTAATTCGGGTCATAACCTTCTTCGACTAAGCGCTCTTTAAACCGTTCTGTAACTTCTAGGTTGATTAAGCGTTCACTTAACCTCATCGAGATGTCACGGAGCATAATCTCAGCGATTTGCTTCACCTCATCCCTGGTTAGCTGACGGAAGACAATAATTTCGTCAAGGCGATTGAGGAACTCTGGACGGAAGTACTGCTTGAGTTCTTCGTTAACTAAGGTGCGGATACGATTGTACCTAGACTGTGCTTGGTTGTCGGAAAATTCAAAGCCAAGACTACCACCACCTTTTTCAATCACCTTAGAGCCGATGTTAGAAGTCATGACAATCAAGGTGTTCTTGAAGTCTACAGTACGACCTTGAGCATCAGTTAAGCGACCATCATCCAACAGTTGTAGCAGCAGATTGAACACATCAGGATGGGCTTTTTCGATTTCATCAAATAGTACCACAGTGTAAGGTTGGCGGCGCACTGCTTCGGTGAGTTGCCCTCCTTCGTCATACCCCACATATCCTGGTGGCGAACCAATCAGTTTGGAGATAGTATGGGACTCCATAAACTCTGACATATCCAGCCTAATCATGTTTTCTTCAGAACCGAAGAAGTAGGAAGCCAGCGCTTTAGTAAGTTCCGTCTTGCCAACTCCTGTAGGACCAGAGAAAATAAAGCTAGCAATAGGTCGGTTGGGGTCTTTTAACCCGACTCTGGCTCGACGAATGGCACGAGAGACGGCAGTAACTGCTTCATCTTGACCAATGAGTCGTTGGTGCAAGGTATCTTCTAAATGTATTAGTAACTCTGACTCAGATTCAGTTAGCTTACTTACAGGCACTCCTGTCCAAGCAGCCACTATATCAGCAATATTTTCCTCATCCACAATCGGGGAAATGGTAGCCTGATATTCTTGATCTTTGCCACTGAGAGCTTGGAGTTGGTTTTGAAGTTCTAACTCCCTATCACGTAATTGTGCCGCTTGTGCAAAATCCTGAAGCTTGACTGCCTCTTCCTTTTCCTTCGTAATCTGACGCAGTTCCCTTTTTAATTCCTTAGTAGCCGGAGAAGCCTGATAGTTAAGTAAATGCACACGACTGCCAGCTTCATCAATCAAGTCAATTGCTTTGTCCGGCAAGTAGCGGTCACCGATATAGCGATGGGAGAGCCTAGCTGCTGCTTCGAGTGCCTTATCAGAGATTTCTACCTTGTGGTGCTGCTCATAAGCATCCCGTAAACCATAGAGAATCTCAATCGTCTCCTCTACAGAAGGTTCTCCTACCATCACTGGCTGGAAACGACGCTCTAAAGCAGCATCTTTTTCAATGTGCTGACGGTATTCATCCAGAGTTGTGGCTCCTAGGCACTGCATCTCACCCCTAGCTAAAGCTGGTTTGAGAATATTAGCTGCATCCAGACTACCACTGAGAGCCCCAGCACCAACTAAGGTGTGGACTTCGTCAATCACCAGAATGATATTCCCCGCTTGACGTACTTCCTCCATAATCTGCTTGAGGCGTTCTTCAAAATCGCCCCGGAAGCGAGTGCCTGCCATGAGGGAGCTGATATCCAAGCCAATTACTTGCTTGTCTGTCAACAGCTCAGGAACATTTTTCTCAACAATCCGTTGAGCTAAACCTTCTGCGATCGCAGTTTTCCCTACCCCTGGTTCCCCTAATAAAATAGGATTATTCTTAGTACGGCGACCCAGAATTTGGACTACTCGTTCAATTTCCTTGACTCTACCAACGACAGGATCCAGTTTCCCTGCTGTTGCTAGCTGAGTCAAATTGCGACCAAACTCCTCTAAGGTAGCTATTTTTCCCGAAGTATCCCCCATCACAGCTGCCCCTGGACTTCTACCTATAGAGGTAGTTGCCATTTCTCCTAGAGCCCTAATTACATTATTGCGAACTTGAATAGGGTCAATATTCAGGTTTTCCATCACTTTGATAGCAACACCTTCTGTGTCCCTAGTGATAGCCAGCAACAAGTGTTCTGGACCAATATAATTATGTTTGAGTTGACGAGCTTCTTGGAAAGATTGCTCGAAAATCCGCTTAGCTTTGGGGGTAAACGGTAGTTCTGCTGGTACAAAACCAAGACCCCTACCAATAATTAGTTCTACTGAGTCCCGAGCTTTTTCTAAGCTTACACCCATGGCCGCAAGTACAGTCGCAGCAACGCCTGTTTTTTCTCCAATCAATCCCAAAAGAATTTGCTCGGTTCCCACGAGGCTTTGTCCTAGGCGACGGGCTTCTTCCTGGGCAAGCATGATCGCTTTAATAGCTTTTTCAGTAAAATGTTCAAACATGATGGGCTTGCCTCCTGAGAAATTGAGGATAAGAGGGTGGATTATCTTCCTACCTCAAGTTATGTTTAGCTTACTAAACATAATCTATCTCTATCAGCTTAACTTCAGCAGTGGGCAGAACCGTAATCTTGAGGTGTAGTAGCCGTCTAGGGAATGAGTACTTAGGGTTTGCGAGAATAAGTCTATTGATTCGGGTTTTGAAGTAATAAGTAATAAGTAATAAATAATAAGTGAAGAGCTCCTGAGGAGCTCTTCGCGCCCTCAATTGAATGGAAGAAACAAATAAAATTCTATTGCCTATTGCCTATTGCCCAATCGTGACAAGTTAAGCATACATAAATTGTAATTGAATACCATTGGCAGAACCAGTCCACAAGTAACTCAAACCCAATAAGTGTTTGAGAGTGAGAAAAGTCTCCTCAATTCGCCAGCACCAAGCGTATAAATCAGCTACAATATAGGGAGGTAATAACACTTACTGGACTTTCTCCGTTTCTTTGCTCCCAACGTTGGTTTAACAATTGAACGGTAGTAAGCTGTTGATTGTACACGCAAGGTTTGACTAAATCTTCTAGTTGTTGAGCTATTCTCTGGTTATCTATATTGGGCTGGTTTCAGCGTCTGGTGTGGTCTCTAATACTTTTTTGCGAGTGAGCCATTCTTTTTTTCCCTTTGGGTTAATCGGGATACTTCAGTTAGTCTAGGGGAAGTGATCGCACTTTAAGAAAGTGAGCGCTAATGAATGAGAAAGCACCTCATACGCTTACCTAGTAAAGAATACAGCAATTTCACGGAAAGGGCTTGACAAATTGCTATGTATGCTTAACTTGTCACCAATGGGCAATAGGTAATAGGCAATGGGGAAGAGGATTTATTTGTTTCTTCCATTCATCGCAGGTGCCGCTGCGCCTGTCGGGCGCTCTCGAGAAACAAGGGAGGAGGCAGGAGTAGCTAAGGGAATCTGACTTGTTTCTTATCTTCTTGTTCGGCGTGTATTTTTATCCTGTTGCCTGCGCCGTTAGGCGCTCATTACTTCAAAACCTGAATCAATGGATTTATTCAGCAAGCCCTATATAAAGTTTGCTGCATGAGTGTGGAAACTATAGCGTTTCCAGATGAGTTGTAAAACTAGATTGTAGTTTTTTTTCTTAGAAAAAAAAACTACAATCTCTTTCCCCTATTCCCTATTCCCTATTCCCTATTCTCTATTCCCTATTTCTGAATAACTGGGTTCACATCCCAATGAGAAACGCTATATACCAGAAATGATGAAAATTTTTCGTCTGAATCATGCATAAAAGTGCTCATTTTTCAAGCCAATTTTTGAAACCCTTGATATCATAGAGCTAAATTTAATCCACATTAGAAGTTTAATTTGATTTTGCTATTTAGAGGGCAATAAACAACATCCTAGATTTTTTCATCAGGATCATAGCAGTGTTTCATCAAGAGGTTTCTTATGTCTGATCGCCGTCAGGAATCTTATGCTGTACGTCTTGAAGCTGCAGAGCTAGCAAGGAGTCGTCAGCATCCAATCCACCAAGCAAATGGGGATGAGGAAAGGTATGCTGATAGTCAATATTTCATGTCCTTTACAAAAGGACTGCCTCATAATCCGAAAACAGGTTTATTGCAAGAAGCCCAGGATTTTGTAGAGTTTCGTCGTGCGATCGATGATGGCTTTATTGATCCATTCTCTGATAGAGTTCGTCATGGGGCAAGGTTTGAGGTAATAAATGGAGTGATACAGACCTGCCTACCAGCACCGGGAGATATCAGGCAGTGGGAAGCTCCAACAGCGGGTGTTGTCTTTGATCTTGAAGGGCCAGATGCCCAGTCTGTCACCATGGCTCCTGCGCCTCCATTACTAGATCGCAGGGGGGCTCGCAGCGCAGACTCAAAGCCAGTGCCCAACCCAGAACTAGTATTGGAAATGGCAGAGGTCTACGAGCTGGCTATACTGCGAGATCAATGCTTCAATGACTTTGAATGTAATAGCTCCAATCCTGAACTCAAGAATTCCCTCAAGCGTCTCAATAACCTCAGTTACATTAAAAACCAGACTGGTCGTCCCCGTAAGGTTGATGATAAAGGTGAACTGGATGCTCAAACGGTATTTAGAGGGTCTTCTCCAGGAGTGGAAGTCGGTCCTTATCTTTCCCAGTTTCTCTTAATTGGCAATACCGATCTCAATGTTTTTCGCAATCAGAGGGGAGGTAACGTCGCTGAGGGGAAAATCACTTATGGGGTGCTGCAAATCGATCAGAAAGTGGCGATCGCAGAACCTGGCAAAGATTATATGGTGAGCATGATTGAATACGTCGATGTTCAGCGCGGTTTGCAACCACCCCGAGAAACCTATGGTTCAACCAAGGGTTCTCCCACAATGCCTCCTGCCCGGCCACCCCGTCGCTTTATCTCAACTCTCCGTGATTTAGCTACTTATGTGCATTACGATGCGCTATACGAAGCCTATTTAAATGCTTGCATTATTCTGCTTGGTATGGGGACACCCTTTGACCCAGGCTTTGATCATCTCTCTGGTGTGGGAGAAGCGGCAAAAAGGACAGAGACAAAACGTAATGCCGGTGGTTTTGCTCTCTATGGCGGACCGCACATTTTGAATTTGGTGACCGAAGTTGCGACGCGGGGCTTGAAAGCAGTTCGTTTTCAGAAGTTTAACAGTCACATTCGCTTACGGCCAGAAGCTTTAGCAGCCCGAATTGAACTGGTGCGACGCAATAGTCTTCCCAATAGTGACTATAATCACATTGCTGATGAGAAAATTCCTCCTGCGCTCAAGTCGGATATTGGTGCCTTCAAGAAAGAGCTCCACAGTACTCTGAATGCTATTGCTGCACTTCCAAGAGATCCAGGTCAGGAAAAAGGAACTTATTTTCTGCCAATGGCTTTTCCAGAAGGATCACCCATGCATCCAGCCTATGGTGCAGGACACGCTACTGTTGCCGGAGCCTGTGTCACTATCCTCAAGGCATTCTTCGACACAAGCGCAGTGTTAGCCGAAGCCCCAGGAGGAGCCACCTTCAAGCGATTAGAAACTGGTGATACTCCGATTGCCTTCCGTGCTCCAAATCTGCCGGGTCCTGAAGCTGGAGAGGGGGTATCTGCTGATTGCCTCGATAGCTATACCCCGAGTCAATTCCTAACCCTCGAAGGTGAGTTAAATAAACTGGCAGCCAACATTTCCATTGGCCGCAATATGGCTGGGGTTCATTACTTCAGCGATTACTACGACAGCTTACGCATGGGAGAAGAAATCGCGATCGGAATCCTTGAAGAACAGGCATTGACCTATTCCACCGATCCCTTCGTGTTCTCCGTGCCGACTTTTGATGGTGATGTAATTAGGATTGGTCGCCGATGAATCGTTTACCCCGCCGTTCAGCCAGGATACGGCCTCCTGCACGAGGGCGTTTGGCTGCTGTCCCTTCCCCTGGTCAGAGCCAATCGCCCATGATTATTGTTCGTCAGCGCCCTGCAATTTCAGGTCGTACGACGATCGTCAATAAACCTGGTGGTGATGATCCCCATTCAGATTGGCTCTCCTTTTACATACGATGGTCAAGTCTTTTCAAAGGACTTAACCGACCCTGGAAATGGTCGGTGGCCTTGATCACGCTGATTATCTTGTCGATTTTGTTTGGCATGCGGCTCTAGTACCGCTGCGCAGAATTTAGAATTTAGAATGAGAAAATGTAGTGCGTTCGCGTAGCGTGCGCGTAAGCGCAAACATATTGCTCGCTTTTCACCTAAGCGCAAGCGTCTCGCTCGCACTACTGTATTCCCTTATTTTAGCTGTGCCAAGGTAGTACAAGCTTTCTTCTCTTGAAGCTTCCTACCTCGGAGCCGGGTGAACAAAATATGAGGTGGGATTTATAGCCTTAGTATTCAAAAAATCATAAGTTCTCCTTTGTATCTCTATCTCCCCACACTTCCCACACTTCCCACACTCCCCACACTTTTTTCGCTCACCTCTCAGAGCCCTCTGCCCTCTTGCACTACCTTGAGAGAATAAAATATTAGTGGCAGTTCTCAATAAAAATTGAGTATTTTGTAAAAGAAAAGTTTTAGCAGCACTAAGGGAGAGTTAGAAGTGAAGATTGTCCCGACAGAAATACCTGACGTTCTAATTATTGAACCCAGGATATTTGGAGATGACCGTGGTTTTTTTTATGAAAGTTACAACGAGAAAGCATTTACAGAAAAGACGGGAGTAGCAGTTCATTTTGTCCAAGATAATCATTCCCGTTCTACCCAAAACGTTTTGCGAGGCTTGCACTATCAGATTCAACAAGCTCAAGGAAAACTAGTGAGGGCTATATCCGGAACTGTATTCGATGTGGCTGTAGATCTAAGAAAAAAGTCTCCCACTTTTGGTCAATCGGTTAGTTGTTTAATCAGTGCCGAGAATAAGCGGCAGATTTGGGTGCCACCGGGATTTGCTCACGGTTTTTTAGTTGTCTCAGAAACAGCAGAGTTTTTGTATAAAACCACTGATTACTATGCTCCACAGTATGAGCGGAGTTTGTTGTGGAATGACCCGGATTTAGCGATTGATTGGCCCCTAACCACAGACCCAATTTTATCTGCTAAAGACCAAGCAGGTCAGCCCTTAAAGACAGCTGAGGTGTACGAATGAAACAAATCTTGCTTACAGGCATTACAGGACAACTTGGTCAGGAATTGCAACAGAGCCTAGCTCCTTTGGGTAAAATCAATGGTTTCAACCATCAGACTTTAGATCTAACCCAACCAGACAAAATTCGCCAGGTGATTCAGGAGCTCAAGCCTGAGCTAATTGTTAATGCTGCTGCTTACACAGCTGTTGACAAAGCTGAAACTCAAACAGAACTAGCCAACTCGATCAACGGTACTGCCCCCACCATTATGGCTGAGGAAGCACAGCGACTGGGGGCAACTCTAATGCATGTTTCCACAGATTATGTCTTCAATGGTCAAAAAAATACTCCCTACATTGAGGAGGATACCCCAAACCCTATCAATGCCTACGGTAACTCCAAGCTTTTAGGAGAAGAGGGCATCCAGAAAACCTGCGATCGCTACCTGATTCTCAGGACTGCTTGGGTCTATGGTAGTTATGGCAAAGGTAATTTTGTCAAAACTATGCTGAGACTCGGAGCTGAGCGTCAGGAACTGCGGGTAGTTGTTGACCAAGTTGGTACCCCTTCCTGGACGGGCGATATTGCTCAAGCTATGCTGGGGTTGCTGACCCAATTAACCAGGGAGCAGACAGAAAATTCTCCTCCTACAGGTATCTATCACTTTACTAATAGTGGTGCTATCAGTTGGTATGATTTCGCCGTTGCTATCTTTGAAGAAGCCAGACAACTTGGCTTTCCTTTAAAAGTGGAGCGTGTTGTGCCAATTACAACTGCTGAATATCCCACACCAGCCCAGCGTCCGGTTTATTCGGTGCTTTCTGGCAAGAAAATATCAGCAGTTTTGGGAAGCCATCCCCCCCATTGGCGCTCCGGACTCCGGCAAATGCTTAAACAACTCTATGCTCAACAAGTATGAAAGCAATTATTCTTTCGGGCGGGAAAGGAACACGTTTACGCCCCTTAACTTATACTGGTGCCAAACAACTAGTTCCTGTTGCCAACAAACCAATTCTTTGGTATGGAATTGAAGCGATTGTCGCCGCAGGCATTACAGATATCGGTATTATCATTAGTCCGGAAACTGGAGAAGAAGTTAAAACTAAAACTGGCAATGGCGATCGCTTTGGTGCCAAGATTAGCTATATTCTTCAGGATAAACCTGCCGGTTTGGCTCATGCAGTCAAAGTTGCTCAACCCTTTCTAGGAGACTCTCCCTTTTTAATGTATCTGGGAGATAACTTGGTTCAAAGTGACCTGCGCCTGTTTTGTGAAAATTTTAAAACCCGCAACTTGGATGCTTTAACCCTATTGTGCCGTGTTGAAAATCCTAGTGCCTTTGGAGTTGCTAAGGTGGATGAGGAGGGCAAGGTATTACACCTGGTGGAAAAACCGAAAGTCCCTCCCTCTAATTTAGCACTGGTGGGAATTTACTTATTTTCTAATACTGTTCACCATGCTATTGCCTCGATCCAACCCTCTGCTAGAGGTGAACTGGAAATTACCGATGCAATTCAATACCTGATCGATCAACCCAAAAAAGTCGAAGCACGACAACTTGAGGGTTGGTGGCTGGATACAGGGAAAAAAGATGACCTCCTAGAAGCCAACCGCATTATTCTCGACACTTGTCTTCAAGCAGCTGTAGAGGGTGAAGTTGACGACAAGAGCCAAGTCATTGGCAGGGTACAGATTGGTTCTGGTTCTAAAATCGTCAATTGCACGATTCGTGGTCCGGTGACTATCGGTAGCAACTGTCATTTAGAAAACTGTTTTATCGGACCTTACACTAGTGTAGCTGACCAAGTCACTCTAATTGATGCGGATGTTGAGCATAGTGTGATTTTGCAAGGAGCCAAGGTTGTAGGTATTCAACAACGAGTTGTTGACAGTGTAATTGGACAACGTGCTCAGCTGAAGGTAGCTCCCCAGCGTCCCAAAGCTTTACGTTTTATGATTGGTGACGACTCTCAAATTGAGCTAGTTTAATAACTTTATTAATTTGTTCGTTTCGGTGCATGTACCTCATTTATTCATGAGTTCACATTGGATATTCGGTATATGCACCAACTATTTAAGTCGAATGGCACGAAGATAAACCGAAAGGCTTTCGGTGAAGATGGTGTGGGGAGAGAGGGAAAGAGGGGAGTGTGGGGAGAAAAGAGATTATGTGGAAAGAGTTACATACACAAGAGTGTGTCTCAAGTATAGTTTGATTCTTTCCCCCACACTCCCCACACTCCTCACACTCCTCATCAGTTAAGGATTTGAGCCTTAAAAGCGTGCCATTCGTTCCTTATATCTAATGTCAAATTAAGCTAGTGTAATTGGTTAAAAAAGATGACATTTTCTGCACAAGAACAACCAACATCCAGAACACCACGCCGTTTACTCATTACTGGCGGTGCTGGATTTATTGGCTCGAATTTTGTTCACCATTGGTGTGAACAATACCCAAGCGATCGCGTAATTGTGCTTGATGCGCTAACTTATGCTGGGAATCGCCAGAACCTGGCAGATTTGGCAGGAAATAATAATTTTCGGTTTGTTGAGGGAGATATTTGTAATCATCCCTTGGTGGATACTCTGCTACAGGAAGAAGAAATTGACACAGTGGCTCACTTTGCTGCTGAATCCCATGTTGACCGTTCTATCTTAGGACCAGATGCCTTTGTTCGCACTAACGTTGTTGGCACTTTCACCTTATTAGATAGCTTTAGGCAGCACTGGGAGCGCCAAGAGTTTCCAGAACAGTTTCGTTTCCTCCATGTTTCCACAGATGAAGTATATGGTAGTCTTAAACCCGATGATCCTGGGTTTAACGAAACAACACCTTATGCTCCCAACAGTCCCTACTCAGCATCCAAAGCTGGCAGTGATCATCTAGCTCGCGCCTATTACCATACCTATGGTATGCCTACCATCATCACTAATTGTTCCAATAATTATGGTCCCTATCATTTTCCAGAAAAATTGATTCCTTTAATGTGTATTAATATCCTCTTAGGCAAATCTTTGCCAGTCTATGGTGATGGACAAAACATTCGGGATTGGCTGTATGTAGGGGACCATTGCAGTGCTTTAGATGTAGTGATTCACAAAGGTCAACCGGGTGAAACCTACAATATTGGTGGCAATAACGAAGTTAAAAATATCGACTTGGTTAATAAATTGTGTGAACTAATGAATGAGTTAGCATCTGAGTTGCCAGTACATCCAGCTCAAAAGCTGATTACCTTCGTCAAAGACCGACCAGGACATGACCGGCGCTATGCTATTGATGCTACTAAGATTAAAACAGAACTGGGTTGGACACCAGCAGAAACAGTAGAAGGAGGACTCCGTCGTACAATTGAATGGTATCTAACTCACCGGGATTGGTGGCAACCTTTGCTATCCGAAGAGTATCAAGCTTATTATCAGCAAGTTTATGCGCTTTGAGAGAATAGATTCGTGACCGAAGATTTATTGAGTTTTTTAAGAATTTATGACCAAAAAAATCAATTCTAAAACTCTCACCCTGGCTATTCTTTTTGGATTAGCTTTAGCTGTTGTGTTAATTTCTGGGACTTTCTCCAAAATGATTGATTCTCGTGAGTCAGCACAAACAGAAAATGTCTCTCAAATCGCTAATTCATCGAGCAGTATTGCTGGTGAACTTGCTCTAGGTACCAACCTTCATGGGATTGCTGATTGGTCAACTCAACTCCCTTTTTTAGATGCATTTAAATTTTCCAGGCAATGGATTACTCAGTGCAAAAGAGGAGAACCAGGTTGCAGTGGTTCTTGGAGTACAAATGAATATGAAAAACTAGACCTAGACGAATATGGCTGGGTTAAATCCTTACCTGCTCCCGAAGAGCCTCCAGAATATACTCGTGTAGGCACATTAATGTTTAGAGATGTCGAGCGTTATCCTGGAGGTCAATATCTGGTCACCTATGAGGGAGAAGGTACGATAGAATATCAGGGTGATGCCACCAAAGATGAGGCAGCATCAACTCCAGGAAGAGACGTGATTAATGTAACTCCATCGAAAGGTGGAATATATCTGCTCATTACTGCTACTGACCCCAACAAAAACGGTAACTATCTTCGCAACATTCGGGTAGTTCAAGCTAAGTATGAACAGACCTACGAGTCGGAAATATTTAACCCAGATTTTCTAGAAAGAATCAAAAAATTTCAAGCGCTCCGGTTTATGGATTGGATGGGGACAAATGATTCTGAGCAAGGGGAATGGGAAAATAGACCCAAATTAGCAACAGCTTCCTATCGTAGCAAAAGCGGAGGTGCACCAGTAGAAATCATGGTTAAACTAGCCAATCGGCTACAAGTTGACCCCTGGTTTACTCTCCCCCATATGGCCACAGATGAATATATAACTAAGTTTGCAGAAATAGTCAAAGATAGTTTAGATCCCAACTTAACCATTTACTTGGAATACTCAAATGAAGTCTGGAATGCTCAATTTGAGCAATTTCACTGGGTTAAAGATAATGGTCAAATTTCAGGAGGAAAGACCCCCTATCAATCATACGGGGTAAGAACTGCTCAGATGTGTGATCTTTGGAAAGGTGTGTTTGCTGAACAAAGCGGGCGAGTTAAGTGCGTTATGGCAACTCACACAGCGAATCCTGGGGTCGCCAAGCAAGTGTTAAACTGCGATCAATGGAAGGAAGCTCCTTGCTATAAGCATGGCATAGATGCCCTAGCGATAACTAGCTATTTTAATGGGAGATTAGGTTTTCCTCAATACGAGCAGGCCATAGAATCTTGGATAGATGACCCCAATATCGATGAATTTGAAAGCGCCTTACAACAACTCAAGGATGGCAGTGTCTTAGATCCCTCACTAAATAAGAAAAAACACTTTGGTAGCACCAACGAGTTCCCCAAAGAATTTCAGGAATATTCAGCGATCGCCAAAGAGAAGGGATTAGAGCTAGTAGTTTATGAAGGGGGTAGCCATGTTGTCGGCATTAAACAAGTCCAAAACAATGAAAAACTCACAAACTTCTTTATCGAGTTGCATCGCCAACCAGGATTTTACGATCGATATATGGAAATGCTCAATGCTTGGCAAGATGAGGAAGGAACACGTACTTTATTTATGAATTTTTCTGATATAGGCAAACCCAGTAAATGGGGAAGCTGGGGAGTTTTGGAATATGTAGATCAAGAAAGTTCACCTAGATATGATGCGCTAATAGATTTTATTGATAAGACAATTAAAAATTGAAAATGTGGAAAAAATAGCTCTCCTAAATTAAGTGTCGCAAATTCGTCGAAAATAAATTCTCAATTCTCAATTCCCCATTCCCAATTCCCAATTCTCAATTCTTAATTCCCCATTCCCAATTCTCCTAACATGAAATACCACATAGTCCTAAGCAATCCCTTTGATTTAGAAGGTATCAACCGAGATGCCCAAGCCCGAAAACGTCCTCGACATGTGATGTGGGATTTGAGCCAACAATTGGGGGCTACTGTTCATCAGCCTCAGGGTAACCCCATATCACTTCTAGACAAAGTGCTTGCCAACCTGATATCTCGTCCAGAACAGTGGGCGGTGGTTCGTCTACTATCCTCACAGCTAACCAGTGACGATTTAGTATTCTGTACCGGTGAAGATGTTGGTTTACCTCTAGCAATCCTTTGCAGTTTTAAACAGGAAAGACCAAAGCTAGTAGTAACAGTAATGGCACCCGAACGACTGCGAGTGCGTACAGTTCTTAAACTGTTTAGTTTGGGTAATTCGATTGATCTATTTATGACAAATACCCACCTGAAAGCTAATTTCCTCCGTCAATACTTATCCTTGGGTGAGGAGCGGGTTTACGTGCTTTCTGAGCAAACAGACACGAAATTCTTCACACCAGGTTCAGCCTCACCAGACAAGTCTCGACCAATGATTGCTAGTGCTGGTAGGGAGCAGCGGGATTACCAAACCCTCGCTGAGGCTACTCAAGATTTAGATATTGATGTCCAAGTTTGCGCTCTGGCTCCCAACCCAACTGCACAGACGCGCATGCCCAAAGTTACACCGGACAATATGTCTTTCCACCCCTATGATTGGCCTGATTTTGCCCAACTTTACCGGAATGCTGACGTAGTTGTCATTACTCTGTTGTATAGCACTTATTCTCCTGGACTCACAAGCCTGATGGAAGCTATGGCTTCTCGCCGTCCAGTGGTAATTACCCGGACTCCGGGTTTAGCGGAGGAACTGATTAACCAAGGCGTTGTAACTGGTGTTAATCCCGGTGATCCTGCTGATATGCGGCAAGCAATTCTCAAATTGCTGAACAATCCCCAGGAAGCAGAAGCTCAAGCTCAACGAGGTTATGAGCTGCTAATGAAAGAGCACACCAGTGAACAACACATAGAGAGCCTTGTCTCAGAGTTTCAGAAACTGGTAGTAGGCAACAGGTAACAGGCAACAGGAATACTCCAACTTTCTTCTCTCTCCTAAATTCTGACTCCTGACTCCTAACTTCTTGCATTAGTGATTGCTTGAAGTTGAGAATAGCCAACATAGAGAGTAAAAAATCACAATGTCACAAGTACAGGAAACTATTCTAGTTACAGGAGGAGCCGGATACATTGGCTCTAATACTGTGTTGGCACTCTTAAGGGCAGGCTATGACGTTGTTGTACTCGATAACCTCGAATACGGGCATCGAGAACTTGTGGAAAATGTTCTCAAGGTTCCTTTAGTAGTTGGAGACATTAATGATCGCCCAACTCTAGACAAGCTATTTGCTACCTATAATATTGCAGCAGTAATGCACTTTGCTGCTTATATTGCTGTGGGAGAGTCAGTGGCAAACCCAGCCAAATACTATCGTAACAATGTTAGCGGGACGCTGACCCTACTAGAAGCGATGGTAGATGCCAATGTTAAGCATATTATCTTCGCTTCAACCTGCTCAATCTATGGGATGCCCAAGCAAATACCGATGACAGAGGAGCATTCCATTGCTCCCATTAATCCCTATGCTATGACCAAGCGGATGGTGGAGCAGATACTGTCTGATTTTGATCGCACTTATGATCTACGCTCAGTAGTGTTTCGTTTTTTCAACGCCTCCGGTGCCAATCCAGAAGGGTTACTGGGTGAAGATCGCAACCCAGAAACTCACCTGATTCCCTTGGTACTATTAACTGCTTTGGGTAAACGAGAGTCAATTTTTATTTGGGGAACCGATTACCCCACACCCGATGGCACTTGCCTGCGAGATTATATTCATGTCAGTGACTTGGCAAATGCCTATTTACTAGGGCTTAAGTATCTCTGGGCAGGTGGGAAGAGTGAAGTCTTTAACTTAGGTAACGGCAATGGTTTTTCTGTCAAAGAAGTGATTGAAACAGCTGTTTCTCTGACTCGTAGAGAAATCAAGGTAGTAGAACGCGATCGCCGACTTGGAGATCCACCTGTCCTAATAGGTAGCTCTGAAAAAGCCCAAAAAATTCTTGGTTGGCATCCCCAATACTCTGACCTCAGCGATATTATGTTACATGCTTGGCAGTGGCATCAAAAACGTCATGGTTGATACTCCCTGCTTTTATATAAATTGAACAAATGAAAGTCTGACAGCGCAGGCAATAGGCAATAGTAGGGGCGAATGGCCATTCGCCCCTACTATTATTCAGATCGCACTTGCTCTAAAAAAGTATTTACCTGTTGCACTAACCACTCTTTTTGTGCTGATGTCAACCATTTGCCAAACCGATGAGTGCGTGCTCCTTCTACAATTACACAGGCTGTTATCGGTTTGCCATTGGCTTTGTATCGGGTATCCAATTCTATCCAATTTATATCCGTTGTTCGTCCTTTTCTCCAATAACTCTGGCGCAACAATTGCCACTTGAGTTGGCTTAACAGCGTCCACTGTAACTGAAAGTTTTGCCTATCAATTTCTAAATGAATGTGACCTGTTAACCTAAAAACATTACGAATAAACATCCACAGGATGACTGGTACGCAAAGTAAGATTGTCACTCCAGCCAACAATATTAATTGTCCCAGAGCTAAAGAACTCGATGCCAAAGAACCGAATAACAAAATTACTACCAAAGCTAGCAAAAAACTAATAACAGCTCCTCCAAATAAAAGTTCTTGCTGCTTAGATTGCCAGCCAATGGGGGGAATATCCAATATTAGTTGGTTAATACTTTTGGTTAAAGTGATGCGGCTACCAGGGAACTGAAGCCGCTTAGTTGCCTCTGACTTGAGAGCAATTGGTTCACCCTTGAGTGCAACTAATGCTTCCTTAGCTGAAGTAAATCTATCTTCAGCAGCTGGTTCGAGTATTTTCTCCAGCCAGTCGGCAAATTTTGGGGAAATTTGAACCTGAGAGCGAAAATCAATCTTGAGCCGACGCTGAGGTAAATCAGCAGGTGAGCGACGGGTTAACATAAACAGCAAAGTTGCTCCTAAGCTGTACAAGTCAGATGTTCGATAAGCTTGTCCCCGAAATTGCTCTGGAGCCATGTAACCATAGCTGCCTACCACAGTGCTACCTTGAGTGAGGGTATTGCGATAGACATTTTGCACTGCACCAAAATCTACCAGGAATACCTTGCCTTTGTTACTACAGATCAGGTTTTGGGGTTTGATATCCCTGTGGATAATTGGGGGAGATAAATTATGGAGGTAGTGCAGAATTTTGAGCACTTGCATGGCTAAGCGTTGGACTTTGTCTTCGTCTGGTTGCCAACCTTGCTGCACTAATGAAGCTAGAGACTTGCCTATTGCTAGTTCCTGCACTAGATAAAACAAGCGATTTTCTGTACTGTCCACCTGGAAATAGTTAAGGTAATTAGGAATAGCAGGATGGTTTAAGTTGGAGAGTACTTGTGCTTCTCTCTCAAATAGTTCCAAAACTTTCCAGTCCCTCATACCTAGCAAAGATAGCTCTTTGAGTGCTACTTGCTGATTGCTGTTTTGATCTTGAGCTGCGTAAGTAGTGCCAGTTCCCCCACTCCCCAGGATTCTAGAAATTTGATACTGTTGGGCGATAATGTCTCCGGCTTTGTGTAGTATTTCCATAATAGGTAATAGGCAATATCAATAGGCAACAGGCAACAGGCAACAGGCAACAGGTAGTGTTTCTTTTATTTATAACGAGTGCAGCTGCGTCCGTGGGAGCTTTTAAAAAATTTTGTTACAAGTTATAAACAAAAACAGATCTAATATCGAGATAACTAAGACTCACTGTTCGCCCATTTTGCTTAGTGGTTCGCAAAATTTGCAATACGCTATATATAGTTTATTTCACCGATTTCAAAAACAACTCTAGATTAAGCGATTGCATATAATCGCAAATACACGTTTTAGAAAAAAGGTAACTAGGTAGCCAAAATATCGAAATAACTAAGCTGATCATTTGTAGAATGTAAAGCTGGTCTTTCAATTGAACTTAAATCTCACTCCTTATGTAAAGCTTAGGAGTGCCAATTGCGATGAAACTTGTTCAATTGCGAACTAACTAAGATTTGTAGGTATTCTATCCTATTCTCATCCTCAACCGATTATGACTGATTCAATTCGCTTCCTAATGTGCTCTCCTGACCAATATGACGTAGATTATGTGATTAATCCGTGGATGGAAGGGAATATTCACAAATCATCCCGCGATCGCGCTGTGGAGCAGTGGCAAAAACTTAGCTACATTATTAAAGAACATGCCCTGGTTGATTTGGTAGAACCTCAATCCGGTTGGCCGGATATGGTATTTACTGCTAATGCTGGTTTAGTCTTAGGCAAAAATGTAGTACTCAGCCGCTTCCTTCACAAAGAGCGTCAAGGTGAAGAGCCTTACTTCAAAACCTGGTTTGAGGAACAAGGCTATACTGTGTATGAATTGCCTAAAGACCTACCCTTTGAAGGAGCTGGTGATGCCCTCTTTGATCGGGAAGGGCGCTGGTTATGGGCAGGCTATGGCTTCCGCTCAGAACTCGATTCCCACCCTTACTTAGCCAAGTGGTTGGATATCGAAGTGGTATCTCTGCGACTGATGGATGAGCGATTTTACCACCTGGATACCTGCTTCTGTCCTCTCACAGGCGGCTATTTACTCTACTACCCACCCGCCTTTGACTCCTACTCCAACCGCTTGATTGAAATGCGGGTTACCCCAGAAAAACGGATTGCGATCGAGGAAGCTGATGCAGTAAACTTCGCCTGTAATACAGTCAACATTGACCAGATTGTGGTCATGAATCAAGCCAGCGATGACTTGAAGAAACGCCTTGAGGCAGTTGGCTTGGAAGTAATTGAGACACCACTGACGGAATTTATGAAAGCTGGTGGTGCTGCCAAATGTTTGACTCTCAGAGTCACTGAGCCAGTACGCACCGAGAGCCATGCCAATGTACTAGTAGAAAGCCGCACCATTAGCTTAGAAGGACATCTCCTAGACTCTGGTATCATTAGCAATGCTATCGATTTGATTGTTGAAGCTGGGGGCAGCTTCCAGGTACTCAACTTTAATTTGGGAGAACAACGGCAAAGTACTTCCACTGCTGAGTTGAAGGTATCGGCTCCTGAGCGCGAGGTAATGGAAGAGATCATGACTCAGCTAATTGATCTGGGTGCAATGACTCCTCCCCAAGAGATTTGTGATACCAACTTAGAAACAGTTACCCAAGATGGTGTAGCTCCAGATGACTTTTATGTGACGACTATCTATCCTACAGAGGTGCGGGTTCAGTGCGAGTGGGTGAAGGTGCAAAATCAGCGCATGGATGCAGCAATCGCTGTCACAGAGAGTGATACTGGACTAGTTGCTAACTGTAAGCTAATCCGAGACCTTAAAGTAGGGGAACGGGTAATTGTTGGCGTTGAAGGTATCCGCACCATACGTAAGCCTGAGTCTCGCGAGCAACGTAATAAGAAAGAATTCAGCTTTATGGGAGCCGGTGTTTCTAGTGAGCGTCGGGTAGAACTGGTAGTTGAGCAAATTGCCTGGGAAATGCGCCAAATTAGGGACCAAGGAGGTAAAGTTATTGTTACAGCTGGTCCTGTAGTAATTCACACTGGGGGTTCTCAACACCTAGCACATTTGATTCGAGACGGCTATGTCCAGGCACTACTAGGAGGAAATGCGATCGCAGTTCACGACATTGAGCAATCTTTGATGGGTACTTCCCTTGGTGTGGATATGAAACGAGGGGTGCCAGTTAGTGGGGGACATCGACACCATCTCAAAGTAATCAATCAAATCCGTCGTTGCGGTAGTATTGCAAAAGCAGTAGAGCAAGACGTACTTACCAAAGGAGTCATGTATGAGTGTGTCAAAAATAATGTACCTTTTGCTCTAGCTGGTTCCATCCGTGATGATGGTCCTCTACCAGATACTCAGATGGATTTGATTAAAGCTCAGCAGGAATATACCAAGCTCCTGGAAGGAGCAGATATGGTTTTGATGCTCTCCACCATGCTCCACTCTATTGGTGTAGGCAATATGACTCCAGCAGGAGTGAAGATGGTTTGTGTAGATATCAATCCAGCAGTCGTAACTAAATTAAGCGATCGCGGTTCAGTAGAATCCGTTGGTGTCGTTACTGATGTCGGTTTGTTCCTTAGTCTGTTGGTACAACAGTTAGATAAGTTGACTAGACCTTATGTAAGTTAGTTCGTTGAACTAGACAGATTACTGTAAAATCCACAACACTATCGGATAAGAAGCCCGACTTTTTTAAGAAGTCGGGCTTCTCGGGGGATGACAACAATTCGTGAATTTTACTCCCATATTCTCCTCTAATCCTTGTGGGATAGGACTTATATCAAAAATTTAAAGTCCTGACATACATAGGGATTCCAAAATCCAATGCCAACCAGTTAAGGTACCGACAACCTCTTGTGACAAAGAGTTTAATATTTTATCTACTTTACCTCTTAAAGAGTCTAAAGATTCACACAGTTCCCAAGCCAAATCTTGTTTGAGATATTCCCAAAATCTTTCAATAGCATTAACTTCGGGACAATATGGCGGCTGAAAAAATAAAATAATATTATCAGGAACCTCTACTTCTTCACTAATATGAGCCGGAGCATTATCAAGAAGTATTACTAATAATTCTTTGTCAAACTCTTGAGAAAACAAGGATAAATATTGACTAAAACAAGCAGCATCTAGGTGAGAGAATTCATAAAAAAACTACGTCCTTCTTTTGGTTCTACTGCTCCATATAGCCAAAAACATTGAAAGTTGAATTGATGAATATCTACTGGCTTTACTCCTTTAAGTGTTATTTTTTTGCGCTGGATAGTATATAAACCTAACCGAGTTTCATCACTACAGCAAAAACTCACTTTTTGGTCTTACAACTTTTAACTTAGCTTTTAATTCTTGATTTACTAATCGATGTAATGTACTGTAACTCAGCCAAATTTAAGAGTAAATAAATAGCCAAATTTGCACTTTCTTATAGCTTTTAAATCCTTGAGGGTCTCTTAATTCTTGCTGTAATTTAGATACCTGCTCCACCGTTAATTTTTTTGGTCTTCCTGTTTTCGGTCTTTCTGTGAGTAGTTCTTCAATTCCTGAATCGCGATAAATTTCTAACCAACGATAAACTGTTCTTTCTGTTCTACCAACAAGAACAGCTAAATGTCTGACGGTTTCTACTGCACCTATTTTCCAGAGATATAAGCTTTGAACCTTAACAAATCCCAAGGCAGTTTTTTGCTATTTTCAAACTTTAATTTAAGTATGACACTACTTTAGATTTTTGGTATTATCCTATTGTACAGGCATTGCTGGGATGAGGGCTGAGCTAGTAGAGGTTTGCTCTTGAAGAGTCTTCGGTGTCCCATAAGGCTCAACACGGCTCTTATCAAAGAGAAATGGGAAAATTAGGTAATTTCATCCTGATTTCATATTCGCCTGCAAAAGTTAGACATAGGGACTGTACTGACCAACTAATACGCTGATAGTTAGTTATTACCGACCTTAAGCTTGAAAAGGCTCTCACCAAACTGATGCAAAAAGCAACAAAACTCCTGGTTTCAGCTTTTACCTTTTTCCTATTGACCTCTGTAGTGCCAGCAACTGTGTTTGCCCATGCGGGACATGGAGATGAGTTTCACAGCGATACTGAAACCACAGCTAATCCTGAAAACATTGAAGTAGATACCGCAACTGCCAACCAAATAGGCATCAAAGTACAACCCGTCTCTAGGCAGTTTTTGGAAATAGGCATCAAAACTACAGGACAGATTGAAACTCAGCCAAATCAACAGGTAGAAGTAACTGCACCGATTCCAGGAAAAGTCGCTGAACTGTTAGTTAAACCTGGTGATAAAATTACCAAAGGTCAACCCGTTGCCGTCCTCTCTAGCCCGGAATTAATCGAACTCCGGGTTGAGTCTCTCGACAGACGCACGGAAGCCGAAGCCAATCTAGGAGAAGCTGAAGCTAACCTCAAACTTGCTCAACAAAACTTAGAGCGTCAGCGTCAAATTGCCACTGCTGAAATCAACCAAGCCAGTACCCAACTAGCAGAAGCCCAAGAACGTTATGATCGGGATGCGGAGTTAGCCACAGAAGGAGCCTTACCCCGCCGTCAGATGCTGGAGTCAAAAACTCAGCTAGCAGCAGCAAAAACTGCTTTAGAAACGGCAAACAGTCGCCGGGAAGTCTTGGAAGCGGAAGCGGAACTCAAACGCACCCAAACAAGGGTTGATGGAGCAAAATCCCGTATTCAACTGAGTGACACTACCTACCAAACGCGACTACAACAACTGAGTAACCGTGCGAATGAGGAAGGGTTAGTAACGGTACTTGCTCCTATTACTGGTACAGTTGCCCAACGGCAAGTTACCTTAGGTGAATCTTTTCAGGATGCAGGTGGTCAATTGATGACTATTGTTAATAGTACCCAAGTTTGGGCAACTGCCAACATTTATGAAAAGGACTTGGAAAAGGTAAAAAGGGGGCAGAAGGTTAGATTAAAAGTTTCCAGCTTACCGGAGCAAACTTTTACTGGTCAAGTAACTCAAATAGACCCTTTAGTAGCAGGAGAAACGCGAGTAGTACCAGTTAGGACTAAGCTAAATAACCCTGGTGAGCAACTAAAACCGGGGATGTTTGCTCAATTAGAAATCTTAACTGATAAAAGCCCTGTCGCTACTTTAGTAGTTCCGACGAGTGCTGTAGTAGATAACAATGGTAAGCAATTAATCTATGTACAAAATGGTCAGAATAACTATCAGCCAGTGGAAGTAAATATTGGTGAGACTTTTGAGAATTTAGTGGAAGTTAAAAATGGTTTATTTGAAGGTGACCAAGTAGTAGTTGAAGGTGGAGTAATGCTGTATGCTCAATCCTTAAGGGGTGGTGGTAAAGCTAAAGCTGAAGATGAACACCAGCACGAGCCTGAGGTAACTAATTCATCACAGCAGGGTATGCTTCAATATAATAATTTACCTTGGTGGTTAGTTGTGCCAGTAGGAAGTGCGATCGCTCTTAGTGCTTTTTGGTTAGGTCGCCGCTCATCCAAGGTTATTCATCAGCCTTCAGAAGTGATTGACTGGTCAATTCAATTCGAGGAAACTCAAGTCTCTAATTCGCAAGAATCAACGGTAAAGCGGAGCTGATGGAACTGTAGGGATATTGATAAGGAATCTTTCACTACAAGCTAAAATATGTTACCTCAGTGCAGCTGCCAGTATTGCAAGCTCGTCGCTTTTGCTTAAAGTTTTCACCTGGCATAACATAAACTGGTGAATCTTGTTCAGTGCTAGCATTAAAAACCACTATTAAGTGAGTTGCATTCATCCTTTGTCCTTCTGAAATCCAGTAGGGAATATTATTTTTATTTGAAATAATTATACTAGTATAGCCACTATAAGAAAATAATTTTGTCAAGTCTTACCAAGCATCATTACTAATTGAATGGTGCGTTAAGCTATCGCTAACACACCCTACTTGACCACTTGCTCTGGTAAAATTTTGAGGTGAATTATGGTAAGATTTTCTAATCTTCTATTTCAACAAAAAGAGTTGATTTACAGGAAGATGTAAGGATATTTTTGCAATTATAATTTCCAAACCATTTATCACCATTTCCAAATCATGATGAACATAATGGCTTCTCCTTAATAGCTTTCTCAATTTACCGGACAATAATGATAATTCGCAGGTTTCATTAGAGAGCAAATAGGCAATTTCATCTCTCAGTTCTGGAGAAAGCTTTCGATCTTTTCTTAATGAATCTGCAAAAACTCTGAGGAAATAAGCAATTGCTGCTCTTGCCCTCATTTGCATATAAAATAAATTGTTCATTTTTTAGTGCATTAGTACTATATACATAGTGTAACATGATATGTCAAGTACGATATAGCAGAGACACGCGATCGCTCTTGATAGAACTCAAAGTGGGAAGTGCCACAAGATTGAGGAATATCACTCAGCTTGTGCCAAACGACGTTCAATTTCATCCAAAGATGTTTTGCCTGCTTCCTTTGAACGTTCAGCAAGGAAAGCCATAAATCTCTGACTTTTCGCTACGGCAGCATTTCATCCTGATTTCATTTCCCTGTGCCAATCTCATAAACAGGGGACTTTCAGCACGAACACCGGATAAATGCTCAACTCCATCCTCAAATGGTCAATTGCTCAGCGCTGGCTAGTAGTCATCGGTGCTATTATCGTCACCGTTTGGGGATTTGTTACCATTGCTCGGATGCCTCTTGATGTGTTCCCCAACTTTGCTCCTCCCCAGGTGGAAATCCAAACGGAAGCACCAGGATTGGCTCCCGAAGAAGTGGAATCTCTGGTTACTCTACCAATTGAAAGTGCTATTAATGGTACTCCGGGATTAACTACAGTACGCTCTTCTTCCGCAGTCGGCATCTCTGTAGTAAAAATCATTTTTAACTGGGGTACGGATATTTATCGAGCTAGGCAATTGGTGACTGAGCGCTTGCAGCAAGCAACTGCTAGATTGCCGGAAGGAGTGGAAACACCGCAAATTTCTCCCCTTTCTTCCCCCATTGGCACGGTTCTTGCCTATGCCTTCACTTTAGAAACTGGGGCAAATACTAGCCTAATGGATGTGCGGCGATTGATAGACCGGGATATCACTAACCGACTATTAGCAGTACCTGGAGTAACTCAGGTAATCGCCTATGGGGGAGATGTGCGGCAATATCAGGTACTAGTTGATCCTGCTCAATTGCAAGCCTTTGATGTCTCCTTAGCAGAAGTTACCGAAGCAGCGGAAGCAGCTAATAACAATGCAGCCGGGGGATTTCTGATTAGTCCAGACAAAGAACTACTCATCCGGGGAGTTGGGCGAGTGGAAACTCTGGAGGATGTAGCAGAATCCGTTGTCGCAGCACGTAACGGTACACCAGTACTGTTACGAGATGTGGCAGATGTCCGCATTGGTGCTGCCTTGAAGCGAGGGGATGGCAGTGTGGATGGTAAGCCAGCCATTGTTGTGATGGTTAATAAACAGCCTCTTGCTGATACTCCCACTGTGACTCAAGCAGTGGAGGCAGCAATGGAGGAGATTAAGGGAGGTTTGCCTAGTGATGTCAACGTTGCTGTTACTTTCCGCCAGTCAGACTTCATTGATGCTTCGATAAAAAATGTCAGGAATGCTCTACGGGATGGCATCATTATTGTCTCCATCATCCTGTTCCTGTTTCTGATGAATTGGCGTACTGCAGTTATTACCCTGAGTGCTATTCCCCTTTCCTTACTAATTGGGTTAATGTTACTGAATTTATTTGGTTTGGGTATTAATACAATGACCTTGGGAGGATTAGCAGTAGCTATTGGCTCAGTAGTGGATGACTCGATTGTGGACATGGAAAACTGCTACCGGGGACTAAGGAAAAACCAGCTAGCAGGTAATCCCATTAACCCGCTACAGGTAGTCTATAACACCTCGGTAGAAGTACGGGTAAGTGTGCTGTTTTCCACAGTGATTATTGCCGTAGTTTTTGCTCCAATCTTTACCCTAACAGGAGTAGAAGGTCGCATCTTTGCGCCGATGGGGGTTGCCTATTTGGTGTCAATTTTTGCTTCTACCTTTGTGGCACTAACTCTGAGTCCAGCTTTGTGTGCTTTCTTGCTAGCTAATCAACAGTTACCAGAAGATGAAACTTGGGTAGCACGACTTTCCAAAAGCTTGTATCGTCCCCTGATTAAGTTTTCCCTCTACGCTCCCAGTATAGTTCTCATCTCCGCCGTAGCTTCCTTTGTGGCCTCCCTGATTATTTTTACTTCCTTAGGAAGAGTATTTCTGCCAGAATTTCAGGAGCGATCGCTAGTTAATGCTTTCACCCTCTATCCTGGTGTCTCCTTAGAAATGACTAATCGTGCTGGGTTAGCAATGCAAGTAGCTCTCAAAGATGACCCCCGATTTGAGTCGGTGCAATTACGAGCAGGACGTGCGCCAGGAGATGCAGATGCTGGAAGTGTCACTTTAGGACATTTGGATGTGGAACTGAGTGAGGAGGGAATGCAAGAGAGGGAGGCAAGTATCGAGCAGCTGCGGGAGGAATTCGCCAAGTTGCCGGGAGTAGCTCCTAGTATTGGTGGCTTTATCTCCCACCGGATGGATGAAGTACTATCAGGAGTACGAAGTGCGATCGCAGTGAAAATCTTTGGTTCGGATCTCCCTGAATTACGCACCATCGGCACTCAAGTCCGGGACGCAATGCGGGATATTCCTGGTGTCGTGGATCTCATCTTAGAACCCCAAGTCCCCATCAAGCAGGTACAGATTCAATTTGACCGCACGGCAGCTGCCCGTTATGGTCTTAGTGTGGGGCAACTCTCAGAAATGATTGAAACTGCCCTCAACGGGCGAGTAGTCTCCCAAGTACTGGAAGAGCAACAACTATTCGACTTGGTGGTGTGGTTACAGGCAGAATCCCGCAATAACCTGGATACCATCCGCAATTTACTGGTAGACACCCCCACAGGTACAAAAATTCCCCTCGCTCAAGTCGCCCAAATTGACTACGGCACTGGTCCTAATACCATCAATCGAGAAAATGTCTCCCGTCTGATTATCGTCTCTGCCAACGTTGCTGGTAAGGATTTAGGCAGCGTAGTTAAAGATGTTCAAGCCGCAGTTACAGAACAAGTACAAGTAACTTCCGGCTATTTTATCCAGTACGGGGGACAGTTTGAATCAGAACAGCGGGCATCCCAGAACTTACTTATCTTCGGCACTCTAGCACTGATTGTCATTGCTGTGTTAATGTACTTCGCTGTTAAGTCCATCTCAGCAACGGTGATGATTATGCTTAATCTACCTCTAGCTTTAACTGGGGGTATCTTTTCCGTTGCTCTCGGTGGTGGCATCCTCTCCGTCGCTTCAATGGTGGGATTTATCACCCTGTTCGGTGTTGCCACCCGCAATGGCTTACTACTGGTAGACAACTACAACAATAAGTTGGCTCAAGGAATGCCCTTGAAGCAAGTAATTTTTGAGGGTTCAACGGAACGACTAGTTGCAATTTTGATGACAGCGCTGACTTCGGCACTGGGGATGGTTCCCCTGGTAATCGGCACTGGTGCTGGTAAGGAAATCTTACAGCCCTTGGCAGCAGTAGTACTAGGAGGATTATTTACTTCAACAGCACTGACACTGTTGGTGTTGCCAGCTTTGTATGCTCAGTTTGGACGTTTCTTAGTACCGAAATCAGCTGTCCCTAAATCTGGATCAAAAACTCCCTTTTTTGAGAGAAAGCAGGGAGCAGGGAGTAAGGCGTAAGGAGAAAAATGAACTAACTTTAATCAATTCGCAATTCCCAATTTCCCAATTTTGAATTACTGAGGAAACAAAACCATGAAATCATTGAAAGCAAGTTTAATCCTTATTAGTACTGTCGGACTAATGTTTTTAGCTGCTTGTGGCAGTAGTACAGAAGAAACCGAGACAACTACCCCTGCAGAAACTACAACTGAAACTGAAGCTACTAAATCCACAGCTGAAGGGCACGATTCAACCGTCTCCCAAGGTGGTCAAGTAGTTGAATCTGGTCCCTATCATTTAGAGTTGGTTTCTCTACCAGAGGATAGCGGAGTTCACCTAGATTTCTTTCTACAAACTGGGAGTGAGCACCAAGCAATTCCTGACGCGAAAGTAAAAGGTCAAGTGCAATTACCCAATGGTGAGCAAAAGTCCTTAGATTTTACCTATGAGGCTGAAGGTAAACACTATGCTGCTGTTTTACCTGAAAAAGCACCTGGTGAGTATAAAGTTGTGATTCAGACAGATATCAAAGGGGAAAAAGTAAACGGTCGTTTTTCTTTTAAGCAATAAGGTGTTAGGTATTAAGTATTAGGTATTAGGTGATGTAATTTTCAGTAACAATTCACTTATTACTTATTACTTATTACTTATTACTTCAAAAAACAAACCCTACTTAGTAGCGAGGTTTTCCATGAATCGTTTAGTTAGTGCATTCTTCATCACTTCCACCTTATTTCTAACTCAAAGCTGCTCAGAACCAGTGAAATCTGGCGATACATCTGTTCAAACAGAACACACGAATGGGCATACTACAGTTCATGGTGATGACCATAAAGCATCAGATAATTCGACTGACTACCATCAAGGTAGCCACAATCATGGTACAACCGAAAACTCAGTAACTACCCAAGCCAAACTAACAGCTCCAGCTGAAATTAAGCCCAATGAAACAGCTGCTTTAGTAATTGATATTCAAGACTCAGACGGCAAAGCTATTGCTAATTTTGAGATTTTCCAAGAAAAAATTATGCACCTGATTGTTGTCAGTGATGATCTCCAATTTTACGATCATATTCATCCCGACTATAAGGAAAATGGACGCTTTGAAGTCGAAGCTACTTTTCCTCAACCAGGTAACTATACATTGTTCAGTGATTACAAACCTTCTGGACAAAACGAACAAGTCTCAGTATTGCAAGCAAAAGTTCCAGGAAACAGTCCAGCTGTACCGGAAGTTGACCTCAACCACTCGAAAACTTTTGATGATACTAAAGTTGAACTTACCTTATCTCAACCCACACTCAAAGCTAGTGAAGAAGTCACGGTGATGTTTAACTTAAAAGATAAGGCAAGTAATCAAACCGTTAATGACTTGCAGCCTTATTTAGGAGAACTAGGACATTTAGTAATCGTCAAAAATTCATCTTCCCTAACCAGAGCAGACTATATTCATGCCCATGCACTCAAAGATACCTCAGATGGGCAAGTACATTTTGTTACTAGTTTTCCAGAATCAGGAAAATACAAGGCTTGGGGTCAGTTTAATCGCAATGGCAAAATTGTTACCGCTGATTTCTGGTTAGATGTTCAGTAGACTTTTAGCTATCAAACAACTCTGTGCTCTCTGTGCCTCTGTGGTGATATAGATTCCATATTTAGGACAGATCTGATGAGAATTCTCCTAGTTGAAGATGAACCAGATTTAGGTGCTGCGATCAAGCAAACTCTCAATCAAGAAAAGTATATAGTTGACTGGGTGCTAGATGGTAATGAAGCCTGGGACTGTTTGGCAAATCAGTGGGCACAATATACCCTTGCAATTATTGACTGGTTGCTGCCCAGCATATCCGGATTAGAGTTATGTCAACGGTTGCGTGCTAACAAAAATCCACTGCCGATTTTGATGCTAACGGCTAAGGATAGAATGGAGGATAAGGTCGCTGGATTAGATGCGGGAGCAGACGATTATCTGGTAAAGCCGTTTGGTATGGCAGAACTCCTAGCACGGTTAAGAGCTTTGCAGCGGCGCTCTCCTCAGCTTCAACCTCAACAACTTCAGGTAGGAAACCTTACTTTAGATTACAGTACCTACACCGTTTATTGGCAAAAAGCCTCCGGGGAGCAACAGCTGATTCCCCTGACAACTAAGGAATTCCAGTTGTTGGAGTACTTTATGAAGCACCCGCACCAGATTATGACCCGTGACCAAATTCTCAATCAGTTGTGGGAAATTGGTGCTGAACCCCTGAGTAATGTTGTAGCAGCTCAAATGCGGCTGTTGCGGCGCAAATTAGCAGATTCAGGCTGCTTGGGTTTAATTGAAACTGTGCATGGCATGGGGTATCGTTTCCAACCAATCGATGAATCAAAATGAACTGTTTAACCGAACTCGCTGGCGTTTAGCTAGTTGGTATGCAGGTGTGATGGGAATAATTCTCAGCCTGTGTGGTTTGGGAGTATATGAAGCGATCGCTCATGCTCATTGGGTAACTATTGACCGAGAGCTAAAGTCCGTTGCTGGTACATTGCATGATAGCATTGAGCCGATTCTACAACAGCCTGGAAAATTTGAGCCTGAGGCAAAGCGACTTTTACCCGATATTTGTTTAACTGGCGATGAGTGTCTTAGTAAAACTAATCATCTTGAGCGTCATACCCTCAGTGCTATTCACCAAGGCAACTACTATGTGCGTTTATTGGATCTTTCAGAGCAGTTGGTGGGGGTAGCCGGAACTATGCCGCGGGGATTACTTGAGACATCAGGCACCGAACAGTGGCAAACCCTCAAAGATTCTACTGGCAAAAGATACAACCAAATTTCTATCTCCCTCCATACCCAAGATAATTATCCCTGGGGATACTTACAAGTAGGGCGCTCTCTCCAAGATTTCGACAACTATCTTGCTGTGATCCGATGGATTTTGGTACTGGGATTACCCGTAACTATGGGTTTAGTGGGTGCTTCCAGTTGGTGGCTAGCTAGATTAGCAATGCAACCGATTTACCAATCCTATCAGCAGATACAACAGTTTACCGCTGATGCTGCACACGAGTTGCGCACTCCTTTGGCTGCAACTCAGGCTACAGTTGAATCAGCCTTGAGAATGCCTCACCTGCCTGAATCAGAAGCACGGGATATCCTGGGAACCGTCGAGCGTCAGAATCGAAGGCTCACCCAACTAGTTGCTGACTTACTACTGCTGGCTCGTCTAGAGCGACAAACTTTATCAGTGCAACACCAGCTGTGCTGCTTGAATAACATTATTAGCGACTTAGTAGAAGAATTAGCAGCCTTAGCAGTTTCTGCCAAGGTGACACTGACTTCCGAGGTAGGGGTGGATACACCACTGAATGTTTTAGGTAATGAGGAGCAGCTTTATCGCTTGGTATCTAACTTAATGATTAATGCTATCCAATATACCCCTGCTGGTGGTCAAATACGGGTTATCCTAAACCGTAGTGACGATCAAGCCTTGATTCAGATTCAAGATACAGGTATTGGCATCGCACCGAAGGAGCAGACGCGGATCTTTGAGCGCTTCTATCGAGTTAGTAGCGATCGCTCTAGAAGATCAGGTGGCGCTGGATTAGGCTTAGCCATTGCCCAGGCAATTGTTCAGTCACACCAAGGTAACCTGACACTTTCCAGTGTATTAGGTCAAGGTAGCATCTTTACCATTAAATTATGTCTAGAGGGTCATTAGTGACAACAATTAATACCAAAAATTTAAAGTCCTGACATACATAGGGATTCCAAAATCCAATGCCAACCAGTTAAGGTACCGACAACCTCTTGTGACAAAGAGTTTAATATTTTATCTACTTTACCTCACTTCATCGCCAATTCACCTTGGTCAGTAAAGGAACTGAAGAAACGAAGATTAGAGAAAATCAAGAAAACACTTGCCGGTGTAGCAATAACAGTAGTAATAGATGAAACTGGGGATAGAAAGAAAGGAAAAAAAAACGACTATGTAGCCAGACAATATCTAGGAAGTATCGGGGAAATAGACAATGGAATAGTGTCAGTTAATGGTTACGGAGTGTACCAAAATATCACCTTTACATTAGTAGTCAAAATCTTCAAACCGAGAGGAACCCTAAAACCAGAAGAGCATTACAAAACCAAAATCGAATTAGCCTCAGAAATCATTGAAGAGCTAATCGCACAAGGATGGAATATTGAACTAGTATTAGCGTCTAGTTTATATGGTGAAAGTAGCCAATTTATTAGCACATTACAGTAAAATAAGTTGTCTTATGTTGTAGCAATTAGGAGTAATCATGGAGTCTGGATGCCATCCCATCAGAGGGTTAGAGCGAACAGATGGTGTAAATTCACCAGAACCTTTAGTAATCAAAAATCCGTTACTAGATACATTAGAGAAATAGTCTATGGTAAAAGAAGAGCCATAACTTACTGGGAAATAACGACAGACCCAGAAACCATGCCAGAAAATGCTACTTCTTTTGTAATGACTAATCTGACAGGTAATCTCAAGAAAATCTTGGGAGATTTGTATGGAGCAAGAACATGGGTTGAGTATGCTTTTCGTCAGTGTAAACAGGAATTAGGATGGACAGATTATCGTTTTACTAAGTTTAAGGATATAGAAAAATGGTGGGAAATAATCTGAAAGTGTTTATACAATGATTAGTTTAAACTCTCCAGTTTTTGTATCTTTAAATCAATCTCCAGAAGTGGCATCGTTGGACACAGACACTGATGATGTCCAGGTAAGTAATCATCAACAATGGAATCATGAAGATGGATGGAAGAGTGTGTTAAACAATTTGCGTTTACTGATTCAACCCATCATGATGTTATGGCTCATTTTACCCTGGTTAGATATTTTACCATCACGTAAGTTATTGCTGGGATTGAATCAGCTCATTAGTGACATTAATCAATTTCAACCCTTTTTCTCTTCTGGATAGTAAGGATTCTTTCTTACTCATTGATTTCGGAGAGTGACAGAAGAGGGTTATACTAAATCCGGTTTCCATACCCCCCTAACAATCTAGGCAACATTTAACCAGTGATAATTAGTGAGCTTTTTGATTTCTTCGGTCATTTCTCTGAGAATATTACAACGTTTGACTAGCACATACTC
>Ga0207422_1000812_pt1 | contig 82630 bp, 73 predicted proteins | sample MarCyaLeptolynsp_FD_187757 | JGI IMG/M metagenome (GOLD analysis project Ga0207422, IMG submission 187757) | Marine cyanobacterial communities from Panama - species 1 Leptolyngbya sp. (SPAdes) | ecosystem: Environmental > Aquatic > Marine > Unclassified | place: Panama: Panama City | collected...
TCACTGCTTTTGAAGCCCCACCAGTACCAAGAATTAGGGCTTTTTCAGGAAAGGCATTGGCACCGATGAACTTCACCAATGAATCCTTGAACCCAAAATAGTCTGTATTGTAACCTGTTAATTTTCCCTTCTCTATGCGGATCGTGTTTACCGCTCCAATCGCGTGAGCTTTTGGATCAATGTGATGCAAAAAGGGGATTACTTGCTCTTTATATGGGATGGTGACATTCAGACCTACAAGATCAGGGTTGTCTCTAAGTAGTTTAGGAAGTTCTTGAATTGATTGTATAGGGAAGAGTTCATACTGTGCATCAGCGATCTCTTCCTTTTCAAACTTATTGGTAAAATACTTTTTTGAAAAGGAGTGACTTAAAGGGTAACCGATGAGTCCAAACTTTCTCATGTCAGTCGTTTTTTAACCAGTTGGCCAAACGATCAATAAATAGCACGATTAAAAATCCTCCCGCAGCATAACCAAGCGCTTCAATAAAGTGAGGTTCCATGCCTGTCTTTATCAGATAGTCATTCGGCAATACATTTACCTCATAGAGCGGTTTCACTTCGCCATGACGATCCACATAAGTTTCAATGGTTTCTTTCCATGGCCATACCTTGTTGAGTGCGCCTATCATAAAACCACTGAGCACACCAACAGTAATGTTGTGGTATCTTTTAAATAACCAACTGATTACTCTTGCGAAGCTAAGAATACCCACAAGACATCCAGCCATAAAGACCAATATATCAACAATTCTTCGCTCGTTAAGAGCAGCCATCATGTATTCGTACTTGCCGAAAAGCAAAACAATGAATGAGCCTGAAATGCCTGGCAGTATCATAGCACATATAGCAACTGCCCCTGCAATAAACAGAAACCAGGGCTCATCAGGGGTTTCTGATGGTACAGCGGAAGTAATAAAGTATGCCACTGCTACACCGAGGATTATAGCGATGAAAACACCGATATTCCACTTTTTGATTTCACGTAGAACCATGAGTGCTGATATTACTATCAGCCCAAAGAAAAAAGACCAGAGTTGTATAGGATTCGTATCAAGCAGGTAGGTAATGACCTTAGAAAGAGACAGAAAGCTGGTCACAATGCCGGCAAATAGAACAATTAGAAAGTTTCCATTGACGTGGTTCCAGAGGGCTCTGATCTCAAATTTTTTCAGGTAATTCAGTGCTTCTAAATCCACACTTTTTATGGAGTTCAAAAGCGTCTCGTAGATTCCAGTAATAAAGGCAATGGTTCCCCCTGAGACACCAGGTACCACATCTGCGCTGCCCATAGCTATGCCCTTAAGGAATAACAACAGAGGGTTTATAATACGATTCATCTTAACCTTTCAGATTAAGGAAATGGCTGAATGTATCCCCTCTCAATCCTAAGCGGATGGTCTCCAACGGAATCACATCTGCAGGAGCAATATTGCCGAGATTCACATTAGCACCCATTAGTTTGATGAAAAAGACTTGTTGAGGTTTTTGCGGTGCTTCCCAAATGATTTTCTCAAAGGGTATTTGCGTTAAGATTTCTTGTACAAGACCTGATCTAACCTCTCCAGTAGAACGAAAAAGACCAACATTACCACTTTCTCGTGCCTCACCGATGACCTTCCAGGCACCCGCATCCAGCTCTTTTTGCATTAACTCGATCCACTTGTAGGGCGGGATTATCTTTTCCTCATCTTTTGAACCTACTTCAGAAAGTACGGTCACCTGTTCCTTGAGTTTTGAGATGTATTCGCATTTTTGATCATGGTCCATATCTAAAGACCCATCAGACACTTCTGCAAATGGCATATCAAATTTGTCTAAGACCTTTCGGTAGTCGTCAAATTGGTTTCTAGCTACAAAAGCTTCAAACAGAGTACCTCCGAAATAGAAAGGAATACCAGCCTCTCTATATACATGCAGTTTCTGTTCCAAGTTTGGCGTAACGTAGGAAGTGGCCCAGCCCAATTTTACAATATCAACGTATTCACTGGAAACATTCAAAAAGTCTTCGGCTTGTCTAACGCTAAGGCCTTTATCCATGGCCATGGTGAATCCTTTATCTCTAGGCTTCTGTGTCCTTTCGGGCACATCTTTCAAAAAGTAGTGCATCTAGTTTTTTTCTCTGTACTGATCAATGATCTTGTATAGGGCCTTTTGAGTTTCCAACTTTGGGAAGAACTCAAAAAGCACCTCGTGATTTTCGAAGTCCAAAATTAACGCATTTTCCAGATATGTAAATGCTTCTTTGTAGAGACCTGCACTGATTTGGTACACGACCATTCGATACAGTAGATCAGAATCATCCGGAGACTCGTCTAAAGCCCTTTGCAACAATTCAATAGACTTTTCATGTTCGCCTTGGTCATGGTAAATAAAAGACCAGTCTAGCCAAATATCTGCGTTATTGGGCTCAAGCATGGCTGCTTCCTGATAGGCCTCTGCAGCAGATACAATATTGTCTATATGAAATTCAGCATCTGCAACCGCCATCCAGTAGTTGGCATTTTCAGGGTCTAGTTTCAGTGCTTTGTTCAAGAAGTGTATGGCTTCATAGTATTTATCTTGTGACGCCAAACAGCAGCCTATACCATACCATGCATCTTCGTAGAATTGATCTAATTTTGAGGCTTTTCTATAATACTTGATGGCGTATTCATAGGCTTCTTGTTTTTCGTAAGAAGCTGCTATGCAGCAGTAAACTTCTGAAGATGGGCCTTCATTGGACAAAGTATTCTTATAGGCTTCGAGTGCATCTTTAAACTGTTCAAGGTTCATATAGGAGTTTCCTAAGTTGAACCAGGCAGATGCAAAAGTGTCGTCAATGACCAGTGCATAGTCATAGGCTTTCACCGCTTCTTCAAACCTTTCCAGTTTATTATAGACTATACCTAAGTTATACCAGGCATAAGATGAATAAGGATCTCTGTCAATGAACGCTTTATAATAGGAAACACTGTCTTCAAGCTTTCCAGTAACATCAAGACAATAAGCTAATTCATACAAAGCACTTTCATGATTGAGATTGGCTTCAATGGCCTGTTTGTAATAATCAATAGCCTCTAAATATTTGCCATTGGTTTGATAGGTGAGTCCGACATTATAAAATACTTCGGACTTATCTTCGGCAAGATCGAGTGTGCTAAGGAGCACTTCTATGGCCTTATCAAATTCACCAACAATGGATAGAATATTACCCTTAACCGTGAGAAGTTCCGCATCATTCGGGTGTAGGTTTTCTGCGTTTTCAATGATTTTCAAGGCTTCATCGAATTGTTCTTTTCCGAGATAACACTGTGCAGCCAACATACTGATTTCCATGCTGAAGGGGTATTGTTCTAAGGCTAACAGAGAAGCTTTAAGACCCTTGCCGTATTTAAGTCTATCTAGATAATACTGAATAATGGTCTCATATTCAGTTACATCGAAAAAATTGAATGTCTTATTTTTGAGTTGTTCCTCAAATCTATTGACTAGCCCACGTTCCTCTTCTCTACTCGGATAATCTTCCTGCATTGATGTCAATTGGTTTATTTAAAGTACTCAAAACCTATTTCTAAAACCACTCTGGCAAGCGAAATTATGTTATAAACTGTTGTTCAAGAATCTAGCGCTCTGAAATAGAAATAGTTACTCAGTTTTAGAGCGAATGCATTTCCTTTAACTTATTAACGGACCACTGTATGCTTTCATCTAAAGGGATAAATTCAAAGTTGATCGCTTCCCTCACTTTATCATTTTGAAAATGAAAGTTCGACCTGGAAAGGATGGCTGTGTCCTTTGTGATCATGGCTTCATTACCAGTAAGTCTTGATCGGACAAACTCAAAAGCTACTGCTATTTTCAGCATCCAAGGTTTGACTACCTTTTGCGGCCCCTTTTTGCCAAAGGCCTCGGCAATTTTTCCAAAGAACTCTTTGTAAGGGAGTGTGCCGCTATTAAGAATGAATCGCTCATCCTTAATATTTGATTCTAACAATTGGACAACAATGTCAGCGACATCTCGCACGTCTACATAATTTACAGTTCCGGCAGGATGAAAAGACTTTTCATCATAGGCATATTTAAATACCGATGTGCTTCCGCCTTGTCCCCATAGTCCGGGACCTAGAATTACCGAAGGGTTTACAATTTTGACTTCCAAGCCCTCTTGAGCACCTCGCCAAACTTCTAATTCCTGAAGGTATTTGGAACGGGCATAAATAGAATCAAACCCTGTTCCTTCCCATCGATCTGTTTCTCTCAACTCTATTTGACCTGATTTTCTGCCAATCGCGGCAACGGAACTGATATGGAGAAACTTCTGGACCTTGAGCTTTAGACATGCATTGACAAGATCTGCAGTGCCTAAAACGTTGGTTTGATACATTTTCTTTTCCCAGCGCTTATCGAATGAAATAATGGCTGCAGCATGAATTACCGCATTAATGTCCACTAGAGATTCTTCCAGAAACTCTGTGTCGTTCATGTCTCCAACTACCCACTCAATACGTTTTTCGATGTCCGCGAGCAAAGTCATCTTGCTAGAGCTTCGTTTTACGGCACGAATCTCATGTCCATTTTCCAATAATTGACGACAAACAAAACTGCCAACCAGACCAGTGGCTCCGGTAATAAATACTCTCATTTATAATGAATTATTAAGCAAGTCTAAATCCAATAGTTTTTTCCAATACTTAGTTTGTGTGGCTTCTTTCAGTAGATCAATATGTCCCATATTATGACAGTCCGTCCCAACCAAACGCGGGATTTTCATGTCAATCAGCTTTTCTGCAAATTTCTTAACAGGCTTTGAATAACAGCCAGTTAGTGCAACAGCGTTTAATTGAAATATAATATCCCGATCTATCAACTCTTCTAAGAGCGTCTTGTCCTCTAGCAGATATATATATCTTTCGGGGTGAGCAAATACCATTTTGTATCCCTTCATGGTGAGTTGAAATGAAGCTTCTTTCAATTGTGGGGGAGGGCTGATAAATGAAGTTTCAACGAGTACCAGGTTTTCACCAAAAGTCATTAGAGGTTCATTAGTTTCCAACCTTTCGATAAAGGTCTCATCGAGAAAGTACTCAGTGGCGGCCTCGATTTGAACATTAACACCTTCTGAATTCAGCACCTTTCTCACTTTCTCTAGACCCGAATTGATTATCTCAGGAGTATTGTCATAAGATCCAGCCATGGTATGCGGAGTCGTTATGACTTTTGAATAACCCAGTTTCTCCATTTCCTTTATGATTTCTAAGCTCTCTTCAATGGTTTGGACGCCATCGTCAATTGCTGGAATCAAATGTGAATGGACATCAGTCTTTAGGTAACCGATATCTGGTTCAGTATTTTTTGATTTATTAAGAAATGAGAATAGACTCAAAATGCAGGTGCTTCTGTATAGGCATCAAAGGTAGGTAAAACTTGATCTTTCTCAGATACTATGGGTTCTGAAACCTCCCAGTTAATACCAAGAACTGGGTCATTCCAAAGAATTCCGCCTTCTGACTCCTTGTTGTAATAGTTTGAACATTTGTATGTAAAAACACTGTCTTCAAGTGCGGTAAAGCCATGGGCAAATCCGGCGGGGATTAAAAACATATTATGTCTGCTTGCCTCAAGTAGAACAGTATGGTGTTGGCCATAAGTAGGCGACTCCTTGCGAATGTCCAAGGCAACGTCCAATACTCTGCCACGAGAGACCCTTACAAGTTTTGCTTGATCATGTGGTGTTGACTGATAATGCAGACCACGCAATGTTCCCTTTACAGAGAAGGACTCATTGTCTTGGACAAAATCATCTTTTATGCCTAGCTCTTGAAAAGTGTTTCTTCTGTAAGATTCAAAGAAATAACCCCGATCATCCCCAAAGACATTAGGCTCCAATTCATAAAGCCCTTCAAAACCTGTTTCAATTATTTTCATTCTAATTCTTTAACCCTCCAAATATTGTGACTTTTTTCAGGAATGCCATTGCCTTTAGTTCAACCGACTGATAAATACTTTGAATTTCCATTTGGTATCGATTAATCGTAGCTTTGCGCACTGATTTATGGGAGGATACGAGACCAGATCTTACGAAAAGGACACCGCTGTTTTAGTGGCCTTAATTACTCAAGAGCAGTCTGAGCAAAAGGTTGTTGAATATCTTGATGAATTGGCATTTCTTGCCGAGACACTGGGTTTGGAAGTGGTGAAGTCTTTTACGCAAAGGCTTGAAAGGCCAGATACAAGAAGCTTTGTAGGGAAGGGCAAGTTAGAAGAAATACAGACCTATATTAAAGCAGAAGAGGTCAGCACCATCATTTTTGATGATGACCTGACACCATCTCAACTTCGAAACCTTGAAAGAGAGCTTAAGGTTAAGATTTATGATCGCAGCTTGCTGATCCTAGACATCTTCCTTCAACGTGCTCAAACCGCCCAGGCCAAGACACAGGTGGAATTGGCAAGGTCGACTTATCTATTACCGAGATTGACGCGCATGTGGACTCACCTTGAAAGGCAGCGTGGTGGAACGGGTACGCGTGGCGGTGCTGGTGAGAAGGAAATTGAAACAGATAGAAGGGCTATTAGAAATACCATAACGGTCTTAAAGAAGCGTCTGGAGAAGATCGAGAAGCAAAACGCTGTACAGCGAAAGTCTCGCCATAATGTAGTAAGGGTGGCCCTTGTTGGCTATACCAATGTGGGTAAGTCGACCATTATGCGTCTGTTGACCAAAGCAGACGTTTTGGCTGAAGACAAACTCTTCGCAACAGTGGATTCAACCGTGCGTAAAGTAGTTCTCGAAAATATTCCCTTTTTGCTTTCAGACACCGTTGGGTTTATTAGAAAGCTTCCAACCCACTTGATTGAGTCCTTTAAATCTACATTGGCAGAAGTGGTTGAGGCCGATGTGCTCTTACATGTGGTTGACGTATCGCATCCTTATTTTGAGGACCAAATGAAGACGGTGGATGAGACCCTGGCTGATATTGGAATCAAAGACAAGCCGACCATTTTAGTCTTTAATAAGATTGACCAATTCAACCATATTGATCCTGAGCTAGCTGAGGAAATGGAAGAACCACCTCTGACACTTGAGGAGCTTAAGAATACCTATATAGCTAAAAGTCAAAATACATCAGTGTTCATCTCGGCAGTAGAGAAGAATAATATTGAAGAATTTAGATCGGTACTCATGGATAAAGTGAAAAAAAGGCACTTTACCATCTTTCCAAACTACTTGAAGGATTCTTATTATTAATTACATTTGTAGCCCCTCAAGGTAATTTTTGGCCTCGTAGTTCAATGGATAGAATAGAAGTTTCCTAAACTTTAGATCTAGGTTCGATTCCTAGCGAGGCTACTCTCTTACTTTACGTCAAGTACCATTACCTGAAAAACAAGGACCGAATTTGGTGGAACATTTCTACCACCCTCTTCGCCATAAGCCAAATAAGGAGGCACGATGATATAGCCATTGTCACCCTTCTCGAAATAGCCAAGACCTTTGATGAATCCATCTATAAAGTTATTTCTAAACAGGTTAAGCAGAATGGGCTTCTTTCTACGGAAAGAGCTGTCTAATTCTCTGCCACTATAAAGATAGGTGGCATAGTGTAGCGTCATATCGGTTCTCCCGGTTAGCGGCTCATAAAGATCTGAGCGTCCTTTGAGTTTCATATATCGAATTCCGTTTTGCCCATTGATCCACTTGAAAGTTTTAAACTGTTCATGTCTGAGCTTCTCAAAAGCCTCTTCTGGGTTAGCATCTTCAATTAGGTTTCCTGCCTCATCCCAAACCTTCAATCTGATATGGATGCCTTTATCATTATAGGTTTCTTCCCTTTGTTTTTCGCCATTTTCAAACCAGAAGATGTGCTTACCTACTTTAATCCCATCCTTTGTCTTACCCTGATATTTCTTTTTTCCATTTTCATAGCGTTCGGTCACTTTTTGGGCAAATGAAAGATCAGGAGTTGTTGTGATCAGGGCTATGATGGCAATACTTGAGATGAATAATCGCATAGGAATCTGAAATTAATAATCCTTGATAGAAGTTTTATACACCAAAGTGTAATTCTTGACTACTGATTGTAACTAACTACATTGATTACAAATTGGATAGTTCTAAGTCTTTGATCGAAGGGAATACTGAAAGTAGGTTTGTTGAAATGGTTACTGAATCTCAGGGAATCATTCACAAGGTGTGCAATGTCTATTGTGACGATAGAGAGCACCGTAAAGATCTATTTCAGGAGATTCTGATTCAGCTTTGGAAGTCATTTGCGTCTTTCAAAGGAGAAGCAAAATTTTCTACCTGGATGTACCGTGTAAGCTTGAATGTCGCATTACAGTACATAAGAAAAGAAGGCAAGCAACTTAGCCAGACACAGCTTTCCGATGAGGTAAAGAACCTTTCTGATTCCGTTCCTGACGATGACTACGAAGAGGACCTAAAGCAGCTTTACAAGGCCATTAGCCAACTAAATAATGTCGAAAAGGCGATAATTATGCTCTATCTGGAGGATAAGGATAATGAAGAGATTGCAGAGATAATAGGTATATCTCAGAACTATGTTCGAGTTCGAATGAACCGGAGTAAAGAAAAACTCAAAAAGATCTTAAACACGCAATAAGATGGAAGTCAACGAGCTAAAAGCCATATGGAAAAAGGCCAATGATCGAGACCAACGAGGTTATTGGGTAAGTGATGAAGACATGCGTGAAATGCTAAAGAAGAAGTCTCATGCGGCCATTGCGGATGTGCAGAAAGAGCTTAAGAATAAAATATTGATGACTACACTCTTCACCATTTTTGGTCTTGGAGTGGGACTTTTAACTTTATTAAAAGTACCTGGAGATTTGAATGTAGGAGAATTTCTACCCACAGGAACTGCTTATGGGATTACCCTTATCATTATGGGAGTAGCCATAGGTGTTATTTCGGTGCATACCAGAATCAGGCATAGGCAAGTCAAGGCATTAGTTCAATCGGCTAAACCGCTTAAGGAGTCTTTAAAGCTAACTAGGAGCATTTTTCAAAAAATAATTGGTGCTGGAGTATTAAGCGATACCATTGTAACGCCACTTGTGATGGTCTTGATTATAGCCGTTCAGGTGTATAATAAGCAGCCTTTTGCCTTCGACTTGAGACTACTTTATCTTCTATTGGCAGCGGTGGTCTTGGTATACGGGTTTTACTACCTGGCAAAATTCATGATGAACAGAAAGTTTGGCCGATTTGTCAGTGCCCTTGACGATCGTTTGAGTGAATTAGAGGCTATAGAATCTGAGGATTCCCAAAATATTTGATTCAAAGTGTAATTCTGGATGACTTTTCTTCACTAACCTCATAAACAATAGAATGATGTGGAATGCTAAAACGGAGAGAAGTATTTGTTACCTGGGAGTGACGCTCTGCTTTGTAGGGCAGATATCTTTTACAAATTATCCATATGTAGGAGATGTAGTGACGATCATAGGAGTGATTATGATTCTTGCCAAAAAATATATCCACTGGAAAAAAAGGACAACTTGATATGAACCATAAAATGAAAATCTTATTCACATTATCTATCACTTGCCTATCAATTGTGGCCAGTTATGCTCAGGTGGATTACTCAAAGCAAGTCGAAGCACTAAAGAAGAGTTTTGAGACTAAAAGTAGTGAGGCTATAAAGCCCTATGTCAGTCAAGCTTTGTCCTTTGGTACTTACCCAGCAGGCGCTACCATTCAGATTTTGGGGCAAGTTTTTAACAATTTGCCCAAACTGAATAGTCTTGATATTATTAGTCAAAAGCAAGGGGAAGCATCAGTCAAGTATAATTTTAATGGTCTAGGCGATCGTTCTTCGAAACTCTTTTTTGATGACCAGGGTAAGCTTACTAAGCTTGAATTAGTAGATAACCTATTGAAGGAACAGGCCGAAGCCCAGGCAGCACTTGCCCGACAAAAACAAACCCCAACTCCCGGCCCGCTGGCTGAAAAGTATCCTTATAAAGAAGTGAAATTTAAAGCTAAGGATGGTTTGGAAATTGAAGCTAATCTGTATGAAATAGACATAGATAAACCAGTGATATTACTCTGTCATCAGGCAGGCTATAATAAGTTCGAGTATGCCGATATAGCGCCAAAACTGAACGAATTTGGTTTTAATGTGATGGCGATAGATCAACGATCAGGTGGGACTTTTGGAGGTCAAAACAATGCCACCTTTGAACGTGCCAAGGCAAGCAAGCTTGAAACCGGATTCCTGAATGCCGAACAAGATATCGAAGCTGCTATTGATTTTCTATATGAGAAGTATGGCAAAGAAGTGATTCTTTGGGGTAGCTCCTATTCATCCAGCCTTGCCCTATTCATTGGTGCGGCAAATGATAAGGTGAGTGCAATGATATCGTTTAGTCCTGGAGATTACTTTGGGGATGCAAAACCATCACTTTCGACAGTTTTTCAATCATTAGAAAAACCCTTTTTGATCACCTCTTCAAAAGAAGAAGCCAAAGTGCTGTCATCGTTGATAGCAGGTGCTAAACTGAGTAAAATGCAGTCGCAATTCATTCCTCAAGGTGAAGGATACCACGGCTCGCGCGCTTTATGGGAGGGCCAAGAAGGAGGTGCGGAGTATTGGTCTCAAGTGATAGAATTTCTTCGTTCGCTCAATTAAAAAAAGGCCATTTGTAAACTTTTCATACCTTTACCACCAGTTCAAAGGTTCTCTTGGTGTAATAGCCTTGAGATTAATAGGGAATCAGGTGTAATTCCTGAACAGTCCCAGCTGCTGTAAACCCATTTTTAGGTTTGCTGAATTTTGCCACTGTCCTGAAAGATTAGAGACGGGAAGGCTCAGTAAAACCGGGGAAGTCAGAAGACCTGCCTTTGTTTTTGATCACTAATACGCTTTCTGAGGAAAAGCTACTGGTATGAAAAGACTGAGAAACAATATTACCCATCGCAGGGCGGATTATACCCTGACATGGCTTCCCGCACTATTGATTGCCCTGCTGCTAGGCTGTCAAGATTCCAAAAATCAGAATACTGTAGATGAGGGTTTCGATCCAGATCGAGACTATTTTCCTTCAAAGACATCAATAGACCATGCCATCGGCTTTGATTTAGTCTATCACAATAACTGGAAAGAACTTCTGCTTTTTAGACATTATAACGACTATGTTGATACCATCAAGTTCGCACTGGTACAAGAAGGAACCCCTGTCCCGGAAAGTTTTTCAGAGTTAAGAACTGTCTCTATTCCTGTGAAGCGTTTGGCATCTATGTCTACGACTCATCTTGGAATGTTTGAGAAATTAGATGCCTTGGATGTACTCAAAGGTATTGAGCGGGCTGAATATGTTTCAAGTGAAAACATTAGGAGACTGGTGAACGATGGAAATATCAAAGAATTAGAGCCCGCAGGAAGTCTCAATACAGAGCTCACGGTAAATGAGAACATTGATTTATTGTTGGGAGTGGGTTATCCAAACTCACAGAATGACAGCTATCAGGAACTGGAAAATGCTGGAATCCCCGTTTTGCTGAATGCGGACTGGCAAGAAAAGACGCTACTGGGTAGAGCGGAGTGGATGAAGTTACTTGCAGCTCTTCTCAATAAAGAGGCATTGGTCAATGAACGGTTTGGCGCAATGGAGGAAGAGTTTAATGAGGTCTTGGCATTAGTTGAGGCTAATGTGAAAAAAGGTCCATCTACTATTACCGGTTTGGCACAAGGAGATGCTTGGTTTGTGGCTGGCGGAAAGAGTTTTGCTTATTATATCCTCGATTTAGCCAAGGTAGAATATCCATGGAAGAACAGCGAAAATACGGGAAGTCTTAGGTTGGATTTCGAGACGGTGTATGAAGAAGGATTAAAGGCTGATTTTTGGATGGTCCCGAGCACTGCCAAAACGCTGGATGAAATTCTACAAGCGGATAGTAGATATGCTGACTTCAAGTCTTTCAAGAATAAAAGTATCTACAATATCTATGGTAGGTATACTGAAGGGGGTGGGAATGATTACTACGAGTCTGCGGTGGTTAATCCACATGTAGTCTTAAAGGATAACATCAAGGTTTTTCATCCACAGCTCTTACCAGATCATCAATTGGTCTACTATAACAGGCTAAAGTAATCTTCTTGAAGCATTCCGAAAATATATTGCATACCTCAAACAATGGGGTGATGAAGTGGAGGTCAATGATTTTTCTGATCATCGCTGTCGTCCTGTTAATATTACTTGACCTTGGCTTGGGTTCGGTGAGAATTCCTACAATGGAGGTGGCCAATATTCTCTTAGGACAGTCTATTGAAAATGAGGCCTGGCAGGCCATTGTACTTAAGATCAGACTACCAAGAACTATCACAGCCATTCTCGCTGGGGCGGCACTTTCCGTTAGTGGTTTACAGATGCAGACGCTATTTAGAAACCCATTGGCAGGGCCCTCTGTATTAGGGATTACTGCTGGCGCAAGTCTGGGTGTGGCCGCAGTAATGTTGGCTGCAGGAACGGCCACTACGGCCTTTACCATCAGACAATTAGGCCTTGGCGGTAGCTGGTTGATCATCATCGCAGCAAGCTTCGGAGCAGCCTTGGTTTTATTGGCCATTCTGGCCATTTCTTATCGAATTAGAGATAATGTAGTCATGCTTATTGTCGGCATTATGGTGGCAAATATTACCATTGCCATAGTCAGCATCTGGCAATACTTCAGCGACCCTGAGCAAATTCAAGAGTACATTTTCTGGACTTTCGGTAGTCTGGGGGGTGTGACTAGCGATCAGCTTTCAATTTTGAGTGTCATTGTTGCCTTGGGAATCATAATGACGTTCTTCCTGTCAAAAACGCTCAATGCCTTACTACTAGGTGAAGACTATGCACAGAGTATGGGGCTCAACATTCGAAAATCCAGGGTCGCTATAATAGCAGTGACCAGTGTTTTGGCAGGCGCGATTACGGGTTTTTGTGGTCCAATAGGTTTCGTAGGTATAGCTGTACCTCATTTAACCAGAAGTTTTTTAAACACATCTGATCATAAGGTGCTGATTCCAAGCTGTGTCTTGGTTGGAGCTATCCTCATGTTGGTATGTGATATCATTTCTCAGGTACCAGGCAGCAACACTGTCCTGCCTGTTAATGCCATTACCGCAATGATAGGTTCGCCCATTGTGATATGGATCATTGTCAAACGCAGAAACCTAAAGTCTTCATTCTAATGGTTAATGAGAAAACCATATTGAAGTCCACAGACCTGGCCGTTGGCTATAAGGAGAAGGAAGTGCTCCATGAGTTAAATCTGTCACTCAATAAAGGGGAACTCACTTGTCTGCTTGGTCCCAATGGAGCAGGAAAATCAACTTTGATCAGAGCCTTGACGGCTATTCAAAAGCCATTGTCTGGAGAGGTCAGACTTCAGGACCGCTTGATTCAAGATTATTCTCAGAAAGAGATTGCGCATCAATTGAGTCTGGTCTTAACCGATCGTGTTAGTACTGGAAACCTAACTGTTTACGCGTTGGTCTCTCTCGGGAGATTTCCATACACAAGTTGGATGGGGTCTTTGAATGAAAAAGATAAAAAACTTATCCATTGGGCACTAGAAGCGACCGGAACCCTGGCTTTTGTCGATCGGCATATTGGAGAACTGAGTGATGGCGAAAAGCAGAAGGTGATGATAGCCAGAGCCCTGGTTCAGGATACAGACATTATTATCCTAGATGAGCCAACAGCTCATCTGGATTCTCCTAATAGGATCGAAATATTCCATTTGCTCAGAGAACTAACGGTTGAGACAGGAAAAACCATTCTTATTTCTACCCATGAAATTGATATGGCCATTGAGCACAGCGATAAGATGTGGTTGATAATGCCGGATAAAACAATTTCAACGGGTCTACCTGAAGACCTCATACTGAACGGTTCTTTAGAAGCTGCATTTGGATCGGATGATCTCTCTTTTGATTATTTGAAAGGCCGCTTCCAAAAGGCCCAAAAAGTTTCCACAGCAAACCTAAAACTATCGGGAGACGCGGTGCTGATAAAATGGACCCAGAATGCACTTGAAAGAGCTTTTATCAGAGGAAATGACATTCCGGAGATTGTAATCAATGGTGATAGAAACCATCCAGTTTGGACCATTCCATTGGCACAAAAGACATTTAATTCAATAGAACTACTTATTAAACATTTAAAGAATAGATGACAAACATTAGAATGAGAGGAACGATACTGTTTGTATTAACCTTAGTGGCAACAATCTCTTTTGCACAGGAGAAAAAGGACACGACAGACTTGGGAGAGTTTGTAGTAACAGGTACCCGTTTTAGGACACCAATCGAAAAGTCGGGTAAGACGATTTACAAGCTAGATCGTGCATTTATTGACAAGTCTCCGGGAAAAACGGTTGCAGACCTGCTCAATGAGGTACCAGCAGTACAAACTGATGGCAATTTCGGAACTCCCGGTACAAATATCGAATACTATGTTAGAGGGGCTAGAAGTAAGTACACCCTTGTTCTGATTGACGGAGTTCCTATGAATGACCCAACAGGCATCAGCCTCTTTTATGACCTGAGGTATTTGCCTGCTAATCAGGTGGAATCTATTGAGATATTGAAGGGAGGCCTAAGCGCACTTTATGGAAGCAATGCAGCTGCCGGTGTGATTAATATTAAGCTAAGAGATAATGCCAAAGATTTGTTCAGTGGAAATATTGATCTCAATACTGGGTCCTTTGGAGCATTTGGTATTAATGCCAGTGTCAATGGTACCAGCAATGATTTTAACTATGGACTCTCTTTTAATAGGACAACCTTTGATGGGTTTTCGGCAGCGGAAGAAACTGACCCAACGGCTGGCTTTGATGAGGATGGATTTGAAAGAACGAATGTTCTTTTTAAAGGAGGCTTTGACGTAAGTAGTCCCTTTGGTGTCGACTTTACAGTCGCTTATGACGATTTCAAGGCGGATATTGATGCGTTTGCATTTACAGATGAGCTAAGTGCTTTTGCAGATTATCAACAGTTCAGAGTTGGGGTCAGACCACAGTTTGAGTTCAAAAATGGTAGGTCAGCTTTGAACATCCATTATATCAGCAATGAAAGGGTTTTTCAAAATGCTTTTCCATCCACTTTTGAAGGGCAAAATTTACAAATCGACCAGACCAACGAGTTTGAAATCTCAGAATTTGCAAAAGCCCTTTTTGGTGTAAACATTCAGCGGTTAAAAAATAACACTGAGAATCAGGATGGAGATTTTACAATATTCGATCCTTATGTGTCCATTGCACTGGAGAGCGATGAAGGCCTAAATTTACATGTTGGATTAAGGCTTAATACCCACAGCAATTACAACAATGAGTTGTTGACTACTGTAAACCCATCATGGCTAATTGATTTAGACAATGATGTTTCAATGAAACCCTTTATTTCTATTTCAAATGCCTACAATACGCCTTCATTATTTCAGATAAATTCACCTTTCTTTGGGAATCAGGATTTAACTCCAGAGAGGACCAATAGCTATGAATTCGGAACAGCATTTTATGTAAAAAGTGCACTGACTTACAATGTGGCATTCTTCAGGCGAGATGAAGACAATGCCATTGATTTTCTTTCAATTTTTGATAATAACGGTGCCTTCATTGGAGGTAACTATATCAATCTGGACTCCAGGAGGGAAGTACAGGGTATTGAAACGGACTTGACCTGGGAAATAAATGATAAGGTGTCACTGACGGCAAATTACTCCAAGTTAGCCACCAATGATGATGCTTTGTTCTCTAGAATACCTAAAGAAAAGTATGGGGCTGGCTTAATATTCACTCCTCTTGAGGCATCCTCTATCAACCTCCGCTATAACTACACAGGAGAAAGAAGGATATCGCCATTTGCAGATGATATGTTACCATCTTACAGTTTGGTGGATATTGCACTGCGCAAGCAATTCCTGTCTAAGAAACTCACAGCCTATGGAGCTGTAAATAATATTTTTGATGAGGAGTTTGTAGGTGTTGTGGGCTTCAGTACCATGGGTAGAAACTATACCTTTGGTTTGAGCTATGACTTTTAATTAGTCCTATGAAAAGAGCGGTATTCAATTGGAGCGGAGGGAAGGACAGTGCTTTAGCACTTCATTATATGATGGAGCATTCCGACTTTGAAATACCACAGCTCCTTACGAGCATCAATACATTTACCAATCGGGTATCAATGCACGGTGTGCGATTGGATATGCTCAAAAGGCAAGCCGAATCGATCGGCTTGCCACTTAACTTGTTAAAGCTGCCCAAGGAGCCATCCATGACTGAGTATGATCAGATCATGAGGACCAAGTTAGAGGAAATAAAAAAGCAGGAAATTGAGTATGCTGCTTTTGGAGACATTTTTCTGGAAGACCTAAAAAAATACCGTGAGGATCGTTTAAAAGAGGTAGGGTTGAAGGCTATATTTCCACTTTGGAAAAGAGATACACAGGAACTGATCCGTGAGTTTCTCGATTTGGGTTTTAGAACATTGGTGGTGGCGATAGACGGCAGCAAGTTGGATAAGTCTTTTATAGGTCGGGAAATTACCAATGAATTTATTGCTGATCTGCCCAGAGGAGTGGATCCTTGTGGTGAGAATGGTGAATTCCACACTTTCGTTTTCGATGGTCCTATTTTTTCAGCACCAGTTAGCTTCACAAAGGGTGAAGTAGTTGAAAAGTCATATGAACTGTCAAAAGAAAATCCGGATAAGACAGTTACTTATTGGTTTCAAGATGTACTCTAGTTGGTGATGAGCCCTTCAGTGGTTATCACGAAACATTGTCTGAGATATCACGAAAAGTTAAAATTTAAACCGAAAAACCAGACTTGAGGACTTTAGGCGCACTCTAATTCGCGACCCTGCAACTTTTTTTATGAAGGACAGGTTAAGATGGGGCAAACATTGAAACCATGAGAACAAAGATAAATAGCTTGGTAGTCCTGGCCCTTTTACTGGCATTAGGATGTTCCAATTCTAAAAATACATTCGCCAATAGCGCCAATGAGGTACCTGGTCATGAAAACTGGTCTAAGCTTTTGAACAAGCACGTAAGATCTAATGGCTTGGTTGACTACAAAGGCTTTATTGAAGACCAGGAGGAGTTGATTGCTTACACGGAATATTTGAGCGAAAATCCACCTGCTGAAAATTGGTCGGATAATGAGAAGATGGCCTACTGGATCAATGCATATAATGCATTTACAGTGAAATTGATCGTGGATAATTATCCTGTTAAGAGCATCAAAGACCTCAATCCTGCACTTTCAATTCCGACAGTTCGGAGTATTTGGACCAAAGAATGGTTTAAAATTGGAGGTAAGGATTTTAGCTTAGATCGGATTGAGCATAAAATTCTGAGAAAAGATTTTGAAGAACCACGCATTCACTTTGCAGTCAATTGTGCTTCTATTTCCTGTCCTGTACTAAGAAATGAAGCCTATACTGCCGAAAAACTAGATGTTCAGCTAGATGAACAAGCACGTTTATTTTTAAATGACACATCTCGAAACAAAATAACAGCACAACGAGTTGAGGTGTCGAAAATCTTTTCATGGTTTGGAGGAGATTTCAAAAAAGGCCAGTCGCTCATTCAATTTTTGAATAAGTACACCGAAGTTCAAATTGAAGAAAAAGCAAAGGTTCGTTTTGCTAGCTACGACTGGAACCTCAATGATGTGAATTAATCAGTAGAGTGTAAATAAACCCCAAAAGCCGTCCCAATATCTGGGACGGCTTTTTGTTATGTATTTAGTATAATTGTATTCTCAAAATTAGGTCAACATATAATGAAGGTTCAGACAAGACCAATCGCGGTCTTATGCTTCTTGGTCATCATAGTTTTATTTACCGGTTTAGACAGAGGTGAAGCAATCAATGAAGAGTTACGAATCAAAGAAGCCACTTCAGCCAGAATATCTCTCACTAATGAGATGTCGGATTTACCGGCTTTTGAACCCATTGATTCCATGGTTAATCGTGCTATGCGCAGCCTTCGGCTTACGGGTGCTACAGTTGCGATAGTCAAAAATGAAAGGCTAGTCTATGCCAAGGGTTTTGGTTTTTCCGATAAGGAAAAAAAAGAGAAGGTAGCGCCTCATCACCTCTTTAGAATTGGTTCGGTTTCAAAATTAATCACTGCAATTGCTGTTTTAAAGCTGGTCGATGATGGAAAGATCAGTTTGGATGATTATGTCTTCGGAGAAAATGGAATACTAAAAGGACGGTTGTACAGCAATATTTCCAACCGAAACGTCTATCGAATCAAAGTCAAACATTTACTGAATCATACGGCTGGTTGGAGTTTGATTACCTATGGAGACCCTATGTTTATCCCTCATAAAATTCATAAGATGGATAAGGTAAGCTATCCTATTGAATTTGACGATGTGATAAAATTCGTCTTGAAGAGACACTTGCCTTATCGACCTGGTACCAGGTTTAATTACTCTAATTTCGGATATAGCTTATTAGGTCGGGTGATTGAAGAAGTGACAGGAGACGATTATGAGGACTGGGTTCAGGATGAAATATTGGAACCTAATAATATTCAAAAAATGCGGATCGCTGGGAGCTTTGAGAAAGATCGTGTTCAAAATGAGGTGAAGTACTATGACTATAGTGCTGACAATGAACAGTTGTCTTTCGATGGTTCCGGTAAGAAGGTTTATAAGCCCTATGGTGCTGATGATATAGAGATGTTAGGTCCTGCTGGAGGCTGGCTTGCCAATGGTGTGGATCTCATGCGGGTATTGGTGCTTGTAGATGGCTATTCAAAGAGATACGAGGATATTTTAAGTTCAGACCTCATCAACAAAATGGTGAATGGTGTAGGAGGGGTGAATCGTCCCCTTGGCTGGAGAAGTGTGAAAGGCCAACATTGGTGGAGAACCGGAACACTTTCGGGAACCTCCGCTTTGCTTACCAGAGATTTAAATGGTTATTCCTGGGTTATCATTTCGAATACTACGCCACGTAGGGGGAGTTTTCCGGGAACCAGTCGTTGGGCGATTAGAGAAGGCATCAAAAGAGTAAAGTCGTGGCCTTCACAAGACCTGTTTGAAGTTTCGGATTAGGGTAAAAAAAGAAAGCCGATCTGACGACCGGCTTTACAACCAAAATTAACCCTAACTATGTACTATAGTTTTCTTACTTAGAAAGTCTGTAATATTTGTTGTTTCCTAGGCTGCTTAAATAATCAGCCTGATTTACGAGCTTTCTTAATTCTTTATCATTAGCAGGGTTTCCAGAAGCGATTAGGTTGTCGTTGTTGTCGAAAACATTTACCTCTTCGATTGCTTCTTCTTCCATTTCCATGTAAATCTCTTCTTCGAGATCCATCTCTTCTTCATCGAAGAATTGCTCAATTTCTGCTATCAACTGTGCTTCCATTACTGAAACTTCGCGATTTAGGTCATTTGACTTGACCGTTCCTGCTTGAAATAAAGTGACCGCTGCAAGCAAGATAGCGATGATAGCACTTAGGTTTTTGAGCTTTGGGCTGTTGTTGTTTTTTGTGTTGACGTTTGGGCTTTTCATTTTGTTGTTGTTTTGAGTTTTTAACTTTTTTACTGACCTGCCCTTTTATATCCAATGCCTGTGCCAAAACTTATAAGTAATTGATATTCATGTATTTATAATTTAGTGACCGATTTTGTACAAAAAAAGGTGTACGATTATCGTACACCTTTTGGTTAATTTTAGAACACTTTTACTCGTAGCGTAGTGCTTTTACCGGGTTAGTCGTGGCAGCTTTGAAGGCTCTATATCCAATAGACATCAAAGCGATCAGTATGGTGAGTACAAAGGCACCCACAAATATTAGGGGACTCACCTGAACCTGATATACGAATGAGTTTAGCCATTCTTTAGTCCCATAGAAGCCAAAGGGAACCGCAATTACTGTGGCAAGGGCAATTAGCCATACATATTTGCTTGAAAGTAAAAGCACCAGACTGTTTGTATTAGCACCAACTACTTTGCGAATGCCGAGTTCTTTGGTTTTTTGTTGTACGACAAAGGCTATCAAGCTGTATAATCCTAAACAGCCGATTGATATGGCCAGAATGGCGGTAGCATTGATAAAACCAAAAAGTGTTCTGTCGATTTCATAATCAATGGCCATCTCATCAGTAAAAGTTTTATAATTGCTCACAAAATCTGGGTTCATGGCTGAAGAAACTTTATCAATGTGATTGATCACCTCTGAATAGGAGCCTTTCTTTATTTTCACAAAGGTTTGATTGTACCCAGAATAGTCTCCTTCGAAAACAGAAGGTTTGATCTCATTCCTCAGGTTATCCGTATGAAAATCAGCCAACACACCCACAATGGTAGCATTATCAGAGTACCCATTAATATTGACTCTTCTGCCAATCGCTTCTTGCGGGTCATCCCACCCGAGCTTATCTAGAGCTAATGCTGTGACAATGATCTCTCTATTTTCCGATTGGTAGTTTGAAGGAGAAAACCAGTTACCTGCGATCAGCTTTAGGCTAAATAGTTCTGCATAGTCTATGTCTACATGTTTAAAATCGCAGTTTACTTCGATTCTTTCCGTACTCTCCGGATCAACTAGTGTTGTATTCCATGGGTTGATCGCATTTGGCCCACCAGTGCCGAAAGTCACACTTTCGATATAAGGGCTCTGCAATAACTGGCTTTTAGCACTTTTGAGTAGCGCAGGATCTACCCTAAAACCGCCAGGAACAAAGTTTCCCAGCCCTATGATATCCTTGGTTTCATAACCAAGGTCCTTGTTTTTGATGTAGGAGAACTGACTGTTGAATATAAGTACTGAAATGACCAACACTTGTGCTACAACAAATTGAATGGTTAGCAGGGTATTTCGGACAATGGCTTTACTACCTCTCACCTGCGTGAACTTATTGCGAATCACTTCTAAGGGTTTAAAGTTTATTAACATACCCACAGGATACAACCCGGCAAGGAATGTGATCACAATACTCAGACCAATTCCAAAGAAGATCGAGGCGGGTTCGAGTTTTAGGTCAATACCCACCGCAGAGATAGAGTTATTTATCTCAGTCAATAATACTTCAGCAATCCAAAGTGAAAAGAAGGCAGCCGTAAAAGTGACAATAGACAGCTCCAGAAAGAACTGATTGGCCAGTTGACTTTTTGCACAGCCAATGATTTTCTTAATCCCAACTTCCTGACTTCTTTTTAAAACTTGGGCGGTTGATAGGTTAACGAAGTTGATGATGCAGGTCGCTAGTACAATAAAAGCAATGATCAGCAATCCATAGATGGTATCCTTAGGAATGGTATAATTCACCCCACTGTAGCGATCGTCTGTATGTAGTGATTTTAATGCACCTAATTCAAAAGAGATAGTTTCAGCTGCTTCTTCACCGAGATTATTAACGACAATGTCCTGGAATTGACTGGCCAGATCAACAGGGTCAACATTTTCAGGGAGTAATACCCATGTTGTGCCCATGCTTGTGATACTCCACGTATTCCTAACATAGAATTCCTGAACCTTAGGCATCATGGCTACATTAGCCAATAGATTATAGGGAAGATTTGTATTCAATCGTGGGTCGGCCACAATACCTCTTATCACTCCATTCGCTCTTCTGGAAAAGTTTACTGTTTGGCCCATTGGATCTTCGGTACCGAAGTACCTTTTAGCGGTACTTTCTGTTAGCACCACCGCCTGAGGATCAGAAAAGGCCTCTTCAGGATTGCCGCGTAACCATTCTTGATCAAACATTTTAAAAAAGTTCTGATCTACAAAAAGCGCCTGCCCTTCGTCAAACTTCTCTTCATCTATAAAGACTCTGGTTTCAATTGGGCCGATAGTTCTGGATACCGCTTCAATTTGAGGATAGTCAGTTCTGAGCACTTTGTGAAGTGGTTCAGGCGTTTGGCTACCATAGTTCGCTCCCCAAGTTGTCTTTTCAATAAAGTTAACACGGAATACACGATCGGCATTTGTGTGATAGTGATCGAAGGTGTATTGGTATTTAATGAGTGTGAAGATTACAATACTCACAGTCAAACCGATGATCAGACTTAAGAGGTTGATTCCAGTATTTGCCCTATTTCTGAGCAGATTTCTAAAAGCCGTTTTAAAGAAAATTTTGTTCATGGCAGTATTAATTTAATCGTTAACTGTGAATAATGTTTAAAACAGGTGTATGGACCTGTCAATCTTTTCCCAATTCACATGCCATCAGTACAAATATCTTTAAATCAATGAGTTACAAATTTATAAAAACTAATGTGGCTCATCTGTGTTCCGATATGAAACAGATTTCTGTTCCGCTCAGGAACATTTTTTAAACTTGAGCTATGAAGCAAAAGGAAAACGCGCACATCCTAATCATTGATGATGATCCTGATGTATTGTTAACAGGTGAGATTGTATTAAAGCAAAGGTTCAGTAAGGTCTCCTCTATTGATCATCCGAAAAAGGCAGATGAAGTTTTAAAGTCTGGAGAAGTCGAAGTCCTTCTGCTTGATATGAACTACTCACCAGGTGCAAATGATGGTAAGGAGGGGCTTGAATGGATCTCAAAATTACACGATAGTCATCCACAAATAAAGATTATCATCATTACGGCTTATGGAGAAATTACCTTGGCCGTTGAGGCCATGAAGCGTGGAGCGATTGATTTTGTGACCAAACCCTGGGAGTACGAAAAGATTCAAGTTTCTGTAAGTAATGCTGTCAAGCTGGCCAGATCAGAAAAGGAAATTCAGAGACTGGAAACCAAACAGCAAGGCTTAAAGCAACATCTTGTGGCTAAGTCAGATCAGGTAATTGCCGAGTCTTCAGAAATGAAGCAGGTTTTGAAAATGGTGGAAAAGGTCAGCCGAACCGATGCCAATATTTTGTTATTGGGTGAAAATGGCACTGGCAAAGGCTTGATGGCAAAATTAGTTCATGAAATGTCGTCACGTGCCGGTGAAGTGTTTATGTCGGTTGATTTGGGATCAATCACCGAATCATTGTTTGAATCTGAGCTTTTCGGTCATAAAAAGGGAGCATTTACTGATGCTCGGGAAGATCGAATGGGACGGTTCGAAGCTGCTGACGGTGGGACCATATTTCTTGACGAGATAGGAAACCTCACACCACAAATGCAGTCAAAGCTGCTGACGGTCATTCAGAATAGAGAGCTGACCCGAGTCGGTGAAAATAAGCCGAGATCATTTGATGTGCGTATCATTGCTGCCACCAATGCTAAGTTGGAGGAAATGATTGAAAAAGGTGAGTTTCGAGAAGACCTGTTCTTTAGATTAAATACGATCGAATTAGATCTACCTCCTTTGAGAGATCGCCTGGCCGATATAGGACCCATGGTAAATCATTTTATCGGGAAGTTCTGTAAGAAATATGCACAGGACCAACCTAAAATGGGTGCAGATACATTGGAAAAGTTAAAGAAGTATCACTGGCCTGGGAACATCAGAGAATTGGAGCATGCGGTGGAGCGAGCCGTCATTTTGAGCGATGGCGTAACACTGATGCCTGAAGATTTTAATCTGAGAAAGCAGATGAGATCAGACGATTTTATTGCGACTACAAACCTTGAAGAACTCGAACGAATTACAATTGACAAGGTGATAAAGAAGAATGAAGGTAATATGAGTAAGGTAGCTCAAGAACTCGGCATAGGCCGCACCACTCTCTATAGAAAACTAGAAAAATATGGCTTTCAATAGATTTACAGTTCAGGTTGCAGTAAGACTCATTCTGATTGCTGTGACCATATTTGCTGCGGTCTGGTCTTATTTTAAGACAGAGATTATAATGTCTCCACTCGGGTTTAGTGTGCTTACCATTGCCCAAATGGTCATGCTCTTTTATTTCATCAACAAGACCAGAGAGGAGTTACTTATATTCTTCAAGTCCTTTGACAATCGAGATTTCAACAAGGCCTATAATGAATTTGCTTGGGGGCAGAGTAAAGATGAGTTGAAAGTAGCCTTTAATAATGTGCTCAGAACCTTCAAAAAACTCACTTTAGAAAGAGAGGAGCAATATCAATACCTGCAAATGGTGAATGAACATGTCTCAGTTGGATTGATCAGTTTCAGGAATGATGGGAGGGTAGATTTATTAAATTCTGCAGCACAAAACCTGTTGGGCATACCTACCTTGGGAAGAATTGATCAGCTGGAGAATCACAAGCCAGCATTTTGGAAAGCGTTATCATTTCTGCAACCCGGTGATCGTATAGTCCTATCTCCTGATGAATCAAAAACAAAACTTGCCGTAGTCAGCCGGTCATTTAAGCTTGCTGAGGAGGACTATACACTCATTTCCCTTCAGGACATTTCTTCTGAATTAGAAGAGGGTGAAATGGACGCTTGGCAAAAACTAATCAGAGTGCTGACACATGAAATCATGAATTCGGTTACTCCGGTGGTATCGCTTACCACAGCCATAAAAATCATTATGCAAGATGAAGGAGGTAAGCTTAAATCCTACCCGTTCGATAAGGGTGAACTCGAAGATGTTTTCAAGAGCATTGTGGCCATTGAAAAAAGAGGGCAGGGCTTGCTTGGCTTTGTTCAGGCATATCGTGATTATACCAAACCACCTGTGCCTGAAATCGCCAAAGTCAATCTCTTTGCCTTGATCAATGACACGGTCCAGATCATCAAATCTCAGTTAGGCCCTGTTCAATTGAATATCTCTCCGAGTATTCCGGAGGATGCATTCATTCAAGTCGATGAAAAACTGATTAGTCAGGTGCTTATCAATCTAATCAAAAATGCGGCTGAAGCGATGGAGGGTCAGTCCGATGCTCAAATTGATATCAACTACAGAGAAGAGCCCGAACATACCTGTTTAGAAATAACAGATAATGGGCCAGGCATTCCAGCGGATATCATTAATGAAGTCTTCGTGCCCTTCTTTACTACCAAAAAGCAAGGCAATGGGATAGGCCTAAGTCTGTCTAAGCAGATAATGAAGGCTCACAAAGGAGATATCATGGTTGAATCAAGTGCGCATGGAACCACATTTGAACTGAATCTTTCCGCTTAGAGCATCTCATTGGCCAAGTTGGCCAATTCGGAGCGTTCACCTTTTTCTAAGGTAATATGCGCATACAGCGGATGATCCTTCACTCGATCAATTAAATATGAAAGTCCATTAGATTGTGAATCCAGATATGGGGTATCAATCTGATTTACATCACCTGTAAAAACAATTTTAGTATTCTCCCCGGCTCTGGTAATCACCGTTTTTATCTCGTGAGGCGTGAGGTTTTGTGCCTCATCTACAATGAAGTAAATGTTAGATAAACTTCTTCCTCTGATATAAGCCAATGGCGTGATCAAAAGCTTTTCTTTGTTCACCATCTCAGTGATGGCCTTGAACTCTTTGTCCGTTTCCTTGTACTGATTCTGAATAAATTTCAGGTTATCCCAAAGCGGTTCCATATAGGGGTTGAGCTTTGATTTAATATCACCTGGTAGATAACCAATGTCTTTATTACTCAGGGGTACAATGGGCCTGGCCAGATAGATTTGTTTAAAATCCCTTCGCTGTTCCAATGCCCCAGCCAGAGTAAGCAATGTTTTACCAGTTCCCGCAACACCTTGAATGGTTACAAGTTTGACATCAGGGTTCATAATGGCGTGAATCGCAAAGGTTTGTTCCGCATTGCGAGGCTTAATGCCAGAAACTGGGCGTTTATCCACCTTTTGAATCACATCGTCATGAGAGTTATGATACGCTAGGATTGAATTCCTGTCACTCTTGAGGATAAAGTATTGATTTGGCAATGACTTTTTGCGTTTCAAAACCTCTTTAGGCTGAAGGGTACCATTTTCATACAGATGATTGATAATATCTGAATCAACCTTTTCAATTTCGATTGCCCCTTTTCTTAAAGAGTCCACACTCTTTACCTTACCCGTCTCATAATCTTCGGCTGGCAATCCCATTGATTTGGCCTTGAGCCTTAGGTTGATGTCTTTAGAGACTAAGATGACTTTTCGCCCAGCATTCTCCTCCCGCAGGCGGAGTGCAGCATTCAGAATTCTATGGTCATTCTTTTTCTCACCAAAGACTCTGTTGGCGTCCAGCGCACTTTCACCGGTACCGGCTTCCATTACCACTTTAAAGCTACCCCGTGTTTTTCCGTTTAATGGAATCCAATCTTGCAAGGATTTATCCTTTGCCAGTTTGTCCAGCAATCGGGTGAATTCCCGGGCTTCAAAGTTTTTAGTATCGTTTCCTTTTTTGAATTGATCTAGTTCTTCAAGAACCGTAATGGGGAGTCCAATGTCGTGCTCCTCAAAATTCATAATGGCATTGTGTTCGAAAAGGATTACGGAAGTGTCAAGTACAAAAATCTTCCTTTCGGTCTTCTTAGCTCTCGGCATAGAGTAGTGATCAATATTTGATAGAACGTTGAATTAAGTTAGGAAAAAATCGACTCAAACAAAGGTCTGATGGATGCTTAATAGTTTGTTAATCAAACACTTTTTTGAACCGACTGGTAATGAAGCTTTTACTAACTGATCTCACACAATTTTTTCTTGATGCTTCAATCAGAATTTGAGTTTTCTCCAGGTATTTCTCAGCATTAAAATAGCGGCAAGTGCCACAGCTAGCAGAATGACTCCATTGGTTAGGTTTCCATAAATAAACATGCCTGTCGAAAACAATGCGCTGTAGACGGCAATAATGCCCAGGAATACAGCCAGGACATCGATGCTTGACTTACCTGTTCCTACCTCCAACGCTTGGTTTTGTGCTTTTGCAATTCTTTTGAAACCATTCCATCCAGCACCATAGGGCTTTACTTTATTATAGAATGATGCCAGCGTTTGATGGTCCGTTGGCCTTGTGAAAAGTGTTACGACAACCCAGGCCACAGTAGTGACCCCTACGCTTAGCAATAGCTTAAATTCTGGTTTAATCGAAGTCAGGAACTCAGGGCCAATATTTTCATTAAGCAGCAATGCGAAAACAAATGACACAATCATTCCGGTGATTTCAGAATAAGCATTGATACGCCACCAAAACCAACGAAGCAGGAATATAGAGCCCGTTCCAGCTCCAATGGATAATAGGATTTGGAAAGCATCATAGGCACTGGTCAGTGCAAGGGCAAAAAGGCCCGCTAAAACCATCAGCAGGACAGTCGAAATTCTGCCCACATTCACAAGCTCTTTATCAGAGGCTTCGGGTTTTACGAACCTTTGATAGAAGTCATAGGCCACGTAAGACGACCCCCAGTTCAGATGTGTTGAAATGGTAGACATAAAGGCGGCAATCAAAGAGGCAATTACAACTCCAAGCAGTCCCTTGGGCAGTGTGAGGAGCATGGCTGAATAGCCTAAGTCATGACCCATTTTACTCTCATCGATTCCTGGAAAGGCCTCACGAATGGAAGCTAGATCAGGGTAGACAACTAAAGAAGCCAAGGCAATCAAAATCCAGGGCCAGGGCCTGAGGGCATAGTGTGTAATGTTGAAAAGTAGGGTGGCAGAAACAGCGTTTTTTTCGTCTTTTGCTGATAACATTCGCTGAGCGATATACCCACCGCCTCCTGGTTCTGAACCTGGATACCAAACACTCCACCATTGTACAGCAATTGGAATGACCAGCAGTGTGATGAATAGTTCTTGATTATTTATATCGGGTATAAGGCTGAGTTTGCTTGCAATTTCAGGTCGCTCTATGAGCGCTGAGAGCCCACCAACCTCTGGAAGGTTCACAATGTAAATGGCTGCAGCGATTGAACCCACCATGGCCACAATGAATTGTAGGAAGTCAGTAAGAATGACCCCTCTCAAACCTCCAAGCGAGCTATAAGCAACTGTAATCAAAGAGGCATAGACAACGGTTTTCCATGGTTCCAAACCGAACATGACCTCGCCAATTTTGATGGCTGCCAACGATACTGTAGCCATAATCATTACATTGAAAAAGACACCTAAGTAAATGGCCCTGAACCCTCTCAGAAAAGCAGCCTCTTTACCACTGTAGCGTTTTTCGTAGAATTCGAGATCAGTTAAGACTCCTGAACGCCTCCATAATTTGGCATATATGAATACAGTAAACATTCCGGTGATCAGAAAGGCCCACCAGGTCCAGTTACCTGCAACTCCATTTTGTCTTACAATATCAGTGACAAGGTTGGGTGTATCTGCAGAAAAAGTGGTTGCTACCATAGATACCCCCAACAGCCACCATGGCATGTTGCGCCCCGAAAGGAAAAATTCTTTGGAACTGGAGCCTGCTTTTTTGGATACCATAACACCGATAACCAAGAAGACCGCAAAGAATATGACGATGATAGTCCAATCGAGAGAGGAGAGGTTCATATTTATCCGTTGTTAGATTGACTGGTCGAAAGTTTTTCGTCAACTTCGACCCAACAATATAGAAAGATTTTTAGCAGTAAATTATGGATTTGACTTTAGTGGTTTTAGCGGCAGGTATGGGCAGTCGTTATGGAGGAAATAAGCAATTAGATGGTATAGGGCCCAATGGTGAAATCATTATGGATTATTCAATCCATGATGCCATTAAAGCGGGTTTCAACAAAGTAGTTTTCATTATAAGAACGGACCTCAAAGAAGCATTTGAAACACATTATGCCGATCGATTTAAAGGGAAGATAAAAATGGAATACGCTTTCCAGAACGAGTATACCGAACACACTGCTGAATTCGAGCCAAACCGTAAGAAACCTTGGGGAACGACCCATGCCATTCTAGCTGCTAAGCACTTAATCAATGAGCCATTTTTAGTCATCAATGCCGATGATTACTATGGAACGGAATCCTTTGGTGAGGCTGTCGAGGCGATCAAAAGACTAAAAGATAATGAATACCTGATTATGGGCTACGAGTTGGTCAATACACTTTCAGATCACGGAACTGTGAATCGCGGGGTTTGCCAGGTAGATGAGAACATGAACCTTACAGGTATCAAGGAAGTACTTTCTATAGGAAAGGATGGGGATGATATTTCTTATGAAGAAAATGGAGAGCGACATACACTTGACCCAAAGACCTATGTTTCAATGAATTTTTGGGGTTTCCCAACTTCCGTTTTGAATCACTTTGAAAAGAAGTTCATCGATTTTGTAAGGCACAATAATCAAGACCCAAAGTCCGAATGCTTTATACCAGTTGAGGTAGATAACTTAATGAAAGAGGGTAAGGCGACTGTGAAAGTAGAGCCAACATCAGCTTCATGGCTGGGTGTCACTTATCAAGAAGATAAACCACACGTAGTCAATGGTATTAAGCAAATGATTGCTGATGGTATTTATCCCCAGGAAGTAAAGTAATGGAAGCTGCTCAAAAGGCACTTCAGGCATTTAATATTAAAGGAGCAATCATGTCGGTTGCTCCTTTTGGTTTAGGCCATATTAATGATTCCTATCTGGTTAAAACTAAGGAGAGGCCATACTTGCTTCAAAGTATCAACAAAGAGGTTTTTAAATCACCAGAATTAATCGAATCCAATTTTCAAGTTTTGCTTGGCAGGCCTTCTAATCTGTTTGTAAGACATTATAAAACCCTAGACAATGCTTTTCACGCAGAAGTAGGAGGCGAATTTTGGCGACTTTGCGATTTCATAACGTATGCCTATGCTCCAGAGACTGCGAATAGTCTTGAAGAAGTAGAGAATGTGGCCAAGGGATTTGGAAAACTAACTGCCTACTTGAATGACTTTAGCCCAGCCCAATTTGAAGAGGTTATACCCAATTTTCATGATCTTTCTTGGCGTTTGGAAAAGTTATCCCAAGCTATTGAAAATGACTCAGTTGATCGTTTAGAGAAATCCAGAGATCTGGTTGGAACTGCCGAAAGTTTTCGCTGGATCCTTAGTCAAATGAATGAATTGAAGGACAGGCAGATCCCACTGCGAGTGTGTCATAATGATACTAAGCTTAACAATTGTCTCCTCTCAAAATCCGGTCAAAACTTTGAGCATATTATAGATTTAGATACGTTGGGTCCAGGTTCTGTGCTTTATGACTATGGTGATCTTATGCGTACTGTACTATCACCAACAGCTGAAAATGAGGTGCAAGCCGATCATATCAATATCAGGAAGGATTATTTGGATGCTTTACGCAAAGGCTTTATTCAAGGTACAGGAGATACCTTATCTTCCATCGAAATCGAGAACCTGGAGTTTGGAGGCTTGTACATGAGTTATATTATGGGTGTAAGGTTTTTAACAGACTACTTGAATGGAGATGTCTACTACAAAACATCTTTTGAAAACGAGAATTTCATTCGATCGAGAAATCAATTCACTTTGTTAGAATTAATGCATACCCTATGAATGAAAGAACAGCGGAATATTGGATAGATAAGTTGAGCCTTCAAGCGCATCCAGAAGGTGGCTACTTTAACGAGACTTATCGCTCTGAAGAGCAGATAGATGGGAGTGAACTTCCAAGTCGATATGGATCACCCAGAGTTTTTGGAACCTCCATATACTTCTTACTCACCACAGAAAGTGTTTCTAATTTTCACCGATTGGCATCCGATGAAATCTGGCATTATCACCAAGGGGGAGGTGCCATTATTCATATGATTTCGGAAGAAGGAGGCTTGATATCTAAACATATCGGACCTGAACTTGAAGTGGGTGAATCACTTCAGGTTATTATTCCCAAAGGAACATGGTTTGCTGCCGAAGTAAAGAGCAGCGACTTCATCCTTGTGGGCTGCACAGTTGCACCGGGTTTTGAATTTAGAGATTTCGAATTGGCCGATCGCGAGGCCTTGTCATCCGCTTATCCTCAGCACGGAACCCTAATTGGCCGATTTACGAACAACAAGGAGTAATTAATAAAAAGAAAATAACTGAATGATACTTACCACAACGAATACAATTGAAGGACACACAATTACCGATTACCATGGAGTGATTACCGGAGAAGCAATAATAGGTGCCAACTTATTCAAAGATATTTTTGCAAGCATCACGGATCTTGTGGGAGGTCGTTCTGGCTCTTATGAGCGTGTGCTTCGTGAAGCTAAGGCGAACGCGATGATGGAATTAGAGCATCATGCCAAAGGGCTAGGTGCTAATGCTGTAGTGGGCATTGATTTGGATTATGAAACCATTGGGCAATCAAGCAGTATGCTCATGGTTACCGCGAGTGGTACCGCGGTTACTTATCAATAATTACCGATCCTGGAAAGGACAAATGTTTTCTATCTATAAAGGCTAGCCCAATGGTTGGCCTTTTTTTATTTCATTTTATTGGGTGGAACATATTTGAATCTTTGTCCGCCTACTGATGCTTCATACATTAAACCACCCTTGGCCATCGTGAAAACGGCCACACCATCAGTATACTTGGCATCGACCGAAATTCCTGATTTTAGGGCAACTGCAGAAGCTTGTGCTGCAAACTGAAACTGATTCTCCACAAATCGGTTGTAAGCATCAGCATCTTCAAAAAAGATTACCTCACTATAAGCTTGACCACCAAATTGAAAACCAATGGAGACTTGTGTCATATTGACTCCACCAGTGACATTCCCACCTCTATAGACAACTCCCTTACCTGCTGCACCACCGATGCCTATGGCACCTTTACCTATGGATGGGAAGACCGCATAGCCATAGGCAGAATCGAAAAAGCCTCCTATACCCGAATTGACCTTTTTGAATTCGACTATTGTCTTCTGAGCCTTTTCAGGGTCATGTTTCTTCCTTCTTTTTCTTTGTGCTTCAGCTTGGAAACCAGTGATTAATGCTATGGTTAGTAGACAGGTGAAAATTCTCAAAGTGCGCATAATATCTATTCCTTTATAAAATACTGGTCAGCGCCAGCTTGGGGTTTGATGTCTAATAAGTTGGCCAAGACTAATTTAACCAAGGTCTTTGAGGCCATAAACTTTGGTATTTCGGCTTTGCTGGCGAACTCCTCTAGCGTAACGAATTGACTTTCATCAATCATTTGCATCAGGACTTTCTCCTTTTCGCCATAGTTGAAACGTTCGTCACGTTCATTATTGCGTCTTCTGAGAATTTGTCTCATCTCTTTAGATGCCTTAATACTTTGGTCACCTGATCTTACAAAAGCAATGCCATGATCGGAATTCAGATGCTCTTTGACTCCATAGGGTTTCTTCGCGCCCTTGGGAATGTCAAAAATGGCTACCCCTTTTTTAGGGTTGATTTTCAAGATATGGACTTCGTAGTCTAAAGATGGATTGACGAGCTTTTTAATGGCATCTTCTAGTAGGAAAGCTTCTCCCTCAATATTTCGCGTTCCGGATATGGATCCATCATCATCAACACCAAGTAGCAACTTGCCTCCATTAGTGTTGGCAAAAGCAACTACTTCTTTGACTATCTTCTCTGGAAAATTGACCTTCTTCTTAAACTCTATTCTCTGCCCTTCTCCTTTGGCCACTAACCGTTGTACAGTAGTGATGTCCATGGTTTATCCCGGTTATCCAATTACTCTAGGTCGTCTTCTGTCAGGTTATCCAGATCAGGCATAGAAAACATACTGCTCAGCAGATCTTTGAATCTTGTGCCTGTATCCAGAGCTGTTTTGCTCAGTTTACTATACTCTGCCAGTCCATGAAGTACAAACTCCATGAGGAAAAGGTGTTCGTGCTTACTGACTTTTGGATGCTTGGCTTTGACCAAATCGCTAAGACCAGGTACAGCATTCAACCCTGCTTCATAATCAGTTACCGAAAGGTCGTTGATGAGATCTAAAGTATAGCCTTCGCCAAACCATCCAATGATTGATTTGTAAGGATTCTCGGATTTGTCTTTAGACTTGTCATCAGGTGGAGTAAAGTAGTCTGTGAACATGGTTCTTACTGCCTTACCTACCAGGTTATGAGCTACAATTCCGGCACCCTCTTGTTCGCCTTCATAAACCAATTCGACTTTTCCAGTAATGGCAGGAATAACACCAACGAAGTCTGAAATCCGTATGTAGGTTTGCTTTTCTTTGTTAATGATCGCTCTCCGCTCCGCGGCACTGATCAGGTTTTCGTAAGCCGAAATTGTCAAGCGGGCGGAAACCCCACTCTTTTCGTCTACATATTCACTATCACGTGCTTCAATGGCAATTTGCTCAATTAGGTCTTGGGCGATTTCGTTGATGATGACTTTTTCTTTCTGATTGTCTTTGATGTCCGCTTCCTGAGTGGTGATTTGCTTGCTGATATCACGCGTTTTCGGATAGTGGGTAATGATTTGACTATCAATCCTATCCTTCAGTGGTGTAACAATACTACCACGATTGGTATAATCTTCAGGGTTGGCGGTAAACACAAATTGAATGTCTAATGGCATTCTAAGTTTAAAGCCACGAATTTGGATGTCGCCTTCTTGCAGAATATTGAATAATGCCACTTGAATTCTGGCCTGAAGATCGGGTAGTTCGTTAATCACAAAAATGCTTCTATGTGATCTAGGAACCAGACCATAATGAATCACGCGTTCATCGGAATAAGGCAGCTTCAATGTGGCTGCCTTAATAGGGTCAACATCACCAATTAGGTCAGCAATTGAAACGTCAGGTGTAGCCAGTTTTTCTGCATAGCGATCGGCACGATGTAACCAAGCGATCGGTGTTTCATCACCCTTTTCTTCCAGGGTGTCAACACCATAACGCGTAATCGGATGCATTGGGTCATCGTTCAATTCGGATCCCTCAATATAGGGTACATACTCATCCAACAATTCTGTCATTTGCCTGGCAATTCTTGTTTTTGCCTGACCTCTAAGCCCTAGTAGATTCATATTGTGCTTAGAAAGAATAGCGCGCTCGATGTCTGGAATCACCGTGTCCTCGTATCCCCAGATACCTTCGAAAGTAGGTTCCCTCTTTTCTAGCTTTGTGATGAGGTTATCACGAAGTTCATCTTTAATGGATTTGCTCTGGTAACCAGCCGCTTTAAGTCCTTTTAATGTGTTAATGGACAGTAATTGATCTGTAGTCAATTCTTTATAATTCATGCTAGAATCTTTTTCTGCGATTGCGTTTGTAGTCTTCAAATATGAGGTGGCCTAGGCCCTTTAGGCTACTGTAGTAGGCGTTGCCATTGTTGGCGGTGGTAAATTCCTGAACGAACTGTTTCAGATATGGGTCCGAAGCAATCATAAATGTTGTAACTGGAATATTTAGCCTTCTGCATTGTGTGGCCAGGTTTAAGGTCTTGTTTAGAATTTTAGGGTCTAAGCCAAAAGCATTCTTGTAATATTTGATTCCGACTTTCATGCAAGTAGGCTTGCCATCAGTGATCATAAAAATCTGCTTGTTGGCATTTTTTCTTCTCCTGAGAATATCCATAGCCAATTCTAAGCCAGATATGGTATTGGTATGATAGGGTCCTACCTGCAGGTAAGGCAAGTCTTTGATTTCTATCTGCCAGGCATCATTACCAAAGACAATGACATCCAGGGTGTCTTTCGGATACTTTGTTGTAATCAATTCAGCCAGTGCCATGGCCACTTTTTTGGCAGGTGTAATTCTGTCCTCACCATACAAGATCATGGAATGAGATATATCAATCATTAACACGGTAGAGGTTTGGGTTTTGTATTCGGTTTCAATAACCTCCAAGTCATTTTCGGTCATCATGAAATCACCAAAACCATGATTGATCTGAGCATTCCGTATAGAATCTGTCATGGCAATTTGTTGGATCGAATCGCCAAATTCAAAAGGCCTTCTGTCAGTTCCGGATTCATCGCCAGTGCCTGAAAAGTTCGTTTTATGCTGACCTTTGCCTGCTTTTTTCAGTTTACCGAAGATTTCTTCCAAAGATGATTTCCTAATCTCTTGACCGGTTTTACCCGTGACTTCAAACTTTCCGTCTTGATTTTCCTCGGTGATATACCCTTTATCCTTTAAGTCTTCTATGAAATCACCTATACCATATTGGCCATCTGTGATATTATACTGTTGATCAACATTAGTTAACCAGGAAAGTGCTTCAGACACGTCTCCGCCAGTGATACTGACGAGTTGGAGAAAAATGTTCAAAAGATTGTCGAAAGCGGATTCTCCCTGTGCTTTCTGAGGAATGAATTTCGAAAATCGGTATCCCTTCATAAGTCCCTTGTCAACACGAATAAATGGAAATTGGTTTAAACTTTGATAAAGTCTTTTACAGAGAATTAGTTATGTAATAGGTTACGTAATTAATTCAAAAATATTAGCTTGCCGTGTTCCTTTTAGTTGTGAAAGCGTTTTATGTCCAAATTATCCAATGCCACAGTCATAACCTAGAGTGACCTTGACCAAATCGAACATATCAGAGTATACTGAGATTGAGCTGATTGAAAAAGCGAAAGGAGATAAGCGTTTTTTTGAGTCACTTTACAAGAAATACTTTGAGCAGGTTTATCGGTTGGTGTTTTCAAGGGTTCAGGATGTGGATTTGGCAGGAGATATTACTTCTGAAGCATTCGGTAAGGCATTATCTCATTTGGATGATTATAAGTATCAAGGTTATCCGTTGTCAGCTTGGCTGGCCAGGATTGCACTGAACAGTTGTTATGACTATTTCAGGTCACAAAAGAAGCAACGGTATGTTTCTCTTGAGAATTACGTGTCTCATGACATTGTATTTGAGGTAGAGATAGGAGAAAATGAAAAGGAACTTTGGTTAACAATGTTGCCAGAGGTGTTGGAAAAGTTGAAACCAGCGGAACTTGAGTTAATAGAACTCAGGTTCTTCGAAGGAAAGAGCTTTGCAGAGATAGGATACATTCTGGACATTACGGAGGGCAATGCCAAAACCCGTACATACAGAATTTTGAAGAGGTTGAAAAAGCATTTTAAGCGAAGAACATCGTGAAATACAATTTTGTAGATAAGGCAAAGAAATTATCACCCAGTGATATCAAAGCGCATATGAACTTTGATAATGTAGTCAAGGGTGCGTCTATATGGGCAGGATTCAAATTGGGATCTGTCATACTTAAGCTGGGTACCAAAGTGAGTACGGCCGTTGTAGCGGGTACCTCCACGGTAGTAGTAACGGCTGCAGTGGTGGTGGCTACGAATACCGATTTACTAAAAAGTGGTAGTACTACAGAAGTTTTGCCACAATCTGAACCCGAGGTACAGGAAGAGATAGTGCCTGCTCTAAAAGATTCGATTTCAGAAGTTGACCAGGTAGTAGCGGATTCTTTGACTAATGCTAAGCCTTCAAAGCCGGTAACACCACAAGCTCAAATACCAAAAAAGGTTAATGTTCCCGTCCAGGTGGCGAATGAGGCTGATAGTATCAAAGCTGAAGACGTGATTGTCAAAGCTATGCCGCTTCCGGATTTTCAAACCTTTAGAGAGTTTGTCAACAGGGAGTTAAAATATCCGGCAGACCCAATTGGTGTTGGTATCAATGAGGTGTCAGAAGAAAAGAAACCTCTTGAAGGTTATGTGGAAGTTTTCTGGACTATCAACAAAGAAGGTAAGGCGGAGAATTTCAAGATCAGAAAATCGATGGGAGAAGCATTCGATAACGAGGCAATTCGGGTCCTTAAATTGTACCAGAATTGGCAGCCAGCCAGTTTCAATGGTTCTGCAGTAGATAGTAACCTTAGATTCAAAGTAAATTTTAGGGTAAAGTAACCCCGTTCATACCTTTCTTAAGGCGGGATTGACTAGCTTTTGCTTATCTTTTCATGGTGATAAGATACTCTATAAAGGATCTGGAGAAGTTTTCGGGAATAAAGGCCCATACTATTCGTATATGGGAGCAGCGGTATCAGTTACTCAAGCCTCAACGTACGGACACCAACATTAGATATTATGATGATGAACAGTTGAAGTACCTGCTCAACGTGTCATTGTTGGTTGAAAATGGCTACCGCATCTCCCAAATCTGCAATTTCTCTCAAGATGAATTTAATGAGACTTTAAGAGACATCATCGATAAGGGTTACCCTACCAAGGAAGACCATCAGGTAAACTCTATCATCAACGAGTTGGTTATTGCAATGCTTGACCTGGATGAGAGAAGGTTTGAAAAGATCCTGTCTTCCAGCTTACTGCAAAGAAGCTTTGAGCAGACCTTGGTCAAAATCATTTATCCCTTTTTGAAGCGAATTGGGGTAATGTGGCGCACGGGTGAGGTGTCCACTGCACAGGAACATTTCATTTATCAACTCATTCGTCAAAAGATAATCGTAGCCATAGATGGGTTGTTGATTCCTAATTCGGATGCGGAGAAATACTTGCTGTTTTTACCTAAATCTGAATTCAATGACTTGCTCATATTGCTTTTTACCTATGTGTTGAAGAACAGAGGAAAGCAGTGTATCTACCTTGGGGTTGACATCCCGTTTAAAGATTTAAAACAGGTGACCGCGATCTCTAAACCGGAAACAATATTCACCTTTATCAAGGCACCTGCATCGAAAATTGACACACAAGCTTATATCTATGAGTTGTCAGAAGCTTTTAGCACACAAAATATTTTGATTACTGGCAATCCATACTTTATGGAAGAATTGGAGTATCCTGATAATGTTTTATTAATTACCGGGGTAGACGACCTGATTACCATGCTAGACGACTGATAATCAGTTTATAATCCATTTTTATTATATTCATCCGTGCGATTTTTTAAACTTGAATATCGACAGACACTCCTGTTTATCATCTGTTTGACCTTTTTTTCTTGTGAGTCCAATTTTAAAAAGGACCAACTATTGGGTCAGTGGTATAACGAATCTATGGCGGTGAAAATCAATGCACTTGACGGAACTGTAGATTCTATTTTTAGTGTCCCCGCAGGGCAATGGGAAGCTATATTGGGTATTAAACCGATACTTACCACATATACTGAAGACGGCAAATTCAATTCTGATTATATCAGTTTGGAAGGGGAGGTTCTTCAGAGTAAGACAGGCGAATGGGAATTAAAAGGAGACAGCTTATTCTTGACAGAAGACGGCCAAACGACTGCTTATTTTTTTGACTGGCGTGAGGGGAAAGCAGGTTTCATCGGATACCTAGATTGGGATAATGATGGTCATCCAGACGATTTGTACGAAGGTATTCAGATTAAGAAGTAGCTCAGTTTTTTAAGAATCAACTTTAACTAAATCATATATTATGGATGTTTCAGCTATTAACTGGCTTGCAGTGATTGTTGCTGCAGTCGCATTTTTTGCACTTGGTGCGGTTTGGTATGGCCCTGTTTTCGGCAAGGCCTGGCAAAAAGGAGTAGGACTTTCAGACGATGAGATTAAGAACGCCAACATGGGTAAGCTCTTTGGATCAGCTTTTATTTTTGCCCTGATAATATCGGTTGGTATGGCCGTCTTCTTCTACGGTTTTGGCGAAAACCCAGATATGAATGCTACTTATGGGGCTACTATGGGCTTGATGACAGGTATTTTCTTCCTGTTTCCCTCCATTAGCATGAATTACCTTTTCGCAAGAAAGTCGGTAGGTCTAATGCTGATAGATTCTGGCTATCATATTGTTGCCTATACCATTGTTGGTATAATATTAGGCGCTTGGCAGTAACACTTTTGTGTTAGTTGAGTCTAAACACTTAGATCCTATTTACTTTTTTTAACATAATTGGGTCTAAGTGTATAGTAGACGTTTAGGCGTCTATAGTATAGGCATATAGATAGCGCTTTGAACTTTCTCTATTTAAATCCGTGTTGAGGGGTAGGGATGTTCATTGGCTGCGGTATGTTTATTAAACTGACACCATGAAATTTAGAACAATTGAAAGGGTGATAAACTCACCCAAAGCCTACAGAATGGGTTTTCAGATGGCTCGGCAAGAGTACGATCGTTTTCTTGAAGTCAAGAATCGGTTGAATCAAATGAAAGCTTATCAGCAATTGAAGCAGGGCGAATTATTTTTAGAAGTGATCGAAGCTTAGAAGCTGAGCGGAGATTTCAGATCAGATTTTTTAAAGCTACTTTCCACTATTTTAGATGGAATTATGGATGGCTCTTCCCAAATGGGTAGGTCAAAGCCATATTTTTTAGCCATCTTTTCATGCACTTCTTTTCTTGTAGGGTGATGGTCAGAAACCAAATTGTGTATCGCATTTCCCTGTCCCTCATTCCACTCTTCAACAATGTGATTTATCGTTTTGATAATATCATCTAGGTGGATGTAATTAACCGGTGTATCCGCTCCCTTGGTTATTTTGCCAGCAAACCATTTTCCAGGAATGCGATCTTTTCCCATAAGTCCGCCACAGCGCAGAATGGTCAAGGGTTGGTTGACCTGACTAATTTGTCTTTCTCCCTTCACAACTGCTTTTGAAGAACCTTGCGTCAGGTTTGCCGGTGTATCAATGTTGACCACACCTCCGGTATCTGGGTAAAATGAAGTGGAGCTTACGAAAACTACACCTCTGACCTTGCTGGACTGTAATTGATATTTCAAATACTTAATCTGTTCTTCGTAAAACTCTGGAGTGTTTTTCTTTCTACCTGGCGGGATGTTAATAATCAATAGATCAACTTTGAACAACCTATTAAAATTAATGCCTTGAGGCATTGGGCTTAATCGAAAGAGAATAGGTTCAATCCCCTTGGATGATAGTAATTGAAGTTTTTCCTCGCTTGTAGTGCTCCCAATTACCTCATGACCTGAATTCACCAATGATTCAGCTAGGGGTAACCCCAGCCATCCACACCCTATGACTCCTATTTTCATTATCGTTGAAAGTATATGCTAGTTACGAGGTTGCCAATACAGTGGCTGCTACGTCCGCATAGAATTTTTCATAGATCGGAAGAATTACCTCTATGTCAAATTTTTTGGCCTGAGCTAAAGCGTTCTTTTTGAAGGTCTCCAGGTTCTCTTCACTCAAAATGTGCAGCGCGTTCTTGGTCATTTCTTCAATGTCTCCGATTTTGGACGTAAACCCGGTCACTCCATCAATATTGAGCTCAGGAATACCTCCGGCCCTTGATGAAATTACTGGCACTTCGCATGCCATTGCTTCTAATGCCGCAAGTCCGAAACTTTCCTTTTCAGAAGGCATAATAAACAGGTCGGCTACCGAAAGTACTTCTTCTACTGCTTCCAGTTTACCAAGGAAGCGGACTTCATCATAAATGCCTAGTTCTCTGCAAAGCGCTTCGATATGCCCTCTTTCTGGGCCATCACCTACCAGAAGTAATCGGGCGGGAACCGTCTCTGAAATCTTGTGGAAAATGCGGACTACATCATCCACCCGTTTAACCTTTCTAAAGTTAGAAGTGTGTACAATCAGCTTTTCTCCATTGGGACAAATGGCGGTTTTAAAATGATCTTTTCGTTGCCTCTTGAATTTGGTCAGATCGATGAAGTTGGGTATTACTTCAATTTCTCTCAGAATATTGAAGTGCTTGTAAGTGTCTTTTTTTAGATCTTCTGATACAGCCGTCACGCCATCCGATTGATTGATACTGAAGGTAACCACAGGTTCATAAGAAGGATCTTTACCCACTAAGGTGATGTCGGTACCGTGAAGTGTCGTGACTACAGGTATATCAATTCCTTCTGATTTTAGAATCTGCCGGGCCATTACCGCTGCAGAAGCATGAGGAATTGCATAGTGTACATGAAGCAAATCTAATTTTTCAAATTTTACCACATCTACCATTTTACTCGCTAGTGCCAGTTCATAAGGCGGGTATTTGAAAAGTGGGTAAGACCTGATATTAACCTCGTGATAAAAGAGATTTTCGTTGAAAAAATCTAGACGAGTGGGTTGTGAGTAAGTAATAAAATGCACTTCATGACCGTTCTTAGCCAATCCTTTGCCTAATTCAGTTGCTACTACACCACTTCCTCCGAAGGTGGGGTAACATACAATTCCTATCTTCATTTGAAAAATGTCGCGCTACGAAGAGTTAAACCGAATTAATCGGCTTTAGGTTCAAAAATAGATTCGTATAGCAAATCATGAATCCTGGTTCGGACGTTTTCTTCGAGCAATTTGAAGTTGTCGCTCTCAGGGTAAGTCCGATTGCAGAGAAAGACAAAAACTAATTCTTCAGCGGGATCGGCCCAAACGGCAGCACCCGTGAAACCTGTGTGACCAAAGGTGCTGGCTGACGAATATTTGCTGGTGGGACCTTCATCTGTTCCAGTAATGGGTTTATCCCAACCCAAACCCCTTCGATTTTCCATATACTGAACACTTGTGAAAATGGGAATGGTCCAATTTTGGAAGTATTCTTTTTCGGCATATTCTCCCATTTGCATGTTCATCTGCATTAGGATTGCCAAGTCGTTCGCATTGCTGAAGAGTCCAGCATGCCCTGCAATACCACCCATTAAAGTCGCATTTTGGTCATGGACACTACCGCAAACTATAGTGTTTCTAAAGTAATCATCGACTTCTGAGGGGGCTATGTCTTTACCATACCCTTTTTCTAAGGGTAAGTACATCGTTCTGCTTAAACCAAGTGGACCGTAGAACTCTCTTTGTATGTACTCTTCAACTGGCTCTTGGATGATTTCAGAAATGACATGGTACATAAGTGTATAGCCTAAGTCTGAGTATAGATAGTCGTACCGCTTTTTCTTTTTGGGTAAGTCCCTGAGATCCGAATCTATAGTCCACTGCCATATGGAATCTGCAAGGGAGGGTGGTAGTTCGTTCTCCTGAAACCTAAAATCATGATTAGGACCAGAAGCATCTGTGAAATACTCCGCCTTTAAGGTTCCTTTATCGATGGTCTTTTCCCAAAAGGGGATATAGGGCTTTAATCCTGCCTGATGTGTCAATACATCTCTGATCAAAAGCGAATCCTTATTTGTACCACCAAGGTCCTTTAAATAGTAGCCAAGGGTTTTATTGATATCAAGCTTTTTCTCTTCATAAAGCTTCATAATCACCTGGGTGGTTGCTGCTACCTTGGTAATTGATGCGACATCGTAAATGGTATGGTCGTCTATGGGTTTTTCTTCTGCATAGGTTTGATGGCCAAAGTTCTTTTGGTAGACCACCTTGCCTTTTCTGGCAACAATGACTTGGGCTCCTGGAGTGGCTTTTTGTCGAATTGCCTCTTCAATAATTTCATCGATTTTTCTAAGTGAGTCAATACGCATACCAACCTCTGAAGGCATACCATAGCTTAGCCTGGAGGTGACAAGCGTTTCTATACCAGCACCTGCCTTGAACCCTTCGCCTGCCGAAATAGGAAGTTTCCCTTCTGCTTTTATAGCTCCAAACATGATTTGCGGGGTCAGGTTTTGTGTGATCGGGTTATCTTCATAAGTACAAATGATGTTCTTCACACCATTGAAATAACGAAGGCTATAGGCATTACCGAATGCTATGACCACAACATTAGTCTTTTCCTGAAGCGACTTGATAAGGGCTATGTCTTCATCTTTTACTCCATGTTGATTCTTTGGAGCGTTCGTAATCCCATGATAAGAAACTACAATCAGATCCTTCGGCCCCATTGACTCGATACTGAGTGAGTCCTTATTAATGTGATCAAACTTGGCATATTTATCCAGCATCCGTCTGAATTCTGTAGGGTCACCTTCTCCCAAACTCATTGATTTGAAAGAACGCTGGGTTAAATCAATGATCGGAAGTAATTGGTCCTTATTGTCAACCACGGTGATTGCTTTTTGATAAAGAATTCGATTGAGTAGCTGTGCGTAATCATTGTTAATCCTTTTAGTCAAGTTGGTTGTGTTGATCAGCCGCGGTTTGTTCAAACCAAACCAATACTTGGCACGGAGTACTTTTTTTACACGTTCGTCTATGGAAGACTGATCCAATCGATCTTTTTTCAACGCCTTTTTTACCTGTTTGATGGCCTTCGGTACATCTAATGGAAAAAGTATGATGTCGTTACCAGCTTGAAGTGCTTTTACGTCAGCTTCTCCCGGGTCATAGTACTTGGCAACGCCTTGCATGTTCATGGCATCAGTAAAGACCAGTCCATCGAATTCGAGTTCTTTTTTTAATAGTCCTGTAACCACTTTATCAGATAAGGTGGTTGGCATATTTTCTCTATCATCATAAGCAGGTACCTGCAGGTGAGCCACCATCAAACTCATGAGGCTATCCTTAATCAGTTGTTTGAATGGATATAATTCGGTTTCGGACATACGCTCTGTAGTGTGTTTAATCACAGGCAAAGCGTAATGCGAATCTGTATCTGTATCGCCATGGCCTGGAAAATGCTTGGCATTGGCCATAATGCCATGATCCTGAAGTCCCTTCATGTAGGCAATTCCTTTTTCTGAAACCGAGAATCTATCCTCCCCAAAAGATCTGTATCCAATGACAGGGTTATTGGGATTGACGTTCACATCTACCACCGGAGCAAAGTTGATATGCATATTCATAGCATGGAATTGATTGGCCACCTCCTTACCCATTTCATAGATCCATTTATTGTCCTGAATGGCTCCTAAAGTCATCTGCTTTGGGAAATCAAATACGCTGTCTAGTCGCATGCCAATGCCCCATTCGGCATCCATGGCGATGGCTAATGGTACTTTTGCCAGTGACTGGTAACGGTTGTTCAATTCTGCCTGGCGGTAGGGTCCTCCTTGAAAGAAGATGAGTCCTCCGATATTGTGGTCAGTGATGAGCTTATCAACTTCTTTGTAGTGCTTCTCATCCCTGTTGGAGTAGGCTGCCACCATAAAAAGCTGACCGATGCGTTGTTCAGGAGTTAAGGCATTGAATACACTATCAACCCATTCACTTTGTGCCAGTGTATCTGCTTTTTGATAGATTTTTTGGGCATCTAAAACCCCAATTGCCATCAGAAACATCAACACCATCACAGTAACTTTTTTCATCATAGAGGCGTTTGACTTTTAATAAAAGTAAATTAACTATATTTTTAGGACATTAGTAAGAACGTTAAAAAAGGAGTAGTGATATGATGAAGCTTCCGAGTTTAATGAAAAAAGTGAAGTACCAGCGTTTTCATGTTACTCCACGTTATTACGATCCTATCAAGGAGGATATTGAAAATAGAACCTCTCGTATAAAAGCTGAGTTAGGCATAGCCGATGATTCAGTGGACCCTGGATATACCTCACAAATTTCTGGTTCTTTCAGAAAAAACATGAAGCATGCCAAAGGTGATGGTGTTGGGCAGACGATGATGCTTAGGCTTATCATCATGATAGTGCTCGTTATGTTTGCCGGTGGATTTGTCTATGTAGGATCTGACATATTTTATTTAGCCTTACTCTATATTCCGTTCTATCTTTGGAAGCGATTTAAAAAGTAACTTCCGAAGTTTCGAATGCCCGATATCATAAAGTTATTACCTGATAACATTGCTAATCAGATAGCTGCTGGTGAAGTAGTACAGCGCCCTGCCTCTGTGGTGAAGGAGTTGTTGGAGAATGCAATTGATGCTGGGGCAACTGATATTCAACTCATTGTAAAAGATTCTGGAAAGTCATTGATCCAGGTGGTGGACAATGGCCTTGGTATGTCTGATATCGATGCGCGCATGTGCTTTGAAAGGCATGCTACTTCTAAAATCAGAACGGCAGAAGACCTCTTTGCCATCAAAACCATGGGCTTTAGGGGGGAGGCTATGGCCTCTATTGCGGCTGTGGGTCAGGTGGAATTGAAGTCAAGGCGGGAAGAGGATGAGCTGGGAGTAATGATCCAAATTGAAGCCTCAGAAGTAAAGAAGCAAGAGCCTGTCGCTACGCCAAAAGGAACCTCTACATGCGTCAAAAATTTGTTTTTCAACGTTCCTGCAAGAAGAAACTTTCTAAAGTCCAATGCAGTGGAAATGCGTCATATTGTTGATGAATTCCAACGTGTAGCCTTGGCTAACTCGGAGATTAGCATGTCACTGTATCAAAATGACATGGAAGTTTACAAGCTTTCCGGGGGCAAACTCAGCAAGCGTGTGGTGGGTATTTTTGGGAAGAAGTATCAAGATCAGATGGCTTCTTGTGAAGAAGAAACCGACCTGCTGCGTGTTTATGGCTATGTGGGAAAACCGGAGTTTGCCAAGAAGACACGAGGAGAACAATTCTTTTTTGTCAATGACCGATTTATTAAGAGTAATTATTTGAACCATGCAGTAATGACGGCTTTTGAAAGTCTCCTGCCTGATTCAACATATCCTTTTTATACCCTCTTCATCGAGATTGATCCGAAACACATTGATATCAATGTGCATCCGACCAAGACAGAAATCAAGTTTGATGATGAGCGAACGGTCTATGCCATTGTAAAAGCAGCAGTGCGGCAGGCTTTGGGTACCCATAATATCGTTCCGGCTTTGGATTTCAACCAAGATGTGAACTTTGCTTCTTTCCAATCGGCACCACCGAAAGAAAGAACCAGTACGACCGACCGTGATTACGCCCAGTTCAAAACTTTTGAAAAGAAGCAGGATGCGGGGCAATGGGAGAAGCTTTATGAAGGTTTGAAGCAAGACATTTCTCAAGAGGAGCAGGCCAATGCTCAAATGGAGATTCACCCTGAGTCACAGAGTACAATTACTTTGGGTAGTGCCGCGAATTCACCTGATGCTGTGGCTCAGACCCCTCGTGAACATAAAGCCTATTTTCAAATACATCAACGGTATATCGCCACACATGTGAAATCGGGTTTAATGTTGATCACTCAGCAAGAGGCGCATGAGAGAATCCTGTATGAAAAATTTCTGCTTCAGTTGCAGCAACGATCTGGGGCTTCGCAACAGTCGTTATTTCCGCAGACGCTCGAACTGAATCCAGCGGACTTTTCACTTGTGAATGATATTAAGGAAGAATTGAACGCGATCGGTTTTGAGTTTTCTGATTTTGGAAATCATACAATTGTGATCAATGGAGTGCCTGCTGATTTGAAAACGGGCAATGAAAAAGTGCTCTTTGAGGGCTTTATTGAGCAATTCAAACAAAATAAGTCTGAACTGAGTATTTCAAACGATGAGAATATTGCACGAGCCATTGCCAAAAGATCTTCAATAAAAAAAGGGAATGAGTTAACCCAAGAGGAGATGTCATCGTTAATTGATCAACTCTTTGCATGCAAAACACCAAATTATTCACCGAGCGGTATCAAAACCACCTTTATTCTCGAATTGGAAAAGATAGCCCAGTTTTTTAATTAGCATTTATGTTCGGAAGACTCACGCCCCTAGTAAAACAGCTCCTTTTTATCAACATCGGTATTGCGGTGGTTCAAATGCTGATGAAATTGGACCTCGGGGAGTATTTCGGTTTGTATTTCATCCTCTCGGATGACTTTAAGCCTTATCAGTTTATTACCTATATGTTCTTGCATAGTACCCAAAGTATTATGCACCTCTTTGGGAATATGTTCGCCCTATTCATTTTTGGGCCGCTTTTAGAGCAGTTTTTGGGTCAGAAGAAGTTCTTAATCCTTTATATGGTTACAGGTATTGGCGCAGGTATTTTCTATACAACAGTGAATTATTTGGAAGTCGTTTCGATTCGAAACTCTGTTCAGTCTTATGTTGAGAATCCAAGCTCTCAAGACTTCAACCAGTTGATTGTGGATCATAATGTCTATAAACCCGAGTTCATCTACAATTTTGTAGATCGCTACTCACGCAATGAAAATGACCCAAGGTTGATAGAGGAATCTAAGGAATTGGCCAGAGGTTTATACAGGTATTTTGGTGATTATAATATGGTCGGTGCTTCTGGAGCAGTTTTTGGAATCCTGGCTGCATTCGCCCTTTTCTTCCCTAATACAGAACTATTCTTGCTCTTTTTGCCTTTCCCAATTAAGGCAAAATACCTAGTAGGTTTTTACATTCTCTACGAACTGTACGCTGAGTTTCAGCGGGCGCCTGGAGATAATGTGGCCCACCTCGCCCATATTGGAGGGGCCTTGATTGCCTATTTCCTGGTGAGGGTATGGAAAAAGGATCGCCATAAGTTCTATTAGTCGATGAATAGTATTCTAGAAGATTTTAAGCTGGCCTTCAAGACGGGAAACGTCTTAAATCAGATCATTGTCATTAACGTGGTGGTGTTTCTGTTTATGGGTGTTCTTTCTGTTTTGCTAACACTCTCTGGGCAGGAGGTGCTCTATGCTCAGCTGAGCCATTACCTGACCTTACCCGCAGATCCAGGAGCATTACTCTATAGACCTTGGTCTATTATCACTTATTTCTTCTTTCACCAAGGGCTGCTGCACATCCTCTTCAATATGCTGTGGATGTATTGGTTTGGTAAGATTATCGCTGAGTATTTGGGGCAGAATAAGCTATTGGGATTCTACGTTTGGGGAGGTATAGGAGGAGGGCTCTTCTATATGCTTATTTATAACCTTTTACCCTACTTTCAAGATGCGGTTCCATACTCTAGTTTACTAGGTGCTTCCGCAGGTGTAACAGCTATTGTGGTAGGGGCTGCAACTTTCCAACCGAACTTTGCAGTACACCTAATTTTTCTTGGCCCTGTAAAACTTAAATACATCGCTTTTTTTAGCGTTTTTGTGTCATTTATACAATCTACGGGTTCAAATGCTGGTGGAGAGATTGCTCATTTAGGAGGTGCTTTGGTCGGTTATGTTGGCATGACACAATTGCAAAAAGGGAATGACTGGAGTAAACCGATAGTGAACCTTATCATTTGGATGAAAAGCCTATTCAAGCCACAGCCAAAGATTAAAGTCTCCTATAAAAAGGAAACAAGTTCAAGACCTAAGTCACGAGCTTCAAGAAAATCAAGTGCTAAAACTTCAAGTAAGAAAGAAACTAGTCAGGCTGAAATTGATGCCATTCTGGATAAGATTTCAGACAAGGGTTATGATGCCTTGAGCAAGGAGGAGAAGCAAAAGCTCTTTAACGCAAGTAAGGACTAGCTTTTGTTAGCCAGTTGCCCACAAGCCGCATCGATATCTTTACCCCGACTTCTTCTGACATTGACAATAATTCCCTTTGCCTCTAGTATGCGCTGATACATGTCCAGACTTTCCGGAGCGGCTTGTTGATACTCGCCATCATCAATAGGGTTGTATTCGATGATATTTACTTTGGAAGCTACTTTGCCACAGTATTTGGCTAAGGCCTTGGCGTGTTTCTCATCATCATTGATGTTCTTCCAGACCACATATTCAAAAGTGATTTTGCGTCCTGTTTTCGCATGCCAATATTGAAGAGATTCCGCTAATTCTGCGAGATTACTTTTCTCATTGATGGGCATCATTTTAGATCTGGACTCATCAATGGCCGAGTGTAGCGATACGGCTAGGTTGAACTTCACCTCATCATCGGCTAACTGCTTGATCATTTTAGGGATACCCACCGTTGATAAGGTGATCCTTTTAGGCGACATACCCAGTCCTTTCGGAGAAGTGATCATCTCTATGGACTTGAGTACGTTTTTGTAGTTCAGCAATGGCTCGCCCATGCCCATGTATACAATATTGGTCAAGGGGCGCTCAAAATAATGGTCGCCCTGATCTTTTATGGCAACCACCTGATCATAAATCTCATCCGCATTGAGGTTACGCATACGCTTAAGACGTGCAGTGGCGCAAAAATTACAATCCAGACTACAGCCCACCTGTGAAGAAATACAGGCGGTAATCCGTTTGTCAGTAGGAATAAGCACAGACTCAACCACCAAATTGTCATGAAGCTTCACAGCATTTTTGATGGTACCGTCATTGCTGCGCTGCATTTGGTCTACTTTGACGTGCTTAATATCAAAATGTGCCTTGAGTTTCTCTCGCGTTTGCAGAGAAATATTGGTCATTTGATCAAAGTCCTTGGCAGACTTTTTCCAGAGCCACTCGTAAACCTGCTTTGCACGAAAAGCCTGCTCTCCTTCCGTTACAAAGAAGTCTTTGATGTCATCCAGTGAAAGCTGGCGAATATCTCTTTTGGCAGATGCAGATGTACTCATGGGGCAAAGGTAGTACTAATCGGGTTAAAGCTTATGATTGGTAAGAAGCAAGCTTTTTGCCAATGGAGGCGGGCATATTGCTCACTTTGCCTTCGGAATAATTGTAAAAGGCAATGCCAGTTTTGCCGAGGGCGATCACTTTATCAGAATCATGGATGGATAAGCGATAATACAAATCCATACTTTTGGCTGTGGTATCTCCCAGGTAGATTGCTGCGACCACCTGATCGCCATGAAAACCTTCCCCTTTGTATTGAATGGCGGTGTCTACCTGAATGGTACCTACCCCGTCAATGCTAAGCTCATCCGTGTAACCAAGGCTCTTGTAAAACCGAAAGCGCGCCTCGTGCATAAGGCTGAGCACACTGTCATTACCCAGATGATTTCCATAGTTGATGTCTGAGATTCTAATACTTAATGAGGTTTCAAAGACTTTGGTCTCTGGTAGTTTGATTTTTATTCTTGACATACTAAAGTGGAATGGTGCAAAGTAAGTGAGAATAAGTCTTTAAAACTTATCCTGGACTTTGATTTTTGCTGAGCCTACACCTGAAGTGCCATTCACGCCAATACCCTGAATGTCAATCGTGACATCCGTTACATCATCAGAGGAGTAAAATTCGACAGTCGCTTTTCCGTTTGCATCTGTAGTGATCATGGGCGCCCAAAACATGGTAGCGCGGTTATCAGGTCTGAATGGCTCATCTCTACCGTCATAAATTGGACGATAAAACTCCCTGGATACATGATAGCCGGGTAATGTTCCTGAATAATAACTTGGCCCTTTTGGCTTGGCAGCATAATATTCAGCCCGAGTATAGGTAAATATCATAATCACTCCCGGAGGGGGAGCTTTAGAAGCACTAATGGCCTTTATTCGTGTGGCTTCTATTCCATAAGCATCTTGGTATTCGGCCTGTATACCATCAATAATAACAGCAGGCGGGCCACTATATCTAACTCCTAATCCCATCATAGGCACTTTTCCCTCATCTCCGAAGCCTAAATAGAAGCCACCAACACGTCCCATCATAATACTGTAGGCATCTCTACTTATCTTATCCTCATAGGGTATATCAGCCAGAAAAAGTGCATTTCCTGGTATTCCAGTCTGTCTGTTTAATTCCGCTTCTCGGCCATCACGGGCTTCAACAATTACATCTCCCAAAGCGATTACATCGCCAATCTTCTTATAGGTGGTATCCACTCTGATATTTGTGATCATAAATTCTTTAAAGCGGTTAATTTCTGCTGGCGTTTCAATCACTTCTTGCTCTGTCTGCAGAGGTGTCCATGGCACCGTCTCATAACCCAATGAATCAAGGGTGAGGTTGATATTCTTCCTTCCTTTTTTATAGAAAGCCTGAATAGTCAATATGGTTGTATCAGAAAATACCTGGTTATTAAACTCAAACTCACCTTTGTCATTGGTAATGACCAAGTCCTTGGACTCATTGGCATTCACATTGGCAAACATAAACACCTGGCCATTCTTTACTAGGTCTTTACCATCGCGGTATATTCTACCTTTTACTGTCAAGCCTTGTTCTACCCCGTATTTTGGCGAAATGGAATCTGTGTAGAGCACTTCGTCCCATTGAAATCTGCGCCATCCGTTCACCATCATCAGTAAATCGGTTTTGCGCTGAGCTTCTGGCGAGTTGTCAAGATATTGAGCCGGTTGTTTGATATAACCTTTGAGATCAGAGCTGAGTAATTGATTTGCCCGAACATTGTATACAGACTGATTGTTTTTTGAGACTTTATCGTTCAGGGCACTCAATGAAAACTGACCTTTCACGGGATTCCCATCAGTATCTAAAACCGTAACATCTAACTTTATCAACTCCCTTTTATTAAAAGCCGTTTTGTCCGATGATACCTGTATGTTGAGCCCTTTTTGGTGATTGATGAATATGAGTCTTTCGGCTATTGGGCGTCTGTCTGAATTGAATAGTGTTAGTGTAGTAATGCCCTCCGGCAAATCAGCCTTTGGGATTGTCAGTCTACCCTTTTTGTCGTCTAATTTCAATTCACTCTGATAAATAGTGGTGCCGCGTGTATGCGCATGCAGAATGTATTTACCCGGTTGGTTGGTCATAAAGGTGGCAATGACATCTTTGGCTTCGGAATTATTCACTGTCATGATTGTTCCCTTTTCCTGAGCTAAGGGCAGCGGCCATTTTTGGCTGGATGATTCGATACGGGCATAATGCGACTCTGATTGAGGTAGGAATTTGACTCTTCCCCTGCCTTCATGTGAGGTTTCAAAATCTTGAATCAGCCGATCATTTTGATCAAAAATTTGACCCTTAATAATGCCATTTTTTGAAAGACCATTGATTTCGAACGCCACCCAGGATTGCATTCCTTTTACCAGGTTGCCCCCCTCAGGAAAGAAGCGAAGGGATGTCTCTTGAATCTGTTGTTGGGGTTGGAAGGTTTCTGAAAGATCAGGAGATATGATATTCAGCTTCTTTTTAAAGAAGAATTCCTCATCCTGGTTTTTCATCCAGTTCGTGTAAGCACGAAGGTAATAGGTACCTTGTGGCCAATCATTATCGATTTCAAGACTGGCCTGACCCACACCTTCCTCGGAGAATACCGAGAGTCTTTTCATTACTAGACCATCGGCATTCAATAACTCGATATAGAGTGTTTTACTGATAGGGGAGGGCAGGTGCATAGGGCCGGCTACCAGATAAGATTTTATCCAAATAACTTCTCCAAGTCCGAACGCTGATTTATTAAGGTGCAGAAAAACCTTTTCTGTCGGTAGCCCATTCTGATATGCATTCAGTAGATCAGCAGGGTCTGAACCGGACTTCTTTTGTGCTAGAGACCCAAAGGACAGGCACAAAAGACCAATACTAAATAATATGACATTTGACCTCATTAAAATTGTATTTAATGATCCTCAAACAGTATTGACAAGGGGATTGTTTGGCAGTAACTACAGGTTTCTGCGAATGGCAAATCTTGCTGAACCTACACCTGTCAATCCTGTTTTGGAAATGCCTTGTACATCAATAAAGACATTTGAATTCTTATCGTGTGTATAGAATTCTACCTGCGCTTTACCCTCACTGTCGGTGGTAATCATCGGTGCCCAAAAGATAGTAGAGCGCTCATCAGGTATAAATTGCTCTTTGTTAGAGTCATCATACTTAGGTGCATAAAATTCTCTTGCCGCATGATAACCGTTGCCCGTGATTATTCTCATGCCAGGTTTTAGGCTCATGGCTTTTTTTAGTTTGTCTCCTTTTAAGGTATAGAAGGCCATTGCGCCATTAAAACCATTAACACCAAACATGGCTGCGGAAGCACTTTTATATACTTCTACATAGTCTATCTCAGTGGCTCTTAAGTCATATACGGCACTGTATGGAACAGGAACATTATCGATAAGAATTAAAGGACCGCCCTGGAAAGGCCCAGGTCTTAGTTGTGGTCGTCTAAACATGGGGTCATTTGCGGTAGACATATCCGTGAAGTTTCCCTGAGAAGCCGAAGAAGATCGTACCGCACCTGCACCGAGTGAACCATCTGCTCCTATGCTTCCCCCTCCAGGACCTCCGCTATTTCCTCCCCCGGATAACCCGGTGTTCCCTCCACTGGAACTACTTAAAGAAAAACCCGCGAGTCTGCCTAACATCACCGTAAATGGGTCTCTACCATTCTTTTCTTCGAATGAAAGGTTGTCAAAGTTGAGGTAAGATTCCCCTTTACCATATTGTGAGTTGAGTGTTCTGTATTTTTCTTCTCTTTTGCTGGCGGTTACATATACATCATCTAGGTAAATGACTCCGTTTTCTTTTCTATAGGTACTGTCAATTCGAATGGATGTGATTACAGACTCTTTCATAGCTCTCAATCGATCAGGGTTGTCTGGGGTGGGTTCTGCCCGGAATTTGGAATTTGGAATTGCTTCGAAATCACTTTTAATATTGAACTCAATGTCACGTGCTTTTTTCTTCTGAAAACCCTGAAGGGTCAGCTCAGTGGTATCGTAGAAGACCAGGTTTTCAAAGGCGAAATTTCCATCAAGATCAGCCTCTACAAAACGCGAAGCTTTATTATCTCCATTTTCTTCTTGATTCAATAAGAACACACGACCATTCTTAAAGGCTTTACCACCTGTTCTTGTCATTACTCCCTCCAAAGTGAGAGATTGCTCAAAGGCGTATTGTGGGTTTCTATTGTCTAGGTTTAGCGAAGACCATTTGAAACGCCTCCATCCATTGACCATCATGAGTAAATCAGTATTCTCTTTAGAAGTTTCATCTTGTTTTAAGTACTGGGAAGGGTTTTTGATATATCCTCCCAAGTCTGAGGAGAGCAAGAGGTTAGCCGATATGTTGTAATCGAACTGATCGTTTTGGACAAGTTTGGAATCGTAGGCCGAAAGGGAAAATGACCCTTGAACGGGATTGCCTTTTTTGTCCGTAACCTTAAGGTTTATGGTAGCCAAATCTCTGCTGGCGTACTGCGGATCACTTGTGCTAACATCAATTTTAATTTCAGGAGTTGAGTAATTGAAAACGAGTCGTTCGGCAACCGGATCGAAATCTTGATCGAATAAGGTTAAATGTGCTATTCCATGCGGAAGATTACTCTTGTCAATCTTCAAAAGGTTTTTTGTATTCCTAATAGTAATTTCTGAGGCATAGGTCACATATCCACGCGTATGTACCATCAAGTAATAGTTCTGAGCGCGAGGAGTGGCAGTTTTGAGTGCGATGCCTATATAATCAGAAGCCTGTTCTGTGACACTGAGTGTAACGCCTTCGGGCTTCACTTTGGGCAATTCATACTGCTCATCAGAACCATCTATTCTGGCATAGTAACCCTCACCACTGGGTAGCATAGCAAAAACACCTTTGCCTTCGTGCTTTGTAGAAAACGTGAGAATCTCCTTTTGATCCTTATCATATACTTTACCTGAGATAGGAAATTTACTTTCGTTAATGCCAGTTACTTCAAAAGCGACTTTACTGTTGACTCCATTAACAAGGTCTCCACCTTCAGGGAAAAACCGGAGGTCAACTTTTTGAACAGAAGTTTCTTTAGCAAAGACTTCGTTGACCTTTAATGAGTGGACCTTTATTTTCTTTTTAAAGAAGAACTCTTCACCCTGATTTTTCATCCAATTGGTATAGGCCCTTAGGTAATAAAAGCCCGGTTGCAATTGACGGGTTAGCGCTAGGCTTGCATTGGCCAAACCCTCTTCAGACCTTAGGGTCAATCGTTTGGTTACCTCATCATTTTCGTTGATCAATTCAACATAAACGTTTTGGCTAAAAGGGGACGGGATATGTCCGGCACCAGCGACCAAATAGGACTTCATCCATATGGTTTCTCCTATGGTATATTCTGATTTATCTAAGTGAAGAAATACCTTTTCAGTAGGCAATTCTGTCTGATAACTCTGGAAGTCTTTTAGCCACTTTTGAAAATCATCATTTTGGGCTTTTGAGATATTGAGAATGCTGCAAATGAGCAGGCAGATGGGAAGGAGTTGTTTGCGTTTCATGGCCTTGAGTTTTGCATATTTAAAATACGAATTAATTGACCAATTCTGATACTGTAGTGACAGAATGGCTGTATTTGCCAGTTTTAAAGCAAAAATCCAGCCATAATTACCGGTTTTGGGTCTTGGAGTATTGTTTGTTGATGAGCGGTAAATAGCGGGTAGAACAGCCCAGATATTAGTGAGATATGGATTTCAAAAAATATACTATCAAGTCGCAGGAAGCTATTCAAAAAGCGGCCGAGATTGCGGGTGGCAATGAGCAGCAGGCAATCGAACCGGGCCACCTTTTGAAGGCCATCCTTTTATCAGATGAGAACGTGATGTCTTTTCTGATAAAGAAGTTGGGAATGAACAGGGTACAGCTTGATACCAAGTTGGAAGAGGTAGTAACCGGTTATCCAAAAGTAAGTGGACAACAGCCCTACTTGTCAAATGATACACACAAAGCATTAACCAAGGCGTTAGACTATTTAAATGAGTTCAAAGATGAGTTTGTCGCTGTCGAACACATTGTGTTGGGTTTGCTGGCAGGAAAAGAAAAGACTGCTGCATTGATGAAAGAAGCTGGTTTCGGTAAAAAAGAACTCATTGAAGCGATAAAAGAACTAAGGGGAGGGAATAATGTGACAGATCAAAACGCTGAATCAAAGTATCAATCACTGGATCGCTACTCTAAAAATCTGAATGAGCTGGCTAAAGCTGGTAAAATCGACCCCGTAATAGGCAGAGACGAGGAAATCAGAAGGGTACTCCAAATCCTTTCAAGAAGGACAAAGAACAACCCAATGCTGATTGGCGAACCTGGTGTTGGCAAAACGGCAATCGTGGAGGGCATGGCACAGCGTATTGTAGATGGTGATGTGCCAGAAAATCTCAAAACCAAAACACTCATTTCACTTGATATGGGACTTCTGGTTGCTGGAGCAAAGTACAAGGGGGAATTTGAAGAACGCTTAAAGGCGGTAATCAAAGAGGTACAAGACTCTGATGGAGAGATTGTATTGTTCATTGATGAGATTCACACGCTTATAGGCGCAGGAGGTGGAGAAGGAGCGATGGATGCTGCCAATCTTTTAAAGCCCGCCTTGGCCAGAGGCGAATTGCATGCGATTGGCGCCACTACACTAAAGGAATATCAAAAGCATATTGAGAAAGACAAAGCCTTGGAGCGAAGGTTTCAAACGGTAACAGTAGATGAGCCTAATCAGGAAGATGCTATTTCTATTCTACGTGGGATTAAAGAAAAGTATGAAGTACACCATGGCGTACGTATTCAAGACGATGCCGTGATTGCTGCGGTGGAATTGTCCAGTAGATATATTTCCGATCGCTTCTTACCGGATAAGGCTATCGATTTGATGGATGAGGCAGCTTCTAAACTGAGGATTGAGATTGACTCACTGCCACAAGAGCTGGATGAGCTGAATCGTAAGATCATGCAATTGGAAATTGAGCGTGAAGCAATCCGTAGAGAGAAAAACAAAGACAAGGAATCAGTTTTATCTAAGGAGATTGCAGAGTTGTCAGAAAAAAGAGATGGTCTTAAAGGAAAGTGGGAGAATGAGAAAGCAGTGATCACTGGAATTCGCGAGGAGAAGGAGAACATTGATAAGTTTAAGATGGAGGCTGAAAAAGCTGAGCGTGAAGGAGATTTTGGTTTGGTTGCAGAAATCAGATATGGCAAAATCACCGAAGCGGAGCAAAAACTGGAAGCGCTAAAGCTTAAAATGAAGGAGATGCAAAGTGGATCCACTTTGCTGAAGGAAGAGGTTGATGCAGAGGATATCGGTGAAGTGGTGGCTAAGTGGACGGGAATTCCAGTTGCCAAAATGCTTCAGTCGGAGCGAGAGAAATTACTTCACTTGGAAGAGGAGCTAGGTAAACGAGTAGCAGGACAGGGAGAGGCGATTGCCGCGCTTTCTGACGCGGTGCGAAGAAGTAGGGCGGGTTTGCAGGATCCAAAGAGGCCAATTGGTTCATTTATCTTTTTGGGTACAACCGGTGTGGGTAAAACCGAGCTTGCAAAAGCACTGGCGGAATACCTTTTCAATGATGAGAACAATATGGTGCGCATCGATATGTCCGAGTATCAAGAAAGACATGCGGTAAGTCGATTGATTGGTGCACCTCCAGGTTATGTCGGCTACGATGAAGGTGGGCAGCTGACAGAAGCTGTCAGAAGAAAGCCTTATTCAGTGGTTCTTTTGGACGAAATTGAAAAAGCACATCCTGACGCCTTCAATATCTTACTTCAAGTATTGGATGATGGTCGACTCACGGATAATAAGGGTCGCATTGCCAACTTTAAGAATACGATCATCATTATGACGACCAATATTGGTTCACATCTGATCCAGGAGAACTTTGAGCAGATCAATGAAGAAAATGTGCTGGAATTGATCGAGGATACCAGAAATCAAGTATTCGATATGCTGAAAAAGTCGGTGAGACCAGAATTCTTAAACAGGATTGATGAAACGATCATGTTTATGCCATTGAGCAAGGATAACATCCGACAGATAGTAGCAATACAGTTCGGATTGATTCAAAAGCAGCTAAAGGAAAACGGTATTGAGATTGAAGCAACTAATGAGGTGTTGGACTATCTGGGAGAGATCGGTTATGACCCACAATTTGGAGCAAGACCATTGAAGCGGGTGATTCAAAGAAAGGTGCTGAACGAGCTTTCAAAAGAGATTCTTTCAGGCACAATCAGTAAGGATTCAGTCGTAAGTATTGAGCTTAATACGGAAAGAGAAGTTGAGTTTGTGAATATTCAAAAACCTGAAGTAGTAGAATAAAAAGAGTGATCTTCAATAAAAAAAGGCGACCCAAGAGTCGCCTTTTTTTATGAATTCAGTTGTTATTTCTTTCTTAACCAGTCATCTCTTCTTTTTTGAGCAGCCGCGTCAGCTTCACCATTCCATGAAGTTCTGCGACTCATATCTTCTGCCAGGGTTACTTTTTTCCATAAACCCTTACCCCAGCGATCTAAAGAAATTTCGATGTCATCACCTGGCTTGTATTGACTGAGGATTTCTCGAATATTTAGTTTTTCAATGTCCTCCATTCTGATCCCAGCAATGGCTTCGATTTTATCTTCTCGTTCAATGCCGGCATCATATAGAGGAGAACCAACTATTGCATTACTGGTCAATTGAGCATAGCCATCTCGAAGCCTCAAGTTGCCACCCAGAGTAGTGCCTCCTTCATTAGTTCGGTCGAAATTAACCCCCATTTTCTTAAAGAGACTTTGATAATCCGGCATCTCACTATTGAAGATGTGCTTGCCAAAGAAATCATTGGCAAATGCTTCTCCCGCGTATTCTCCCAGTCTCGCCTGTAGGTCACGAACGCTATAAGGGATTTCTGACTTACCGTGAGTTTTCCAGACATGCTGCATATAACCGTCCAGGCTTTTCCCATTGTCCATGGTTCTTAGGGACATATCCAAGGCCAGGCCAATGACCGATCCGTAGGTGTAGTAGGAGATGAAGATGTTGTTATTGTTAGTTGGATCAATAGAGGCTGCAGCATCTACGAATGGAGCACGATAGCTCATTTCTATTGGGCTGAAGTACTTTCTACCCGGAGCATTCATTACATAGTTGACTGCACCGCCCAAGCCATTCACATATTGCTCCTTTGTGATGTTTCCTGAACGTGCCCTGATCAGGTTGGTGTAGTAACTTGTGAAGCCTTCGGCAAACCAGAGCTCACCGCTCATATTCGCATCTTCGAAATCGAAGGGTTCTAGAGAAGCGGGTCTTATTCTCTCGACATTCCAGGCATGGAAAAACTCATGAGACATGGTGCCCATGCTGGTATTCCCCAGAGGTCTGTTGAGTGGTTTACTACTTACCACAAAAGTGGAATTCCTGTGTTCCATACCATCACCACTGGCATTTGGCATATAATTGGACAAGAAGGTATACTCACCAAAATCGAATTTTGGGAGCTCTCCAAACACCGCTTTCTGTTGCTCCACAATTCTGATCACCTCTTCGAAATAGGTGTCAACTTCAGCATCTGTGGCTGGTGTATTCAGGGCCAATCTAATCTTCTGTCCATCGATCACTCTTTCTCTCATATGCAAGTCTGCCATAAGGATGGGGCTATCCATGAAATAATAGGTATCCGGAGCATAGTAAGTGTCATTCCCTTCATCCCTGAGCTGGGTAGCGACCTTCCAATTGGAAGCCTCGGGTAGATTAACTTTGAGATGAACGGGTCTGTGCCCCAGATCTCTCGCCCAAACGAAAGTGGCAGGTATATTCAAGTGTGCATGGAGTTCATCTATTCCTGAGTATGTTCCCCCAGCTCTATTAGCGTAAAGGGTGTATTCGAAATTTACCGTTCCGTCATGTCCGGTAATATTCCATTGGCTGGTGTTAGATCGGGTAACGGTAAGTGCATTTCCCTTGCTATCCGTTGCGCTAACTCCGTATACATTTTTGGCAAACTCATGCACTGCATATCTACCAGGTGAGCTTCTGCTCATTCTCACTTCCAACACTTTGTTTTCTAGGTTCGAGAATTTGACTTTGATATTGGCTTCATGATGAACCCGATTGTTAAACGAGATCTCGTATTCATTAGGAGTTTGGGCCTGTATGGCAAAGGTGACAAGACTTAGTAAAGCAATAAGCGTTGATTTGAGTTTCATAGCATTATGGATAAACAGCTCTAACTTCTATTTCTATAAATTTATTGGGATCGACTAGCGTATAGACCCCAATGGTCGATCGGGCTACCTTATTGGGGTTTTCTTCATTGCCGAAGTATTCGCCATAGGCTTTGAACCAGGCTTGAAAATCTGGTTTGTTGTCATTCTCAGGATCTGGTGCGACATATACCTTCATGGCAATGACATCCTTTAGGCTAAGGCCTTCTTCACCCAGATAGCTTTCAATACGTTTCAGCGCACTAACACTTTGATCATATGTATCCCCAAAGCGACCTCTGTCGCCCACTGGCTTGTTAACATCTTTTTCTGTCGCCACTATTCCACTGGCAAAGTACATGCTGTTGCCTTGAGGAACTTTCACACCTTTTAGAATGGACGAACCTTCACGTTCGAAACGTGTAACTACTTCCTGGTCATGATGGTCATCATCATGGGCCTCTTCACAAGAGAAGACTATGACCAATGAAAACATCATTAAATATAAAAAGGGCCGCTGTCTCATAAGAATCACTGTTTGTTCGAATATACAAAAACACCCATCAAAATGGCGTTGGTTTTTACTGACGGCAATGACTATCTTGAGACACAACCTTAAACCAAAATCCATGAAAGTGCTACGTTCTCTACTGCTGGCAAGCCTTATTCTATTTATCTCTTTACCTGATGCTTTCGCGCAAAGACGAAAACGTAAGTCACAAGAACCTCAAGGTCTGACTTATGATACGGCATTGTACAATGCCATGGAATTTCGCTTAGTTGGCCCATTTCGTGGTGGTAGAGCAACTGCTGTAGCAGGTGTGGTGCAAGACCCAATGACCTATTATATGGGAGCGACCGGTGGTGTCTGGAAAACTGATGATGCTGGAGATAGCTGGTTTAACATTTCCGATGGCTTTTTCAATACAGCTTCCGTAGGTGCCATTGCCGTAGCAGAATCGGATCCAAATGTGGTCTATGTTGGTATGGGCGAGGCACCTGTGCGCGGGGTGATGACCTCTCATGGCGATGGGGTATACAAATCAACCGATGCTGGTAAGACCTGGAGTCATATCGGGTTGGAGAAAACAAGACAGATTTCGAAAATCGTTGTGCATCCTGACGACCCGGACATTGTGATTGTGGGAGCACAAGGGAGTCCCTATGGTGCTACAGAAGACAGAGGTATTTATCGTTCTGAAGATGGTGGTCAAACCTGGACTAAGGTGCATTATGTAGATGAAAACTCAGGGATTAGTGACCTGAGTATGGATATGACCAACCCCAGGATAATTTATGCTGCTTACTGGGACCATAGAAGGTATCCCTGGAAAGTGCAGAGCGGAGGACCCGGCAGTGGTATTTGGAAATCAGTTGATGGAGGACTCACTTGGAAAAAACTATCAAAAGGGCTTCCGAAAGGAGTTATGGGGAAAATTGGGGTCTCGGTTTCAAGAGCAAATCCCAATAAAGTATGGGCCATCATTGAGGCTGACAAAGGTGGCCTTTATAGGTCGGATAATGGGGGCAAAAATTGGAGACTGATCAACCCCGATCGACTATTAAGAGCGCGCTCCTGGTACTATATGCACATTCAGGCCCATCCTACTGACGAGGAAAGTGTTTTTATCATGAATGCTCCTTTGGTACAATCCACTGATAATGGAAAGACTTTTGTTAACCTGGGAACACCTCATGGCGACAACCATCAGGTTTGGGTTAACCCAGAGCATCCACAGTTTATGATTAACGCCAATGATGGTGGTGCAAATGTCTCAATCAATGGAGGTAAAGACTGGTCGAGGCAAGACAATCAGCCTACCGCACAGTTCTATCGCGTCAATGCCGATATGCAGTTTCCTTACCGTATTTATGGCGGTCAGCAGGATAATAGTTCGGTATCTATTGCGTCAAGAGTAAATGGTGGAGGTATTAGTAATAATGACTTCTTTCCGGTAGGAGGTTGCGAAAGTGCCTACTCTGCTTTCGATCCTAAAGATCCGAAGTATGTCTATTCTGGATGTTATCAGGGTATCATTGATGAATGGAATGCCAAGACAAAACAGACCAAAGATGTGATGGCCTATCCATTCCAGGGCTTGGGTACCAACCCTAGGGATGTTAAATATCGCTTCAACTGGAATGCGCCTATCATTGCGTCAAAGCATGATCCCTCAGTGATTTATCATGCAGGAAACAAGCTTTTAAAGACTTCAAATAGAGGAATCACCTGGGAAGAAATCAGTCCTGACTTGACCAGAAATGACAGCACCAAGATCGACTGGGGTGGTGGACCTATTACAAATGAAGGGGCCGGTGGAGAAATCTATCATGCCATCTATTATGTGGCTGAGTCCCCTCATACACCAGATGTGATTTACACTGGCGCTGATGATGGTATGTTACATATTACCAAGGACGGAGGTGCCAACTGGACAGAGATTACCATCCCAAATACTGGTGATGGAATGATCAATCAAATTGAAGTTTCTCCTCACGATCCAGGTACGGTCTATGTAGCTTTCAATAAATATAAATTCAATGATTTTACGCCCCATATCTTCAAATCGACTGACTATGGGCAAACATGGAATCGAATGGTCAATGGCATAGGAGAAGAGGCCCATGTGAGGGTTGTTCGTGAAGATCCTAAGCAAAAGGATTTGTTATTTGCCGGAACAGAGTTGGGATTATACGTTTCATTTGATGGAGGTGTGAAATGGAATAAGTTTCAAAGAAACCTGCCTATCGTGCCGATCACAGATTTGATGGTGCATGGCAATGACCTAATCATTGCAACTCAAGGTCGTGCTTTCTGGGTAATGGATGATTTAAACCCGCTTTATGAACTTAGCGCAGCAGCCAATGCTGATTTTTATGTTTATGAACCAGAAGACGCTATTCGAGATAATGCTTTCAGAACAGGCAATAGATCGGTAGGTCAGAATCCTTATCCAGGGTTCTCAATTATGTATTACATCAAAGAAAATGTGGACTCATTGGACATGAGCATAGCGTTTAAAGATGCTCAGGGCAATGTGGTGAGATCTTTCTCAACGGATTCAAAAGTTCGCCAGGAGAAGATTACTAAGAAATCCGGAATGAACCGTTTCAATTGGAACCTGTCAAAAACCAACTTCAAGGGAGTTGATGGTGTCTTTGTAGGTCTGGGAGCTGGTGGGCATCGCGTAGCACCTGGAGATTACACCGTTACATTCACTTATGGGGATACGGTTGTAGAGAAGGACGTGACCATCAATCCTGATCCAAGATGGGAAGCTGATGCCGCTGATTATGCAACACAACAAGCCTTTTTGAATGATGTAAGAGAAATGATTGAGAACCTTCAAGAAAAGGCCAATGATATTCGATCGATTAGATCACAGATCAACGATCTGAAAGCGAGAATTTCCAAATATGACTACGCTTCGGTACATGAGAAAGCCAATGAAGTGCTGGAAATGATCAATGCTTCAGAAGCTGAAATGGTACAGCCTAAGCAAAAGACTTTTCAAGATGTAATCAACTTCGAAAATAAACTTGAAGTACAGCTGCTGCATATATATGGTACCATTGATGGTATAGAGCCACCCATCACCAACGGGCAGAAGAAACGTGTACAGGATATGATTGGGAAATATGACACCGTCATGGAACAAGCAGAAGCCATTGAAAAAGGCTTGGAGGATTTAACGGAATTGATCCGCACAGAAAGAGTGCCTTTTATAGCACCTAAAAAGAAGAATTAATTGGAAAGAAATATAATAGAAGAATTAGGTAGCCTGGCGCTGGCTACACGTCTTAAAAATCTAAGTGAGCGCTTGGCACGTGATGTGGCACAAGTTTACAAAGAGTCAGCCTTTGATTTCGAACCTCGTTGGTTCGCAATGATCTACGCCCTAAAGGAAGGAGAGGAGCTGGCCGTAACTGAGTTGTCTGCAATGCTCAAGCAAACACATCCGGCAGTCAATCAGGTCGCTAATGTGTTGGTTGAGAAAGGACTAGCAGAAGAGCGGAAAGATTTTTCAGACCAGCGCAAGAGACTCCTTAAGCTTTCCGCTAAAGGCCAGCAGTTGGTCAAGAAAATGAGCGCTATCTGGGATAGAATTAAATCTGCTAATGATGAATTGCTCAATGAAGCTACTGGAGATCTTCTTTCAACGCTGGATAAGGTAGAATCCGCCTTGGATGAGCAATCCATGTACGAACGTGTCAAGGCTAAATCCTAAACCTTGTTTATGTTAATGATTGTTATTCTCAGAACCTCATCGTATTATTAACGTAAGCACTTACGTAAAATATTTTTTATGAAGAGGGTCTTATTACTTTTTGTGCTTACTGTATCTGCTCTGAATGTCTCTGGTCAAGACTTCGACAAGGAGAAGATCGTTAACAGGCTGGCAGATATTATGAATCGAAACTACGTGTATCCTGATAAGGGCAAGGAAATGCACGACCTAATTAAGGATAAGTTCAAACGCAATGAATACGCTGACCTTAAAGATGCAGCCTCTTTTGCCCAGGCATTAGAAGATGATTTGCGGTCGGTGATTTATGATAAGCATATCAGGGTCACCAATAACAGCCGAAGAGCTGAGGCCATTAGAAATAGAGATTTTGGCCCTGGACCTAGGTCCAACGGTAAGTTTGGCTTTGAGGAAGTCAAAATCCTGGAGGGAAATATTGGCTATCTGGACCTGAGAGGCTTCTCCGATATTGGCCAGGCTGAAGATGTGGCTAAGCCTGCCATGGACAAACTCATAAAATCAGATGCGATCATTTTTGATTTGAGGAGAAATGGTGGAGGATCACCCAGCATGATTCGCTTCATTTCCAGTTATCTGTTCGGTGATGAGCCTGTACATTTGAATACGTTCTACTGGCGTCCATCTGACAGCTATTCTGAAACCTGGACTGACCCTAAAATAGCGAGCCAAACCAAGCCCAATATTCCAATCTACGTATTGACGAGTAGTTACACTTTTTCTGCTGCTGAAGAGTTTACCTACAACCTGAAGAATCTTGAAAGAGCAACCATCATTGGAGAGACCACTGGTGGCGGAGCTCACCCGGGAGGCCCTTCCATAATTCATGGCGACTTCATTGTGAATGTGCCTAGAGGCAAGGCCATTAACCCCATTACCAAAACCAACTGGGAAGGTGTTGGTATTGCACCTCACATTGAGTTGCCTAAAGAAGATGCCTTTAAAAAGGCCCTGGAATTAGCAAGAAAAGCCATAGCTTCAAAGTAACGCGTAACCGCTTACATAAGTCTCGGTGATATGAAACTTATAAGCACTTAGATTCATCATTATTTAAAATCAAGGTCATGTTTAAGAATTATCTCAAGATAGCTTTCAGAAGTTTGCTTAAGAGCAAGGGCACTTCGGTCATCAACATTCTCGGTCTCTCCATTGGAATGGCTTGTGGCATCATCATTTTTCTATTTGTTCAGCATGAGCTTAGTTATGATCGCTTCCACGCTAAGTCGGACGATATTTTTCGAGTGCTCACTATTGACGAAGCCCTCGGAGTAAGCAGTAATCTCGTGGGCATTACGCTTCCAGCGCTAGGCCCTGCCATGGAGAATGATTTTCCAGAGGTGGAAAAACGCGTTCGGATGATTCCTCAGGGAAGGCAGTTGATTAACTACGAACAGCAAGGTTTCTATACCGAGCATTTTGCTTATGCAGAGCCCTCCCTTTTCGAAGTATTTGATTTTGAATTGATCGATGGTAATACTGAAAAAGCACTCACTGAGCCCAATACAGTTATTTTCACAGAATCCATGGCGGCTAAGACCTTTGGAAGCGAAAACCCTATAGGCAAGCGAATTGATATTGGCAATCAGGCAGGAATTGAAGTAGTAGGTATTATGGCCGATGTACCGGATAATTCTCACTTGAATTTCGATGTGATTGTCTCGATGCAGCAAGCAGACACTACTTCGGGCTTTGCACAGTTTCTAAGGTCATGGCAGAGCATAAGTATGGTTACCTATGTGGAATTAGCCAATAAGGATAACGAAGTCACTGTCGAAACCAAGATGGAAGACTTGATTCGCGCGAATAATGTGGGGGAAAATTTCAAGGTGACACTACAGCCTTTGAAAGACGTCCATCTTAATTCTAGTGGAATACTATTTGAGAACTATAACCTGAATAAAACCGATATCGGTTATGTGTACACACTGGCGGCCGTTGGTTTGTTTGTTATACTGATCGCTTCGTTCAATTTTATGAATTTGTCTACCGCGCGATCAGCCAATCGAGCACAGGAGGTAGGTGTTAGAAAGGTTTTTGGAGCCATCAGGCGTCAATTGATCAACCAGTTCATGATAGAATCGGTGGTTCTTTGCCTGGTTTCCTTTGTATTGTCGATTGGCTTTGTTGGTTTGACCAGTACACTGATTAACCTTCCCATAGAGGAAAACTTGGCAGTTTACTTTCTAAGCCATTTTGAATGGGCTTTGGGAGCTATTGGTTTTGTGTTGTTGTTGGGCCTTTTTTCGGGGAGCTATCCGGCCTTGCTGCTCTCAGGTTTCAATCCAATTAGTATTTTAAGAGGCTCTTTCAAAACGAGTTCTAAGGGGGTTCTGCTGAGAAAGTCATTGGTGATTTTTCAGTTTACAATCTCTATTTCCATGATCATAGGTACAGCAATAGTCTATGATCAATTGCAGCACCAACGCAATATTGACAAAGGTTTTGACCCAGAGCAAGTGATAACACTGAACGTGGGGCATCCAAGTTTGCAGCAAGCGATGCCTGTGCTCATCAATAAATTGGAACAAAATCCAGATATCATTAAGACCGCTCGGGCTGGTGGAATGCCCGGCAGGACTTTTGGTCGAAGGGGAGTGAGGCCCGAAGGAGTTCCTCAAGAAGACACATGGATTATTTCTGTTCTGAATTTCGATGAGAACTTTATGGAGTTGATGGATATGGAAATAGTAGATGGCCGCGGTTATGACCGAGAGATGCAGACCGACCAACAACAAGGTCTTCTTATTAATGAGGCCATGGTCAAAGAATTAGCTTGGGAAGACCCAGTAGGCAGAAAGATCACCTTCGGTCAGCAAGAAAGAACTGTGATCGGAGTGGTGAAAGATTTCCATTTTGCCAATATGCGTCACAAAATTGAGCCGTTGGCAATGTTCTTTAATCCAAATGGAGGCGGAAATCTGGCAGTGAAATTTGCTTCTGCCAATGTTAGCGAAACCATGGAATTTATTCAGGCTTCGTGGGACGAGGTATTTCCGAATAGTCCTTTAGAATACCGCTTCTTTGACGAAGAGTTCGGTCAGCAATATGCTTCTGACGAGCGTTTTGGAAAACTTGTTTTCAGCTTTACCTGGTTGGCAATATTCATTGCCTGCCTGGGCCTTTTTGGATTATCAGCATTTACAGCAGAGCAAAAGACCAAGGAAATTGGGGTGCGCAAGGTTTTAGGGGCTAGCATATCTGGAATTGTACTTTTACTCTCAAAACAATTCTCTCAGTTAATTGGATTTGCGGTTATTCTGGCTGTACCGGTGGCTTACTATCTAATGAGTTCATGGCTTAGTGACTTTGAATACAGGGTTGAAATCAACTGGATTTGGTTCTTAGTTTCTGCTTTGGCAGCAATAATGATTGCCCTGTTGACGGTCACCTTTCAATCTGTCAAAGCGGCCACCATCAATCCGGCAAAATCCTTACGCTACGAGTAATTTTTGCAAATTTTAACATCCTTATGACCAATAGTTGAAACTAGTATGACCACTTATGGTATTATACTTGTAGTTCCTATAATGCGTTTCCCCAGGGTTTGGGTGATTTTCACTACATTTAAATCCTTTTTTTGGAAAACGTTTAAGACAAAAACGCGTTGAAATGAAGATGATGAAAAAGATATTATGGTTTCCATTGGCAATTCTGTTTACAGGACCGCTTTTGGCAGCAGAGAGGGATTCTAGCGAAGTTTTACAACCCACAGCGGCACATTTAAAAGAGGCTAGGATAATCGTACAGATTTTGGATTATTTCCACTACCGTGAAACTGATCTGGATGACTCTCTTTCATCTGTCATCTTCAATAACTTCATTGAGTCCTTGGATGGTAATAGAAACTACTTTTTGGAAAGTGATATCAGATCGTTTGAGAAGTACCGCTACCAACTTGACGATAAACTCAAGAATGGAGACTTAGTACCCGCATTTTACATTTTTAACATCTACAAAAAGCGCCTCGATGCGAGATTAGAATATGCACTGAATCATGTGGGTGACAAATTTGACTACACAAAAAATGAAACGCTGACTTTCGATCGTGAAAAAGAGCCCTATGCATCGAATAATGCGGAATTGGACGAGGTTTGGAGAAAGACAATCAAAAATCAGGCACTTGGACTAAAGCTTAGTGGTTCTGAAGATGAAAAGGTAAAAGAAGTTTTAACAAAGCGCTATGAGCGATTCCAGAGCAATGTTGCCAAGTATAACAGCAATGATGTCTTTGAAATGTTTATGAATGCAGTCACTGAGGCCTTTGATCCGCATACGAATTACTTTACACCATTGAATGCCGAAGACTTCCAAATGCAAAGCAGAAAGTCTCTGGAAGGTATTGGTGCGACACTGCAACAAGACAACGACTTTACAAAAATCACAGACCTTAGGGCAGGTGGTCCAGCCTTTCTGAGCGGTCAGGTAGATAAAGAAGATAGAGTAATCGGGGTTGCTCAAGGAGCTGAAGGTGAAATGGTTGATGTTATTGGATGGAGGTCTGATGAAGTTGCCGGCCAAATTAGAGGTCCAAAAGGTACCTTGGTAAGGTTAAAATTATTACCTGCTGGTGCAAGTCCGGGAGGAGAGACCAAAGAAGTTTCTTTGGTAAGAGATAAGATCAAGCTCGATGAAGCAAGAGCTAAGAGTGAAGTGGTTCAGTATACTGAGAATGGTACCGATTATACCATTGGAGTCATAACAGTGCCTGACTTCTACCTAGACCCAGACGGTTACGACAAAGGTGGTGAGGACTATACCAGTACCACAAACGATGTAAGACGTCTGGTTAAAGAACTGGAAAAGCAAGAAGTAGATGGCATTATGCTAGACCTTAGAAACAATGGCGGTGGCGCATTGGTAGAAGCTATTAGCTTGACAGGATTGTTCTTGCCTGGCGGCACTGTTGTACAGGTAAAAGACAGCCGTGGACAGATTCAGAAATACGATGATGATAATCGAAACGTCACCTATGATGGTCCAATGAATGTAATGATTAACAGATTCTCAGCTTCCGCTTCGGAGATTTTTGCAGGTGCAATTCAGGATTATAGGCGGGGTGTCGTTGTTGGCGAACAAACTTATGGGAAAGGCACCGTTCAGAATGTGAGAGGTCTTAAAGAGTTTTTGCGGCAGCCAGATGAAGAAGAATTGGGCCTTTTGAAATTTACAATTGCCAAGTTCTATAGAGTGACGGGTAGCAGTACGCAGCACAGAGGAGTAACCCCAGACATCGAGTACCCTTCAGTATACAGTGCTCAAGAGTTTGGTGAAAGCTCTAAACCAAGTGCATTGCCTTGGGATAAGATTGCAGCAGCACCGTTTAAGCCAATGGAGTATGTAGATAAGAGTATGTTATCCATGTTGCAGACACGCCACGATGAAAGATTAAAGAAGGATCAGTCCTTATTAGACCTTCAGTATGATATTGATGAGTTGAAGAAGAACAGATCTCGAAAAGAGGTTTCGCTGAACTATGCTCAGCGTAAGAAGGAACAGGACGATCGTCAGAAGAAGCGAGATGCTCGTGTCAAAATAGGTGCTTCACTTTCTGAGCTTGAAGCAAACAAAGTTCAAGACAGATCGTTAGATGATATGAAAGATGCTTATTTGAAAGAGAGCATTAAACTCTTAGCTGACCAGATTCAAGCTGGAAAGAAAAGAAGAGGATAAAATTAAAACTCAAAAAAGGGCTCCAATTTGGAGCCCTTTTTATGTTTATCACTTCTGGTTTTACCTGAGCTTAGCAAAGTCAACCTCTGCGGCTATATAGCCAAAGGCAGACCAAGAACTCCCATTAATGACCTCCTGGAAGATTTCTCGGGCTTTGGCAGTATCATTTTGATACAAGTACCAATTCCCTACGCCATAGCCTTGAGTAGCTAAACTCAGCGCCACATCATCTCCGGTAGCCTGCAATAAGTCATCAGGTGAGGCCTCACCTTTATACATCATAAGCCTTTTCAGGTAGCTATCATTCTCTATGATCTCCATGGTGCCATCTATAGTGGTTAGTAACTGAGCTGCCTCATCTTCTTTGCCTTGTCTTCTTAAAGTCATGTAGAGCCAATCGGTAGTGGCAACAATAAGATCTGGGTTGTCGGAATAGTCTAAGCATTCCTTATAAATGGCTTCAGCTTTTTCAAAATCACCTTTTAGATAATGCGCCAGGCCATAATGGTAAAGAATGTTGAACTGGGTATTGGATAAGGGTATATTCAACTTGTTAGGAGCCCCGTCAGGTTCTATGTCCATTTGACCTTTTGGCATGAGTTCATAGGCCTTTTCATAATCAGCAATGGCTTTATCAAACTGTCTGATGCTAATGTATCGATGTCCTCTATGTCGATATAGTTTATGTGAATTAGGATAAGCTGCGATCCCTTCCGTAAACACTGCAATGGCCTTTTTGTAATCGTAGAGGTAGGCATGCCTTCGGCCTAACCAGATGGTATTCATTTCAGAAGTCTCGTTATTGAAGTCCTTTTGTGCTTCCTCGAGATTTCCATTCAATCGTTCTTCCAGTGCTTCGCTTCTATCGGGAATTGTCAGTTCCTTACCGAGCAAAGAAGTTGCCTGAACAGCATCTGCAACATAGGTCTCATTGCCTTGCTTTTCGCCACAAGAAAGGCAGAGGCATAGGGCTAGTCCAAATATTAGTTGATGCTTCATACTACTTGTTGGTTAGTTTAAAGGTCATGCCGTTTTTCTTCTCGTCAACCATTTGCTTGACATCTTCCAAAAGCTTCTTGGCATCGTAAATGATACCGTCTTTGATAGTATATTTCACACCACCTACTCTGATCACTTCATTGTTATCGTCTAACTGTATGGTTCCGGTCCCGTAAAGGACTTTGAGGTTCTGAAGCGGATTTTCCTCTACAATGGCAAAATCCGCATACTTACCCACTTCAATGGTACCCAGCATATCGTCAGCACCTAGCGCTTCCGCACCATTTAGCGTGGCCGACATAATTACTTCTAGAGGGTGAAAACCCGATTCACGGAGTAATTCTAACTCTCGAATAAATCCGAAACCATAAAGCTGGTAGATGAATCCCGAATCAGATCCAGCGGTAACGCGCCCTCCACGATTCTTGTATTCGTTTACGAAGGTCATCCAGAGTTTGTAATTCTCTTTCCAGGCCACTTCTTGCTCTGTACCCCATGAAAACCAGTATGAACCATGTGATCTTCGGCTTGGGCGATAGAAATCCCAAAGTGACGGTAAAGTGTATTGCTGATGCCACTCTGCAGTATAGGCACGCATAAGATCGCGGCTAGCTTCGTATATGTTGAAGGTTGGATCAAGCGTAAAGTCAAGGGCAATCAATTCATCCATAACCTTATTCCAGTGATCAGAGAATGGAGGGGCGGCTTGTTTCCACAATTGCCCTGCCTCACCAAAGCGATCTTGTTCGTTGCGGTAGTTATAATCAAGGCTATAGTTCTGAACACGTCTGTCTGTAAATAGAGCCTCGGGAAGTCCATACCAGTGTTCCATGGAAGTGAGCCCCGCGCGTGCCGAATTCAATACGTTCCAACGGACAACATCCATTTGTGCATGATGCATAGCTGATCGCAATCCCAGTTTCTTATTCTCTTCAAGTGCAGCTTGCATAATGTCAGGTGCTGCACCAAAGAACTTGATGCCGTCAGCTCCGTTCTTTGCATTATTTCTTACCCATTCCCGGGCCATTTCTGGCGAGGAGATGGGTTCTTTAGAGCCCTGTCCAAAACCCGTATAGGCAAAGATTCTTGGAGCAGTGATTTGATTTTTAGCACTCTTCTCTTTATGCTCCAATACCCAATCAAGACCATTGCCAGCTGATGGATCACGGATAGTGGTGATGCCATGTGCCAGCCAAAGCTTGAATACATATTCTGAGGGGGTACCTTGTCCAGTACCTCCAATGTGACCATGCATATCGATCAGACCAGGCAATACGTACATGCCTTCCGCATCTAATTCCTGATCTCCCGGATTAGCCTTAGGTCTATCTCTTTCTCTGATAGGCATGCCGGGGTAACCGACATTGAAAATTCCTTTGATAATGTTTTGCTCAACAACAATGTCTACTGGGCCGGTAGGCGGAGCACCATTACCATTAATTAAGGTGGCGCCCCTAATGATAAGTCGCTTAAAAGGTCCTTCGCCTTCTGATCTGGCCGGAGCCCTCTCGATTTGAGAAAATGCGCTTGAAATAGGAAAAAGTATCAGGCAGATGAGCCCAATGAGGTAGGTTCTGGTTCGCATAAAATAAAGGTTGACGAATCAAAAGATAGAGAATTCGTCAACCTTTAACAATATACTTTATAGGAGCCATGTTAGCTCTTATCTCTCATGGTTAGGTTCAGATCGAAAGTCCCACCGCCTTGATTCCACTTTCCTTCAAGTTTTCCATCTTTCAGAGAGCCTTCATATGACCCTCCTGCAGCAGTGATGGTAAACGTAAGTTTATCTTTTTCAAACTTTAGATTTTCCACAGGAATCTCTCCAGGTGCTTGATCAGGACTTTCCATTGCCCCGGTGAGTTTTCCTTCATCGCTTCTTATATGAAGAACGATTCTGTAAGTTGCTCCTCCTGCTTCTAGTTTACCATCCCAAATGCCAATTACTTTACTGTTTGGGTTGGATTGACCCATCATGATCATTCCAAAAAATATCGCCAATACTGTTTTCATAGGTATTAATGTTAATTCCAATGCTAGTTTACCACAATTATGCCAAAGAACCATTCTCCCAAGGCTAAACGGGGAATGATACAGTTGACCGTTCCATAACTTTATTGAATTTCATTTCTAAGCACCTCTAATGGAGGTTTGCTAATAATTCCACGGCTGTTTAGCAAGCCAATGATGATAGTAAGTCCGGTAATTATTAGGTAGACTGCAACAATGGGTAAAATGTTCGGAATGAAAGTCGAATCAAATGAATAATAAGCCAGTCCCCAACTGCCTAGCATGGCCAGGAGTATTCCCGATAGGGATGCCAAACTTCCTAAGAAAAAATACTCTAAGCTGTTGATACTAAGTATTTGGCGTCTGCTACCTCCCATTGTCCGCAATAATACGCTCTCCTTAATCCTTTGAAACTTTGATAGTATTACTGAGCTGATCAACACCAACAGTCCGGTTATGATGCTAAATAGGGCCATAAAACGAATGACAAAGGCAATTTTATCCAGAATATCATCTAGTGTATTGAGAATAAGACCAACATCAATGACCGAAACATTGGGGTAGTCCTTGACAATTTCACGTTGAAAGAGAGCTCCTTCTTCGGTGCTCTTTACTCTGGTAATCAGCACATGAAACTGAGGAGCTTGTTCCAAAACACCTGTTGGGAAAAGTGCCAAAAAGTTAGTTTGAACACGTTGCCAATCAATTTCTCTAGTACTCCCCAATATGGTAGTGATCGGTACGCCTTGTACATCCCATACCAGTGTATCCATGAGTTCGAGGTTATTGCGCTTGACATAATCATCCTCAAGGCTAACCAAAACCATGTCCTTAGTATAGTCTTTGAACGCTTCCGAGCTTTCATCGGGAAAAGACAAAGTTCCACTGACTAGTTCCTCTGAGTCTATTAGGCTATCGCGATAAGTAACACGCCACTCTCTTCTGAACATACCACCGCGTAAGTTAATAGAGGTATCTTCCAAGGCCTGTTGATACGTGATGCCATTTACCGAACTTAGCCTCATGGTAACGATCGGGACACTTTGTAGAATGGGAAGTCCACGCTCATTAGCTCTTTCATTAATCTCATCTACTTGATGACTTTGGATATCAAAGATCATCAGATTAGGCCGATCATTGTTTGTTGTTATTTCTACCTCGTTGATGAGGAGCGTTTGAATAAAGTAGAGTGTGGTAATTAAAGCTGTTCCTAAGCCAATTGATGAGATAAGCACTAAGGTTTGGTTGTTGGGTCTATGAAGATTAGCCAGACTTTGTCTCCAGACATAACTCCAGGCATCCGGGAAGAACTTTTTGACCAGCCACATGCTGATTTTGGCGATCAGCGCCAAAAAGCCAAAGGCCAAGCCTATGAATACTGTAAAGACAAGACTATCTGTCAGTGAACCAATTTGGATAAAGGCAAAACCAATAATGAATAAGAAAATACATCCGTAAATCAGCCATTGGGCTTTGTCCAATTTGAGCTTGGTGCTCTCTTGTACACCTCTGAGCGTAATAAGTGGAGAGGCTTTTTGGACCGAAATGAGTGGTGACAGCGCAAATAGAATTGAAACAAACAAGCCAGTTAAAACACCCCCCAAGATAGAAGTCCAGGATAAAGCGATGGTTACATCTACTGGGAGAAAATCTGCGAAGACCTTAGGCAATACGGTTTGGATGAAAGTGCCTGCAATGGCACCTAAAATGGACCCAATCAGTCCGAGCAACCCTATTTGAGTGAGATAGATATAGAAGGCATCTCGGCCACTTGCTCCCAGGCATCTCAAAATGGCAACAAGCCGAATTTTTTCTTTGATGTAAATGTGGACTGCGCTAGCTACGCCCACACAACCTAGTAATAGGGCTACAAAAGCAACAAGGTTTAAGAAATCGGCCAGGTCTTCGAAAGTATCACCAGTTTCTTCTTTCCTTTCCCTAATGGTTTCACTACTGATTTTGGCTGCACGCAATGAGTCACTATCCGTACGAATCTGTTCGTCAATGTCGAAATCCCTGGGTGGGTTATTAAACTTATAGAACCTTCGATAATAAACACGACTTCCCTTTTGGATCAGTTCGGTATCATCTAGATAATCCATAGGAATATAAACTGCTGGGGCAACAAGCGTAGCGCCAATGGACTGGGAAGGAGAGCTAATCAATGAACCCTCAATCTTGAATATCACACGACCAATTCTTATGGAATCACCCACTTGTACATTGTATTGGACCATTACGCTTTGGTCTACCAAAGCCTTAGGGCTGCCATCGCGGAAAGTAGATTCGGCATCTATTGGCTCGGTCTCAATTTTACCATAGTAGGGAAAGCTGCCTTCCAGTGCTCTGACATCAACAAGCCTGCTTTCCTGATTTTTTGGAAAGAAAATCATAGAAGCAAAGCTGTTTTCATAAGATACGGTATGGTCCATCTCCTCAATCACCGGGTATCTGAAAGAGGAATCATTACTGGCCAGTTCCAGATCAGCACCGAGGAGTTCGTTGGCCTGACTGTTGATATCAGACTGAAGATTATCGCTAAAGGAGTTGATGGCCACGAGCGCAGCAATACCAATGATGATAGATGAGATAAACAGGAATAGACGCGATTTACTTTTGCGCGCATCCCGCCATGCCATACGAAATATCCAAGGCCATGCGACTTTTTGAGCAGGTACCGATATCTTCTTATCCATTCTCAGTGACTAATTCATCTTCCCTCTGCTGAACCATGCCACCTTTGAGTCTTATGGTGCGATCGGTTTTTCTAGCTAAGTCTAAGTCATGTGTAACCAGAACAAGGGTAGTGCCTGACTCTCTATTTAGTTCAAAGAGTAAATGTTCAATTTTCTCAGAAGTTTCCTCATCAAGGTTTCCTGTGGGTTCATCGGCAAAGAGGATCTTTGGGTTATTTGAAAAGGCGCGAGCAATAGAAATTCTTTGTTGTTCACCACCTGAAAGTTGAGTGGGATAATGGTCATGTCTTTCTGCTAGACCAACGCGATCGAGAAGTTCCAATGCCCTTTTCTTTATACCTTTTTCCCTGCGCAATTCCATTGGAACCATAATGTTCTCTAAGGCCGTAAGGGTAGGTAGCAGCTGAAAATTCTGAAAGACAAACCCAACATGTTGGTTTCTGACATAGGCTCTTTCGTCTTCATTGAGACTATCGAGTGATATATCGTTTAGTATTACGGAGCCGGAACTGGCACGATCCAACCCGGCACAGAGACCCAGAAGTGTGGTTTTACCACTTCCTGAAGAGCCAACAATACTTAATTTGTCACCGCTTTGGATGCTAAAACTAATGTCAGAAAGTACCGTTAATGATTTTGTTCCGCTGGAGTATGTTTTGGTGAGGTTAGAAACCTCCAGAATATTTGACATATTCGAGATTCAAATGTTTGATATATTCAAGACGAATCTACTTGGTTTAGGTTCGTTTGACCAATGATTTAATGAAGATTAATACGCAATTGTTTAAGGCAGGTGGAGGTATAGTGCTGGTCATAGGCTTGCTAAGTACCTTGTTTTCATTTTATGTTCAGGGTGAAAAGAAACGAATTGTCTTCTTTGGTGATAGCATTACAGCAGGTTATGGACTTTCTACAGAACAGGCATTTCCTGCTCTAATTCAGAGTAAACTTGATAGTAGCAAAATGGACTATCAGGTAATTAATGCCGGTTTAAGTGGTGAAACTTCCGCTGGTGGATTGAGTAGAATTGATTGGATATTAAAGACGAAACCTGACATTTTCATACTGGAATTGGGAGGGAATGATGGGTTAAGAGGGCTCAGTTTGGATGAAACCGAAAAGAACCTCACAATAATGATCGAAAAAGTTAGAGCCCGAAATCCAGATGTGATACTGTTTCTGGCAGGCATGCAAATTCCGCCTAATCTGGGGCAAGAGTATACGGAAAGGTTTAGAACACTATTTTCGAAAGTTGCGAAAGCCAATAACACTGAGCTGATTCCATTCCTCTTAGACAAAGTAGGAGGAGAGCCAGAGCTCAACTTACCAGATGGGATTCATCCCAATATAGAAGGGCACCAAATTGTAGCTAAGACGGTCTGGAAAAATTTGAAGAAACACCTCGACTAGCGCCTGAGAAAAGCCTGGTACTTAAGGAGTATCTTTTTAGTGATGTCAAGTTCACTCCTTCCTAAGATCTCACCATCCAGGAAATTGCAAAACTCCATAAACTCATCGATTACTCTATCGTCAATTCGAGTGACCCTTTTGACAAGCTTTTTGTTGAAGTACTTTTCCCGTTCCTTTTGCCTTTGGGTTTGAAAGGTCTCAGCCTCTTCCATTTTTCGAATGATCCTCGCTTGTTTTGGATTTTTACTGATTTCTTGAAAAATAGGTATGGATAGTAATGTAACGTCCCCACTTTCTTGAGGAATAAATTTACTGGGAGGTCCGATAAGTGGCATGCCCAGTACATTTACCCCTTTTACAGGAGGATCGAGTGTGTCTAAAACCTTTCTCCTTAAATAGAAGTTGTCTGACATCTGATAAATTCTGAAATCGTCTAATGCCAATGCCTCTTCGGTCATTTCTATGGTTTTGATGTAACCCGATGCACGCATTTCGCTGGTTACCAAAAAGGTGTAATCAGCATATCCCACAGAAGAAATTTTGATGGAGTCGCCAATACTAACAGGAATCTCAAATTTGCCAGCAGCGTTTGATGCGATGCCTTTATTTTTATTCAGTACTAATACGCTGGCAAATGCCATCGGCTTTTTGGAAGCAGAGTCGAGCAATTCACCTTTTAGAAAGAAATCAGGCCGATTTTGAGCGTAGGTAACACTCGTCACTAGCAGTAATATGCATATGGTGAACAATCGCTTCATTAGTCAATTAATAAAACGAAAATCGGGGATAAAGTATTTGAAAGTAAGCGATTAACCCTTTTTAACCTTGGCCTCGTTTTGCTGCTCCAGAAATTTATTGAAGACAAAGGCCATCCAAATGACAGCAACCGTGAGCAAAGAGATGTATTGATAAGTAGAACTCAAACCTAAATTAAGGGACATTTTGGGCGTCTTAATGGTGTTTAGTTGTTGGATTCCCAGATCTAGGCCACCTGCCGCAAAGGCCAAATAGGCTAAGGGGCTCAATACCAAAAGAACAAATACAACCCTTACCCACATGGGGACAGGGAAAGTGCTCCGTTTCTCTTCTTTTTCGATTTGCTCCAGAATGTTTCTATTAAAGCCCATAGAAGGCTCATCCATTCCTTCATTTTGAAGGAGGGCTTTCAATTCTTTATCTGACAGATTAAACTCTTTCATAATAATGATCTAACCTCCGTGTCTAATAGTTGCTCTAGTGCCTTTAAAAGCCTTTTTCTGGCACGATGCAATCTAACTTTTACATTAGATAATTCCCAATTTGTGATTTCACAGATTTCCTGAAGTGAATTTTCGTTTAGATAAAATAGTGTGATCACTACCTGATCTTCCGTTGATAGTAAGCCTAAAGCCTCCTTTATGTATCCCGATCGCTCTGACTTTTGTAATCGGTGCCATTCTTTGTCTGATTCGCTATACGAAGCCAGGTTTTCCTCCTGGTGAAAATCAAGATCTGTAGTTTGTAATTTCTTCTTACGTAATCTTGTAAGTGCAGTATTATAAACGATGGTATATAGCCAGGTCGAGAACTTTGCATTTCCCGCGAACTGATGAATGTTTTTGTATGCTTTCAGAAATGCGTCTTGAGCTACCTCTTCGGCATCCTCTCGATTTTGCATAAGCTTCAGTGCCAAAGTAAAGGCCATCGCTTTATGTTCATCAATGAGCACATTGAATGCAGCCATATCGCCTTCTTTGACCTTGGCGATGATTAACTCCATAGCGTATTGCTCATTTGTTTGCTTCATTATTTCCTCGTTGGACTATGTCATTTGAAAATAGGTTACATTAAGGTACTGAGATTTGATAAAACTGGTTTTTTTGACACAAGTGTAACCTATCATCAAAGACCTGCATCAAAGACTTTGAAACAAAATTGATAAAACAATGGACGGTGAATTTGCGGCATTTCTTTTTATGTCATCTATGATAATCTCCTTTGCTGGACTGATCTTTTTTTGGATGCTTACCAGACACAGAGAAAGGACACAAATGATAGAAAAAGGAGCGGATGCCTCCCTGTTTCAGTCGGAACCTAGGAAGAGGAATTACTTCTTCGTCATGCTATTAGGTGTACTCTTTATATGCTTATCACTTGGGATAGGTTTAGGGTTTTTGCTTGACGGATGGCTGGAAAACGCGGGTTATTATAGTGGATATGGCGATCGGCCAGGGCCTTACTTCTTTGGTATATTCTTTATGCTGGGTGTAGGATTTATGATCTCCTTTTTCCTGAATAAGAAATTAATTAATAAAGAGTAGTTTTTTGAGACCGATTTGGAGGTATGAAGCCCTTGTCTTTTGGCAAGGGCTTCTTTGTTGTTATGCCTTTTTCCTCAGCATTACTCCAACAGAAATAATCCACAAGACTATACCAAAAATGAATAATCTAAAACCGTGTAGATCAATGAGCACAAAACCAGACACTAGCATAATCAGAAATCCTAGGCCAAGCCCAATGCCCAAAAAGGCTATCCATTTCGGAAAGATTTTGTTCTTGAAAATGGCAATAGAATAAAGCAGAAATGCCTCACAAATCGCACCTATGAAGATATAATCAAAAGCATGATTGAGTGAAAAGCCATAGGACAATATTGCTCGTGATATTTCGAGTTTTTGCGAAGTTGCTGTTTCGAGATTGTCTACGAAAAAAGGAACGACCAGACCATTGACGGCCCCAGCAAACATAACAGCAACCATTCCCAGCGCTGCAGTTATAAAGGCCAAAACTGATAGGGTATTGTCCTTTCCTATACTTCTACTTAGTCCCCAAAAGCCAAAGATTAAAAAGGGTACGGAGAATAGGGCAATGGTGTGACTGGCAATGATGACGGTTGATATTTTGATCAGATGGTCAATATCTCCGCCTACCGGATGGAGCACCATTGTGATTACGGCAAGTATAGCCCCAATGATTAAGGAGGTACCAGCGTTTCTTTCTAATTGATTTTTCATGAGATAGATTTTATCTCATAAAGATTAGACTAGGGCGACCTAGTATTGCTTGATCGAAATCAATAAAGCTTAGTCTTTGATTTTGGCTCTCACCCGACTAAGTGTCTCAGGTGTCATACCCAAATAGGAAGCGATGTATTTAAGAGGGAACCTCTGAACGATTTGAGGGGCGTTTTTCAACAATGCTCGATACTTCTCTTCAGGTGGCTTTGTGCTTTCCTCTTTGGTTGGCTCTGCATTTTCCAGCACTTTGCCCAGCATAAAGAAAGCGGGTGATTGACCAATCAGATGGTGAAGATCATGCATGCTTAACTCCAACAGTGTGGAATCTTCAAAGGCTTGAATACTATTCTCAGAAGGCCTCTGACCTACAAAACTATGGTGGTCTATCACCCAATCACCTTCAACAAAAAGATTAATCGTCAGCTCTAAGTATCCATCAATGTCTTTGTAATGTCTGAGACTACCTGAGTTTACAAAGTATAGCGATTGACATGTATGGCCTTGCTGAAGGACGTAATCTCCTCTTTGGAGTTCTCGCACCTGAATTCTGTCAGTAATTTGAGCCATATGCTCTGGAGAGAAGTTTCCGAAGGATTGGATTGAAGACTGAAGCTGAGCGTACATAATCGAAATATACGAGTCAAAGGATTACCCTGCCCAACCTTCTCTATCTAAACTTCGGTATTGAATGGCCTCGGCAAGGTGCTCGATGCGAATGTCTTCACTTGCCGATAAATCAGCGATAGTACGGCTAACTTTAAGGATCCGATCATAAGCTCTTGCTGAAAGCCCCAATCTTTCCATGGCTTTCTTTAGCAGCACTCTTCCTGCATCATTGATTTGACAAACTTCCTTAACCATTTGACTGCCCATCATGGCATTAGAGTGGATGCCATAATCACTGAACCTTGCTTGCTGGACTTCACGAGCTTTGATTACTCTTTCTCTTATCTCCGCACTGCTTTCGGCCTTTCTATCCTGTGTCATTTCATCGAAAGAGACTGGCGTTACTTCGACATGCAAATCAATGCGATCCAGCAGTGGCCCGCTGACTTTATTGAGATAACGTTGCACCTGACCGGATCCACAAACACACTCTTTTTCCGGGTGATTGTAATAACCACAAGGGCATGGGTTCATACTGGCGATGAGCATAAAATTTGTGGGGAACTCAACCGATATCCTTGCCCTGCTAATCGATACTTTGCGTTCTTCCAAAGGTTGACGCATCACTTCTAGGACTGTTCTTTTAAACTCGGGGAGCTCATCCAAAAAGAGAATGCCATTGTGAGCCAGCGAGATTTCACCCGGTTGAGGAACCCCGCCACCACCGACTAATGCAACGTCAGAAATGGTATGGTGCGGGCTGCGGAAAGGTCTTTGGGTAATCAGCTGTGCATTTCCACCTAATCTACCGGCAACAGAATGGATTTTAGTGGTCTCCAATGCCTCATGTAGACTGAGCGGAGGTAGTATGGAAGGTAGCCTCTTCGCCAACATGGTTTTACCGGCACCAGGAGGACCGATCATAATGGCATTGTGTCCACCGGCTGCAGCAATTTCAAGTGCACGTTTAATGTTTTCCTGACCTTGTACATGCGCAAAATCCGCTTCGTACTTATCCAGGTTTTCAAAGAAGTGTTCACGGGTATCGTAAATGACAGGTGCTATCTGTCTTTTGCCGTCCAGAAATTCCTTGGCTTCAATGAGGTTCTGAACACCAATAACATCAAGGTCATTGACAATTGCTGCTTCATTGGCGTTTTCCTCTGGAAGTATAAAGCCTTTGAACCCTTTCTTACGGGCTTCGATCGCGATCGGAAGGGCTCCTTTGATAGGTCTCAGCGTACCATCCAGTGCCAACTCACCCATAATGACATACTCTTCCATATTGGCAGCGGTAATCTGACCTGAGGACTTGAGTACACCGAGTGCTATAGGCAAATCATAAGCAGAGCCCTCTTTGCGTATATCTGCAGGCGCCATATTCACCACCACCTTCCTACGGGGCATCCGATAATTGAAGTATTTGAAAACGGATTCTATCCTGTGCTGACTTTCCTTTACAGCATTATCCGGCAGACCTGAAAGATGGAATTTAGTACCGTCAACAATATTGACTTCTATGGTGATGATCTGAGCATCGACACCAAAGACTGCACTTCCATAACCTTTGCTAAGAATCAATGGTATGTTTTTCTATCAGTTGAATCAAAATATGAATCACCTTGATATGAATTTCCTGAATGCGATCGGCAAAGCCAATATGAGGAACACGAATTTCAATGTCAACTAGATCTGCTAATTCGCCTCCGTTTTTTCCTGTTAGGGCTACCACCTTCATCTTCTTCTGTCTCGCCATTTCAGCAGCTCTGAGTACGTTCTTTGAATTTCCGCTGGTACTGATTCCCAACAGCACATCACCTTCATTACCCAAGCCTTCGATATATCGGGAAAAGACAAAATCGTATCCAAAATCATTAGATACGCATGAAATATGACTTGGATCAGAGATGGCAATGGCAGGTAGCGCTTTTCTATTCTCACGATAGCGTCCGGTAAGTTCTTCTGCAAAATGCATGGCATCACAGTGTGAGCCTCCATTACCACAAGAGAAGATTTTTCCACCATTATTAATGGCTTCTGACATTAACTGGGCCGCAGCTTCAATCTGATTTAGATTCTGTTCATTACTTAAGAATTGGTCCAATACCTTGGCCGCTTCTTTCAATTCTTCTAAAATCAGTTGCTGGTTATTCATATGATCAAGATTACTGAAGAAAATGATTTATTATATATAAGTCAATAAAAACATGGTTTAATCTAAACTGATTGCATGTTGATTAACTTATGGTAAATGCCTTCTTGTTTGATTAAGTCCTCATGATTGCCTCTTTCTACAATCCTACCGCTCTCCATAACCAAAATAAGGTCGGCATGCTGAATAGTACTCAATCGATGGGCAATTACAATGGACGTTCGGTTTTTCATAAGGTTGGTCAATGCCTCTTGAACAAGCTTTTCTGATTCAGTGTCCAGTGCCGATGTAGCCTCATCAAGAATAAGAATAGGAGGGTTTTTCATGATCGCTCTGGCAATACTAATCCTCTGCCTTTGGCCACCCGATAACTTTCCACCTCGCTCTCCTACGGATGAATCATAGCCATCTTCCATGGCCATAATAAAATCATGGGCGTTGGCAATTTTGGCAGCCTTTATAATGTCCTCTTTATTGGCATTTGGCATAGCAAAGGCAATGTTACTGCCTACAGAATCATTAAAAAGGATAGATTCTTGTGTTACTATACCCATTAAGCTCCTCAGTGAATTTACCTCTATGTCTTTGATCGGAATTCCGTCTATGCTGATTGTTCCGAGTGTAGTATCATAAAATCTGGGAACCAAATCTGCTAAGGTTGATTTTCCTGCTCCTGATGACCCAACCAATGCAATGGTTTGTCCCTTTTCGACCGTCAGGTTAATATCTGAGAGTACGGGTTCTTTGTCATAAACAAAGCCTACATCTTTAAATGTGATATCTGAATCGAAAGAGGGTTTGACCTCTGCTTGCGG